>Ga0316201_10000985_pt1 | contig 18191 bp, 20 predicted proteins | sample CS6wburrow_MG_FD_204516 | JGI IMG/M metagenome (GOLD analysis project Ga0316201, IMG submission 204516) | Coastal sediment microbial communities from Delaware Bay, Delaware, United States - CS-6 worm burrow | ecosystem: Environmental > Aquatic > Marine > Coastal > Sediment | place: USA... | reverse complement strand
GCCAACTTACCGGCAATCCCCTCCACCAGGCGGCGTCGTCCATGGCCCGCCGCGCGTATTCGAATTCCAGAGGCATGATCCGCCGGTCCAGCCCGTCGTCCACCACGACCCAGATTTGCGTTGGCGTACGCATTGCCGGCCACAGCGGCAGTTGCAGGGTTCTCGCAAGTTCGTCGACCTTGTTGGCGGCAAAGCGCCCGACCAGCCTCAGCTGCTCGTTCGTGCTGCCGTCGGCTGCCGGCACCTCGACGGTCCGGTAGTGAAAGGAAATCAGAATTTCCGGTGCGATCGCAAGGGCGGGTTCTACCTGGGGATATTCGTCAAAATTTCTCAAGCCGCTCATTTTCACCAGAACGTGTTGCAGGGCCTGCGGCAAAGCACGCTTGCTCTCGGCGGCACTCTTGTCCGCGACGGCCGCCTCGCCGCTGTAGATATCTATTTGGGCCGCCCGGGCAGCTACCGGGGAAAGCACTGCGAGCAACAGAATCAGTAGAAAAGTTCTCATAAGGTACCGGGTGCGAGATCCGTAAATAAGATAACATATGGCCCTGTTTATCCGTAACGACACAGCCAGGCCGGAACCTTACTTGAACAACGCGACCAAAGCCAAAAAAAGTCTTTCCTATCGCAGTGCAGGCGTCGATATCGATGCCGGAAACGAACTGGTGGAGCGAATAAAGCCCGCCGTTAAAAGCACCATGCGCCCCGAGGTGCTGACCGGGCTGGGTGGATTCGGCGCATTGTTCCGCATGGACCTTCAGCGCTGGAAAGAGCCGCTGCTGGTGTCCGGAACGGACGGAGTCGGCACCAAACTGATGCTCGCCCGGCTCATGGGCCGCCATGACACGATCGGCATCGACCTCGTCGCGATGTGCGTTAACGACATCCTGACCTGCGGCGCCGAGCCGCTGTTCTTCCTCGATTACTTTGCCACGGGCAAACTCGAACTGAAGGAGGCCCAACGAGTCATTGAGGGCATTGCCGAGGGTTGCCGCCAGTCAGGTTGTGCCCTGATCGGCGGCGAGACGGCTGAAATGCCCGGAATGTACGGTGCGGGTGAATACGACCTCGCCGGGTTCTCGGTGGGCGCGGTGGAGCGTTCCGAGCTGCTTGACGGCAGCAGGATCAGGGCGGGACACCAAATCCTTGGCCTTGCATCGAGCGGGCCCCACTCCAACGGTTACTCGCTCATTCGAAAGGTGATCGAGCACTCCGGCGCGGACCTGGACTCGACCCTGTATACGAACGCCGACGGTGACGTGACGCTGGGGGCAGCCCTGCTGGCGCCCACTCGCATCTATGTCAAACCGGTGCTGGAATTGCTTCGCAAGGAGCAGATCGACGGACTCGCCCACATCACCGGCGGCGGATTGACCGAAAATATCGTGCGAATTCTACCGGACGGATTGGGCATAGACATCGACCTCAGCAGCTGGCCCCGGCCGGAGGTTTTCACCTGGCTGCAGGAGCAGGGAAATATCGCGGAACGAGAGATGCTCAGAACCTTCAATTGCGGCATCGGCATGGTGATGGTCGTACCCGGGTCCGTGGCAGGCGGCGTTGCTGAGCAGGCCGAGGCGATGGGCCTTCCGTGCTATAAGGTTGGCCAGGTGATCGAAGCCGCCGCCGACTCCCGGGTGCACTACCGTTCATGACCGCTCCGCTCAAGACATGCGTCCTGGTTTCAGGCAATGGCAGCAACCTGCAGGCCCTGATCGACGCCCGCCGCTCGGGTCAGCTGGACATTGACCTGAACCACGTTATCAGCAATGTTGCGGGTGTCAGAGGCCTTTCCCGTGCCGAGAAGGCCGGCATACCAACGAGCGTGCTCGATCACCGGGGCTTTGCCAGCCGCGATGAATTCGACCGCGCGCTTGCCCTTTTGATCTGCGCCGGCAATCCCGACCTGGTCGTTCTGGCAGGATTTATGCGAATCATCGGCCCGGCGGTGCTGGAACCCCTGAGCGGAAAAATGATCAACCTGCACCCTTCCCTGCTGCCGCTGTACCGGGGCGTGGACACCTATCGGCGCGCTATAGAAGCCGGTGATACGCAGCATGGCGCCAGCATGCATTTTGTCACGGAGGAACTCGATGGCGGTCCGGTGATCTCCAGGGTCGCCATTCCGATTCTGGAGGACGATGACGCGCAAAGTCTGGCCGCCAGGCTATCGCCGATGGAACACCGACTGGTCGTTGCCACCGTTGAATTGTTCAGCCGCCACAGAGTCAGATGCCAGGACGGAGCCGTCACCGTCGATGGAGCGAAACAGTCCCGACCACTGCAACTTCAGAATGACGGCCGTTTGCAATGAACAGAATGAGGCGAAAACCAACCATGATTCGACAATTTTTCCTTTCCGCACTGATCGCGACCGCCGGTTTGTCGGGTTGCTCGGTCAATCCGGTAACCGGGGACCGTAACTTTCAGCTCTACGGAACCGATTGGGAAAAAGAAGTCGGGGCACAGATGTACGCTCCCATGAAGCAGTCGCAGGGCGGAGAGTTCATCCTCGACCCCGAGTTGACCGCCTACGTGCAGGAAGTGGGCGGGCGCCTGGCAAACCAGGCACGCCGAAAAGACGAACTCGACTATGAGTTCAGCGTCCTGAACGACTCCACGCCCAACGCCTGGGCGCTGCCCGGCGGCAAGATCGTGGTAAACCGGGGCTTGCTGCTCGAACTCGAGTCGGAGGCGGAGCTGGCCGCGGTGCTGGGGCACGAGATTGTCCACGCCGACGCGGCGCACGGCGCACGGGCCCAGTCGAAGGGCATGCTGACACAGGCTGGCGCCGTCATCAGCATGGTAATCCTGGGCAGCACCATCGATAACCAGTCTGCGCGACAGGTCGCGATGATGGTGCCGGCCCTCGGGGCCCAGTTGCTCACCCAGAAATACGGCCGGGACGCAGAACGCGAATCTGACGAATACGGCATGTTGTACATGTCGGAGTCCGGATACGACCCTCAGGGAGCGGTCGAACTGCAGAAGACTTTTGTCGAATTGTCCAAAGATCGGAACCAGGACTGGATAAACGGCCTGTTTGCCTCACATCCCCCGTCGATGGAGCGGGTGATAAACAACCAGGAAACCGCGGCGAAACTGCCGGTTGGCGGCGAACTTGGCCGCGAGCGGTACCGGCAGAAAACAGCGTACCTCAGGCGAGTCCAACCGGCCTATGAAGCTTACGACGAAGCCCGCAAGGCCGTGGAAGAGGACAAGATGGACGTGGCTCAGGAAAAGTTGAACCGGGCGCTGGCGATTGAGCCCAGGGAGTCCCTTTTCCATGATTTGCAGGGTGATATCCTGGCCCTGAACGACAAGCACGCTCGCGCCCTGCGCTCTTATCAGAAGGCAGTGAGAAGCAACCCCGGGTTCTTTTATGGCTACCTTCGTGGGGGCCAGATGCAATATTTACTCGATAATCCCGGCCCGGCACGAACAAGCCTGCAAAAGAGCCTCGAATTGATGCCTACTGCGGAGGCCCATTACCTGCTGGGCAGGCTGGACAAGGACCAGGGCAACATCAGCGCCGCCGTGGAGCACTTCAGGACGGCGGCCCAATCAGAATCTGAAACGGGCCAGAAGGCCAAACGGGAACTGGTTCTGCTGGATTTGCAAAGCAATCCGGGCAACTACGTCGGATCACGCGCCGCCGTGGACGCTGAAAACCGGGTATGGGCTCAGATCGGCAACCTGACGAATGTGCCGATGAAAGACATCGTCATCAGTTACGCCTGGCTCGACGATAAAGGTCAGACCCGGGAGGGCAGAAAAACCTACCGGGGGCCCCTGGCTGGGGGTCAGCAGGACCAAGTCCCGCTCGGATTCCAGCTGGGCAATGCCGCCGAACTCAACCGCCGCGTGCGGGTTTCGGTCACCGGCGCGACCCCCATTATCGACTGAAATCAGGCTGCTGCGTTGATCCGCTTGATGCGGGCGCCGAGGGCGCTGAGCTTCTCTTCAATAATTTCGTAACCGCGGTCGAGGTGGTAAACCCGGTCAACGGTAGTGACACCTTCCGCGACCAGGCCGGCCAGAACCAGGCTTGCAGAGGCGCGCAGGTCGGTCGCCATGATCGGTGCGCCGTTCAGCCGCTCCACCCCGCGCACGATCGCAGTTTTTCCTTTGACGCTGATGTCCGCCCCCAGTCTTTGCAGTTCCTGCACGTGCATGAACCGGTTCTCGAAAATAGTCTCGGTGACGACCCCCGTACCTTCCGCAATGCAGTTCAGCGCCATGAATTGCGCCTGCATATCGGTCGGAAAGCCCGGATAGGGGGCGGTCGTGATATCGACGGACCGGGGACGGCGGCCGCCCATGTCCAGTTCGACCCAGTCGTCACCCAGGCTGATGTCCGCGCCCGCCTCGGCCAGCTTGTTAAGTACGGCATCCAGGTGGCATGGGCGCGCCCTGGTGCACCTGACACGTCCCCCGGTCATGGCGGCGCCGACCAGGTACGTACCGGTCTCGATCCGGTCAGGCAGGACCGAGTAATCCGTCCCCTGCAGATTTTCTACGCCTTCGATGGTAATGGTGTTCGTACCGGCACCACTGATTCGCGCCCCCATCGTGATCAGGAATTCAGCCAGGTCGACCACTTCCGGCTCCTCGGCCGCGTTCTCGATGACGGTCGTTCCCCGTGCCAGGGTGGCCGCCATCAATATGTTCTCCGTGCCGGTTACCGTTACCGTATCCATGATGATCCTGGCGCCCACCAGCCTGTCTGCGCGCGCTTCGATGTTACCGTTGCGCACTTCAACCCGGGCGCCGAGCGCCCGCAGGCCGCTCAGGTGCAGATCCACGGGGCGCGAGCCGATTGCACACCCGCCCGGGAGTGAAACTCGCGCCCTTCCGTAACGCGCCACCAGGGGTCCCAGCACCAGGATTGATGCCCGCATGGTTTTTACCAGTTCGTAGGGTGCTTCGAAGTGCTTCATGCTGCGCGGGTCGATCTCGATCCTCATGCGGTCGCCGACGCTCAACTGCGCACCCATGCGGCCAAGCAGCTCCATGGTCGTGGTTACATCCTGCAAATGGGGCACGTTGCTCACGCGCGAGGCCGTGTCGCCCAGCAGGCTCGCCACGAGTATGGGAAGCACGGCGTTTTTTGCACCGGATATCCAGACATCCCCTTGCAGGGGGACGCCGCCCTGAATCTGTATGCGCGCCACTTCAGGCGTTCTCTTCGGGGGTGGCCGTGTGCAATCCGAGCGCGTGGATTTCGTGACCCATGTACTTGCCCAATGTGGCATACACCATGCGATGACGCTGAAGGGTGGATTTGCCGGAAAAAGCCGGGCTGACCACGTGCGCCTCGAAATGCACGCCATCGTCGCCCGTCACCTTCACCACGGCGTCCGGCAAGCCGTCTTTAATCATTTGCTCTATGCTTGTTGTATCCATAGACTATGCTTCCTCGTCTTTTGAGAGTTTCTCTTGTGCTGGTTCGGAAGCCCGACATCATAATGGAACCGGATACGATACTGAAAGCGAATTGCATCACATGCTGATCTCGATCGCGCAAATCGCGGGCGGTTTCGTCCTGCTGGTATGGGGTGCGGACCGCCTGGTCGCCGGTGCCTCGGCTCTGGCTCGAAACTTCGGGGTGTCGCCGTTGATCATCGGGCTCACGATCGTCGCTTTCGGTACTTCGGCACCCGAACTGGTCGTATCCGGTGTCGCTGCCCATCGGGGTAATCCCGGACTCGCCGTCGGCAACGCCATCGGCTCCAATATTGCGAACATCGGCCTGATACTCGGCCTGACGGCCGTCGTTTATCCGCTGAGAGTCGAGTCGGAAACGCTCAAGCGTGAGTATCCGCTATTGATGCTGATCATGATCGCCAGCCTGATCATGGCCTCCGATCTCATTTACGACAAGACTGAAGGCTGGTTGCTGCTTACCGGGCTGGTGGCCCTGGTGATCTGGATGGTTCGCTACGGCCTCAGGCGAGGACCGGAAGATCCTCTGGCCGAGGAATTCGCTGCGGAAATACCGACCGATATGCCCACTCGTTACGCCGTATTGTGGCTGCTGGTGGGCCTGGTCATCTTGCCAATCAGTTCGCAGTTTCTGGTTGAAGGGGCCATCCATATAGCACGCAGCCTGCAGGTGTCGGAAGCTGTCATCGGGCTCACAATCATCGCTTTTGGCACCAGCTTGCCGGAACTCGCGGCGGCCCTGACCAGCGCACTGCGCGAGGAGGACGACCTGGCAATCGGCAATGTCATCGGTTCCAACATGTTCAATATCCTGGGCGTATTGGGCATTGCAGCCGTTGTCGAACCGGTAAACGTCGAACTCCTGATGCTGAAACAGGACTTTCCCGTCATGTTCCTGCTTTCCGTCCTTCTGTTTTTCATGGCATACGGCATCCATGGTCCTGGACGGATCAGCAGGAAGTCCGGCTTTTTGCTGCTGACCATATTCTTCAGTTACCAGGTGCTGGTGTGGATCACGGCCACACGGGTCGTTCCCGCAGTCCCGGCCTGAACAACACGTGCTGAATTGCGCGGGCGTGACGGGTAAACTAAGCGAATGAACAAAGACGCCATCCAGGCCCTCGCCAGGGCTGTCATAGAAACGCAGGCCGGCGCTGTCCTGGCTTTGCTGGGTCGTGTCGATGACCAGTTTCTGGAAGCCTGTCACATCATGCTTGGCTGCACCGGTCGCGTGGTCGTCATAGGCATGGGTAAATCGGGCCATATTGGAAGCAAGATTGCCGCCACTATGGCCAGTACCGGCACTCCGGCCTTTTTCGTACACCCCGCGGAAGCCAGTCATGGCGACCTCGGGATGATCAAACCTCAGGACGTTGTGCTGGCGCTGTCCAACTCGGGCGAGACCGATGAAGTCAACACGATTTTGCCCGTGTTGAAGCGTATCGGCGTGAAAATAGTGGCAATGACAGGAAATCCAGGATCGACACTGGCCGCACACGCAGATGCCCACATCGATGTCAGCGTTGAGAAGGAATCCTGCCCGCTGGGGCTGGCGCCGACTTCCAGCACGACCGCGGCACTGGTGATGGGGGACGCGCTGGCGATTTCACTGCTGGAGACCCGCGGTTTTTCCCGCGAAGATTTTGCAAAATCCCACCCCGGCGGTCGCCTGGGCAGACGGTTACTGCTGCATATCGAGGATGTCATGCACTCGGGAGATGACGTTCCCAGTGTCCAACTCGACGCCTCGATCAGCCAGGCGATCGTGGAAATGACCGCCAAACGCCTTGGCATGACGGCGGTCGTCGATTTGGAGGGTCGGGTCGCAGGAATATTTACCGATGGCGATCTGCGTCGAACGCTGGATAGCGGCCTTGATCCGCACAACACCGCCATCAGCGAGGTGATGACCGTGGGCGGCCAGAACATAAAGCCCGATGCCCTGGCGGTGGAAGCCGTGCAAAAAATGCAGGCGCACTCGATCCAGGGCCTGCTGGTTATCGCCGCTGACGGAGCATTGGTTGGAGCACTGAATTTTCAGGATTTGTTGAAGGCGGGGGTCGTCTGAATGGCTGTGATCGACCTTTCCGGTTTCGATCCGTTGCTGGTGGAAAGAGCTTCGAGGGTAAGGATGCTCGCACTGGACGTGGACGGTGTGCTGACCGACGGCAGGCTTTATTTCGACAACCAGGGTAACGAAATGAAGGCATTCTGTACCCGCGATGGCCTCGGCATCAAGGCACTCCAGGGCCAGGGGATCAAACTGGCGTTCATCACCGGGCGGCAGTCGAAGATTGTCACGCAACGTTCGGCACAACTCGGCGTGAAACACGTGTACCAGGGCCGCAATGACAAATTGAACGCTTTCCATGAATTGCTCTCTGATACCGGTATGGACGCACAGAACGTATGCTATGCCGGCGATGACTGGATTGATATTCCGGTCCTGGATCGGGTCGGCTTGTCCGTCACGGTCAGCGACGCGGATCCGGTTGTAAAAAACCGGGTTCACTGGGTGACTTCGCGTGGCGGCGGAAAAGGTGCCGTGCGAGAAATATGCGATCTCATCCTTGCTGCGCGCGGCCTGGACCAAAGGGTGCTGGACGGAATCCTGAAACTGTGATTCAGCGGACCACCTGGCAGGGAATTGTCCTGCTGACACTGTTGGCAGTTCTCTCCTGGATCGTTTACCGGGAAACGGAAGACGAGGTTGTCAGGCCGGCAAAAAAACTGGACATACGCCTGAATTTCGCGCTGAGTGATTTCGATGCCCGTCTGCTCAACGACGGGGGGACGGTGCATATGCAGGTACGTGCTCCGGCGCTGCGCAGTGATGCCGTGACGGGTCTGAGCACCGTGGAAGATCCCGAAGTCCTGATACGGCAGGAAGATGAACAATGGAACATTACTGCTGAATCTGCAATCATCACGGCTGACCGCGAGCGTGTGACGCTTGTTGGTGAGGTCTACCTGGTCAGAGAGAACGTCCTGACAGGAGAGTTACTGGAAATTTCCACAAAAGACGTCATGTTGAATGTAACGCCCAGGACAGCGAGCACTGATTCCGAGGTCAACATCCGGCATCAAAATAACCGCCTGGACGCCATCGGCATGAGAATCGATATGATCTCCAACAGTTTCGAACTCAAGAACAACGTACGGGGCTATTATGAAACTCCTTGAACGGTTCCTGCTGCTGGGAAGCCTCATGATGGCCTTTTTGCCGTCCCCTCTTGCAGCACTCGAAACTGATCGTCAACAACCACTGGAAGTCAACGCCGACTCGACCGATGGCACCCTGGGAGACGGACTCGCAACCCTGAAAGGAAACGTTGAGATACGGCAGGGAACTCTGCTTATTACCGCCAATGTCGCCACGGTTGAGAAAGTCGAAGGACGGGTGCGCAAATTCGTGCTGACCGGCACGCCCGTGCGGCTGCAACAGGAAATCGAAGAGGAAGGACTGGTAGCGGCCGAAGCCGCCACGGTGGATTACGTTGTCGCGACCGGCATCGTAACGCTTTCCGGCGCCGCTGATGTCGAGCATCCCCAGTATCACATCAGCGGTGAAGTGCTCGAGTACGACCTGAACACCCAGCATTTCAAAGGCAGCGGCGGCGACAGTAACGGACGGATCAGAATTCGCCTGGACCCGGAAGTCGTTCCCGGTAACGAGCCGGACGAAGACAGCGGAGACCCGGTTCCTGACCCGGATACCGGCGAACCCGAAGCGGATTCAACGGGATAGACTCATGCTGAAGGCCATCAATCTACACAAGACGTTCGGCAAGCGCGAAGTGGTCAGGGGTGTGACCATGCAGGTGGAGCCGGGTGAGGTTGTCGGCCTGCTCGGTCCGAACGGAGCCGGTAAAACAACCTGTTTCTACATGATTGTCGGACTGGTTCCGGTCGGCGACGGGCAGATACTGGTTGACGACGTGGACGTGACCCACCAGCCGGTTAACGTGCGCTCCGGGCTCGGCGTCGGTTACCTTCCTCAGGACGCCTCTATTTTTCGTAAGCTGTCGGTCGCCGACAACATCATGGCCATTCTCGAGATACGCAAGGGCCTGAGCCTTTCCGAAAGGAAGGAAAAGCAGCAGCAGTTACTCGAGGACCTGGGTATTGCGCATATTGCCGATCAAAAGGGTATCAGCCTGTCAGGCGGCGAGCGGCGGCGTGCCGAGATTGCCCGGGCGCTGGCGGCCGGACCCCGCTTCATCCTGCTCGATGAACCATTTGCCGGGGTGGACCCCATTTCGGTCATCGAAATACAGAAAATCGTCGCTCACCTGACCGACCTGGACATCGGCGTGCTTATTACCGATCACAACGTCCGGGAAACGCTGGGAATCTGCGATCACGCCTACATTCTGAATGACGGTCAGGTTTTGGCCGAGGGCAGCCCCGAAACCATCATCACTAACGACGAAGTTCGCCAGGTGTACCTGGGTAAAGACTTCAGTCTCTGATCCAGGCATGGCCGACCAGTCCCTCCAACTCAAGCTTTCGCAAAAACTGGCCCTGGCGCCCCAGTTGCAGCAGGCTATCCGCTTATTGCAGCTGAACCGCATCGAGCTGCGCGAATACATACAGGAAGTCCTCGACGCCAACCCCATCCTGGAGCGCACCGAGAGCGAAAGCGCTGAGGAAAGCCCCGGCGACCAGACCGAAAGCCTTGAGCAGCAGGATTGGGAAACCGAGAGCCTGGGCAATGAGCAGTGGATGGAGGGCACCTCCTACGACAGTTTTTCGGGTGAGTCGCAAATTGCCGATACCAGCAGCGACTCCCTGCGTGAACACCTGCTGTGGCAGATCAACCTGTCGCATTTCAGCGACGTGGACACGGCGATAGCCGAGGCCATTGTTTACGGTCTGGATGAGGACGGCTATCTGCATGACGACATTGAGGACGTACGTGGCAGCCTGGCGCCGGAACTGCTGGTGGAAACCGACGAAATCATGGCGGTCCTGCATCGAATTCAACGCCTGGAACCCGTCGGCGTGGCGACTCGCGATGCCGCCGAGTGCATCCGTGTGCAGCTATCTGCTCTGCCGAGCGATACGCCCGCCCGGGACCTGGCGCTCAGGATAGCGCGAGACTACCTGGAGCAGGTCGCCCGGCACGATTTTGATGAGTTGAGGAAACGCACCGGGGCCAAGGAAGAAGCGATTGTCAATGCGCTGGAGCTGATCCAGTCTCTCGAGCCCCGGCCGGGCGCCCGCTACGATAACCGTCGTGACGAATACCTGGTGCCGGATGTATACGTCACCAGGGTCAACGATGAATGGCGCGTGACGCTCAATCCTGAAAATGAGCCCGGTCTGAAGTTGAACCGTTTCTACATTGACCTTTTGAGAAAATCCGGAGGCAAAGACGCCGAATACCTGAAGGGCCGGCTGCAGGAAGCGCGGTGGCTCATGTCCAGCCTCGAAATGAGAAATCAGACCCTGGTCAGAGTTTCACAGAGCATTGTTGAATTCCAGCAGGATTTCCTTGAAAACGGCGAGATGTCCATGAAGCCGCTGGTACTCAAGGAAGTCGCGGACGCAATCGGCGTGCACGAGTCCACGGTGTCCCGCGCCACGACGCGAAAATACATGCTGACCCCGCGTGGCTTGTTCGAACTCAAATATTTTTTCTCCAGCCACGTGCGAACCGAAAACGGCGGAGCCATGAGCTCAACCGCAGTCAAGGCAAGGCTGCAACTGTTACTGGCCAGCGAACCTCCGGAACGTCCCCTGAGCGATCAGGACCTGTCCGAGCTGTTGCGGCAGGCAGGGATTGTCGTTGCCAGGAGAACGGTCGCCAAGTACCGCGAATCGCTGGGTGTCGGATCGTCAAGCGAACGCCGGCGCCTGTTCCATCGGAATCCGGCAAGGGCCTGAGCCGGGCTTTGTCTGCTGCTTCAAACAGCGCACTAGGCAACCAGGAATTTCCGGTATAAGATTAAGTTATGGGTTGTGTAATCCTTCTCGTTCACAACAAAGGGATGATTAAAGCCTCAGGGGAAGATAGGGCCAATTATATTCTCCGAACTCACCAGATCTCTTCCGGAGTCCCGGTGTAAACGGGCCGCCGGTGGATCAATTTATGGAGACGCAAATGCAGATCAACATTACCGGACATCACATCGAGGTAACGCCAGCTTTGAGAGCTTATGCCACTGAAAAGCTACAGAGACTCTCAAGACACTTCGATCACGTGATATCCATTAATGTCATTCTCAAAGTAGAAAAACCGCAACAGCAGCAGGCAGAAGCGACCGTCAATGCTGCCGGTAAATCCCTGTTCGCCCAGGATTCGAACGCCGATATGTACGCTGCTATCGACGGGCTTTCCGACAAGCTGGACAAACAGGTAAGACGTTACAAAGACCGGCTGCGCGGTCACCACGCCAGCAACGCCAAACGCGCAGTGTCTGGCGGTTGAACCGCCCCACCCACGAAGATTGATTAAAGCATGTTGATAAGCGACCTGCTGACCCTTGAAAAGGTCCATTGCGACGTTCACAGCAGCAGCAAGAAACGGCTGCTTGAACTGATCAGCGAGGACCTGGCCCGCAACAGCGACCAACTCAGGCAACGGGAAATTTTCGAAAGCCTCTGCGCCAGGGAGCGGCTCGGAAGCACCGGTTTGGGTAAAGGCGTTGCGATACCCCATGGCCGGGTGAAAGAGGCTGACAGTGTCGAGGTGTCTTTCATCCGCCTTAAGAAACCGTTGCCGTTTGATGCTGTCGACGGTAAACCGGTTGACCTGCTGTTCGCGCTGGCGGTTCCGGAAAACTGTGGTGAAGACCACCTGAAACTCCTGGCGCAGGTAGCCGGATTGTTCAGTGATCCGGCCCTGCTCGCAGAATTGCGCTCTGCCGAGAACTCAGGGGCACTGCTGAAGCTTTTATCCAGCGCAGGGCATTGATCTGCCCGGCATCTGTCTGCAATACTGCTTGGCGTGACCCGCTCCATCACAGCCCGATCCCTTTATGACGACCTTCACGAAAGGCTCAAACTGCATTGGGTGCAGGGAGAGAAAGACCAGGCCGGCTTCTCGATTACCCCCGACGACCTGACCACTCGCCCAGCCGCTGCCGGATTTCTCAACCTGATTCATCCCAACCGCGTCCAGGTCCTGGGTTGGGAGGAAATCCGCTACCTGGACTCGCTGCAAGGCGATGAGATGCAGGCCACGATCACGCGCATGTTCGGGGCAAAGCCGTTGGCAATACTGGTCGGCGATGGACTGGAGTTACCGGACCAGCTTCTTTCCGAAGCCTCCGGAACACATACGGCGCTGATCCGATCTGACATAAAGGCCTTCAAACTGGTCGACTACCTGCAGTACTACATTTCGACCGCGCTGGCGCGCAAAACCACGCTGCACGGCGTTTTCATGGAAGTATTCACCATTGGGGTGCTGATCACCGGCGACCCCGGCTGCGGCAAGAGCGAACTGGCGCTCGAACTGTTGAACCGGGGGCACCGGCTGATTGCCGACGATGCGCCGGAATTCACCCGGATCACCCCGGAGATCATCGACGGAACCTGCCCGGAGGCTTTGCAGGACTGTCTTGAAGTCCGGGGTCTGGGCATTCTCAATGTCAGGCACATGTTTGGCGACACCGCGGTAAAACTGAACAAGTTCCTCCGCTTGATCATTCACCTGGAAATTCCTGACCCGAACAAAAAAGTGATCGATGACAACCGGCTCGAAGGTAACACGAGCACGCTCGAAGTGCTGGAAATGGATATCCCGAAAATTACGCTTCCGGTCATGGCGGGCAGAAACCTGTCAATTATTGCCGAGGCAGCCGTCCGGGATTTCATGCTCAAGATGAAGGGCTACAATGCGGCGTCCAGTTTCATAGAGCGGCACTCTAGAATCCTGCGGCGGCAAAGCCGCAAGATATCCAGCTGACCATGAGCGCGGCCAGCCAAAAACTGATTCTGGTGACCGGCCTCTCCGGAGGCGGTAAGTCGACGGCACTGAGGGCGCTGGAAGACCTGGGATGTTATTGCGTGGATAATTTACCCGCCGCGCTGCTGCCCGAATTTGCAGAGCAGATCAAACGCAATCCGTCCCGTTATTCAAAAGTCGCGCTGGGCGTTGACGCCCGTTCACCGGGGCAGGACCTGGAGGAAATACCGCGCTGGTTCAAACAGTTGGCCATGGCAGGGCTGGAGTGCCGGCTGTTATTCCTGACTGCCGACGTTACCGCCATCATCAAGCGCTTCAGCGAAACGCGGCGCCGTCACCCGTTGACCACCGACAAGCAAGCGTTACCGCAGGCCATCCAAAACGAAAAAATCCTGCTGGCCCCGTTGCAGGAAGAGGCAGACTGGGTCATCGACACATCGGACACCAACATACACCAGCTGCGCCGGCAGGTCTGGAAATGTGCCGGCAATGAAAACGACACCATGACCATTGTGCTGGAATCGTTCGCCTTCAAGCGAGGGGTCCCACAGGACGTTGATTTCATATTTGACGCGCGCATTCTGCCCAATCCGCACTGGGTAGACGAGCTGCGCGAATACAGTGGTTCGGATCTGCCGGTCATAGAATGGCTGGAGCGCGATGAAGCGGTGAATGGAATGTTCAACGACATACTCCAATTCCTCAGAAACTGGCTGCCGAAATTTCAGCTTAGCCAGAGAAGCTATGTAACGGTGGGGATCGGATGTACCGGCGGGCGGCACCGCTCAGTCTACCTGGTGGACCGGCTCGCGGCTGGTCTCGGCCGTGATTTCGGGCACACCCTCATCCACCATCGGGAGCTGCAGGCATGAGCGTGGGCGTTGTCATCGTTACTCATGGTAAGACAGGAGAATCCTTGCTGGACGAAGCGGCTTTCATACTGGGAGAGATACCGTCGAACATTTTCGCCGTTGCGTTCAACCAGGCAGGGGGCGTGAACAGCAGTCTGGGCTTGATCAGTTCGTCCATACAGCAAGCAGACAGCGGTGACGGCGTCCTCGTTTTGACTGACCTGATCGGTGCCAGTCCTTGCAACCAGGTCGCGGACATGCTGGATGAATTCCACGCAGTGATGGTCACAGGCGCCAATCTCAGCATGCTGATCTGCGCCTGCAATTACCGCTCAAACACCCTTGAAATGGTGGTCCGCAAGGTGGTTCAGAGCGGCAAACGATCCGTTAAAATTTTCCAGAAATGATTGCCAGAAACGTAACCGTCATCAACAGGCTCGGCCTGCATGCACGGGCCGCAACGCGACTGGTGAACTGCGCGTCAGATTTCAAATCGGAGATTCTGGTCAGCAAGGGGCCTCGCGTGGTCAACGGCAAGTCAATCATGGGAGTGCTGACCCTTGCCGCCGCAACGGGAACGGAGCTCACTATCGAGGCCGACGGAGCTGATGAGCAAAAGGCTGTCGATGCGCTCATCCTGCTGATCAACAATCGTTTCGGAGAGGACGAATGAGCATCACCCTGGAAGGTTATGGGGTTGCACCCGGCGTTGCCATCGGCCGGGTCCACGTCGCCGAATCGAACGAGCTTGAGATCGGCGAGTACCGGATCGGGCCGGAGGCTGTAGAAAACGAAATCCAGCGATACCGGAAAGCCGTGAAAGCGGCCCGGAACCAGCTGGAAGAACTGGCCGATCGGATCGGTCCTGAAGTAGCGGCTCCTGCCGCGGATATCATCCAGTCCCATGTACTGATGCTCAGTGACTCCAAGATCGGCAAGAGCACAGAAGAGCACATCAGAAATGAACTATGCAATGCCGAGTGGGCGCTGCAGTCTCAGCTCGAACAGATCCTGTTGGAGTTCCGGAGCATGGATGACGACTATATCCGAACCCGCGGAGAAGACGTCACCCAGGTGGTGCGCCTGATTCAGAGCAAGCTCGGCGAAGAAGCCACTGACATGCCCTTCGAAAATATCCCGGACCGTCTGGCAGATACGCTGGTGGTCGCATCTGAACTGACACCCGGCGAACTGGCCATCCTGTATGAACGCGGCGTGGCCGGGATCGTCACTGAGCACGGCGGGCCGAACAGCCACACCGCCATCCTGGCAAGCAGTCTCGGCATTCCCGCGGTTCTGGGCGTACGCGGCGCCCGCAGCCTGCTCAAAGAGGACAGCCCCCTCATCCTCGACGGCGGCCGCGGACTGGTCGTTGCAGATCCGGACCAGGAGACACTGGACCACTATCGTGACGTGAGACTGGAGGCGGAACGTGTCCACCGCTCACTGGATTCCCTGCGCCAGCAGCCGGCTGTCAGCCTCGACGGCCTGGAAATCAGCCTGCAGGCCAATGCGGAACTGGCACCAGAGCTGGAGCAGTCCGTGTCTGCCGGCGCTGAGGGAATTGGCCTGTACCGCACCGAATTTCTCTACCTGCAGGGGGAGCCGCCCGACGAAGAGGCGCAACTCGAGCAGTACCGATCGGCACTGGAATTCCTGGGAGGCAAGCCGCTGACCATCAGGACCCTGGATCTGGGCGCCGATAAGTCGACCGACGCTCTGGACTTTTCACAGCTGAGGCGCGCAGCTAACCCGGCGCTGGGGCTGCGGGCTGTCCGCCTGTGCCTGCGTGATACCGCATTATTCAAAACCCAGTTGCGCGCCATCCTGAGAGCCAGCGCCCACGGCCCCGTGCGCTGCCTGATTCCTATGATCACGAACCTGCAGGAAATTCGCCTGGTCAGGAATCTGCTGGAAGAAGCTAAATCCGAGCTGACAGAACGCGGCCAACCTTACAATACGGACATGCCTGTCGGCGGAATGATCGAAGTTCCGGCCGCGGCCCTGGCGATCGATGAACTGGGCAGCGAACTCGATTTCATCTCGGTCGGCACCAATGACCTGTTGCAGTATGCCCTGGCTGCGGATCGCGGAGATGAGCAGGTCGCCCATCTTTATGACCTGCAGCATCCCGGGATTGTTCGTTTGCTCAGGTACATTCTGCGCGAAGCGGATCGCCTGGGACTACCGGCAACCATCTGTGGCGAGGCTGCCGGCGACCCGCGCTACACGCGGTTGCTGCTCGCGCTCGGACTGCGTCAGTTCAGTATGCATCCGGCTCGCCTGCTGGAGATCAAGCAGGTCATCCGGCAAACCCGGGTTGACGCCGCCCGCGATGCTATGAAACGCTGGCTTGCCAATCCTTCCGCCTCATCAGCCGGCGGACTGACGGAATTGCTGGACCGATCGCAAGCGGAAGGACCACAGTAAACTACAACCCGTTCCGGCCGTTTACCTTATAATGCTTGCGGTTCACAGCTGGTAAAGATTCCACTATCCCGGGGTTAGTCCTCATGGCCGAACAAGCAAGAGAAGAAAAAACAGCCCGCTACCTGGATCGTCTGTCAGCGGCACTGGATTCGGGTGTCCGGTCCCGGGTCAAACATCTGCTCAAGAGCCTCTCCGGGGCGGAAATTGGTGATTTGCTGGAGTCTCTGCCGCTGACCAAGCGCCTGGCCGTCTGGGAAATGACGGATCCGGCGCTCGAAGGCGACGTGCTGGTCGAAGTAAACGATGAAGTCCGCGCCAGCCTGATCCGCGACACGTCCGCCGAAGACCTCGTCGCCGCTGTGGACGATCTCGACCTGGATGACCTGGCAGACATCATGGATGATCTGCCGGATGCGGTGACGCTGGAAGTGCTGCGCAGCCTGGACCGGCAGGACCGGGAGCGGCTTGCACAGGTCATGTCCTACCCGGAGGACTCGGCCGGCGGACTGATGGACCCCGACGTCCTGACGATCCGCCCTGACGTTACGCTGGACGTGGTCATGCGATACCTGCGCGTTCGTGGTGAACTCCCTGAAGTATTCGACCAGTTGTTCGTGGTCGACCGCCGCGGCCGTTACCTGGGCAGACTGAAACTGGCGGATTTACTCACGAAAGATCTCGACTGCACAGTCGGGGCGTTGATGGATACTTCGGCCATCACAATCCCCGTGGATATGCACGAAAGCCAGGTGGCGATGGAATTCGAGCATCATGACCTGGTCACCGCCCCGGTTATCGATACCGACCGGCACTTGCTGGGCTGGATTTCGATCGACGACGTCGTCGACGTCATCCGGGAGCAGGCGGAACACTCCATTCTGTCCAGGGCCGGTCTGGACGAGGAAGAGGACATGTTCGCACCGATCGTGCAATCTGCGCGCAGACGGTGGGTCTGGCTGGGGGTCAACCTGATCACGGCCATCATGGCCGCCCTGGTGCTGTACGCGTTCGAGCCGACTCTGGACCAGCTCGTCGCGACCGCCGTGCTGTTTCCTATCGTGATGAGCATGGGCGGCATTGCCGGCACGCAGACACTGACGTTGATGGTGCGCGGCATGGCGACCGGACAGGTCAGTTCCAGCAACACGCCCGCCTTGCTGCGTAAAGAAGTAGCCGTTGGCCTGCTGAACGGTCTCGTGTTCTCGGTCATTATCGCTGTCATCGCCTTTCTCTGGTACAACGACATGGCGCTGGGATTCGTCCTGGCGGCAGCCATTCTGCTCAACCTGTTAGCCGGTGCCCTGGCCGGCGCCCTCATACCCGTGGTGTTGAAACGGATGTCCATCGACCCGGCTTTGGCCGGCGGAGTCGTTCTGACCACGGTCACCGACGTTGTCGGGATTCTCGCGTTCATCGGGCTGGCCACTTTCCTTTTGCTGGGGCGCTGAACCGGGTTTTGATTGCATGAAAATTTTGCTGGTCACCCAGGAACCTCCCCTGCTGAACGAGGAAGTTGTCAGCGGCAATGCAGTTCGCAGCAAACAACTGCG
>Ga0316201_10000984_pt1 | contig 18194 bp, 11 predicted proteins | sample CS6wburrow_MG_FD_204516 | JGI IMG/M metagenome (GOLD analysis project Ga0316201, IMG submission 204516) | Coastal sediment microbial communities from Delaware Bay, Delaware, United States - CS-6 worm burrow | ecosystem: Environmental > Aquatic > Marine > Coastal > Sediment | place: USA... | reverse complement strand
CAGGCAACCGCTGTTTCCACAGCATCGCATGGACGCCATACAGACATGCGAGGAATCATGCGCAGTGTTGCAGTCTGTTCAACCGGCTGGTGAGTCGGACCATCTTCACCCAGACCGATGGAGTCATGGGTAAACACTTCGATGTGCTGGATACTCATCAGCGCAGCCATGCGCAGTGCGTTACGCGCATATTCAGAGAACATCAGGAAAGTTGCACCATAAGGCACAAAACCGCCATGCAGTGAAATGCCGTTAACAATTGCGGCCATGCCGAATTCACGAACACCGTAGTTCAGGTAGTTGGCATCAGCCGTATTGGCACGCATGGGCACTGAGTTGGAAACAATCGTCAGGTTGGAACCAGCGAGGTCAGCCGAGCCACCCATGAAATCAGTGAATGAAGAAAGACCTTCGATCGCGTTCTGCGAAGCCTTGCGGCTTGCGATGGTGTCGCCTTTTTCAGCCACAGACTTGATGAAAGCATCTGCCTGGCTGCCCCAGTCAGCGACCAGCTCACCTGCCATGCGGCGTTCAAATTCTGCAGCCAGATCCGGGTAAGCCGCCCTGTATGCGTCGAATGCTTCATTCCATGCCGCTTCTGCTGCCGCGCCTTTTTCTTTGGCGTCCCAGCCGGCATAAATATCATCAGGAATTTCAAAAGCACCGTGCGACCAGCCTAGCTCCTTGCGGGTCAACTCGATCTCATCCGCACCCAGAGGCGCGCCGTGACACTCTTCCTTGCCACCCTTGTTGGGTGAACCGAAGCCGATGGTTGTCTTGCAGCAGATTATCGAGGGCTTATCTGTGACAGAACGCGCTTCCTCGATAGCTGCCTTGACAGAGTCAGCATCGTGGCCATCAACATTTGCAACCACGTGCCAGCCATAAGCCGCAAAACGAGCCGGTGTATCATCGGTAAACCAGCCTTCGACCTCACCATCAATCGAGATGTTGTTGTCATCGTACATGGCAATCAGCTTGCCCAGGCCCAGTGTACCTGCAAGCGAACATGACTCGTGGGAAATACCCTCCATCAGGCAGCCGTCACCGAGGAAAACATAGGTGTTATGGTCAACGATGTTGTGGCCATCCTTGTTGAAGCGTGCAGCCAGTGCTTTTTCAGCAATCGCCATACCGACGGCATTGGTAATGCCCTGTCCCAGCGGGCCGGTTGTGGTTTCAATACCCGGCGCATAACCGTATTCCGGGTGCCCCGGTGTTTTTGAATGAAGCTGGCGGAAGTTTTTGATTTCATCCAGCGGCAGGTCATAGCCGGTCAGGTGCAACAGCGAATACGGCAGCATGGAGCCGTGGCCATTGGACATAACGAAACGGTCACGATCGACCCATTTTGGATTCGACGGGTTGTGCTGCATGAAGTCGTTGTAGAGGACTTCTGCAATATCAGCCATACCCATCGGTGCACCAGGGTGACCTGAATTGGCTTTCTGGACGGCGTCCATACTAAGTGCGCGAATGGCGTTAGCCAGCTCTCTGCGTGAAGGCATAATGCTCTCCAATAAAAGTTTTGAAACTGTAATGTACCCAAAGCATGCCGAAGAAAGCCTGCTCAGGGGCTGAAATTCTTAGAATATTCTTATTAAAATCAACAAGTCAGACATCCCCAACAGCGTGCTATATACCGTGTCCGACGTAGCGAAAGGCGCGTATTTTCCCTCAATTCACCCGAATGGGCAAGCTGAACACTTGATCTATGACAAAGGAGTGACAGAGAGTGACGTCTTTTTACATTCGACGACGGGTCCGCTAATGGATGCAGATCAATATAAATGCAAAAAACATAGTCCGCTAATGAACGCAAATAAACGCTAATGTTATTGGTGCTTCTGCTGCGCAGAAGCACCGATTTAAAAACTTAATAATCATTTGCTGGCATTAGCGTTCATTAGCGGACTAATATTATTTTGCTCAGGCCGCTTCGGTCTTCCACTTGATGGAACAACCCATGCTCGGAATCTGCTCGGCAGGGCCTCGTCCGGTTTTGGCTACCTGTTGCATGGCCTCAAACAAATCACGCCTGACGTCCCCTTCGGCCATCTCCTTGCGGCTGGCATCGAGGCGACCGCGGTATTGCAGCTTCATCTCACCGTTGTAGCCAAAGAAATCCGGTGTGCACACCGCGCCATAAGCCCTGGCCACCTGCTGGGATTCATCGATGAGGTAGGGAAAAGGAAAATCGTAGGCCTGTGCAATTTTCTTCATATTATCGAACGAATCTTCTTCATATTCCTGTGGATCATTCGACATGATGGCGACACTATTGATCCCCAGACCCATCAATTCACGCGTGTCACGCACGATGCGCTCACGAATCGCTTTCACATAGGGGCAGTGATTGCAGATAAACATCACCAGCAAGCCATTCTCACCACGGCAGGACTCAACGTTCCATGTCTTGCCGTCAACCCCGGGCAGCGAAAAATCGACAATATCCTGATCAAATTCACAAACGGGTGTTTCAAGGCTAACCATATCATTACTTCTCTTTGATTGAGTGACACAACGCCGGTACCGAGCTTGCCAGCGACCTGAGGCACATATGCTACCAGCACTGTATATATGTACAAGCTGCCGAACATATCCACATTGGAGTGGATTTCAGTGAACTCGCACTAATCAACGTATGCGAATAATCCGCATGCCAGAACGTCTAATTGAGTAGCAGGCTGTTATGGTGGATTTTATCGAACCGAACCCGCCCGGGCCTGTCATATGTATACCGATGATTTTTTGTCCGGTTTATGCTCATTTCCAGCCCCAACCAAAGCACCTGGATAAATTAATGCATCGAGGAATTAACCTTGAAAACTGTATTTAAGTACCCATTAATATAGCTCTACTGAATATTCGATGGTAAAATGGTCGATTCGATTTATATCTTGCTCACATGACTGGCAGCGCATAAATGGCAACACAAGCAACTGAAAAAGCACAGAAATCACGTCTTAAGCTACTTATCGCCAAGGGTAAGGAGCAAGGCTACCTGACCTATTCCGAAGTGAATGATCACCTGCCGGAGGGCATTGTAGATCCGTCCCAGGTCGAGGACATCATCAATACCATTAACGATATGGGTATCACCGTGTGCGAAACTGCACCGGAAGGCGAGTCACAGATCCTGAGTGACAGCTCGGTCAGTGAAGCCGATGATGACACTACCGAAGAAGCCGTTGCCGTCCTCGCCTCAATAGAAACCGAGCTTGGTCGCACTACCGACCCGGTGCGCATGTACATGCGCGAGATGGGCAGCGTCGAACTGCTGACGCGCGAAGGCGAAATCGAGATTGCGAAACGAATCGAAGAAGGCTTGAAACAGGTGTTGGAAGCACTCGCCACCAATCCCCATACCATCGGCACTGTGCTTGAGATGTGGGAGCGTGTCGAAGCTGGTGAAAACCGCCTTAATGACCTGGTCGCTGATTTTCACAAGAGTGACGAAGAACTCGACCGCCTTGCAGCCGAGGCCCTTGAAAATGCAGCCAGAGAAGCCAAACTCGCCGCTGCCGGCAAATCCAGCGAAAAAGCCGAGGTGGTCGATGTTGGCCTGGACCTTGAAGACGTCAGAAAACTCTTCACCAAGATCAAACGTGCGCATACCCGAACAGTCAACACCTTCGCCAAAGGTGATGCTGAAGCGACAGAAAAGGCACGCCATTCTATGGCAGCCGCCTTCCTTGGCTTCAAGTACACGCCCATTACTGTAGCAAAGCTGACCGCGGATTTGCATAGAACCATTGAACGCATCCGCATGCTCGAACGCCATATTCTTGACCTTGCAGTTAATCGTGCACATTTGCCGCGCAAGATCATGATTACCACATTCCCAAAGAATGAAACCAACGTTGGCTGGATTGACGAATTCTGCACCGGGCACGAGTACTCAGAGGCGCTGACAGAACTCGCACCTGAGATCAAAATGACCCAGCAAAAACTGGCTGCACTTCAGAACGAGTACGGACTCGGCATTCCAGAAATCAAGGAAATTAACCGCAAGATGTCAATCGGCGAAGCCAAGGCGCGCCGCGCAAAGAAAGAAATGGTCGAAGCCAACCTGCGCCTGGTGATCTCTATTGCGAAAAAATACACCAACCGCGGCCTGCAGTTCCTTGACCTGATTCAGGAAGGCAATATTGGTCTGATGAAAGCCGTTGATAAATTCGAATATCGCCGCGGATACAAGTTCTCAACCTATGCAACCTGGTGGATACGCCAGGCAATCACGCGCTCAATTGCCGATCAGGCCCGCACCATCCGTATTCCGGTGCACATGATTGAAACCATCAATAAACTCAATCGCATCTTCCGCTCCATGCTGCAGGAAATGGGTCGTGAACCCACACCTGAAGAACTGGCTGAAAAGATGGAAATGCCTGAAGACAAGGTTCGCAAGGTGCTGAAGATCGCTAAAGAACCTATATCAATGGAAACGCCTATTGGTGATGATGAAGATTCACATCTTGGTGACTTCATTGAGGACCTCAACATCCTCTCACCTGATGATTCTGCGACCAGCGAGTCCCTGCGCGAATCAACCAAGGATATCCTGACAACCTTGACCGCACGCGAGTCCAAGGTGCTGCGTATGCGTTTCGGTATCGATATGAATACCGACCACACACTGGAAGAAGTAGGTAAGCAATTTGACGTAACCCGTGAACGCATCCGCCAGATAGAAGCCAAGGCATTACGCAAACTCCGCCACCCCAGCCGCGCCGAACACCTGCGCAGCTTCCTGGGAGATGACAGCAACAGTTAAAAATACCTGTGAACCACATCATCTGCTGACGACCACCGGATACTCGAAAATCCTACACCCGGGTCAGATTACACTCCGGGTGATGATGTTCGGCATGGCAGTTCGAACAAAGCAGAATGCATTTTTCTGCCTCAGCCTCTACGACCTCCCACTTTCTATTGGATAGAGACCTCAGATTAAGCTGAAATAACTTGGTTTGGGGATTGGAGTGGTGAAATTCCAGCGCTGCCGAATTTTTGTCATACCCGCACTGCTGACACCTGCCCCCCTCTATCCCGGATATTGCATGAAGGATTTGGATTTTAGGAGCAAGCTGGCTAAGCAGGTTGGACGATCGCCCGCAGATTCATAGCCTAAAGCTATGGATAAAGGGGGATCGTTCAAGATGTGACGTCAGATTGTTTGTAAAACCAAATAGGACAAACTGTAACCGCGTATAAGATTATTGAATCCTGTGTAGCTGATTGAAGCGTCAATAAATATTCAACAATACACTTCCGCCTTCGTGCAATATTCGGGTTGGCTTCAGCAACTTTTGCTTCCTATCATGCCCCCTCTTCTGCTGCACCAAGTATGACTGGTAAATTTGATTATTGAAATCATTCTTACACTTCCTGCAACAATACTTACGCTGCAACCCTCTCAGAGGAGCACGACAGTTAACACACTCTTTCATTGACCAGGTCGTTTTGGTTATGCAATGAATCATATATGTTAAGCTACAACCCTACAACAAGACGTATTTTTTCATGATTGATTTGGAAGATTTCTATATAATCCGCGTCTTGCTTAATCTATGATTTAAGTATGTGTAAAACCAAGAGCCTGTAGCGGGGTAAGCAGCGCAGGGTTCGAGTAGTCAGCGAAGCTGAATTAGAATCCCGCTATAATTCCATTTCCCATACTATTTTCTTGGGGCCTGTAGCTCAGTTGGTTAGAGCAGTGGACTCATAATCCATTGGTCGAAGGTTCGAGTCCTTCCAGGCCCACCAAATACCCCATCTGCCAATACTTGCGACTGTAGCGGGGCGCGATAGCGCAAGGTTAGAGCAGTGGACTCATCAAAATGGTGCGTTCATATCGAAAGATATGAAATGAACGGGATGAATTCAGGAAAACCTGAGCAGTCGATTTAGTTTAACGTAAAAACCCACGTCCTAAGGACGTGGTCATGAGTGACAGGCTCGGCCTGTTACGAATAGCACGGCTCATGTTAAATCTCGAAGTTGAGTTGTCCCCACAACCAACTATCGGAGAAATAACAATGAGCCGTTTTGAAAAGTTAACGCATGTGCTCTGGCATTGCCAATATCACATAGTATGGGTACCCAAATACCGTTATCGAGTGTTAAAGGGAGAAATAGCCAGGGAGGTGTATAACTGTATCCAAGGATACAGTAGCCGAACAAGCTGCCAGGTGGTTGAATTGAATGTGCAGCTACTGGCAAAAGTGCCACCAAAGATTTCGATATCGCAGTTGGTAGGGGCTGTGAAAGGAAAAAGCGCATTACGCGTATTCACGCGTTTCCCGTACCTTAAGCAGAAACCTTACTGGGGTAATCACTTCTGGGCTAAGGGCTATTGCGTAGATACCGTAGGTGTAGATGCTGAGATGATACGTAAGTATGTAAGGTATCAAGAGAAACAGGAACAACGCCAGATTCAAATGAATCTGGGCAAGTGAGATGAAACCGGGACAGCTCAGGCCAGCCTTCTCAGAAGGCTGGCAATACGGCCCCCTTATAGGGGGCATAAGGCAATTCTGCGTTCTAAGAACGCAGATTTTTAGTTAATAGATCAGGCTGATGGCAACCCTGAGCCAAGCTGGAAGTACACTTCCGGAAGGTGCAGAGACTACCTGGGAACTGGTATCAATACCGATCGTTCTTAATAACAGGTTTAGCCCGCATTTCTCACCAGGGGGCGAGATGATCACGTAGAGATTTGAATTCACAAAGGATTTTACGAAGAAGTGGAATAACAGTGTGTATTCCCGACTGAGTAAAATGCTTTGTGGATTCAAAGATCAAGTGAGGGCTCGTCCATCTGGTGAGAAATGCGGGTTAAACGTCCCGCACCCTAAAAGTGATTCGATGCACAGAATCAGCCGAGGGTGATGAGATAGTCCGCTCCCGCTAGAAATACCGGGAACAAGTGAATCCATTGGTCGAAGGTTCGAGTCCTTCCAGGCCCACCAATAAAACAGTGGCGAGTGGCAAGTTGAGAGTGGCAGGGATTGCCGATCACTCACCTGCCCCTGGCACCTCCCCGCCACTTACCACTCGAAACTTACCCCTGTATTTATTTATGATCGCTGGATGATTTAACCACCAGCATAGTCACAAGAAACGCCGCTATTGCAATAGTTCCAAACACTATGCCGATGCTCACAACACCAACTGAACTACCAAACATTAAGTCAACCAACTGCTGCATATAAGACCCCCAGATCTAGATTAAAAATATTAATTATTGTTGTGGCGTCTATTTTACAAACCTGCATTATTAATAACTTGACGGCCATCAAGTATTTTTAACATTAACTTCGATTGTAAAAAAAATCCTAATATGTAGGACGAACCTTACAAAATTTTCTTGTCTTTTTTACACATTGACACTCGTCCAGTTCCAGTAATTCTTGCAAGCACCTGAAGACAATCACATTGCTCATAACTGGTATGAGAGTTGCATTCTGTTAACGCGATTGAGTACATGATGTATCAATCTAATCTTTAAATTGCTGTAATGGCATCAATGGACAAAGGGAGTTCATAATGGAAATAATTCTTAATAATACAATCAATCCTGCATATCTGATAGGCGCCGGCATGATCTGGCTGGGAGCATCAACATCAAGTCATGCTGCTGTCATAATCAACGAAATTGACTACGACCAAGTAGGCAGTGACACTGCAGAATTTATCGAGCTGTTTAACTCGGATATAAATTCTGTAACACTCGATGGGTACACGCTTGACCTTATAAACGGCACAAACGGAACTGCATATAATTCTTTCGACTTGTCGGGTTTTTCAATCGCTGCGATTGGCTACCTTGTCTTGTGTGACAGCACACAGGCGGTTGCCAATTGCAATATCGAGGTGGCATCGAGCAGCTGGATTCAAAACGGCGGACCCGATGGTGATGCGGTTGCCCTGTTGTTTGGCAGCACACTATTAGACTCGGTCACCTACGAGGGGATAGGTAGCGCACTTGGACTCTATGCTGAAGGTAACAGTTTCGCCCCTGCCGACTCGAATAGCATCACCATGAGTATTGCGCGGCTACCCAATGGTACTGACACCAACATCAATGCCGGTGATTTTAGCTCAGGCTGTATAAGCCCGGGTAGCGCCAATATGAGTGGCACCGGTGATTGCTCTGTCAGTGTTAATCCAGTGCCCGTGCCCGCGGCGATATGGCTGTTTGGCTCCGGCCTGATCGGCCTGATCGGCATTAGCCGGCGTAAACAAGGCAGCCTGGCTGGATAAGCTGGTATTAGCCGCAAATTACGCAAAAGGCGCAAACAGGCTATTTATTTTGAAATACGATGATTTGTGTTTTTTGCGTTTTTTGCGGCTAACCCGCATTTCTCACCAGGATTTCGGATTCAGGTGCATCTGTAGTGTTTCTGAGTGCGCGTCTGGACTGAAAAGCATAGCAATAGCTATGGTCTGAGGGACTAATTCGCCTGGAGCGAATCAGGATGCCTATGCACCCGAAGGGTGAAACACAGGGACGTGTTTCATCAACATGCGTGCGCATAGACGCTACAGATGTTCATGAAACGAAATAGCGCCACACCAAACACACAGTATTTGATTGAAATCGATCATCGAGTTTTCTAATCATGCTGTTACTCGGGTTATACAGCGGCCTGATGAGAAATGCGGGCTAACTGTAATGGCTGGAGCTTCAGCCATGCTACGGAATATTAATCTGCAGCAGATTGAACACAATCTGACGATTTATATGCATATCCCTATACAGGCTGACAGTCAAAAACAAAAAATAATATTTCACCACAGAGTCACAGAGGGCACAGAGTTTTACTTTGTTAACTGCGCCTGTGGCGTAGTTAATAATACAGTGCTTTTCTCTGTGCCCTCTGTGACTCTGTGGTAAATAGTTTTTGAATTTGTTTTAGGTGTGTCAGCTCAAATCTGAGCCCAGTTTGTTATCCGACAGATCGGGTCGCGACTCGTACGATTTATCTGCAGCGGTTATTTCTCATCATGTAAAAACGCTGCCCATCCAGAAATGTTTGGCCGTTTCTGTCTTCGATAATTGCCGATTCTTCACGCCCGTTACTGTAATGCAACAACAAGCGGCTTTTGCCGGCATCATCCACAATCTCCCATGAACCAGATCGGGTTCTTGCTGAGAAACCAAACGTGGAAACGGTATCGGATTCCTGCCCGACGGACCTGGCCAGGCGATGCTTGAATTCACCATCACTGCAAAAGTAGATATCCTCTTTTCGGCTCATGTCGTCAACAGATCCGCGCAATGACAATCGTGTTCCAGCCAGCATGTAATACCAGTCACGCGCATCAGGGCCCGGGCTAAACTCAACGAATTTTATGCTGGCGGCGATTTCACGCGCTACCGGTGCCAATGAGTCCCAATCCTCGCTGGGCCCTGAAACCACCAGCACCATGCCCTGACCATCGTCCCCGACAAAACTGCCGGCTACGCCTTTCATCGCTTTGCGCTCAATAATACCCTGAACATCAACCAGCAGAGCTTTGCCGTAATCAATATTTACTTCTTCAGGCTCATTCACTGCAACAATCGCAATACGTTCATCCTGGTAGCCCTGCTGTAAGTAATCTTTAGCCGTATCTTCATCAAGGCCCGGCCAGTTTTTGATAATAACGACACTTTTATTGTCCTTTGAACTGAAATATGTCGCATCATTGTTTCGTGTCAGTTGAAAACTGTCATCGACTTCAATCGAATAGCCATATTCAGAATTGGTAAATGTTTGCGCCGCGACTACTACAGGCACAAACAAGACAAGCAACGCAACTATAAATCTATATTTCACCATCGAGTCGCTCTCCAACGATTGCTGCGTATTTGAGTGTCTCACGCAGTTCGCTTATTTCATCATCAAGCAGCTGACCGGGCTCACTACTGGCAGGAAGCTGGTCAGATTCACGCAGTGACCTGCCACAGTGTTTTTTATAGCGCTTTTCGAGCTGCTCAACCAGATCACGTAGCTGATCTTCTGGATACTCGTGCAATTCCAGGTAACTGAACAGCGCCTTGATGGCATCGAATGGATAAACCTGAAAGCGTTCAACATAAGTTTCAATCATGCTCCAGAAAAACGCCCTGACCTTGCTCACTTCCAGGTTTTTATCCATGAGCAAGTTTCGTGAAATTGTCGACAGGTCGTCCAGACTGAGATACTTATAATCAGAATAAGAGTCAGTCTGACTCTCAAGCTGGCCAGAAAGTGATGCCAGTTTTTTTGAAAGTGCTTTTGCCATCACGTCATCACTGTTCTCAATATTTGCGTCCTGAGCTTGATCTTCATTCGATGAAAACCGCGTCAAACTTCCTATCAACATTGTCACTCTGCGGGAATCAAACCCCGTATGGATATCGTCGCTTGATTAATTCTCTGCCCATAAGCGTATAAATTCAATGCTTCAACAGAGAATATTCTGTAGCATACCGGGGCTGCGCCACCAGACCTGTCGATACTTAATGTCGAGGGGTTTAACAGAATCTACCGGAAAAAACAGGGGGATTATTATAACATGTTGATTTAACAGGATATTCATAAACAAGCATGATTCTTGCATACTCATGTTAGATACAGTAATACGTGTCGTTTTTTATTTTCATCGTTAACGGCACCAGAAAGCATAAGCCCTGGAACACACTTTCCAGACAAACTAAACAAAAATCTTACGACCAGCCACATGCAAAATGAAGCCATACAACTTCTCCAGAAGACGGATGCCGAAAAGCTGCCGACACTGCCGCATGTACTGCTGCGCTTACTCGATGCCTGCCAGGATGAAAATGTCTCATTTGAGCAGCTGGCCAGCGTCATACGCAGAGATCCCGCACTGTGTGTAAAAATCATTTCAACCTGTGGCAGCCACTGCACAACGGCAGATAACCTGGAACAATCCCTTGCTCGCCTGGGTATCAATATCATCAAAAGCATCGCCATTACATCATCTGTACGGCAGTTTTTCTCGCGCAGCAGCCAGGAACGCCTGGCATTTCTCAAACAGCACTGGTATCACTCCATCTTTTGTGGCTGCGTTGCAGAACAGCTCGCTGAATATATTAATTACAAGCATCCGGATGAAGCCTGGTTCGCTGGTCTGCTGCACGATTCTGGCCAGCTGATAATGGAGACCGCCTACCCTGACAAGTACACAGCTGCGTTTGCTCAACTCGGTGACGATGAATATCTTCACGAGATAGAAAATGATGCTTTCAATTTCACGCATTATCATGTAGGTGCAAACCTGTTCAGAAAACATGATTGCAACCCGTTTCTCGCAGATGCCATTATGTATCATCACGAGCCTACTGATAAAATCCTTGATGCACACCCACTGGTCAAAATCACGAACCTGGCTAACCTGCTAGGTCACGAGCAGCTCAAGCAAGGCTCCAGCGAAGGATTTGAAGCCGCCGAGCAACTTTTCGGTCTTTCCAGGCCTTTCGTAGAAGGCTTGTTAAAGAGCTGTACTGACAAGACCGAAACTATCGCGAGTGAATACGGGGTCGGTTTCATCAATGATGAGATTGATAGCGATACTGCGCAGAAAATTCACGCTAACGACCAGCTGAAACAGGTCCAGCTTGCAGAGCAGATCCGAAACATTGCAATGCTCGATGGCGTTCATCAGCATCTTTCACGCATAGAAGGAAAGCAGGCGCTGTTGCTTGCCCTAAAGCAGAATATTTCCATTCTGTTTGGTATAAGCAACTGCACACTGTTTCTCTATGATGCCGCCAGCGACAAACTACAAGCCATATCCACTGCTGAAAGCGGCCCGCATCTTAAAGACATAAAAATACCTCTTGAACCCGGCCGCAGTATCGTAACTGATGCCCTGCTGGAGATGAGGGCGATTAATTCGTTCGAAATAAGGCAGGACGAGCTGTCTATCGTGGATCTCCAATTGATCAGCCTCAACGTTAAAGAGGGCCTGTTATGCATACCACTGATTGTTCATAATGCAGCCATAGGCACTCTGGTTCTTGGTATCGACGAGGGCCAGTTACCGTCACTGCAGAAGCAACAGAGCCTGTTCAAACGCTTCGCCAATGAAATAGCCAGCACGATCAGTTCTTCTCTCAGTGAATTTCGTGCTGAAGATGACGACACGACAGCAGATCCGGATCAAATACTCAAAGCTCGCGCAAGGGAAGTCATTCACGAGATACGCAACCCCCTGAGTATCATAAATAACTACCTGGAAATTCTTGGCATCAAGCTGGAAGGTGATGACCCGGCACAACAGGACCTGGAAACGATCAGGGGCGAAATATACCGCATCAACACGATACTGGAAAAACTCTCCCAACCAGATACTACCGATATCAGCGAAGCAGTTCCAGTCGATGTAAATGCCCTCGTGGCTGATCTGTCACACATGTTCCAGACCTCCCTGTTTGCCGCTCACGATATTGAAATAAGCCTCAACCTGGATGACAATATGCCCCCCATGCTGACCAATGCCGATGCGCTCAAACAGATATATACCAATCTGGTAAAAAATGCAGTTGAAGCCCTCCCTGCAGAAGGTTTAGTTATGGTCTACACTCAGGATCAGGTAAACGTCGATGGAAAAGCGCACTTTGAAATATGCGTAGCCGACGACGGGCCGGGCATACCAGACGAGATTCTGCCTGATTTGTTCACACCCATAAAAACAACCAAAGGTGATGGACATGCAGGCGTGGGACTAACAATTGTAAAAAATCTTGTCAATGAACTGCACGGTTCTATCAGCTGCAGGAGCAGCGATAAAGGCACGAGTTTTCATATTCTCCTGCCACGCAATATACAAGAATAAGAGCATTTACTCTGGTCCTTGTGCATAACTAGAACATAACAAAGGCTGGGCGGCCTTTGCACCAAAGAGTCACAAAATGAGCAGTAATGAGCAGAATATCCTCATCGTCGATGATGACCCCATAGTATTAAAAAGCCTGAAAGACTTACTGGCAACCCGCGGTATTGATGCCAACACCGCTATTGGCGGACGAGAAGCAATCGCCTGTCTCGACCAGAACGAATATGACCTGGTATTGCTGGATCTGCAGATGCCCTACGTGAACGGGCATGATGTCATGCGTCACATCAATCAACAGAATATGAATATTTCGGTCATTGTCGTTAGTGGCGAAACATCCTTTGAAGCAGCCAGAGATGCCTGCTCGCAAGGCGCTTACGACTTCCTGCGCAAGCCCTATGCTACCGACGAATTAATGATTGCAGTCAATAACGCTCTCAACGAGAAGAATCTCGAAAAACAGAATAAGCTGATACAGAATCAGCTGCGCGAATCAGAATGCCTGCACCGTTACCTGGTGAACACATCACCCGACATCATTTACATACTTGACCAGGACGGCCATTTCACTTTCATTAATGATCGAATCGAGACACTGCTGGGTTATAGCACCAAGGAACTCATAGGCAAACATTATTCAATACTTGTGCACCAGAATGATATGGAGGTTGCTCGCTACGTCTTTAATGAGCGTCGTGTCGGTGACCGCGCCTCACGTAACGTTGAATTGCGCCTGAAATGCAAAGATGACAGTACACCGCGCTTCTTTGATGCCAGCACCCTGCCGATTGAACTCAGCTCCATGGGGATATATAAAAATGAAGACAACCCCAAGAAGAAAACCTATCTTGGCACTTATGGTGTTGCGCGTGATATCACAGAACGCAAAATGGCAGAAGACACCATTAACTTTCAGGCTTACCACGACCTGCTCACTAATCTGCCAAACCGCGCATTATTACGAGACAGGCTAAGTCTTGCAATTTCCCAGGCCAAGCGTGAAGAAGAAATGCTGGCCGTGATGTTCCTCGACCTTGACCGGTTTAAAAACATTAATGATTCACTTGGCCATGTCATTGGTGATGAACTCTTGCAGCAGGTAAGCACACGACTTAAGAGCTGTATTCGCGAAGGTGATACCCTGGCTCGCTTTGGCGGTGATGAATTTACCCTGCTACTGCCAAAGATCACCAAAGGCAAGGAAGATATAAGCAAGATTGCCGAAAAAATAAACGATGTCCTGAAGAACCCATTTATTATTGATGACAACGAACTGTATGTCAGCGCCAGCATTGGTATATCAATCTACCCACGTGACGGCACCAACATGGATAGCCTGATAAAACATGCCGATATCGCCATGTATCACGTCAAAGATACCGGGAAGAACAACTACAAGTTCTACAGCACAGACATGACGACCCCTTATTTCAAGAATCTGTCGCTGGAAACAGGCATTCACAAGGCCCTCGAAAATGATGAATTTCACTTGATGTATCAGCCTCAGATCAACATCAAAACCGGTGAAATCGTTGGTGTTGAGGCGCTGTTACGCTGGCATCATCCCGAGCATGGGCCAATTACACCAGCCGAGTTCATTCCATTTGCGGAAGAAACCGGGATGATTGTTGAAATTGGCCACTGGGTTCTCCGCACCGCCTGTGCCGAGCTGAAATGCTGGCGCGATGCAGGTTTGCCCGAAATCCGCATGTCTATCAACATGTCAGCACGCCAGATCGCGGAGAAGACGATCGTAAAACACGTGTCCGCTCTGCTGAAAGATTATGGCATACCGGGGCACTGTCTCGAAATCGAAATTACCGAGAACACCATCATGAACGACATGGAAAGCGTCGTTCACAAGCTGAAAGCTCTCAGCAATAAAGGCGTCTATATTGCCATTGATGATTTCGGCACAGGCTACTCTTCATTGAGCTACTTGCACAAGCTGCCGATTCAAACACTCAAGATTGACCGCGCTTTCATCAAGGAAGTAAACATGAAGCACACGGGCAACTCAATTATCAATACCATTGTGGCAATGGCCAGGGGTCTCAACCTGAATGTCATCGCAGAAGGTGTTGAAACCCAGCAGCAACTGGAATATCTACAGGAAATAGACTGCAGCGAGGCACAGGGATTTCTGTTTGGAAAGCCGTTACCTGCTGATGTGATAACACAGCTATTGATTCAGGAGCCCTATGCAACACCGAGCTCGAGCCTTGGCTTGAACGGCAGCCGACATAGAACACATTAAAAACAGGGACGAGGGGCGAGGTACTAGGGATGAGGAACATAGTTCCATGAGTTGTATTATGTCGCTCAGTGCCCGATCCTGGCGTGACCAGTACATACAGGGATACCTGCATCGTAGGCGCGGCTAAAGCCGCGCCTACGTACAGAGAAAGCCCAGACAATCTCTGCGTGCTCTGCGCCTCTGCGAGAAAACAAACGAATAATATTTAATATTCCTTCATCAGCAGGCTTTTGCCTGTCATTTCCGAGGGTTGTTGCAGGCCCATCAACTGCAGCACGGTTGGCGCCACCGAGCTCAGGTCACCACCGGGCAATAAATGCCAGTTTGCTTCATCGATCACCATGCAAGGCACCGGGTACAGGGTGTGCTGGGTGTGCGGCTCCTGCGTGACCGGATCAACCATTTCATCACAGTTACCATGATCAGCTGTCAGCAGCACTGAATAGCCTGCCTCGACAGCCGCATCAAGTACGCGGCCGACCTGGGTGTCCAGCGCCTCGACTGCAGCTATGACCGCATCACGCACCGCGGTGTGGCCGACCATATCGCCGTTGGCAAAATTAACCAGAATAAAGCCATATGCAGCCGATTCCAGTGCCTCGATGACTCTGTCGGCCACCTTGGACGCACTCATTTCCGGCATCAGATCATAGGTGGCAACATCCGGCGAATTCACCATCACGTGCTCTTCACCTGCAAACGGCTTCTTCTTGCCGCCATTGAAAAAGTAGGTCACGTGCGCATATTTTTCTGTTTCCGCGCAATGAAACTGTTTGTAGCCGGCACGGCTTACAACCGATGCAACCGTGTTCTGCGGTCGCTCAGGCGCGTAGCCGATCGGCAGCAGAAACTCCGGGTCGTATTCGGTCAGGCAAGTCACGGTTGCACCGGAATATTCACCGACATCGAATTGCTCAAAGTTATTCTGACTCAGTGCCGCCGCCAGCTGCCGCGGTCTGTCGTTGCGAAAATTGAAGAAAATCACGCTGTCGTCTGACTGGATTAGTTCACATTCTTCCAGCACGGTTGGCTTGATAAATTCGTCGGTCTGCTCCTTCGCGTAGGCAGCCTCGATCGCATACAACGCATTCTCGGCTTTCTCGCCTTCGCCCCTGACCATCGCCCGCCACGCGCGCTCGGTCCGGTACCAGCGGTTGTCACGATCCATCGCATAATATCGACCACAAACGGTCGCGATACAGCCACCCGCTTCTTCCAGTGCCGGCCCGAGCTGTTTCAGGTACACCAGAGCCGACATTTGTGCGGTATCACGGCCATCGGTGATCATGTGTACCACCGGCTTGACTTCATAGCGCGCAGCTAGTGAGATCAACGCCAGCAGGTGGTTGATATGGCTGTGCACACCACCATCAGATACCAGGCCCACCAGGTGAAGAGGACGCCCCTGTTCTGCAGCATCCTCGACAGCAGACAGCAAAGCCGCATTGTTGAAAAAGTCGCCGTTTTCTATTTCATCGTTGATACGCACCAGGTCCTGGCGCATCACAGCACCACAACCCAGGGTCATGTGTCCGACTTCGGAATTGCCCATCTGGCCATCAGGCAACCCCACCGAGCTGCCGCAGGCATCGAGCGTGGTATGGGTGTGTTTGGAGAAATATTCATCAAGACGCGGTGTTCTTGCTTCCTGTACCGCGTTATTAATACGACTCGGGTTGACACCGAATCCATCTAGAATAATCAGTAGCGTCGGTCTTCGGGGGACTTTTCTGGCTTCACCCATCTAAATTCTCACAATCCTGTCTTTCACTCTTGGCTTCATATTCGGGGCGGGAATTTTACACTATTTACAACCATCACGTGCAGCTAGGAGTCTGCTTCCACAAAACCGTGACAGACTGGTGTATAGAGACTTAGTCCGGTCTTTGCAGGTTTTCCTGCTCTTCCCGTTCCATTTCATCCATCATGGACTCCATTTCGTCCTCGTCTGGATCATCCGGATTATCATCGTGGAATTTAAAATCCGGGTGGCTCTCATCCAGCTCTTTAGGTTTGATAAATAGTCGTGACATGATCAGGCCGATTTCAAACAGCGCCCACATCGGTACCGCCAGCAGCGACTGGGAGATCACATCCGGCGGCGTCAGCATCATGCCGATCACAAAGGCACCGACGATGATATAAGGCCGTTTCTTGGCCATATCGTCTGCAGTGGTCACACCTGCCAGAATCAGCAGAAAAGTCGCAACCGGCACTTCAAATGCGATACCAAACGCAAAAAATATGGCGATGATGAAATCAAGATACTGACCGATATCGGTCATCACCGCCACACCTTCAGGCGCGACCGCGATGAAGAACGCGAACAACAGCGGAAACACGACGAAATAGGCAAATGCGATGCCGCAGTAAAACAGCAACACGCTGGAAATCAGCAAGGGCGCAGCGAGTTTCTTTTCATGGCTGTACAGGCCGGGCGCCACAAACGCCCACAGCTGGTGTAGCAGATACGGCACCGCCAGCAACACGGCCAGCAGCAACACCAGCTTGAACGGCACCAGGAAGGGTGAGGTCACGCTGGTCGCAATCATCGAAGTGCCATCCGGCATCAATGCCAGCAGCGGCTGTGCAACGGTTGAGAATATCTGCTCCGAAAACGGGAACAGCACCAGGAACAGAATCAGTACCGCCACCACCATGTGCAACAGGCGGTCACGCAGTTCGATCAGATGATCGAGCAGTGTCTGCTCTTTACCATCAATATTTTGACTGGCGTTCTCTTCTTCTGCCGACATGCGTTAGTCCGTTGATTTCTCGCTTTTAGCGTCGACTGCAGCATCTTTTTCTTCGATGATTTCGTAATCGGGCTCGTCAGTCTGATGTGGCTTATCATCCAGTGAAACGGTCTCGTTCAACTTGCCCTGCAGCTCGTTGATCTGCACCTCCTGGTTATGCAGCATACGTTTAAGTTCACCAACATCAAACTCGCTGGCCACTTCTTCCTTTACACCCTCAACATAGCGGCGCGCCTTGCCGAACCAGAGACCTGCCGTACGTGCGGCTTTTGGCAGGCGTTCCGGCCCGACAACCAGCAAAGCCAGAATCAGGATCAGAAACAGTTCCCAGAAACCAATATCAAACA
>Ga0316201_10000983_pt1 | contig 18195 bp, 15 predicted proteins | sample CS6wburrow_MG_FD_204516 | JGI IMG/M metagenome (GOLD analysis project Ga0316201, IMG submission 204516) | Coastal sediment microbial communities from Delaware Bay, Delaware, United States - CS-6 worm burrow | ecosystem: Environmental > Aquatic > Marine > Coastal > Sediment | place: USA... | reverse complement strand
ATGATGTGCATTGAAATCTTCATTTGAGGAAACGGAAACAGGCTGTCCCATCACAACCAATAAATTAGATTTGCCAGTAATTTCCAATTGCCGCATACATCTTTTCAACTCTGTCAGCTCATTTGGACTTGCACCAATGTGAGCAAGAGTTAGGACATGGTCCCGCAACTCATCAAACCTTTTAGCACTCATGATTCTGTTTTTGTTAATAACCAATCTTATACCATACAAGTGTCTTCGGTTTCATTCTTATACTCTCAGATCTTTCAACTGTTCATTTTCATTTTTTGGTATCGTCTCCATGCTTTCCGGTGCTGTAGCTTCATCCCTCCTCAACATTTGGCCGGACATTAAATACATTTCCTTGATGCCCCTTTTCAATGCTTCTCTTTCCTTTGGTGTTGCATTTTCACCTTCATCATCTATGAGTGTTTGAAGAAAGTCATTAAATCTTTTCGGTTTCATAGAGTCAAAATTTATGTAAACTATGGCATTAATTTAACTTAAAGGATATTCACTGCATTACATATGATCGACATCATAAAGAATAATGATCTAAGTCAAAAAACAATGATCGATTGACAAAAGCTCATTACTTTTAGATAAATGCTTTTCTATTCGCTTCGGACACGGAGGCAAAATTGCCAGGTTCACTACAATATAATCGCATTCGCTCTTCGGGGAGATGCTATTGTGATCATGACAAATACGGAAAATAGAGATGGTTTGATTGACGAAACAATGCGCGTGATTTCAAAATATTATGACTGGGGAATTGCCCAACCGAAAGAAATAGTTAAGTTGATGTATCGGAAAGAGAACTCGCAAAACGAACCGGTGCCTGAAAATACACAGGAGAGTAAGCAAGTGACAATGTCGTTGACCTTAAAGTTGTAAGTGTTGGATTAACGGTACATGACCGGAAGAAAATGAGGACTTTCTCTTCACAGCAATTAGTGGTTTACAGTTCGTGGATATTGAAAAAGGAGACAAAATTGTATTAAAAAGATGATCAGTCATGTATAGTATAGTTTACCTGAAATGGTAGATTTCAATTTGAACACGTTAAATCATATTTTAAAAAAACTTTTATGTTCGGCCCTGACAAAAACTCAATATATCCTATAAAGGAGATTAACAGGCTTTGTTTCTTAAAGAACATCATACAAAACCCAAATATTATTGTCGGAGATTATACCTATTACGACGACTTCGAAAATGTGTACAATTTTGAAAAAAACGTCAGGTACCATTTTGATTTCGTGGGTGACAAATTGATCATTGGAAAATTTTGTATGATTGCATCCGATGTCACATTTATCATGAACGGGGCAAATCATTTGACAGATGCTTTATCGACTTATCCGTTTGCTGTATTTCAAAATGGATGGGAAAAGGCCATGGATGGGAAATTATATCCCTCTAAAGGAAATATAGTGATTGAAAATGATGTTTGGATCGGGTATAAAGCGACTATTCTGCCTGGCATAACGATTAGTGATGGAGCTGTGATCGGTGCTTATGCAGTTGTTACCAAAGATGTTTCTCCATACTCAATAGTCGGGGGCAATCCCGCTAAGGAAATCAAAAAACGATTTTCAGATGAAGTAATCGAACAACTTTTACGGATCAAGTGGTGGGATTGGGACGTCGAAAAAATAACTGCACATTTAAATGATCTCACTGGAACAAACGTCGAAAATCTCCTTTAAAACACAAAATTTTATAAATCGAACACCCTTTCTTTTTATCTTCCGTATAAGAGAAAAATCTAATCATGACGACGAAAGAAATAATGCAAGAACTCAAGGATTACGGAAATGAGTCCACAAAAAAGATCTTCCAAAAACATGGAGCACCAGAACCAATTTATGGTGTCAAAGTGGCGGACCTGAAAAAAATTCAGAAAAAGGTGAAGAAGGATCACACACTTTCTATGGAGTTATATGCAACTGGAAATTCTGATGCGATGTACCTGGCCGGGCTTATTGCGGATGAGGACCAGATCACTAAAGAAGACCTTCAACGTTGGGTTAGAGAAGCGTCATGGCATATGATCAGTGAATACACAGTGCCCTGGATAGCAGCAGAAAGTAAACATGGGTATGAACTCGCGCTCGAATGGATTGATTCACCTGAAGAAAAAATTGCATCTGCAGGATGGGCTACCTTATCCAGTATTGCCTCTCTCCGCCCCGATGAAGAACTTGATGACAAGATGTTCAGCAAATTGTTGGATCGTGCAGAAAAGAATGTGCACAAAGCTCAAAATAGAGTCAGATATACGATGAATGGATTTATCATCGGGGTTGGTTGTTATATCAAGGAACTCTCAGAAAAAGCATCTGTCATTGGTGCCAGAATTGGTAAAGTCAACGTAGAAATGGGCGGAACCGCATGCAAAGTCCCTCTTGCTACAGATTATATCAAAAAAGTAGTTGACCGGGGAAGCCTTGGAAAAAAGCGTAAACAAGCAAGGTGTTAATCATTGAGATATCATGTATAAAAATAATGTGCGATGAATAAAAAGTCATTTCTTTTCATTTCTGCTATCACCATTTTTGCACTATTTATCTTTTCTCCTTCACAAGGGCAAGATGCTAAAAAGATCAACATTACTGTCCCACAGGATGTTGAACTCCGCATTGATAGTTTATTCTCTTCATGGGATACCATTACTTCACCCGGTGCAGCAATTGCTGTGATGCACAAAGGAGAGATTGTTTTTAGTAAAGGATATGGCAGTGCCCAGCTAGAATACGATATTCCAATTACACCTACGACTATTTTTCATATTGCTTCAGTATCAAAACAGTTTACCGTGTTTTCTATCCTGTTGTTGCAGGAAGAAGGAAAACTATTCATTGATGATGACATTCGAAAACATATTCCGGAAGTTCCGGATTTTGGAAAAAAGATTTCTCTCAAGCACCTTATGACCCATACAAGTGGAATGCGTGATCAATGGAATTTGCTTGCATTAGCCGGCTGGCGGCTGGACGATGTCATCACGAAAGAACATGTAATGACGCTCGTTCGAAATCAAAAGGAATTGAATTTTGATCCAGGTGAGGAATACGTTTATTGTAATACAGGGTTTACATTACTTGCCGAAGTAGTTGCAAGAGTTTCTGGAAAATCGTTTGCTGCATTCACGGAAGAAAGAATTTTCGGACCGTTGAATATGCAGAATACGCTCTTTTATGATGACCATGAGAAGATCGTAAAAAACAGAGCATATTCTTATCAAAGGACTGATGACGGATTTCAAAAAAGTGTTTTGAGTTATGCAAATGCAGGTGCAACCAGTTTGTTTACCACAGTAGAGGATTTGATGCTTTGGACGGATAATTTTATTCGGCCGAAGGTAGGTAATCAACATATTTTTAAACAGATGAATATTGAAGCTGTACTGAATGACGGAAGCACTTTTGGAGGAGGTATGGGGCAGTTTATCAATACATACAAAGGGTTGAAGCAAATACAACATGGAGGCGCAGATGCTGGTTATCGCTCCTATCTGGGTCGATTTCCAGAACAGGATTTTGCTGTCGCTGTGTTTAGCAATCTTGGCGCATTCAATCCAACAGGGTTAAGCCTTAAGGTGGCCGACCTGTTTTTGTCGGAACTGCAAACGAAAGAAGAAGTAACAGTTAAAAAGGACGCAGCAGAGGATGTAGAATTTGTAGAACTAAGTAACGAGCAATTAAATAAGCATGAGGGGACATACTGGAATGATGCTGGCAGTTATTCACGCACAATTTATGTTCGGGATGATACTCTCTGGTACGATCGGGGGTTTAATCGGAAAAGTCCACTCGCGCCATTAAGCGAACATGAATTTAAAATGCTCAATGTAGATGTAGACTTGAGAGTCAGCTTTAAAAATGAAAATGGAAATCGAAAAATGAACGTGACAATTGATGGTGGTGACCCGATTGTTTCAGATGCATATCTCGAACCGGTCTATACGAATGCATCATTGCAGGAGTTTGCTGGTAATTATATTAGTAGTGAACTCAATACGAATTATAGATTAGCAGTCAAAGGAGATACGTTGATCAGTACACATTTTCGCCATGGGGAAATGATTTTGCAGCCAGTGAAAACTGATTTTTTCGAGACAGATAAGTGGTACTTTGGTTATGTCCGTTTTGAGAGAAATGATGCTGGGGAGGTGAGCGGTTGTCGTGTTTCGAGCGGCCGTGTTCGAAATTTGCTGTTTGTCAAAGAGTAAGGGGGGATTTTCATTCGTACATTTTCATGTAAATTAGTAGCTCTTCCTTTTGCCACGAAAGGACACGATTATTCACCAAAGGAGCATACGCTTTTATCTGACTAAACAAGAAAAATGAAATACCAGGTATTGTTATTCATTTGGTCAATCTGTATTGTTAGCTGTTCAAATGCACAGAAAATTGCCACACCTGTAGCTGGGAAAATAATCAGGCATGAAAATTTTCAATCCGCATATGTAGATGCGCGGCATGTAGAAGTTTGGCTTCCTGAAGGATATGCGGATGATCAGGCGTATCCAGTGCTATACATGCACGATGGTCAAAACCTGTTTGATGCCTCTGTCACATGGAACAAACAGGAATGGATGGTGGATGATATAATTACACGGTTGGTCAGGGAAGGAGTGATCAGCCCCATGATTGTGGTCGGTATCTTCAATAATGGAGAGATGCGCCATCCGGAATATTTCCCTCAAAAGCCATTTGAATCACTTACAGAGGAAGCAGAAAAACGACTGTCCAGCCAGGTAAAACTTAAAGACCTGGAGACTTTTAAGCAGAAAATCTGTTCTGATGATTATTTGTCTTTTGTAGTAGAAGAATTAAAGCCTTTTATTGATCGAACGTACCAAACGATGTCTAACCAATCGAATACTTATATCGGTGGATCGAGTATGGGAGGGCTCATTTCAATGTATGCGATCTGTGAGTACCCGGATATTTTCGGTGGAGCGGCATGCGTTTCAACACATTGGCCGGGTTTTGGAGATTTCGATGGGAATCCGGTTCCGGACGCATTTGTCGCTTACCTGGATGCTCATCTTCCTACCCCGGAAAATCATAAGATATGGTTTGATCACGGCACAGCAACCCTTGACGAAATATATGGGTCACTTCAAAAAAGAATCGACAAGGTGATGGAAAAACACCACTATTCAAGTGATAGCTGGACCACCAAAGTTTATCCCGGAGCAAACCATTCAGAACTCGCCTGGCAAAAGAGGTTTGACGAAGTACTGCTGTTTTTGCTAGGCGAATAACTTTCACAAACAGGCAGGTATCGAATTCATTTTTCCTCAAACATGGTCAGATCATTCTGCACGAAGAGCATGCAGGGTTGAGACTCAACTTTCATAGCCAGGATCTTTTCGAAGTCGCTCTGGATTAAAAAAGTTAAGGCTCAACAAAAGTGTGCTTTTATCCATTCAACTCACAATTTTCCATGAACGATCAGGTCTACTTCCTCCAAAGTTGCTGATACAGGTCATCAGACGAATGAATAAATGCATCTGTGTATACTTTTTCTTTCCATTTGTTTGAGATCTCCTGATTGATATGTAAACGGGCGTCGACATCTTTAAATGTTGGATTGCCTTTCCACATCACATGATTTTTCCAATGGCAATTGATGTAGCTGATTGCTTTTACGATGTCTTTATTTTCTTCAATAGTGTTGAAGAATGGAATAAACCATTTATCCCATGCCTCCTTTGCTTGAGCAGGATCAGAAAGTAATGTTGTTTTGGCATCACCATTGAATTTGATCGTGTAGTCTGAAATGGTTGGTGTCGCTTCAGCAATGAACACTGGTTTTCCCTTTTTTCGGGCGAAATCAATCATGACCGCTTCATCCCATCTGGCAAAAAAGGAATATCCACACCAATCAACGTAATCATCTCCGGGGTACCAATCTTCCAACAAATCAAGCGATGTTACCCAACCAGTGGATTGCCATACATAAGCAACATTATTGACACCCATCTCGTCCAGTTTGTCTTTGATTCTCCGATATGCTTTCTTATAGGGTTCTATTTCATAATGATTCCAACTGTATCCATCAAATTCATACCCAATCCGAAGGAAAACCGGTCTTTCTCCCAGGCTTAGAAAAAATTTGCCCATCTTTTTGATTAATGCATCATGTGTTCCATCTGCCACTTTTTCTTCATGGTGTACAAACTGGAGCCCTATGGCGAGTGCCATATTTTCAAAATCAGAATCATCCAGTTGCAGGGACATATTGCTCGGACTATCCCCCCAATCGGCCGTTTTAAAAACACCGTCTAGTCCTTCCATAATACGCCCAAAAGATTCTAAACCAGGATTCAGATTTGTATACATCGTAAATCCAGCTGGCCGATTGTAGTGATCGAGATACCCATCGTTATAATCTTTCAATCCGCCTATCGCTTCTAGTTCCTGTCCAACGAAAAGGAGACATTGATCGCTCGCTGGTTCGAATTTGGCAAGTGGCCTGTCAGCACTGTTTTCTGCTTGTTCTTGTAACTGTTTTTGCGCTACCGGCTCTCCACAAGAGACCAGAAAAAGAAAAAGGAAAACTGAAATATATTTCATGATACAATTGAATTTTAGTTTTTTGTCACAAGCATTTCTTCAAGTTCTTCGAGGGACTTCCCTTTTGTTTCCGGAAGTAGACGGTACATTAAAATAAATCCGATGATTCCAAAGAGCGCAAAAATAAAGTAGGTTGTAGCATTGCCGAAGGTTGAAATTTCCCAGGGAAATATTTGTTGTATCAACCAACTCGTAAATGAATTGATAAAACCAATGGCTCCGATAGCTAAAGCACGCACTTTGTTGGGGAAAAGTTCAGAAAGCATAACCCACATAACAGGTCCCAGCGAAAACGCAAAAGAAGCTACAAAACCCAGAATTCCGAACAGAATGAGATATGCATTCATATGCGCACCTGCCTTCAGTATCTCGCCCCGATGTTGTTTGAATACCTGATCTCCAAGCGCCTTCTTCACAGCTTTTGTAAAAGCCAGGTCGTTTGCATACTCGATATTCACGACTCCTTGAAACTGGTCTTCACTCAAGCCTTCCAGTTCGATAATATTTTCTGTTGTTAACTGATATGTTGCTTGCTTGAACCCATAGGAGGTTACCAACATACTGATTGCGATACCAGCGACTCCAATCAACAGTAATGGTCGTCGACCCATTCTATCAATCAAGACCATCACAAGTATTGTAAAGACGACGTTGATCAAGCCGACAATGATAGATTGAGCAAACGCAGCATCAGTGCCAATACCTGTTTGTTCGAAAATCGAAGTTGCATAAAAAAAGACAGCATTAATTCCAGTGATTTGCTGCAAAACACCTAGCACGATAGCCACGAGCATTACATATTTAAGAGACGGATGGAGCAGATCCGTAATGCGCGCTTTTTTGGTGCTTTGATTGTTTTGTAAGCTGGATTTAATTTCTTCAAATTCATCTTTTGCCCGCGATTCGCCATGTAATCTTTCTAACACATTGTGCGCTTTCTCCTCTCTGTTTTTAAGCATGAGCCAACGTGGACTATTTGGCACAAAATTTAAAAAGATCAAGTAAACGACTGCTGGCATCATTTCTACACCAAGCATCCAGCGCCATGCATTTTCTTCATTAATTATTCCACTACCAGATGAGCTTGCTTGATTTAGATAGTAGCTGCAAAAATATGCGGCGGAAAACCCAATCACGATATTCAATTGTTGTATAGAAACCAACTTTCCTCTGCTCTCGGCATTAGCTACTTCTGCAATGTACATGGGAGCCAGAACAAGAGCTGCACCAAAAGCCAAACCACCAACCATTCGTGCCATGTAGAGCATCTCATATGAGGTGGCCAGAGCCGATGTAAGGGCAGATAGCGTATACAAAACAGCAACCCAGATTAACACTCGTTTTCTTCCAAAAATGTTGCTGATTGCCCCTGCTGACAGCATAGATATCATCGCTGCAAAACTCGGAGAACTCACAACCCAGCCTTTCTGGATATCATTCAGATTAAATAAAGTTTCCACGGAACCGACCACCCCTGCAATAATTGCTGCATCGAAACCAAAGAGAAATCCTCCTAGTGATACAACTGCTGCGATCCAGATCGTTTTAGGCATTGCTTTTGACATGAATGTTTGCTTTTCGTTCTGATTGTGTAGAATTTATATTTAAAATCGATAAAATTCTGAATCCTATTCGAATGGATAACGAAGGTTGATCTGTGCCCGGATTTCATCCACAATCCGGATGAGATCGAGGCTATTTTGATGCGACCAAAGGGTGCTCTCTATTTGCCCGGCTTGAATACAACGAATACATTCTTCGATTTCATAGGTATATCCTTTCCCTTTTTTAGGCAAAGAAAAGTGGACTGCTTCGTTTTGTTCATAAGGTCTGAAAATTTGATATCCTTCAGATTCATGCCAAACAGGATCAATAATAATTGTTCCTTCAGTTCCGCATATTTTGGCGGCCATATCTGATTGAGAGATAAAACCGCTCATTAATTGTGCGATACCGGATTTATATTCGAGAATGGCAGCTGTTTGAAGATCAGCTCCTGTGGAATGAAATCTGCCAGCAGCTCGAATTTCTTCTGGCATACCCATAACGACATAAGCAAGAAAAACCGGGTAGACGCCCATATCTAACAAAGAACCACCTGCTAAATCCATATTGAGCATTCTGCTGTCATCGGGGTCATTTCTAAAAAAAGTAAAATCAGCCGATAGATAATTTACTTCTCCGATTTCGTTGGCTTTTATTTTTGACAATATTTCTCGCATCGTTGGATTAAATCGCGACCAAAAAGCTTCCATGAGAAAGACTTGATTTTGTTGGGAAGCATTGATCATTTCCTGAACCTGGTGCGCATTGACTCCAAGTGGTTTTTCGCACAAAATATGCTTACCAGCATGCATCGCTTCAATGCTGAGCGCAGCATGCGAGTCATGCGGTGTAGCAATATAAATGATATCAACATATGGATCTGCCATGAGCTCTGTATAAGAGCCGTATGACTGGATGATCCCATATTGTTTTGCAAATTCAGCAGCTCTTTCTGAACTTCTGGAAGCGACAGCGCAAACCTCAGTTCCTTCTAATAGTTGTAGATCAGCTACAAACTTGTGCGCGATTTTTCCCGGACCGATAATACCCCATTTGACCATATGATAAATATAGTGGAACATTGAAGAAATAAATAACAAGAAACAAGTATCCAAATAAATTTCAAGGGACAAGAAACAAGGAACAAACAAATAACAAAGAACAAGAACCAAAGAGCAAATAGCTAATAGCTAATAGCAAACAAATCTCAAGGCGCAAATTTCAATTTCCAATGAAGAATCATACGTGATTTTATGTGCCTTATGTGGTTCAAAATTTAAACCACATGCGTCATCTATGATTTGTAACTGAATTCCATACGACCAGAACTGTTTGAATCCAGGAAATTGGTCATTGTGTTTTATTTGGACTCTTGAAGATTTGCTTCTTGGAACTTATGGCGCCCATTCTATTTTATTTGGACACTTGGATTGTTGTTATTTGGAGCTCCTCCATCACTGGGGGCCTGCACCTCTTGGTACCCGGATATCTTCCACAATTGCTTGAATGTGTGCCGGTGGATCTGGTGTAAACTGATTGACGGTCAAAGCTACAATGAAATTAAAGATCATGCCGAGTGTACCAACCCCTTCCGGAGAAATACCGAACCAATACTGATCTGGTGTGCCACCCATAAACTTAAAGTAAATGATATAACCCGCTGTAAAAGTGATTCCGACAATCATGCCAGACACCGCTCCCTGCATATTCATGGTTTTTGAAAAGATACCCATGATAATTGCAGGGAAAAATGAAGCTGCTGCAAGCCCAAATGCAAAGGCCACAATGGCCGCCACATAATCCGGTGGATTCATTCCTGCATAGCCGGCGATCACAACAGCAACACCAATTGCTATTCTCGCAGCTCTCAACTCAGCCTTTTCGGAAATATTGGGGCGGAGTGTTTTCTTCAGGATATCGTGCGATATAGAAGTTGACATAACAAGTAACAGACCAGCCGCTGTTGAAAGGGCTGCAGCCAGGCCACCAGCTACAACAAGCGCAATCACCCAGCCAGGTAGTTGTGCGATTTCAGGATTCGCAAGAACCATAATATCCCTGTCAATCGTTAATTCATTTCCTGCCCAGCCTTGAGGTGTAGCTGTAGCAGAAACGTATTCCGCATTTTGGTCATTGTAATACTGGACAATACCATCGCCATTTTTATCCTCAAAAGTTAAGAGCCCTGTCTTCTCCCAATTGCCAAACCATTCAGGGAGCGTTGCATATTCAGTATTTTGAACCGTATTGATCAGGTTGGTACGGGCAAAGGCAGCAATGGCGGGAGCGGTGGTGTAGAGCAAAGCGATGAAGATGAGCGCCCAGCCTGCTGATTTTCTTGCATCTGAAACTTTTGGAACTGTGAAAAATCGAACAATGACATGAGGTAATCCAGCCGTTCCGAGCATCAGGGCTGCTGTCACAAAAAAGAGATCAGTCATTGGTTTATTCGCTGTAGTATATTCCTTGAACCCAAGATCTGTATGGAGTTGATCGAGCTTTGTAAGCAAAGGCGTTCCATCTTCTAACACGCCCCCCAATCCAATTTGCGGAATTGGGTTATTCACCATAATCACTGAAATAAAAATCGCCGGGACGAGATAGGCGAATATCAGCACACAGAACTGTGCCACTTGCGTATAAGTGATCCCTTTCATTCCACCAAGAACAGCATAGAAAAAAACGATACCTACTCCTATCAAAACCCCGGTAGAGAATTCTACTTCAAGAAATCGGGAGAAAGCAATCCCGACCCCCTTCATTTGACCCACCACATAAGTAAAGGAGACAAAAATGGCACAGACAACGGCAACTACTCGAGCGGTCTGAGAATAGTACCTTTCTCCAATGAAGTCCGGAACGGTAAATTTTCCAAATTTTCTCAAGTAAGGCGCGAGTAAAAGTGCTAGAAGTACGTATCCACCGGTCCACCCTAAAAGATACTGAGCCCCGTCGTATCCCATAAATGAAATAAGTCCCGCCATCGAAATAAACGAAGCAGCAGACATCCAGTCCGCGGCAGTAGCCATCCCATTGAGAATCGGGTGCACGCCTTTACCAGCAACATAAAATTCAGATGTAGAGCTTGCACGTGCCCAAATCGCAACTCCAATATATAGTGCGAATGTAATGCCTACGATAATAAAGGTCCAGAGTTGAACATCCATGGTTTATTGTTCTGTTTTGTTCTAGATGGTTTTGGAAGAAGGAATTGCGTTAATCTTCGTGGACATCATATTCTTTATCCAACCTGTTCATGCGATGGACATAGACAAAAATGAGAATGATAAATACATAGATCGCTCCTTGCTGGGCGAACCAAAATCCAAGCTTAAACCCACCGATTTGGATTTGATTTAATGGTTCGGCAAGGAGAATTCCAAAACCATAAGAAACCACGAACCAGATGATCAAAAGGATCATTAACAGGCGAAGGTTTTTTCTCCAGTATTCCTTTAAGTTTTTACCCGACATGACAATGTGCTTTGTGAAAAGATCACAGGAAGATATGCATTTGAAGTCGAATTTGCGAAAGCGCATCATTTTGAGTTTCGATTGCTGCTTCGCGGATATCTCCTTTCATTCGGTGATACTCTAAAGTGAGTTTCGCATTGTGTTCTCGAACGAAATAATTTATACCTACATCCAGCGTAGTGATTGGATCATAAAAGCCATCATAGTTGCCTGTATTGAGGGCTACATAAGGCATGACTTTTAAAGCACGTAGAAAATACCCTACCTGGCCATATATTGCTGTTCCTGTTCCGGCCCATCGACTCACATAATTTTGGCCATAATCGAAAGTGGTAAGTGAAACATATGCATTAAACGCTCCTTCAGGAACCGGGAAATCCAAAAAACCATCAATCGCGAAATGCCTGACACCATAGTGTGCTCCTGATGAACTGTTATACATACCGTTTGGATGATAGAAAAAGCCGGCTCCGACTGCAAAAACACGTTTTTTACCCAAATACGTACCTACATTGTATGGAAGTTTGGTGGATTCCTTATCCCAAAAGTTGAACCGGATGTACCCTTCTGTAATCATGTTACCAACCTCATCACCCTGCAGGTTGCTATTGGCCACTCCTGTATATGTCAATCCACTATCCTTCATACCATAATCTTTCCCATCACCTAATGGATTGCGCATTGGTGCATTGATCGCCATCCGATAATCCAGTCTACCGATTTGCCCTTTTGCATAGAAACCTAAATGACGAGCGAACTGGTCAGTGATGCCGAGACTATGCCAACTCACAAAAGGACGTGATTGATCAAGCGTCATAAAATTCAATGTACTTTGGCTGGCTAACCGGGTGAGACCTTTCCAATAGTGTAAACCACCCCCGATATATAGCCCGTCAATTAATCGAAATTCAGCCCATGCTCCGTGCAAAAATAGTTGCGGTCCATTACCGTTATTTCCGAGAGAAGTCAGGTTATCAGTATTTAATCCATTCAGTCCAAAATGAGTAAGAATCAAAAAATCATCAGAAATCTGAGCATACGCCAAAAAACGTGATCTTCGAATGCTTGGATAGAGTTGTAAGTTTGAACTTTCAGAAGACAAGTTGTTGGTTGTCATCCAGATTTGATGCCACATGATGAAGCGAAGATATTTACTCCCTTCTTCATCAAACTTGATAATCATCGGCTTATATGACTTATCCTGATTTGGACTTTCTAGCACCTGGGAAAAGCTACTTGAGATAAAAAAGAAGCTCAAAACCACAACGATCGAAAACAAATGCACCCTGGACATGTCTGTATATATTTAGTAGTTTAAGACCTTAAAATCGGCCCCAAATGTATTCTATTTTGTAACAGGATCAACTGATGCTCGTCATGTTCAAATTTGACCTGTCTCATCGTGACAATCTGCCCTATTCAATCCCATAAGCAATAAAAACTTTCGGTTTTATTCGATAAATTGAATGTCTTATGCAGAATGCAATTCCAAGTCGGGTACAAAATTTTTTGCAGAAACTCCCTCCTTTTTCTCTTTTGTCAGGTGAAGACTTGATGCATATCAGCGAGAATGTAGTTGTTAAATATTTGCAATCAGGGGAAGTTGTTTTTCATCAGAACGAAAAACCGACTGCTTATTTCTATGTTATCAACCAGGGAGCTGTTCATTTAATCAGGGTTGGTGGGATGGACGAAGAGCTCGTGGAAGTTTGTGACGAAGGAGATCTTTTTGGTGTTCGCCCACTGATGGCCGGTGAATCCTATTTATTGTCAGCAAGGGCGAGCGAAGAGACATTACTTTATGCGATTCATTTTGAAAGTATAAAGAAGCTGATAGAGGATCATCCCAAAGTGGCATGGTACCTGGCTCAAAACTTTGCTGCAGGTTTTCATCGTAAGTTCAAGCGATCTGGCAACGAACGATATATGCTTAATCAACAATCATTGATAGAGCCAAACAGGCAGTTCACTGAGTTACAATCAATCAAACATAGTAAAGCACCTGTGACCTGCCTTAATCATCAAACCATTCGAGAAGCCGCTTTTTTGATGAAGCATAATAGCGTTGGCTCGATCATTATTGTCAATGAAGCACAACATCCGATGGGGATATTGACAGACCGGGACCTGCGCAACGAAGTGGTCACAGGCAGATTTCCTCTGTCGTCGCCTGTGTCCGAAATCATGTCATCACCTGTTATTACTATCTCTCCAGATCTTACCGTGGCAGATGTGCAAATCGAAATGATGCGACATAACATCCATCATCTATGCCTTACAGAAAACGGGCGGACAGATTCAAAGGTAATTGGAGTCATATCTGAACATGATCTGTTGGTGATTCAGGGGAACCACCCGGCGATTTTTATTAGAGAAATGAAGCGGTGTAAAAATGGAGATGATTTAAAAGGCGTCAGGGAAAAAGCAGAAAACTTGTTATATCAATATTTGCTGCAAGAAGTGTCAATTCATTTCATTGCTAAGATAATGACAGAGGTAAATGATGCGTTGATCGCGAATGCGATAGAAATGAGTGTCCAGGAACTTGAATCAGAAGGGCAAATGATGAAAGATCTTCGATGGTGCTGGATGGCGTTGGGCAGTGAGGGACGTGAAGAGCAGCTCCTGCGAACAGATCAGGATAGTGGGCTTGTGTTTGAAGATGTACCTAATGATCAGTACGTACAAACCCAACAATATTTTCTGGCACTTGCTCAAAAAACAAATGCTATCCTGAATCATTGTGGGTTTGAATATTGTCCGTCAAAAATGATGGCAAGCAATGAGAAATGGTGTATGTCATTGAGTAAATGGAAGAGGCAATTCTCATCATGGATCAAGGAACCTACTGAAGAAAACGTGATGTTTTGTACGATATTTTTTGACTTCAGAGCGATATATGGGGATGCTTCATTGACAGAACAATTAGGAGAATCCATTTTACAGACGATAGATCGAAAATCAATTTTTCTAAATTTTCTGGCAAAAGATGCGATTGGAAACCCTCCTCCGTTGACCTTTTTCCGAAATTTTATGGTCGAAAAAGGAGGAGCACATAAGGACGCTTTTGATATTAAAACAAGAGCGATGATGCCTTTGGCTGATGCTGCACGTCTACTGATACTGGATGCAGCACAACCACAAATCAATAATACGTTTAAACGTTTTGACCATTTAGCTGAGTTGGAGCCACAAAATGCAGCTTTGTTTGAGCAGGCTGCAGATGCCTACGAGATTTTGATGCGATATCGGGCACTGCAAGGATTAAAAAATAAAGACAGTGGTCGCTTTTTCGATCCTGCTGAATTAACGAAAATGGAACGATTAAATCTGAGAAATTGCTTTCGGCCGATCAATGATTTGCAAGAACTCATAAAAGTCAGATTTCAGTTGAGTATGATGATGTGATTTTTACATTCAAAATGATATTGTGCACTTTATGCAACGCTTTCGAAGACCTTCATTAAATCCCGAAGATACCGATATCAGGGATACCTATTTGCGTCATTTCGAACAAGGAATAAATAAAAGCACTCCACTGCGGGAGATTAAATTTGTGGTATTGGATACTGAGACCACAGGGTTGGATATTAAAAAGGATCGCATTTTATCTATTGCTGCAATACAAGTAAAAGGTTTTCAATTTAGCCTTTCAAATCGATTTGAAGCATTTGTCCAAAGTGAAAATTATCAACCCGGTGAAAGTGTTACGGTGCATGGTATATTGTCTAAGCATGTGACAGGGGTATTAACTGAAAAGGAAGTACTCGCTCGACTACTCAATTTTTTGGGCGATCGGATTATTGTAGGTCACCATATTGCATTTGACATGGGCATCCTTAATAAGGCACTGCAAAAGCATTTTCATGTAAAGCTTCAAAACAAATCGATTGACACTGGAAAACTTGCTCAACGGGTCGAAAATCCAATGCATACTGGTGGTCACTCTGACTCTTTAGATAAATTATGTGCACAATATGATATTCCGCCCGGACAAAGACATACTGCTGCGGGTGATACATTTATGACTACTCTCTTATTTTTGAAACTGCTCGGAAAGTTGGAGTTAAAGAAAGTTAACACGTTGAAAGCACTATTTTAGTATCATCCATTCAATGTTCATTTGAAAGATAAAGGATGTGGTTATCAAGGATATTTACGGTTGGGTTACTTATTTTATGCCAAATTGCTTGCATGCATGAGGATTCCATTCATAGAATTGACGGAACGATCATTTCCAAAACCGAACTTACTGAAGAGATCAATAACCTCATGGAAGCTGGGCATGTAACCGGACTTGCCGTTTCGATATTGAACCAAAATAAAGTGATCTATCAAAAGGCATTTGGATATGCAAATTTTAAAACCAAGGAATTATTGAGGACAGATCACGTTTTTTATGGGGCTTCATTCAGTAAGGCCGTATTTGGATATTTGGTTGCACAATTAGTATCCGAAGGATTAATAGACTTAGACAAACCGCTTCAGGAATATTTGGATAAGCCAATTCCAGACTTTCCGTTTGAAAAAGACTGGCGCGGATATCAAAACCTGAAGAATGACCTTCGTTATGAAAAGATTACCGCTCGCATGTGTTTGACGCATACTACCGGTTTTCCCAATTGGCGATGGATGACAAAAGATTTTGATTTTTATGAGATTGGAAAAATCCGTTTTCTAATAGATCCGGGCAAACGCTTCAGTTATTCCGGTGAAGGAATAAATTTGCTCCAATTTGCTCTTGAACAAATCACCAACAAGGGATTGGAAGAGCTTGCTTCTGAGCGGATTTTTAAACCTCTAAAAATGGAAATGACAAGTTATTTATGGCAAACCCGATTTTCAGAACAATACTGCAGTGGGCATTCTCCGGCTCGCCTACCCATTTTAAAAGACATTCAGGATGAAGCCGGAGCAGCTGGTTCAATGGAAACAACAATAGAAGATTACACAAAATTCTTTCAGGCAGTAATGCGTGAAACTCACCGTGAGACTTCAATAGGTCAATTGATGTTAAGCCCAAATGTGCGCATTCGTTCCAAAGTACAATTTGGCAGTCAATCATGGGAAGATACAGATGAGAATGACGAGATTCAACTGAGCTATGGACTTGGTTGGGGTCTGCTCAATTCACCTTATGGCCCGGGTATGTTTAAAGAAGGGCATGACCAGGGTTTTCAACATTATTCGATCATGTTTCCAGATCAAAAAATCGGTGTGATTATCATGACAAATTGTGATAATGGTGAAAGTATTTTTAAAAAATTGCTTGAGGTATCAATTGCCGATAATTATACTCCGTGGAAGTGGGAGCGATATATTCCATATGATTTGAATGAGTAACTAACAGCAGTTGGATAGAACCCTGTAAACAGATCTCGATTTGTACGAAAGAATTTGGGACATGATCAATATTGACTGTTTACTGAAATCAAATTGAACTGGAGAAAGCCAATTATTTCAAACAATCAATTTCTGAGCCCAAAGGATTCTTGAAAAATTGATTGCTTTGTTCTAGTGTTGGTTTTGGGGATAACACCATTATTGCAAAGTTGTAAATTAAGCCCTTTTAGAATCGATGCAACGAACGTACAATGCACCGACCTTTAAGGAAACAAAGTACAAAGTTCTCAAAATATTGAAACTTTTTGTATGATCAGCATCAATAAATTGAAATGATCTTTATCATTTGAGGGTTATCGAAAAAATCTCAAATGGAAAGAGATGAACAATGAACGAAAATTCACGCTAAAACCCATTTAGGTTCAAATGTACCCCAAGAATGTGATATGCCTGGTTTAAGCAGACATACTTACTTTTTCATCATCCTGTTTACTGGGTTGGTTCCCGAGACGATCGAAAGAGATTTTTAATAATTTAAGTCTGATTTCCATTTCAGTTCCCCTGACAAATTCAAGTGCCTTTGCATAGCTTTGGCTAAAGCGAACTTTGTCATTTGAATCGAGGCTTTGGATCATGGCATCAATATGATCCGCAAATGTAGTTGGTATTGAGTGAATCATTTCTAATGATTTAGAAGGTTTGATTTTGTTCATTTGAATCGTAGAACAAAAGTGAAAATGAAATAAAATTGAGTTGTTAATTTACACCAAATTACATTATCCTGATAGTGAGGAAAGTCCACTATTGAGGTGACTTGAATCATTCTTTAAACACATATAAAATATCCTTTATTTATTCATTTCATATATTGAATTAATCGCAATATAAAAGAATGACATTTCCAGCTATTTGAATTATTTCAGATAATAAAATCATCTATATGTTTAGGTTTTTCATGATATTTTTTCATGAGAGAAAAAATGCATAATTTTTTTTTTGATTTAATAAAATACGGCTATTACTGGATGAAGAATTGCCACAATTTCGAGAATCAAGTCTTTTTTTGAATAATGGGCAAAAGCCAAATTTCTTTCAAATTCGGCTTTTGCACTGATCATATAATAGAAAATGATATAAATCACCCCACATTATGATACAAGGTTGCTCGGCTCTACCCTGAATACCAGATATTTCTTTGGTTTTCCAGAATCATCTATACCCAATAGATAAATTGGAGGTA
>Ga0316201_10000982_pt1 | contig 18204 bp, 14 predicted proteins | sample CS6wburrow_MG_FD_204516 | JGI IMG/M metagenome (GOLD analysis project Ga0316201, IMG submission 204516) | Coastal sediment microbial communities from Delaware Bay, Delaware, United States - CS-6 worm burrow | ecosystem: Environmental > Aquatic > Marine > Coastal > Sediment | place: USA... | reverse complement strand
GGCGAGGCTGCTGAACTCCTCGCCGCTTATGATACGCTGTCGAAGCTGTCCAAGGCGGGTTTTTGCATCTTCATTGGAGGTCACTTCATTGGTTTTGATCAGGATATGACGCACCCGAGTTTGATCTATAATGTGGCGCGCACCACCCTTGAAATCCACCAGCTTAATAATGTGGTAACCGCTGGGGGAGTGTATCGGGTCACTGATCTCTCCCTTATCCATTGTGTCGACCTTGTCCACAAACAGAGTAGGAAGCTGGCCGCTTGTTCGCCACCCAAGGTCGCCCCCATCAAGTGCCTGCTGACCATCGGACTGGGTTAGTGCCGTGGCTGAAAAATCCCGTCCCTGCCGTAATTCCCGAACCAACTGCTCGGCTTTGCTGCGGGCCAGTTTAAGTTGATCCGCCGACGCGCCTTCAGGCGTCGAGATCAATATATGCTGCAGATGGTAGTCTGTGCGCCCCGACAGACTGCCTTGGCGCGCCTTAAACGTTTCCAGTTCCTCGTCGCTCACTCTGATCTGTTTCAGTACTTCCTGCTCCAGCAGTTGATGAATCGTCAGCTGTTCACGGATACTCTGGCGGTAGCTGCTGAAACTGATACCGTCTGCCTGCAGTACTTGTCTGAACTCGCTAAGGGTTAGATCATTTTTTCGGGCAATATCGCCTATGGTCTGGGCAAGCACATCTTCACTGATTGAGATGCCTACTTTAGCCGCCTTTGCCAGCTGCAGCTTATTTAGAATGAGACGCTCCAGTACCTGACGATAAAGCGCTGATTGGGGCGGAAGGTTCGCGCCACGCTGTTTCAATGCAGCAACGATTTTCACTATTTCATTGTTCAACTCGCTAAGCACTACCACGTCTTCATCGACTATGGCGACCACCCTGTCGAGTGGTTCGACTTGTGCGTAGAGCGGTGTTGTCTGCACAAAGAACTGCAGCAACAGCAAGGGCAATATGCCGGCCAGACGGAGTAGTGGTGAGTACATCATATAGGTTGCCGTCTCCTCATCGGATGGCCTGGTAGCCGCTAATATTCTCCTCCAGGAACTTGTCGCTGGCGCTACCCAGGCCGCCCAGTCCCTTCAGCTGGAATTGTACAAGAACTGAGTTGACCGGATCATCATTTATATCGGTTAACAGCTGTTGGCCGATCAAGCGGACCCGCCAGCAGCAATCGTCGTACTCGATACCCGCGAATCCCTGAATTGTCTTTTCGAACAGTTGCGAGTAAGTCCAGCGTCCCACCAGACTCCAACGGCTGCCGATGGGCCAGCGCCCGGAAACATCTGTCTGTTCCACACTGTCGCGTGTGTAGTTGTACTCAGCGTTGAATATCCGGTTGGCGCCATCGCTATAACGCATTCCCAGCAGGCCTCTTTCCGTTTTTTGACTACCCTGATGAGGGTCCCACTGAACACCTGCCCTGAAGCTCCATTCCCTCCCGACCTGAGAGGCAAGTTCCGCCAACACCGAGGAGCTGCTTTCAGTTGCAGGGGCACCGCCGCTAATTTGAACATCGCGGTCGCGGAAATAGTAGATCTGACCGATGCTGGCACGCAACAGCTCTGCGCCGGTGCTGTCGCTCAGAATGCGGCTGGTCAATGCAGCGGTAAGCTGGTTTGCGTCACCTATTTTGTCTCTCCCGCTGAAACGATTCTCCTGAAACAGGCTGGCGAAACTGAATGTCACATCCGCTGTATCGAAGTTGGGAAGTTCATCCTGGTCCTCGTACGGAGTCACAAGATAGAACAATCTCGGCTCCAGAGTATGCACGATCGAATCCCCGAACCAGTTGCCGTTGCGTTCGAAAAACAGGCCGCCGTCCACGCTCAGCGTGGGCAGCAGACGGTCGGGACTGTCATCCGCCCCCTGGATCTGGTTATCCAGGCTGTAATTTGTGTATCTGACGCTCGCCTTTGGCGTCAGGTATCCCCATTGCCGGCTGATCGGGAGACTGATAGCGGGTTGCAGATCGAATCGTTGCCCCTTTACTATGTCACTGCCGCTGTGCCCGAAATTTACGAACTCCGATGTCAGTTGGTAGGTCAGTCCATACGTCTGTCTGGGTCTATACAGCTCGAACAGAAACTGGGGTAATTGGAAATAAGGCTTGGCGCTGTTGGGAATGGTGTCGTCAATAGTCTGAAAATACTGGGCTCTTCCCAGCAGACTCCAGTCGCTTCCGGTGTAGCGTACCTGTCCCAGTCTCTCCAGATGTCGGGTGCTGGTTACCGCCAGGCTTTCACCCAGATCGTCCAGGTACTGGTTATCCGATACATAGTTGACGTTAGCGTCAAACGTCCATCCCGGTGCGGGGGCGCCATTTGCCTGATATGAAAACGCGCCACGGGTACTATTCTCGTCGTCCGGAATCGTGCTGTCATCAGGTAGGATTTCGGCCCGAATCCGGCCTTCGTGTTGTGCCTGCAGGTAGCGGAACTCGCCTCCCAGCAACATGCCGCGCTTGCTCAGATAGCGCGGCTCTATGGTGGCATCCATATTTGGCGCTATGTTGAAATAGTAAGGCACGGCAATATCGGTGCCGCTGCGGTCGCTCTCCCCGAACGAAGGAAAAAGAAATCCAGATTTGCGGCGATCGTCGATGGGGAAGCTTGCATACGGCGTGTAGAGGAACGGGACGCCCTTGAATCGCAGCTTCGCATGGCGCGCCGTTCCAACCCCGCTCGCCTGGTCGATATCGAGTTCGTCTGCTTCAAGCAGCCAGCCGTTATTTCCCGGTTTACAGGTAGTGTAGTCGATCTGTTTGAAATGGCTCAGATCGCGGCTCTCGATTCTCGCCGAGCCCGCATCCCCGCGCGCGCCCTGATCCGAAAGGCGGTAGGATACCTGCTCCAGTTCACCCTGCTCATGCGCAAGATCAAAGTGGGCCTTGGCTGCCGAGAGCCTAAGGCCCGGCCGTTCGAAGTAGATGTTGCCGTCGGCATCCAGTGTCTCTGCCGAGCGCCGATAGAGGACCGAATCTGCCTCCAGCAGGGTGTCTGAGTTGCGAACCTCGACTCTGCCCTCCAGTCTGACCTGGTCCTGGATTTGTTCAAGTATCGAGCCATCGGCATCTATCAGCAGCTGCTGTGCCGGCGCCGGGGTGAAAGAGAGGGGGGCAGGAGCGGTCCATGGAAAACACTGGTTCCAGTCTAATTCGCGATCGATATTCGCGTCGACCATGACAGCAGCGATCGTCTCTTCAGCCTGGGTTGCCTCAATCTCCTGGGTGGGGGCCACATGCGAAGCGGTGTAATCCTGGGGCTGGGTGTGTGCCGGCTCACTAGCGTCCGGTTCCCCATTTTCGGTGGTTTTGCTTGCTCCAGCGGCAACAGTTGCGCTGACATAAGGGCGAGGCTCAGCTGCTTTGGAAGTGCTTGTCGATTCAGTAAGCGGCTCCCTGTTGGTCTGGGAATCTGCACCTGCTGTGAAATCTGGTTCTTCGGAGCGGTTGCTGGCAGGCGCCGGTGCGGCGGCTTCAGCTTCGTCTTTTGCCGACGTGCCGGCTTGGTCCGATTCTTCTGCAGCGGCCGGAGGTGTGCCGTCCGGTTGCGGCTCGTATGCCCGGGAGGTGGGTTCCGATGTTTCAGCTTCATTGCGCTGCGGTAGCGCTGGTTGGGCCGGCTCTTCAACACTGTCGGCAGGGGTACCCTTCGGCAGCGGCTGTTCGCGTCGCGCCGGTTGAGTGCCTGTTGAAGATGTGCCACTACATGCCCACTTGCCGTCTGCAGACGGCTGGCAATTCCACCCGGCGGTGGAATTTCGCATAATACCGAGCAGTAGTCCGCTGACAATCAGCGGCATAATCCATCTGTTTCCAGGCACCGGGAATTCCAAAATCTGTTGTTGGGTTGGCGGACGCCCACTAAAGTCGCATAGAATTGCATTTTCTTCAATGGGTTCCAGGTGGAAATTAACAAGTGACTGAGCGTCTTGGTGCATTGGATAACTGGCTTCGCAGCGTAGTCGGGCTGCTCGAATTCAAGATCGAACCGGTCTCCGGTGACGCCAGTTTCCGGCGTTACTTCAGGGTGATCGGGGTTGACGGAAAAAAATGGATCGCAATGGATGCGCCGCCCGATCGGGAGGATTGTCGTCCGTTCGTGGAGATAGCAAAGCAGTTGCGAAATCTGGGCTTGCATGTACCGGACATTCACGCACAGGAGATCGAGCTGGGATTTCTGTTGCTGGAGGATCTTGGCGCTGTGCACTATCTCGACATTTTGAATGAGAGTACGGCCGACCGTCTGTACGGTGACGCGCTGGCAGCGCTGGCAGTGGTTCAGGCTTGCGCTCCTACCAGTGGATTGCCGGTTTACGACCGAGAAATGTTGTGGCGTGAAATGGAGCTGTTCCGCGAATGGCTACTAGGGCGTCACTGGGGCGCCCATCTCAGTAAAACACACAACCGAGTTTTGGATGAAGCGTTCGATCTGTTGGCTGCAAGTGCATTGGAGCAGCCCCGGGTTTGTGTACTGCGTGATTTTCACTCGCGGAACCTGATGGCCGCCTCCTCTCCCACTCCGGGTATTCTTGATTTTCAGGATGCTGTGAAGGGTCCCGTAACCTACGACTTGGTCTCTCTGTTGAAGGACTGTTATATCGATTGGGATCCAGAGCGGGTCCGGAGCTGGGCAGCCGGCTATTTCCAGCTGGCAATCCAGTCCGGAGTATTGCACGAGTGCCACGAGGATAAATTTCTACGCTGGTTCGATCTTATGGGTGTGCAACGACACCTGAAAGCGGCAGGGATATTTGCGCGCCTGCATGTCCGTGACGGGAAATCCGGCTATCTCGGGGATATACCGCGGACCTTGGGTTACATATTGAAACTGGAACCGGTATATCCAGAGCTGCAGGCTCTGTGCCGGCTTATCAGGCTATCGATGCCGGCCTGTTAACACAATAACCATGCCGTCTCGAGACTCAGGCTGTAACTTCGGATCTACCTTGGCTGGCCAATCTCCGAGTAGCAATCTAATTGCGCCTGGATGTATCTCGTGTGTTTCCGGTCTGAAGTAACAATTACTTTTCAGACTGTTCCCTGGCAATAGCCCTATAGCCTATATCGGTACGGTAGCAGGCACCCGCCCACTCGACCTGGTGCACCAGCTCGTAAGCCCTGTTTTGTGCTTCCTGTACCGTAGTGCCCAACGCAGTTACGCAGAGCACCCGCCCGCCCGCGGTCAGAACCCGGCCGTCCATTGATCTGGTTCCAGCGTGAAAAACCTTGGCATCCTCCAGCTCTGTTTCAGGCAGGTCCTCGATCAGGTCGTCCTTGCGATAGTTGCCTGGATAGCCGTTTGCTGCCAGCACCACGCCGAGCGAGGCGCGCGGATCCCACTCGGCCTGCTCCTGCCCCAGTCTTCCATCCAGCGCCGCCAGGCAGTGGGCGATGAGGTCGGATTTCATTCGCAGCATGATAGGCTGGGTTTCCGGATCGCCAAAGCGGCAGTTGTACTCGAGAACTTTTGGTGTTCCGGCGGCGTCGATCATCACGCCGGCGTATAAAAAACCGGTATAGCGAATTCCCTCTTCCGCCAGTCCCTGCACGGTTGGTTCGATAACCTGCTGCATGATGATATCGTGCATTTCCGGTGTTACCACGGGGGCAGGGGAGTAGGCGCCCATACCACCGGTATTGGGGCCGAGGTCTCCATTGTCCCGTGCTTTATGATCCTGTGAGCTTGCCATTGGCAGGATATTCAAACCGTCCGTCATGACTATAAAGCTGGCCTCTTCCCCCTGCAAAAATTCCTCTATAACAACTCGATGACCCGCCTGGCCGAAGCTATTTCCCGCCAGCATATTCACGACAGTCGATTCGGCGGTCTGCATATCCCGGGCGATGATGACCCCCTTGCCTGCAGCGAGGCCGTCGGCTTTGATGACGATGGGAACTCCGACGCGCTGCAGATAGGCCAGTGCCTCTTCCTGGTCAGAAAAGCTGCCGTAAGCGGCGGTCGGTATCTGGTGGCGTTCCAGGAACGCTTTAGTGAAGGCTTTAGAGCCTTCGAGCTGCGCTGCCGCCTGGGATGGACCGAAACATTTCAATCCAGCCTGATTGAATGCATCCACCACGCCGAGTACCAGTGGTACCTCCGGACCGACGATGGTCAGCCCCACCGCATTGGTGCGCGCGAATTCAACCAGTTCTGTGATCTGTTCAGCGCCAATGTCGATGTTGGAGAGCTTCGGCTCCAGCGCAGTACCGGCGTTGCCCGGGGCCACGAAAATATGCTTTGCCAAGGGTGATTGAGCCGCCTTCCAGGCCAGCGCGTGCTCTCTCCCGCCGCCTCCGATGATCAATATGTTCATGCTGTTTTACGCCTTTGAATTTACTTGACTATTGATAAAAAGTTGGCCGTTGTGCAGCTACGTCTACCCAGACTGGGTGGCAGTATTGGGGCCCTCTGGTATCAGCCTGGTTTTCACCGGATTAGAAAGATCGCGTTCGGGCTTCAGCGGTGGGCCGTAACGCCACGTTCACTACGCTTAAAAAACTCAATTATCTCTGCAACTTCGGCTGTTTGAGGCTCCCCCTCCAGTCCCGCTAAGGCCTGCTGTATATTCTCTCCTGACAGATAGATTCGTTTATAGGCAAGCTTTATCGCTTTGCGCGCCTCGGGCGGGAACGCCGCACGACGCAGACCGACACTGTTTATTCCCGATACTCTGGCCGGGTTGCCATCGCCAATGGTGTAGGGAGGAATATCTTTAACGATCTTTGCGCAACCGGCTATCATGACCCGCTGTCCGATATAGGTAAACTGGTGAATGGCGACCAGCCCGGAGATGAAAGCGTGGTCACCGATAGTGACATGGCCGGCCAGCACGGAAGCATGACCCAGTATGTTGTTGTGCCCGATGACGCAGTCGTGACCAGCGTGAAAATTCCCCATAAAATAGTTGCCGTTGCCGATCACCGATCCCGCTTCGGTTTTGACGCCTCGGCTTATATTGACACCCTCTTTAAAATGATTGTCGTCGCCGATTGTGAGCGGCTTGCTGTATTCTGAAGAGAAAGTGAGGTCCTGGGGTTCGCAGCCCAATACGGCGCCGTGGCAGATACGGTTGTTGCTGCCCATGGCCGTGCCTGAAAAGATGCGGACACTGCTTTCGATTCGGCATCCGGCGCCGAGCACGACGCCTTTTTCCACTATGCTGAACGGACCGATCTCCACCGATTCGTGGATATCCGTATCGCTGTCAACTATGGCAGTAGGGTGTATTCTAATCATGCCCTTGCCTGATGAGATGCTCATTGCCAAGTGGGTCTATTGATTGGAAGCCGTAGCCTTGTATCACGCAATTCTGCCGTTGGCCATTTACCGGGCCTGGGTCGCAAGTGTACCTGTTCACCAGATATCTGGACCCTGCCGCACACCGTGGTTATCAGCATTTAATGACGGAAATGCCGCATACCGGTGAATACCATTGCAATGTCATGCTCATTTGCTGCCGCAATCACCTCTTCATCGCGCATTGAGCCGCCTGGTTGGATGACTGCCCGGATTCCGGCCTCGGCGGCGGCGTCCAATCCGTCACGAAATGGGAAGAACGCGTCGGATGCCATTACCGAACCCTCTACCTGGAGTCCGGCATGTTCAGCCTTGATACCGGCAATTCGCGCCGAATTAATACGGCTCATCTGGCCGGCTCCAACGCCTATGGTCATACGGTCTTTGCCATACACGATGGCGTTGGATTTGACGAACTTGGAAACCCGCCAGGTAAACAGCAGGTCGATCATCTCCTGCTCGGTCGGGGTGCGCTCGGTTACCACCCGCTGTTCGTTGCTCAATTGCAGGTCTGCATCCTGCACCAGGAGTCCTCCGTTGACCCGCTTGAATTCAAGCCGATGTATGGATTCGGAGTTCCACTCCCCACACACCAGCAGGCGCACATTTTTCTTCTCCTTGACTACCTCGATGGCTTCATCGGATACGCTGGGAGCGATGATCACCTCGACGAATTGACGCTCAAGTATGATCCGCGCCGTTCCTTCATCCAGTGCCTCGTTGAAGGCGATGATACCGCCAAAAGCCGACTCCGGATCAGTACTGAAAGCGCGTTCATAAGCTGCAGTCAGGCTCTCTCCAATTGCCACGCCGCAAGGGTTTGCATGTTTGACGATAACGCAGGTCGGCCCTTCGCTGAACTGCTTGACGCACTCAAGTGCGGCGTCGGTGTCGGCTATATTGTTGTACGACAGTGCTTTACCCTGAAGTTGACGAGCGGTGGAAATGCAGGTCTCTGGTTGCTCTTTCTCGATAAAGAACGCAGCATTCTGATGTGGGTTCTCGCCGTAGCGCATGGTCTGCACCTGCTGGAACTGCAGGTTGATGGTTCGGGGGAAGTGCGCTGAGTCACCGTCCAACTGAAGTCCCAGGTAGTTGGCAATAGCTCCATCGTAACTGGACGTGTGTTCAAAAGTTTTTACAGCGAGGTCGAAGCGGGTACCCGCACTCACGGAACCATTGTTAGCAGCCATCTCATCAAGCACCCGTGGATAGTCAGCGCTGTCAACCACAACCGTTACATCGGAGTGATTCTTGGCTGCCGCCCGCAGCATGGTGGGTCCGCCGATATCGATATTTTCAATTGCCGTGGCCAGGTCACAGGCTGGATTTGCCACAGTCTGTTCGAACGGATAGAGATTGACCACGATCAGGTCTATCGGGGCGATGCCGTGTGTCGACATAATCTGGTCGTCTATCCCTCGCCTTCCAAGAATGCCACCGTGAATTTTTGGATGCAGGGTTTTTACCCGTCCATCCATCATCTCGGGAAACCCGGTGTGGTCGGCGACCTCGATAACCGGTATGTAGTTTTCACCGAGAAGGCAGGCTGTGCCACCGGTTGAGAGTATTTCTACACCGCGCTGATGCAGAGCGCGGGCAAATTCAACTATACCGTTCTTGTCTGAAACACTAATAAGGGCGCGGCGAATTACTGACATGATCTACTCTCTGGATTTGCGTTAGTTTTCCGCCCTTAAACAGGCGGTGGCGGTATTCTCCGGATGGATCGTCGGATTCAATCCAATTGATAAAGCGTAAGTTTCTTGCGCAGCGTGCTGCGGCTGATGCCCAACAGGGATGCTGCCCTGGTCTGGTTGCCTTGCGTGTACTTCATGACGGTTTCCAGCAGAGGCTGCTCCACTTCCGCCAGAACCAATTGGTAGAGGTCTGCAGTGTTATGGCCGTCCATATAACGAAAGTAACTGTTCATAGCGTCGCGAACGCATTCACGCAGAGGTTCTTTTGTTTTATTTTGGGCTACGGTAAAGCGTACCGACTGCTTTTCCTGACGATGTGTCGACCCTATAGTCATGCTGCCATCCCCCTCTCAATGCCCGGCTGTACGAAAAACTGCCTGACCAACAGGATCTGTTCGTCGGCCGAGTCGGTTGTGTTGATTCTATTTCTAAATGAAACGCTGCCCGGATGGCGTTTGCTGTACCAGGCAATGTGTTTACGGGCTATGCGCACCCCCTGGTGCTCCCCATAGAAACTGTAGATATTCTGCAAATGTTCACATAGCAGTTTGCTCACCTGATCGGGCTTGGGGGGCGCGAGGCGCTCTCCGGTTTCAATGTAGTGAGCGACTTCGCGGAAGATCCACGGCTGCCCCAGGGCAGCCCTTCCGATCATCAGGCCGTCGACGCCGGTGGAACGCAAGATCTGCAGCGCTTTCTCCGGGCTGTCTATATCTCCATTGGCGATTACGGGTATGCTGATGGCAAGTTTAATCCTGCCAATGGTATCGTGCTCCGCTTCGCCGCCAAAGCCGCAGGCCCGGGTTCGGCCATGGACCGCCAGCGCACTGATGCCTTCCTGCTCGGCGATCCGGGCAATGCGCTCTCCATTGCGATTTGCACTATCCCAGCCGGTACGGATCTTCAGGGTCACCGGAACATCCACTGCCGCCACCACCGCGCGAAGTATTTCGCCGACAAGCTTTTCATTGCGAAGCAGCGCAGAACCGGCGTCGGTTTTGCAGATCTTTTTGGCCGGACATCCCATGTTGATATCGATGATTTGGGCGCCGTTGTCTGCGTTTGCCTGGGCCGCCGCGGCCATAGCCGCCGGGTCAGATCCCACGAGCTGTACCGCGACGGGTCCCGGCTCTCCATCGAAATCGAGACGATGGACGGTTTTACGGCTTCCCCACAGCGCAGTGTTGGACGAGATCATCTCGGACACCGTCATGCCGGCTCCAAGGCGCCGGCAGAGCTGCCTGTACGGCTTGTCGGTAACGCCTGCCATAGGCGCGAGAATCAGGTTGTTGTCCAGTTGGTAGGGGCCGATGCGCATGTCAGTGTGAGCCTGGATCTTCCTTCAATGTTTTATCTGATTCGTCCGGCCGGATTGCTTCCGGTCAAGCATCCGCCATGGCATAAGGCCAGTATGGGTTTGCTGGGTTTGTTTACCAGCCTCGATCGACGGCCGTTGTATCGGATCATTGTTGGATTACTCAGGCCCGAGGGCATCACCAGACTACGCAGAAAGGCCGTTCAGTTTACGACGAATTTAGTGGCAGGCAAAGCCCGATATCAGCGTAGTTACAGGCTGAAATTGGTGCCGAATTTAGGAGGTTTCGCTTGCCCTTTGAATACTCGGGATTTTTTGCACTAAATAAAACTTTCAGCAAATCTATAATTTTGTATGGAACTAATCGGGCGAGTACAGGGTACAAACTGACCCGTTACAGGAACTCGATTTTGAATCCGGTGATGCCGGCGCCGGGGTCTGACAGAGCCATCTCCACTTTCACCGACTCGTCTGGACCGATTAAAAGTGTCTTGGGCAGCGGTCGGGCAAGATACTCCTCAGGAAGGAATACGCGTTGCGCTGAGAGTCTCTCTTTTGTGTCGTAGAGCCTCAGTTGCATCTGTGGGTATGCTTGGGCAAATCGGGCGCTGTTATAAAAAACCAGATGGATCTGTAGCGCACTGTTGTTTTTAGGATGGGTTCTGACCGAGCGGCTGGAGATGTTGAAGCGCTCCGGTTCATGCCAGGGCGAAAGGTTGCACCCTGTCTGTGCGCAGACCCTTTCCAGCAGTTCACGTACTTCCGGATAACGCTTTAGGTCGTCGCGCGAGAACCAGACTATCTGCGCCAGCGAGGTTGTTAGCAGACAAAGGATAGCGATCGACCAGAGCACAGGGTACCCGCCCCGATTGGATTTGCCGGAACGGCCGATCATCTCCGCAACAGGGCCCGACAAATCCGATTCTACTTTTGTGGTGTCAAATTCCTGCTTCTGCATAACAGCGGAAAATGCCGGTTTGTCCTGTAAACAAACAGGTTTGGAGTCAGGCGCTGACTCCTCGAAATTGGCAGCAGGTTTTTTCGGTTCCGACGGGCTTTCGCCTGCAGCAGGGTGGTTAGGGTGGTCATCTACATCCGCTTGACGAGTTTCGGGATGAAACTCCGGGAAAGCCGTATCATCCAGTTCAATATCTTCAAACAGCCCGTTCAGCGAAATCTCTCCGCTGTCTTTCTGCGGCGACAGCTCATCCCGGGGTGGTTTTGCTGTCGGCTCTTTCTGAATCAGGTGCTTTTTTGCGTTGAAAATATTGTCACAACATGAGCAACGGGCATGTCCGCCGGCGGCCTGAAGCTGTACCTCTTGGATTTCGAACAAGGTTCGGCAATGTGGGCAACGGGTTTGCAAAGCGATTAACTTCGTTCTCAGATTCGACCGGATGTGTCTAATGCCAACACAAGCGTTGTGCGAGTGCAAGCTGCATTATAATCTCTCAGTGGCGGTTAGACCGGCTCTGCCCGACTCGCGACAGCTGGCCTTTCAGCCTGCTTTATATTGAGGCGCCCCGGGTATGATTCGGATCAGTGTCGACGTCCTTCCAGCAGTGCCCAGTTTTCCATGACTATCGGTGCCAGCAGCTCAAAATCGAGAGCGTACGCAGCACAGACCTGCGCTGTCTGGTTTTTTAGTAGACCAGACAGAATGATTCTGCCACCGGGATGGATCAGGCTCGCCAGTGTCTGCTCCAGGTCGATCAAGGTGCCCGCGAGAATATTGGCGAGCATCAGGTCCACCTTTTCTACAGCGGGAAGGGATTCACTGTGAAAAACATGGAGCCGTTCGAGTACGCCATTTTTAATACTGTTGTTCCGAGTAGCTTCCAGTGCTTGGGGATCATGATCTACGGCAACGACCGCGCTGGCACCGAGCTTCAATGCCGCAACGGAGAGGATGCCGGAGCCACAGCCGTAATCCATTACCCTGGCCCCCTCGAGCTGCTGGGCGTCGAGCCAGTTTAGACAAAGCGCGGTGGTGGGATGTGTTCCAGTTCCGAATGCCAGGCCGGGATCCAAATCGATAAATGACCCGATCTGTTGCCTGGGTCGCTGTCCATCGGGGCAGATCCAGAGGCGCTGACCGAACTTCATCGGTTTAAAGTCGTCTAGCCAGACTCTCTCCCATTGCCGCTCCTCGAGTGATTCCCACTCCAGGCTTTTTACAACTTCGTCGTCAAGAGCCCGCTGTATCTCACCAATCAGCCAGTCCTGATCGTGATCTTCCGTGAACAGGCCGGAGATGCGGATTGTTTGCCATAGCGGGGATTCGCCGGGAGCGGGCTCCAGCAGCGCATCGTCCGCCGCGTCGCCTAAAGTAACCGATAGCGCCCCCAGTCTTTCCAGAAGCAGTTCTACCTTTGGCGCTCTCTGTTTGTCAGCGGTCAGGTGCAGCTGGATCCAGGTCATGAAATTCTGTCGATCTTGCCTTCAGTGGAGAAGGGGTTGGCCACCCGGTCCCGCCCCGACTCAGAGACCCAGCTTCTTTTCCAGGTAGTGGATATTCGCGCCCCCGGTTATGAAATTTTGATCCTTCATAATCTCCTGGTGCAATGGGATATTTGTCTTGATCCCGTCGATAGCCATTTCCGATAGGGCGGTACGCATGCGTGCTATCGCGGCATTGCGGTCCTCGCCGTGGGCGATCAGTTTACCGATCATGGAGTCGTAGTAGGGTGGCACCCGGTAGCCGGCGTATATGTGAGTGTCGACGCGAATGCCTGGCCCGCCCGGGACGTGCAGCCGATGGATATCTCCCGGGCTGGGAATGAAGCTCACAGCGTCCTCTGCATTGATGCGGCATTCGATGGCGTGGCCGCGGATCTCGATGTCGTCCTGGACGTAGCTCAGTTTTTGACCGTCTGCGATAAGCAACTGCTGTTTGACGATGTCCACGCCGGTAATCATTTCGGTTACTGGGTGTTCAACCTGGACCCGGGTGTTCATTTCGATGAAATAGAACTCTCCGTTTTCGTACAGGAATTCAAAGGTGCCGGCGCCGCGATAGCCAATCTGCCGGCAGGCTTCGGCGCAGCGCTCCCCGATTCTGCTGCGTTGCTCTGCGTTTATTTTGGGTGCCGGCGCCTCTTCCACAACCTTCTGATGGCGTCGCTGCATGGAGCAATCGCGCTCGCCAAGATGAATTGCGTTGCCGTGGGTGTCGGCCATCACCTGGAACTCGATGTGCCGGGGATTCTGCAGGTACTTCTCCATGTAAACAGTATCATTACCGAAAGTCGCACCGGCTTCGGCCTTGGTCAGCGCGATAGCGTTCAGCAGTGCCGCCTCGGAATGCACTACCCGCATGCCACGGCCGCCGCCACCGCCTGATGCCTTTATAATCACCGGATAACCGATATCATGCGCCAGCTGCAGGGTGCGTTTCTTCTCATCTGTAAGCGGGCCGTCGGACCCAGGAACGCAGGGAACACCAGCTGCCCGCATTGCCTCGATAGCAGTTATCTTGTCGCCCATCAGTCTAATCGTTTCCGGTTTTGGACCGACAAAGATGAACCCGCTCTCTTCAACCCGCTCTGCAAAATCGGCGTTTTCTGATAAAAAGCCGTAGCCCGGATGGATTGCCACCGCATCGGTAACTTCGGCTGCGCTGATAATAGAGGGTGTCTGGAGATAACTGTCCGCTGAAGCGGCAGGGCCGATACATACGGATTCATCGGCCAGGCGAACGTGTTTCAGGTCCCGGTCCGCCTCAGAGTGGACGGCGACCGTTCGGATGCCGAGTTCACGGCAGGCTCGTTGTATACGCAGAGCGATCTCCCCGCGGTTTGCGATGACGAGTTTTTCGATCATGTAATGCGGCTGCCTTTATTCAATAATGAACAGGGGTTGGTTGTATTCCACCGGTTGGCCGTTTTCGACCAGAATCTTCTTTACGATCCCCGATTTGTCGCTCTCTATCTGGTTCAGTATCTTCATCGCCTCGATAATACAGAGCGTGTCTCCGGTATTGACCTGGTCCCCCACACTGACGAAGTTTTTGCTGCCTGGGGAGGGCGCCCCGTAGAAGGTCCCGACCATGGGCGATTTGATTTGGTGGCCGCTGATCTCCGGCTCGTCAGCCTCGTTTTTTGGTGCAGTTGCTCCGGTGTTTGGCTGCGCAACGCCCGTCGTCGGAGTGCACGCCGACGGTGGGAGTGTAAAAACAGGTGCGGTGCCATTGCGACTGATACGCACGGACTCCTCTCCTTCGTGAATCTCTATCTCGGCGATATTCGATTCCTCCAGGAGCTCAATCAGCTTTTTAACTTTGCGAATGTCCATGAAATGCTGTCTCTCAATTCTGAGTTTCTGATGTGATGTAGTGCAGTGCCGCCTGCAGTGCAAGGTCGTATCCATGGGCTCCCAACCCGCTGATAATCCCGCTGGCGATATCTGAAAAAAAGGAACGACTTCTAAACTCTTCGCGTGCATGAATATTGGAGAGATGGACCTCGATAAACGGGATACCAACGCCAAGAATGGCATCTCTCAGGGCCACACTGGTGTGGGTGAAGGCGGCGGGATTGAAAATGATGAAATCGACCCGGTTGCGGCTGTTGTGGATGAGGTCGACCAGTTCGTGTTCAGCGTTGCTCTGGGCAAACTCAAGCAGATGACCGGCGGCTTGAGTCGTATCGGCAAGTCTGCTCTTAATACTCTCCAGGGTTTCGTGGCCGTAATGGTCAGGCTCACGGCTCCCCAACAGATTCAGATTGGGACCGTTCAGTACCAGGATGGTCGCCATGTTGTTCAGTCCAAGCGATAGCCGGGCCTAAGGAAGCGGCAGATGCCGCCAGGCGCCTGGCAAGTTAGTTCAGGAATTCGCTAATTCTGCACGATAGACGCGGTTTTGTCCAGTTTTACGACAACTTGGCTACATGATCGCGAAAGATTACCAATATAATTAGCTGCTTATGTGTCCTGAAGCAGCTTTTTGAACTCCGCATTCAACAACTCTTTGGTAACCTGTCCCGCCTGCACATAATGGCTTTTGCCGCTGCGGTCGAAGATTGCGGTAAAGGGTAGTGAATCAAACCGGTTGCCGAGGGTGTTGGCGAGTTTTATCGCATCCGCGCCACCGATCATAGTGGGGAAGTTTATCCCGTAGACGTCGTAGAAGTCGCGTACCAGACCCGGTTCATCGATAGCGATGGAGACGAACTGAACTCCCTGTTTGGCGTACTGTTTCTGCAGTTCCACGAATAGTGGCATCTCTTCCCGGCAGGGGGGGCACCAGGTTGCCCAGAAATTAACTACCAGGATTTTATCTTTCCACTCGTTGCTGCTGCGGCTGTTGCCTGCTACATCGGGAAAGGAGAATTCAGGGAGTTGGTCCACCCCCTTTCCGGTCATGTTGAATGATTGTGGCTGGATCGAACGCTGTTGATATCCGATCCATGCGCCGGCTATAAGTACTGAAACCAGCGTTGCCAGTATCGCTTTGGTTGGCCAACTCACTGCAGGAACCTCCTTATGTGCGCAACGAAATCACCGGCATCCATGAAGCCGACGATTCGAAATGGGCGTTGCTCCTCGCCTGTCTGGTCATAAAACATGATGCTTGGTGGTCCGGGCATGCCGAAGTGACCCTGCAACAGGGCCCGGTCTGCCGCGTCGTCCGCGGTGACGTCGGCCTGCAGAAGTACAAAATCCTTCACTGCTCCGATAACCTGAGGGTCTGAGAAGGTGTAGCGCTCCATCTCCTTACAGGTGACACACCAGTCGGCGTAAAAATCGAGCATCACCGGTTTTCCTGCGCGAGTTGCGGCGGCCACTTCGCGCTGCAGATCGGCGAGTGTCTTGATCCGTTTGAAGTGGAGTTCCGACGCTTCCACACTCCCGCCGCCGCCGAAGCTGATGCCGCGCAGCGGTTGCACCGTATCTTTACCGCCGGCCGCGGCGCCGACCAGCATTAACACGCCGTAGGCCAGAAATAGTACACCGAGCCCACGCCACAGGCGATCCCAGCCCGACGCTTCTACCGGTAGTTGTTGCAGCGCTCCCATATAGACTGCGCTGACAATAAGTAGGGCGCCCCACAATACCATGGACACGGCCGGGGGCAGGATGCGCTCCAGCATGATGATTGCGACGGCCAGCATGCCGACGCCGAAAACGGCCTTTACCGTGTCCATCCAGGAGCCGGCGCGTGGCAGCAATTTACCGGCGGAGGTGCCGATTAGCAGCAGAGGAGCCCCCATCCCCATCGCCATCGCGAAAAGACCCACACCGCCCAGCACGGCATCGCCGCTCTGACCTATGTAAATGAGCGCGCCAGCCAGGGGCGGGGCAACGCAGGGTCCGACGATCAGGGCGGAAAGAAAACCCATAACCGCCACCCCCACATAGCTGCCCCCTTTTTGCCGGTTACTGGTTTCGGCGAGTCTGCTCTGCCACCTGCTGGGGAGTTGGAGTTCGTAGAACCCGAACATGGATAGTGCCAGAAGTACGAATACCAGAGCGAAGAAGCTGAGAATCCAGGGATTCTGAAAAGCTGCCTGAAGATTCTGGCCGAACATACCTGCCAGTACTCCTGCCAGCGTATAGGTCAGCGACATCGCGAGAACATAGACCAACGACAACGTGAAGGCGCGTCTGGTTGTCAGATCCGGGCCCTGGCCTGCAATGATTCCGGATAGAATCGGGATCATCGGAAAGACACAGGGTGTCAGTGCCAGCAGCAGTCCGAAACCGAAAAACGTCAGAACGATAAGCCAGGTGTTTCCCTCGGCCAGGGTGGCCGCAATCCGGTCCTGTTCGGATACCGGCGTGCCCGAACTTGTTGGCAGCGCCGGGCCGCCCTGCGCCGACTCCACTGAGCCGCTCTCGGTTGCGGTGCTTGCTGAACTTGGAATCGACGCTGTCGTAGCCAGCGTCGACGGGTTAGCTGCTGGGAGCGCGAGTCGAACCGTCTTTTTGATGGGTGGATAGCAGACACCGGCCTCCGCGCACCCCTGATAGTCCACCTGGAGCGCGATTTCCGTTGCGTCCGGTTTGCTTCTGACTAGTGGAATCTCCAGGTCGATGCGCTCCTGGTATACCTCAAGATCACCAAAAGTGCCGTCTGGCCTTACCGTGTTTTTCTTCAACTTCCCCTTGGGGAGTTGAAATGCTCCCAGTTTGACACCGTCCCCTTCGAGCAGTTTGACCCCAACCTTGTCCTGGTAAAGATAGGTGCCGCTGGCGATCTTCCAGTGGAGCTTTATCAGTTCGCCGGTCTCGACGCTGGCAGAGAGCTTATAGGCATCCTCCGGCAGAGGAATGTCCATTTCCTGGTCCATTCCAAGTGTCTGGCCAAGTGCTCTCAGTGAACTGAGAGCGGCCAGTGGCTCGCTTTCAGGCGCTGTATCCTTTTTTGCAGCCAGCCGGACTTTGAGCTTGCGGGTCTGCGGTGGATAGCAGAGCCCGGCGTCGGCACATCCTTGGTAAACTGCGGTCAATTCGAGATCACGGCCGCTGTTGTCGCTGCGCTGAATTGGTAGTTTGATTTCTACCTGTTGTCTGTATACTTCGGTCCGGCCAAAAAACTCGTCCTCCTTTATTTCGGCATCAGGGAATGCGGGGACACCAATCTTGACAGAGGAGTCGTTGCCAGAAAACTTGAACTTGCTGCGGTAAAGGTAGTAGCCATCGGCAATATTCCACCTGACCAGCACTGCATCCGGTTCGCTTGGCTCTGCAGAGAGCTGAAATGCTTGGTCGGGCAGCAGATAGTCCTCTTCCTGTTCGGCGCCCGCTATGCCCATTAACAGGGCGAGTAAAAGCAATCCCAGCAGCGTTCGCCCTAGGTAGGTTTTTCGGTACATTGTTTGACCCAGTGCAGATAATCCGGATGTCCCTGATCTACCGAGACAGCGATGATTTCGGGAAGTT
>Ga0316201_10000980_pt1 | contig 18212 bp, 12 predicted proteins | sample CS6wburrow_MG_FD_204516 | JGI IMG/M metagenome (GOLD analysis project Ga0316201, IMG submission 204516) | Coastal sediment microbial communities from Delaware Bay, Delaware, United States - CS-6 worm burrow | ecosystem: Environmental > Aquatic > Marine > Coastal > Sediment | place: USA... | reverse complement strand
TGGCCACGCTCGGGCTCTCCTCGCTCGGTCGCGCCGAACGCAATGTATTGGGGTCGGTTCACGCCGTCTGGACGGCCTTGCAGAAACTCGCCGGTAACACTGGCTACGATCCGGACCTGGATGGCGTAACTCTGCAGCTCCGGCACCCGCGGGCCGACGCACACAAGCAGGCAATCCTCGGCGATCACCCGGCGGATCGGGACACGAGCATCATGGTCACGCTGCCAACCGAAGCTGGCGAAAATCTGCAGCTTGTATCTGAAATGATTGCCGCCGGAATGGACATCGCAAGAATCAACTGTGCGCATGATGATGCGGCAACCTGGCAGGCGATGGTCGAGAACGTAAGAGCCGCCAGCGCCGCGGCCGAAAAAGAATGCCGCGTAATAATGGATCTCGCGGGCCCCAAGCTTCGTACCGGCCAACTGCGCCCGGGACCGCGAGTGATCCACCTTCGTCCACGACGGGATCCACTCGGGCGCGTCATTGCACCCAGGCGTATTCGATTCATGCCCGACGACGTTCTGCAACGCGGTACCAAGGCCGCCGTCATACCCGTGCCACACGAATGCATCGAATGCGCCGAGGAAGGCAATGAATTCCGTTTCAAGGACACGCGCGGCAAGAAACGACGTCTGATCGTCGTCGAAAAAGACGCCAAGGGCCTCGTACTGGAAACCTGGAAGGGTGCTTATATCGCGACGGGAACCAAACTGCGCCTCGTCCGACACGACGCTGGCGAGAAGCTCGTGTATCGCGTCGGCGAGCTGCCTGCAATTGAGCAACCCATTCTGTTGCGGGTTGGAGACACGCTGATACTCCACAGGGACAACATTCCTGGCGCGCCCGCAAAAGAAGATGCCGCGGGCAACAGGATCACGGCCGCGCATATCGCCTGCCAGCAGCCGGAAGTCTTCGAGTTCGTTACCGTCGGGGACCCGATCTCCCTGAACGACGGCAAGATTGCGGGCATCGTGCGATCAGTAGCTGAAGATCAGCTCGAGGTGGAGATTACGAAGGCCAAACCGACCGGGAGCCGCCTGCGTGGAAATCGCGGTATCAATTTCCCGGGCAGCGATATACGGCTGCCGGGCCTGACTGCCCTTGACCGCGATAACCTGGAGTTCGTCGTTGAACACGCTGACGCCGTTAGCCTTTCGTTTGTTCGCGAGCCAGCTGATGTCCGGCTGCTGCAAGAGGCGCTGCTGCAGTTTCCCGACAAACAGGTGGGCGTCGTCATAAAGATCGAGACCAAGCGCGGCTTCAAGAATCTGCCAAGGCTATTGCTGGCCACCATGCGCAGCTACCCGGCCGCCGTCATGATCGCGCGAGGCGATCTCGCAGTCGAATGTGGTTGGGAGCGCCTTGCCGAACTGCAGGAAGAAATCCTCTGGTTTTGCGAAGCTGCGCAAATGCCCGTCATGTGGGCGACACAGGTCCTGGAACAGGAAGCCAAGAAAGGCCAGGCCTCTCGCGCTGAAATCAGCGACGCCGCGATGTCGCAGCGCGCCGACTGTGTGATGCTCAACAAGGGGCCGCACATCCTTGCGGCCATACGCATGCTCGACAACATCCTGCGTCGGATGCAGAAGCATCATTTCAAGAAGACACCGCGAATGCGCGAGCTCGGCTTCTCCGAGGACAGCAACTAGCTACACCCGCACCCCGGTAAACTCCTTCTCACGCAACTTCGCAGTCGCGGCCGCCAACCTGGCAATGGGCACTCGTGGCCCCGAGCATGAAACGTAGTCAAGCCCGACGTGGTGGCAGAAGCGAATTGACTCGGGGTGGCCGCCCTGCTCGCCGCAAATACCGATCTTCAGATCTTCGCGCTGCTGCCTGCCGCGGTATACCGCCATATCGATGAGCTGACCAACACCCTGGACGTCCAGCACCTCGAACGGGTTGTCCTGAAGGATGCCGGATTCGTTGTACATAGGCAGGAACTTGTTCTCCGCGTCCTCGCGCGAAAACGAGAAAACTGCCTGGGTCAGGTCGTTTGTGCCAAACGAGAAGAACTCGACATGTTCTGCCAGCTGTGACGCTCGCGTACAGGCTCGCACGGTTTCGATCATTGTCCCAAACTTGAACCTGATCTTTTTGCCAAAACCCTTCTCGAGTTCATCCGTCAGTGCATCAACCGTGATCCTCACTTTCGAGAGCTCCTGCGAAGTGATCACCTGCGGCACCATGATCTCGGGACGTACTGAAATGCCTTTGTTCGCACATTCTACGGTCGCCTCCAGGATCGCCTGTATCTGCATCGAATAGATTTCCGGGTAAGCAATACCAAGGCGCACGCCGCGATGGCCCAGCATCGGATTCACTTCCTGCAGTTCCCGAACCTTCTTCAGCATGCGCTCTTTCTTGCCCAGCGCGTCGTTGACGAGTTCCTCGCTGAGCTCATTGAATGCCTCGGGCAACTCGGGCGGATGCGCCAGGGTTGCCAGCGCGGTGTGCCGTCCGCGGACGACATTGCGATAAAGGCGCAAGGTCTCGATTTCCTCAAGCAGCTGCTGCTCGGTTGGCAGAAATTCATGCATCGGCGGATCCAGTAGCCTGACGGTAACCGGGTTTGGCGACATCACCGAGAATAACTCGACGAAATCCGCGCGCTGAATTGGCATCAGTCGATCCAATGCAGCCTTTCTGTCGCCCGCGTTGTTTGCAAGGATCATGTCAATAACAATAGGCAGGCGATCGCTGGCATTGAACATGCGCTCGGTACGACATAGACCGATACCCATAGCGCCGTATTCCAGTGCCTTTCGCGCCGCGTCCGGAGTATCCGCATTAGCCATTACCTTCAACCTGGCCGTTTCGTCGGCCCAGCTGAGCAGCAGCTCCAGGTCATCCGAGAAATGCGGCGGTACCGTCGGAATAGCGCCGAAGTAGACCATGCCCGTCGCGCCATCCAGCGTGATGACGTCACCTTCGTGGAGAACGTAATCGCCGACATGAGCCTGTCGCAGAGCGACGTCGACCACGATCCCTTCGGCGCCGGCAACGCAGGGCTTGCCCATGCCGCGGGCAACGACGGCCGCATGCGAGGTTTTTCCGCCCCTGCTTGTCAGGATGCCTTCGGCCGCGAAGAAGCCGTGAATATCCTCGGGGCGCGTTTCCTCACGCACCAGGATCACCTGCTCACCCATCTTGCCGAGCTTTTCAGCAAGGTCGGCATCGAACACGCATTTTCCCGACGCAGCCCCGGGGGACGCCGGCAGTCCTGTCGCAATCGGTCGGGCAATACTTTCAGGATCGAGGCTCGGATGCAGTAGCTGCTCCAGCAGTTCGGGGTCAATTCTCAGCAACGCCTGGTCTCTTGAAATCAACTTCTCTTCGAACATGTCAACAGAGGTCTTGACCATCGCGGTGGCATTCATTTTTCCGTTTCGCGTCTGCAGACAATAAAGCGTGCCTTTCTCAATCGTGAACTCGTAGTCCTGCACCTCCTGGTAGTGCGACTCGAGCTTGTTGCGCAGCTCCACGAGTTGCTTGAACTGCTTCGGCATCTCCGTTTCCATTTGCTGCAATGGTTTCGGCGTCCGAATGCCGGCAACGACATCTTCACCCTGGGCGTTGGTCAGGTACTCACCGAACATCTCGTTGTCACCGGTGCCCGGGTTACGCGTAAAGCCAACACCGGTCGCGCAGTCATCGCCCATGTTGCCGAATACCATGGTGCAGATATTCACGGCCGTGCCGTTCGCCATGTCAGGCGTGATGTGAAACTCGCGCCGATAATCGACCGCGCGCCTGCCCATCCACGAACGGAATACGGCCTCAACCGCAAGCTGCAGTTGCATCATCACGTCCTGAGGGAAGTCCTTGCCGCTCTCGCGACGCACCACGCTGAGAAACTTCTCGCTGATTTCCTTGAGATGCCCCGCATCAAGCCCGACGTCGGCCTTCACGCCGGCCTGTTTCTTGACGTCATCGAAATGCTCGTCGAAGTGCTCGTCTGCAATACCAAGCGCAACTTTGCCGAAGAGCTGGATAAAACGACGATATGCGTCGTAGGCAAATCGTTCGTCGCCAGTCTGCTGGATAAGACCAGCAAGCGTCTTGTCATTCAGGCCGAGATTGAGAATGGTATCCATCATGCCCGGCATCGACATGGCCGAGCCGGAGCGCACGGAGACAAGCAGGGGGTCGTCGCCCTTGCCGAAAGACTTGCCGGTAGCCGCCTCGAGCTTGCCGATCTCCTCCTTTACGGCCTCCATGAGGCCCTTGGGCAGCTTGTTTTCCTTCAAATAATCGAGGCATGCCTCAGTCGTGATAACGAAGCCGGGTGGGACATTGATTCCAATCTGGGTCATCTCGCACAGATTGGCGCCCTTGCCGCCGAGCAGTTTCTTGTCGTGGCCGTCGCCATCAGCAAATGAGTAGACACGCTTGTTCTTCATATTCAGGTTACCGTTGGGTGAATCAGGAGTATTTCGGGGTCGAATAGTCGCTTATTAGCAAATCGCATGCCATTACGGCAAACCACTAAGGCCCGGGCCGTGATTCTGCCATAATGGTGCATGGAAGATCTCGGCGCCCTGACCCTGATACCGACACTGATTGTCTTCACCCTGGCAGTCCTCACGCATCGGCCAATCGAATCGCTCATTACCGGCTCCCTGGTTGGCCTTATCATGATTCACGGCACAGGCTTCGTTGGCGGGTTTGCCGAGGCGTCGATCCGGGTGATGACGGATGATGACGTCGCCTGGGTGATTCTTGTCTGCGGTTTCATGGGCAGCCTGATCGGCATTCTCATTCGTACGGGGGCCACGTCCTCTTTTACCGCGCTGATGTCGAGCTACGTCCGATCTGAGAAAAGCGCGCTCATGGCAACCTGGGGCCTGGGCATCCTGATGTTTGTCGATGACTACCTGAATTCCCTGGCCGTCGGATCAGCCATGCGCAGCCTGACCGACAAGTACAAGATATCGCGCGAGAAGCTCGCGTATGTCGTGGATTCGACCGCGGCACCCATCAGCGTCATTATTCCGTTTTCCACCTGGGGCGTATTTTTCGCCGGACTGATCGTCGCCAACGGCATCGCGTCCGAAGGTGAGGGATTTTCAACCTACATCAGCGCCATTCCCTACATGTTGTATCCATGGATCGCCGTGCTCATGGTGCCCCTTGTAATTGCGGGCATCATCCCGTCGTTTGGCCCCATGAAGACCGCCGAAACCCGTGCACAGATGACAGGCCAGACGGTTCCGCCGAGCGCTGCACATATCGAGGCGGCCAACCAGTCGATCAAGCCGAACCCCGACGTCAAACCGCGCATCGCAATGTTCATCGTGCCAATGACCGTACTTGTGCTGGCAACGCTGTACTTTGACAAGGACTTCCTGGTCGGCATCTACATTGCGCTCGGTGGCACGGCAATTTACATACTGGTTACACGCATGCTGAGCATGAACGACACATTTGACACAATCGTTGACGGATTCAAGATGATGATCGAACCACTCGGCGTGCTGGTGGCGGCGTTCATTCTGAAGGATGTCAACGACGTACTCGGCCTGGCGCCGTATGTCGTAACTGCAATGCAACCCTTGTTAACGCCAGAGTCCCTGCCTGCCGTGATTTTTGCCTCGATGGCGCTCGTTTCATTCATGACCGGATCGAACTGGGGCGTTTTCGTGATCATTCTTCCGATCGTAACCGCGCTCGCCAACAACCTTGGTGCGGACATCGTCCTGGTTATCGGCGCCACGTTGTCCGCCAGCACGTTTGGCAGCCATGCCTGCTTTTACTCGGACGCCACCGTGCTGACGGCGCAGGCTTCAGGTTGCACGCCGTTTCAACATGCCATTACGCAGATACCCTACGCCTTGATCGCCGCGGCAATCTCGGTCGCAGGGTATCTGCTTATCGCTTACCTGTGACTGTACAAGCGGGTCCGTTCTGTCTACTGAATACCTCTGCCCGGCGTCCATGGCACGCGTGCTGTATCCAGCGCTTCCTTCAGTGTCGCGTACTCACCATCGACCAGCCCCGATAGCTGTCGGGTAACGTCCTCGTAAAGTGCGCGAGCAATCTGCAGTGACTCGCGCTGCTCCGGGGTCGGGCCGTAGGCGCCCGAGCTGGCATCGAATCGCGCGTGCCAGAGTCGATCGCTCAACGAGACTTCGTCCCAGTCCTTGAAGATATCGCGCGTTTCGTTGCCGCGCAGGCGATCCCGTTGCATCGTCATGCGTTGCTGAATCGAATTGGCTATCTCGTATAACGATGCATCCGTAGTCGAGCGCCCGAGCACGTCCTTGACGGCAACCAGTTCAGCAATGACCTCATCAATTGCACTAACCGTGCCGCTCGATGCACGAATCAACTCGTCGATCTGAGATTCGAATACCACGCGCTGCTCCTGCGTGCTGCCCGGCAACGTCGGCTCCCGAATGGACACAACCTCAAAGCTCTGGCGCTGTCCGAGGTCGCTGAGAACACCGTCGACTCGCTTGTGCATCGATACCGAATAGCTGCCCGGCACTACCAGCACACCGGCCCCCTCTTCTTCTTCGTCCTCGGGGTCTTCGACGGGCTCCCAGGCATCCAGGGCGGGGTATCGCAGGTTCCACGAAACGCGATGAAAGCCGGCCTCTACCGGCCCTTCGATTTGCCGCACGATGTTGCCGTCACCATCGGTCACTGTAAACACGATTGCCGGCGCATCTTCACGCTGCTCTTTGAGGATCGTGTCCCAGGAGGCGAACGTCACGTTCTGGTTTTCCTTTTCACGTTCCTTCTCCGCCTCACGACGCGCCTCCTGGCCGCTCTGAATGGCTTTCGGCAGGTAATAGGTGAAGACCGCGCCGAAATCAGGATTCGGAGCGATGTAGTAAGAATCTCCCTGGCTTCCTGCACATCCCGGATCACGACAGCCCAGCGGCCGCCGCGGAACATACCAGTGCGCCTTTCGTACCGGGAACAGTACCGTTTCGTTCTTGAGCCTGCCGGCGCTCACTTCACGCAGCGGCGAGTAATCGTCAAGTATGTAAAAACTGCGGCCAAAGGTCGCACCGATGAGGTCGTTCTCTCGCGTTTGAATGACAAGATCGCGGAACGGGATGTTCGGCGAACCACCTTTGAGCTTGGTCCACTCGCCGCCGCCGTTGACTGTGAAGAACACTCCGAACTCGGTGCCAAGGAACATGAGCCCGGGCTTCTTGTGATCCTGAACAATACGCCACAGGACATGGCGTTCAGGCAGGTTACCTGCAATGCTCTTCCAGCTGCGGCCACGATTCTCACTCTTCAGCACGTAGGGAGAGAAGTCGCCGCTCTTGTGATCGTCAACGACGACGTAAACCACGTCCGGGTTGTACAAGTCAGCCTTGATGTCGTTGACAAAGAACCGGCTCGGAACACCCGGCAGCTTGTCGATGCGCCGCCAGTTCCTGCCGCCGTCTTCCGTCACCTGGATAAGGCCGTCATCGGTACCGGCATACACCAGCCCCTCGACAAGCGGCGACTGGGACAATGATGTGACCGTATTAAACGATGACATTGCGTACAGGTCCCAGGGCGAATCGAAACTCCAGGTACGGCCCATCAGGGGTTGGCGCGTGCGTTTTTCGTTACGCGTCAGGTCACCGCTGATTGCGGTCCAGGTGTCGCCGTAGTCCTCGCTTTTCCAGACACGCTGCGTACCAAAAAACAGGGTCGACGACTTGTGCGGGCTTATAAGGATCGGCGAATCCCAGTTGTAACGCTCCGGCGGCTCGCCCGGGCCCGGCTGCGGCCGTATGTAGACGGTTTCGCCGGTTTTTCGATCGAATCGCGCCAGGTTGCCCTGCTGCCATTGCGCATACACGATATCCGGGTTGTTGGGGTCGACCGCGGACTGGTGGCCGTCGCCCGACAAGGTAACAAACCAGTCCGAGTTCTGAATACCTACGTTGTTGTCCGTGCGCGATGGCCCGCCGTGACTGTTGTTGTCCTGTGTGCCACCGTAAACATTATAGAAAGGCTCGTCGTAATCGACGGCTACCTTGTAGTACTGGGTGATCGGCAGGTTATTGACGAAGCGCCATGTCTCGCCCAGGTCGTATGACTCGTAAACACCGCCATCGTTGCCCACCAGCAAATAGTTTTCGTCGGTCGGGTCAAACGCCATCGCATGGTGGTCGACGTGCTTGGTGTCGTGGTCCAGCATGATGAAATTTTCGCCGCCATCTTCGGTTACGTGCAGACGCACATCCATCTGGTAGACGCGGTCAAACTGGTGTGGGCTTGCGAACAGCTCCTGGTAATAATGCGGGCCCGTGCCGCTGGACAGATAGTCGTTGCGTTTTTCCCAGGACTCACCGCCATCGTCGGAGCGCCAAAAGCCGCCCGTGCGGTTCGCGAGTTCGATCGTGGCATACACGACGTCCGGGTTTTGCGGTGAAATCGCGAGGCCGGTCTTGCCGCGGTTTTCTTCGGGCAGGCCTTCTGTCAGTTCGCGCCAGGTCTCACCGCCGTCCTCTGACTTGTGGATCCCGGTTCCGGGACCGCCGTCCATCAATACCGCGACGTTGCGAATTCGCTGCCAGGACACGGCATACATGACGTCGGGGTTGCGCGGGTCCATGTGAACTTCGGAAACGCCCGTGTAGCGATCGTCGATCTCCGTGTTGCCGAGCCCGTTGCCGAGAACCTTGCGCCAGGTTTTTCCGCCATCGGTCGACTTGAACAAGCCGCGCTCACCGCCGCCGGACCACAGCGGACCCTGCGCCGCAGCGAAGATCGTATCGGAGTCGCGCGGATCGATGCGGATCATGCCGATGCGTTCAGAGCGCTCTAACCCCAGGTTGTCCCAGTTCTGGCCGCCGTCACGACTGCGATAGATGCCCGAGCCATATCCGGCATGACGTCCGCTGACGTTTTCGCCAGTACCGACCCATACCGTGTTCGGGTTATTGGGATCGACCGTGATGCAACCGATCGAATAGGACTCTTCGTCGTCGAAGATCGGCTCCCAGGTCGTGCCGCGATTGCGCGTCTTCCAGACGCCGCCACTGCCGACGCCGACGTACCACGTGCTCTGGTTGCTGGGATCGATCGCAATATCAGCGATACGACCCGACATGAACGCCGGACCGATACTGCGGAATTCGAGTCCCTTGAACGTGGACTCATTGAAACCTGGTTCCGGCTTTTCTTCATCGGCTGCAAACGCAAAGGAAAGTTGGAGCGCCAGAAATACGGCGCAGAGCGCGATTCGCTTCATGCTGGTCCCCTTGTTTTTTTGTCAATTAATAGCTGGCGGACGGCTGATCATGGTGGTCGCTCTGGAACGGCTTGTCCAGCCTTTCCAGAACAGTCGCATCCCACCCATAAATGTCTTCATAAAAATGCATGACGCCCAGGTCATCGACTTCCGCGGTCCAATAAGCGATATGCACGGGCAGAGCTTCGGCAAGAACAACAGACCTTGTCTCCTGTGACTTGATCTGCCGATCGACCTGTTGCCGGGTCCAATTCTGGCCGCGAAGAACGACCTCGGCAAGACCGAGCGGCTCTTCAATTCGAATACAGCCGTGGCTGAATGCGCGCGTGGCGCTGGCGAACAGGGACTTCGCGGGCGTGTCATGCATGCAGACGGAGTAGTCATTCGGCATCATGAATTTGACCTGGCCCATTTGGTTCGCGGGGCCTGGCTGCTGCACCAGCGTGAAGGGAAAAGTCCTTTGCTCGACGGTACTCCAGTCGACGCTCGACGGGTCGACGGGGTCGCCCGAGCGATCAAAAAGATTGTAATTTCCGCGACTAAAAAAAGACGGATCCTGCTTGATCTTCGGCAACAGCTCCTTGCTCGCAATGCTATGCGGCACCGTCCAGGTCGGATTGAACACGACCGCTTTTAATGTGGATTGCAATACGGGCGTCTTGTTTTCCGAATCACCAACGATGACGTTTGTCGTCCATACGATCTCGCCGTTACGAATGACATACGCCTTGAATGCAGGGATGTTCACGAGAATCAGATCCTGACTCCCGGTGTCAGGGTGCCAGCGCAACCGTTCGAGGTTGACGCGAATCTGGTCGATGCGTTGCTGGATCGTTACATTGAGGGCTCGCAATGTTGCGCGTCCTACCAGGGCGTCTGGCTCCAGGCCGTGGCGCGACTGGAAACGACGCACGGCATTTTGCAGCGTTTCGTTGTACTCGGACGTCGATACCGGCATGTCGGCATCGGAAATGTCACCAGAAACAAGCAGCCGCCTCACTAACGTCGCAAGGCGGGGATCTTCGGCATCGGGCCGAATCGTTGCACCCTCCGGCACCTCGGGCCATCCGCCAGCAGCCGCAAGCACGCGGTGTTTCTGCAGCTGGGTCTCCAGCCTTTGGTATTGAGAGCCGAGAGCGCCGATCGAGGTCGCGGCATCCCGTGCACCCTCGTCTCCCGCCGCCGGGGTGGCACAGGCGGGTGCCTGCCAGGGCAGCAAAATCAGGGTCGTGGCGACCGTGATTAGCTGTCTGAACACGTGGAGAGGTACCTTGAAATTTCGGAATCAGGCCCCATAATTTGCCTTATATTATTATTTTGAATCGCTGCTACAAGGCGACCGGCCCGGGTCAGAAATGAAACTACTGCGAAACATGTGTGCTATTGCCTTGCTCCTGATCCTCGGGTCTTTCGCGACCGTCAGCCAGGGAACCCTGGTCAAAGATGAACGACAGCTGTCTTTCTACCATACCCATACCGGCAAGCGCCTGAGCGTAGTTTATGCGCGCAACGGTCACTATGTCCCCTCCGCACTCGAAAAAATCAACAATTTTCTGTTCGACTTCCGTACCGGGGATGCGGCCGAAATGGATCCCGAGCTTCTGGATCTGATTTACGACGTGCGTGAAGCGCTCGGCAGCGACAGTACCTACCATGTCGTATCTGCGTACCGGTCTCCGAAGACCAATGAGATGCTGCGCGGAAAAAGCCAGAGAAGTGGCGTTGCGAAAAAGAGCCAGCACCTTCTCGGCAAAGCCATCGATGTGCGCCTCGAAGGCGTCAATACAGCGATATTGCGCGACCAGGCGCTCGCCATGAAACGCGGTGGCGTTGGTTACTACGAAGCGTCCGACTTCGTTCACATGGATACGGGGCGCGTACGCCGCTGGTAAAATTCCGCCCGTAGTTGTTTCGGGTCCGTGCTACTTTGGGACCGGGAAACCGGGACCCATGTCTATCCAATGAGAGCCACCAAATACATCTTGGTCGCAGCGAGCGTCGTCGCCGTTCTCGCCGTAGCTGTCTGGTTCCTGCGCGACAGCCTTATTCAACGCATATCCAACCCGCTGCTGCGCGAGTACGGATTCTCCGTGACTTACGTGTCACTGGACGCACTCGCAACCCGGGATGCCAGCATCAGCTATCTCGAGCTCCAGCACGATAACGGCACAACTATCGCTGTACGGGACTTTAAGCTGCCGATCGGCCGGTCAGCGACTCGATCGAAGATCTACAGGGCGAAAAAAGTGTCGGTCGTTACGCCCGCGGATACGGAGGCAGAACCGCTCGAACTGGCTCAGTTGATAAACCGGCTACTGTTGCTGCCGGACAAGCTGGGTGATATCGAAGTCGTCGTCGACGAGTTCAGCCTGGCGCCCTACCCGACAGTCAGTAAACTGCACTGGGTTTTGCAAAAAAGCGGGCAGAAACTGGAGGCCACCGTCGGGTCAATTTCGATGGCGGCTGCAATCACGCAGACCGCTGCAACAAACCACACCGTCACCTTCTCTTTGCTGAACGGCCTGGTAGCGGTGCCGGAACATTCAATTATCGCCGACTTGCAGCAAGATGGATCGGGCATTTTGCTGATCGGCAGCGCGGCGCTCGACCTGCCGAGCTGGGAAGCAATTGCCAAGCTGTCGCGTATCGTTCCCGACGCGATCAATTTTCAATCGGGAACTGCGGCACTGAATTTCACTGTCGACATTGCCGACGACGCGACGCAGTCGCCGGCGGTCAATGCCGAACTTGTACCGTCATCGCCGCTGCAGCTGACTTATTCCAGCAGCCCGGATGCAATCGCTAAGATTGTCGTCGAGACCGGCAGCCCGGTCATCGTTACGGCAACCTTCCCCGAAGTAACATGGTCGCTGCAGCAGGCGCAGTCGTCGCTGCTTGTCAGCTACGGTGAATGGCAGAAGATTCCGCTGATCGTCAGCGGCCTCGCCTGCCGTCACGAGCCTGCGTGCTCCATGAACACCCGCGTTACGATGACAAACGCCCGGCTACCTGTCGGCAAGGTGACCCGGGTCGAGTTCGCTTCGGCGATTGACGTACTGTTTCCTGATGACGGCGTTCATGTGGATGCCAGGCCGGGCGCGACGCTCAAAATGACAGGATGGTCGACGACCGACAGAAAAGTGGGCCGCGTCGACGCTCAGCTCGCATCCGCGGCACGACTGGATCTTGTGGACACCGGATGGCGGTTCGCGGCGGACTCTCTGGACGCAAAAATCGAAGCCATGTCTGTCACCGATGACATCGCTGTCACGATGCCGCTTTTTTTCGAGAACGTCCTCGTGAGCGAGCTGGATACAGTTTTAGCGGCCAGCTCAGGCGTCTACACACCGTCGAGCCAGGCCATCTGGAACGAGCAGAACATTGGTCTGCCGGGATTCAAGGGCAATGCGTCCCTGCAGGGCGCCGAGGCAGCCGTTGATCTGAAAACGGTTGGCCTGCACCGCAACGGGACTATAAAAACGCGCCACAATCTCGAAAATGGCGCCGGACGCTTGAGTCTTGTTCAGGGCGCCGTCTCGCTTGGCGCACAAAAGCTGTCGAAGCGCGTCTCGCCGTGGCGCAAGGATTGGGATGTCATTGCCGGAACTGTTGGCCTCGATCTCGACGCCAACTGGCAACAGAAAAAGTCGGGCTTTTTATTGAGTGCCGATGCGGCCATCGCTATTGCGGGACTTGCCGGCTATTACACGGACACCGCGTTTACGGGTCTATCGACGCAATTGAAACTCGCGCATCGCGAACCGTTTGGCCTCAGGGCGGAACCCTCGACCATCACTGTCGCTTTGGTCGATATGGGCTTCCCGGTGGAGAACCTCAGTGCCGCCTACACGCTCGGTCCGAGCGCACTGAGTGCCGACATCAAGGAGCTTCGAATGACAGTGTTTGGCGGCATCGTCAGCGCTGACCCATTCAGCTTCCATACAGCGATGAGTAGCAATACTCTGACACTGCATGCGGAATCGATCGACCTGACCGAGCTATTATCGCTTCAGGATTTCGAGGCGATCGAAGTCCGCGGGCGCATCGGCGCATCGTTGCCAGTGACCATCGAGGGTGACACTGTCACGATTGTCGGTGGAACATTGACCGGGGAAGCGCCGGGCGGCGTTATTCGCTACCGGCCGGCGAAGCCCCCGGACAAGAAAGATGCGTCGGGTATTGCCGTTGCGACCCGGGCGCTGAGTAATTTTGAGTTCAAGACCCTGAGCTCGGACGTTAACCTCAGCAAAGACGGTGACCTGAATTTGAAACTGCAGCTGACCGGCAGGAACCCGGACCTGGATGAAAAAAGGCCGGTGGTCTTGAATCTCGGGGTGGAAAACAATATTCCCCAGATGCTGAGAAGTCTGCAAGCCGCTCGAGCCGTGGAGGATATCCTGGCGAAACGGCTGAAGAAGTAGCCCCGCCGCTATCTGGCGGATGAAACTTGAGGTAAGCTCATTTGCAGTATTTGGAGAAACCCGGTGTGATTATGAAATCGACATTTCTGTACATCGTCTTACTTTCCTTCCTCGTCGGCTGTAACCCGACCGTCAAGGTCGAGGCCCCGGACAAGCCGATCGAGATAAATCTCAACGTCAAGATCCAGCACGAAATCCGCATACAGGTCGACAAGAACCTCGAAGGACTGTTCGCGGAAGACAGCGGCTTATTTTGAGGATTATGACCATGAAAAAGATCTTTGCAGCCATCGGCCTTTTGTTCTTATTGCAGAGCGCGTGGGCTATCGACATTGGTGACGCCAAGGACCAGGGCCTGGTCGGCGAAGCGAACTCCGGTTATCTCGCGGCGGTTCATACGCCGGCAAGCGCCGAGGTCCGTGCACTAATTGTCGATGTGAACGCAAAACGGAAAGACCATTTCGAGGAGACCGCAAAGAAGACCGGTGTAAGGACCGAACAGGTGGCCTACCGGTTTTACGAGCTCGCCGTGCAAAGAACGGCGCCCGGTCACTACTACCAGGACGCCAACGGCCACTGGAAGAAGAAATAGCGCGGACTAGATCCAGCGCATTCTCTTGAAGACCGCCAGCAAGCCGGCGGCCAGCGTGATCAGCACGCCGATCACAAAGAAGTACCCATAGGTCGACTTCAGCTCCGGCATGTTCTCGAAGTTCATGCCGTAAATGCCGGCGATAAAAGTCAGCGGCAAGAAGATCACGGAAGCGATCGTCAGGATCTTCATGATGTTGTTCAGTCGATGTGAACTTATGGAAATATATCCATCGATTAAATCTCGCGTCAGCTCCTGCAACAGTGCAGACAAACTCGCCAATCGCTCCATCTGTTCGTAAGCGTCCTGAAATTCGTGTCTGCCGTGTTCGCCGATCATGTCCGAGTCGCTGCGTGGCAGTTCCGACAACACCGATTGTTGATAACTGAAAATGCGACGCAGTTTTTTGAGTTGGCTGTTGTACGTGACCAGTTCGGCTAACAGGTCATCATTCGGATCTTCGAGCATCTGCTCTTCCAGGGCCTCCAGGCGACTTTCCAGTGCGAGGATAATCGGCGTGTATCGATCGATTATCGTGCGAACGATTTTGTAGCAAAGGTGTGCAGGCCCTTTGCCCGCAGAGACTTCCTTGCGATTGATACGCTCGATGACTTTGTCGATGCTCGGTGAACGTAAGGCGTGGCGCGTCAGCAGGAAGTTGCGTCCAACAAAAAACGAAATGTGTACAACGGAGAACTCGATACTGTCGGTCTCTGCTGTGAACCCCTTCAGTAACAGGAAAAAGCAATTATCGAACCACTCGAGTTTGGGAGGATGCCGGTCACGTTGCGCATCGTCGATTGCCAGGGGATTGATCTGAAACTGCTGCGCCATCAATTCCCTTTCCCGGCCTTTAGGCGCCTGGTCAAAGTCGACCCAGACCATGTCCTCGCCGTCCGCATGCCAGCCGCCGAGCAGCTCCTCATCACCCGCCTCATAACGTCGTTCCGCAGCGTAATACCTGAGCACTCTGATCATGGCGTTTCCTCGAAAAGGTAGCCCAGACTACCTGTATGCAACCGTGGCATTAATAACTTCTTCTAATCAAACTGGCAACCTAATATTGTTAGTTTTATCGATTTTGCTTTGCTAAAGTCGCGGCAGCGCCGTTTTTCCAGCTGAAGGCAAACATTCAATCGGAGGACTCGAAATTGAACCACGCGATAAAAAGGTCGTATCGGATGAAGCGAAGCGGCTGAAGGCTATCGGCAAGCGTTGGGAAGACGTACTCGATACAATTCGCGCTGGCAACCTTCTTGTCGAAAACGGCAACAAGAGCATTGAAACCGGACGCGCTGAAGTTCGTGAGGGCGGGCTCATGATTGAATCCGGCAGCATACTAATGCGCAACAGCGAACGGACGCGCCGTGGCGATGAGTTGTTGCCAATAATCAACAAACTTGGTTCGACGTCAGAGCAATAGGCGACTCATCCGCCTTCGGAGAATTTTACAATGGAAGCCGCGCAGAAATTTCTATTCGTATCTATTGATGGCCTGATCGGTGATATCGCCTGGCAGGTTCACAAAGAAGGTCGGGATGTAAAGTATTACATCGGCAACGAGTCGGAGCGTTCGATCGCCGACGGCTTCGTGCCAAAAGTCGACGACTGGGAAAGTCATGTCGATTGGGCTGATGTAATAGTTTTTGACGATGTGCTTGGTCAGGGCGAGCATGCCAAGCGCCTGCGTGACGCCGGCAAACACGTGGTTGGTGGAACACCCTACACAGACAAGCTGGAGGACGACCGTACTTTCGGGCAAAACGAACTGAAGCGTCATGGCGTATCGATCATTCCATTTCAGGAGTTCACAGACTTCGACTCCGCCATCGAGCACGTCAGAGCCAACCCGGCTGCCTATGTCATCAAACCGAGTGGCGAGGCACAGAATATAAAGCGGCTTCTGTTTGTAGGCCGCGAGGATGACGGCAAGGATGTCATCCACGTACTCGAGTCCTACAAAGCCGTCTATTCAGATACCGTGAAAGTGTTCCAGCTGCAGCGACGGGTCAAGGGCGTTGAGGTCGCGGTGGGCGGCTTTTTCAACGGCTCGACCTTCATGATGCCAATCAATGTCAACTTCGAACACAAGCTGTTATTCCCCGGCGACATCGGTCCAGCGACTGGCGAAATGGGCACCTGCATGTACTGGAGTGGAGCAAACCGGATCTTCCGGGCGACCCTGGGGAAGCTTGAAAAGCGGCTGGCAGAAGAGGGATATGTTGGTTACATAGACGTGAACTGCATCGTCAATGGCAATGGCATTTATCCGCTGGAGTTCACCGCGCGATTCGGCTACCCGACCATCTCGATCCAGGCGGATGGCCTCGGGATTCCCGTCAGCGATTTCCTGGCGGGCATGGCGAGCGGATCGCTAACGGAATTCAAGACCAAGCGTGGCTTTCAAATTGGCTTGCGGATCGTCGTTCCGCCGTTTCCATACAACGATCCGAAAACGTTTGAGGCTAATTCCAAAGATCGAGTCATTATTTTTCGAAAGCCCAACCTGGATGGCGTGCATATCGAGGATGTCAAACTGGTCAATAGCGAATGGGTCATTGCCGGCAGCTCCGGTGTCGTGCTTATTGTGACGGGCATGGGCGCTTCGGTGAAACAGGCCCAGGCGCAGGCCTATCAGAGGGTAAAAAATATATTGATACCGAACATGTATTACCGAAAAGACATCGGTGATCGCTGGTTTGAGGATCATGACAAGCTGCACACGTGGGGCTATTTGAGAGAAAGCTGAGAAACGTTGTGTATGCAGGTTTCGAGAGGAGCGCCTTATGACTTACAAAGCCCTCATTATGATTGCGGCACTTGCAATGGCAGTTCCGTCGTACGCAAAGGCTGAAACTGACCCTGCGGTCGTCACGATAGATGAGAACCTCTGGGTGGCATTTTACGACGTCCCATCGCGTCGCTTTCGTGACATTCGCGCCGCGTTTGTGCGCCGTGAATTCACCAGCGCATCGAAAAATCTTGCCACCAGCGCTAACTATCTGACGATCGAAGCGAACCGGGCCTTGCCTGCCATCGCAGAGCGTCTGAATGACGTCTCGGGCAGGATGACGTGGATAGCTAAACATATCGACGACGTTGACGTAACGACGACCGATCTGGATGCGCTCTTCAGTCGCTCACACTGGCTGCTTGCCCAACACTTTCTCGATATGGCCAGGCGCTCGCGTGATAGCGCGCAAAACAAGAACGCCGGCCTTTACCTCTGGGCGACGACGCATCATCTCGAGCGCGCGGTCCTCTGGAGTAATTCCAGAATCAGCCGCGACGTCCAGAAGACTCTTGCAGATCTTCGAGACCTCGCTGACCAACTGCAGGATGAAACACTCGTAACCACCGCATACCGTAACAGGCCTTTGGCGCGAGCTGACAAGCTGTTACGCGAATTGGGCAAGACAATTGATCGTCCCGTTGTATTGCCCGCCGGCAAACCAGAGAAATAGGAACGGCAGACGTTTACCAGACAAGAGGTGGTACAGGAATGAAGCAGCATGCGATTAATCTGAATTCGGTCTTTACGCGCCGGCTGGTATTGCTCGCCGTCAGTATTGGCGCTTTGCTGCTTGCCGGCTGTGCCAGTTCGTCCGGCGGCTCCGCCAGAGGCCATGAGCTGCGTATTCGCTACGCCGAGGTGGTTGATGTCGAGCGCGTCAAGATGCCCTCGGCGGCTCCGGCCGGTGCCGTGGTTGGCGGTTTTACCGGGTTAATCCTGTCACGCAACAAGTCAACGCGTAGCCAGGTTGCAAGCGGCGTCGGCGGTGCTGCGCTCGGTGCACTGGCGACCAGGGCTCTCGAGGGTGAGCGCCTGGGCTACAGCTACCAGCTGCGCTTCGCCGACAACAGCATCTCCCAGTTCATTACGGAAAAAGGCTATCTGCAGCGAGGCGATTGCGTGTCGGTCGAGCGCGGTGAATATGCCAATATTCGCCGCGTCGCCAAGTCCCTGTGTGAGAACGGTCCATCG
>Ga0316201_10000979_pt1 | contig 18223 bp, 17 predicted proteins | sample CS6wburrow_MG_FD_204516 | JGI IMG/M metagenome (GOLD analysis project Ga0316201, IMG submission 204516) | Coastal sediment microbial communities from Delaware Bay, Delaware, United States - CS-6 worm burrow | ecosystem: Environmental > Aquatic > Marine > Coastal > Sediment | place: USA... | reverse complement strand
ACGTCTACACGCTAAAGTGCTGCCCGGCCCTCAGGGATTCAGTGGCGGCAACACGTGCGCTCGTCGCGTCAACCCTTGCGCAAGACAGCGTTTCCGTGCCGCCACCAGGTTGGACCTGACTCGAGCGAGTCCCGCCGCTTCTTTTGCTCCGGCATAGATTCCCGCACTCAGCGCTTCAACCGCAGCGCATAACGCCACGTCACCGAAATTAGCAGCAAACAGCCGCGCGCTCACACCCGGCTGCAGCTTTTCAATCCAGCTCAGCAGCGCTCGGTATGCGGTTTCCGGGGACTTGGAGTTTAGTGCCTTTAGCAACTGCTCGAATGCGTATTGCTCTGACTGTCTGTGTCTCTCGCCTGCCTCACGGTACCGGCGTACCGCTACCGGCACCCAGCGGCGCAGGGCCAGAACCAACACGATCATGCCGACGATAAGCAATGTGAACTGCCGCCATCGGGTCCCGCTTGATACATCGCTTACAGGCGCTGGCAGTGGTGGTCCCGCCACGGAGATCGCCAGTCCTGCGGCGACGGCTGTCTCGATCGTATTTGATTCCGTATTCCAATACCTGAGTTCCAGGTCGGGAATCCTGAATTCACCGCCCGCCTCGAATACCAGCGTGAGCTTCTCGCTGCGACGTGCGAGGATCCCGTCGTCGACCTCGGGTACATCGTTGTATACAGAAACACCGTCGAACTGTAGCTCCGGGGCAAGTGGTGGAAGGAATATTGCCGGCAGCCCGTCTATCTCAGCGACATACCTGAGCACGACGGCATCGCCTGCCTCAAGTGAGTCGAGATCGCCTTCGACATCGAGACTCAATTGCAGACTACGCCCGGCGACATACGGGTCGAGTGATTCCGCACCTGCCGGAACTGAGCCTCGAAACACAACCTCTGGCACCTCGACGTCTGCGGTTACGGGATCCTTACCGGGATTGGCATAAGCAATGGCAATCGACTTCCCGTTCATCCGATACGTTGCACCGAGTAGCGGATAGATCTCGTAAGTGCGCACAATTCCAGCCCAGGATTCATTACCGATGCGCTCCTGGATCGGGTAGGAACTGTCTGCAGGCAAGCGCGTTATCGCATTCGCGAGTTCGAAAGATGGGTACACAGGTGGGCGCGCAAACCAGGTGGGAACCATCACCGTTATTGTTAGTTCTGTCGCCTCGCCAACGTTCACAATTTCCGGCGTCAAAGTGGCGCGCACAATAGGTTTGACTTCCTCTGCGGAAACGACATTCAGCGCCAGCGCGGCAATTGCCAGGAGCGCGAACCGCACTAGTTTTGCTCCCGACGACTGGCTTCGAGCAAAAAGCGTGTGCGCAAAAAGTCGCGCGTCTCGGTGTCGACGCCACGCATCCACTTCTCGGCGGACTGAATTTCTACAGTGCTCTGTTCCGTGATTTCAGTTTCGATGCCCCGGTCCGTCGTATTGTCAAACACGACATCATCCGCTTCCAATACGCCCGTGTCCCCTTGCTCGCGCGCGCGCTCGATGTAGGCGAGCGTGTAGGTTGCCAACTCGAGGTTTTCCCGGGCTTCGCGCCACTCCGGCGCGTCATCGACCGCCTGTTGGTACGCAACAATCGCCTTGCTGTACTCGCGGGCTTTCATGAACGCGTTACCACGATTGTAAAAGCCCTCGGCGGTCGCCAACCGGCCGAACGCGGCAGCTGATTCGGCGTACAGGCCCGAGTCATAAGCGGCAACACCTTTCCATGCCGGGTCTTCGAAGCTCTCGTAGGCATCGGCGAACTCGAGATTGTCATAGGCCAGGCGCGCCTGCTGATCGGGCGTTAACCAAAGAGAAATGAAGCTACCGTGGTGCGACCCCTGCCAAGCCAGCGCCAAGGCACAAATCACTGTAACCAGCAACAGCGCGCGCGTCACCATTGCATCGTCCACCCGCGCCGGAACCACAACAGCGTTAATAATGCAGCGGGCCACAGCAACCACCAGGCCTGATCGAGCCATTCAGCATCCGGATCGCCGGCCATCTGTAAGTTCGACTGAATCACGCCCATCAGCTGCCTGATGTCGGCATCACCACTGGTTGCGCGAACGACGGATACCTTTGCTTCAGAGGCGACTCTCTTCAGCAACGACGCATCGATAGCGGTATCAAGGCGACCACCCGCTTGTGCCATCACCGGAGTGCCGTCGGGCATAAACGCCACGCCACCTTCGTCGGTGCCGACAACGAGTGCCGCCAGCGACGGCGTACCCGGTTGACTCGTATGATCTGCGAGTTGCGAGATATCGCTCGCGTCGAAGCCATCGTTGACGAACAGCAGGGTACCGATCGCCGCCTCATCGCCAAGCAGTGTCATCGCCAGTGGCAATACGCCGCCCGCCTGTGCGCCGGGCGCGGGCATGATGGCTGGATCGAGACCCTGGATGAACGGCCGCAGCACCTCGATATCGGTACTTGGTGGCACCACGATATGCGCCGATCCTGCGTAAGCAATCAACGCGGTTCTGGAACCGGTGCGCGCAGCGATCAGATCCAGAACTTTGAAGCGTGCACGATCGAGGCGAGTCGGCTGCAAATCGTTGCTGCGCATCGAATCGCTCACCTCCATCGCGATCACTAACGGCGCCGTTTCGGCAAACCAGGGACTTGCCTGCTTGCTCCAGGTCGGACCTGCTGCAGCAACTACGACGAAAAGCATCGACAGTGCAACGCCATCCACGGCGCGAATTCCCTTGCGCGCATTACGATTAACCGTCAGCGCTTCACGAAGGTGTGGAGCGACAAATGAGCCGACATCGGCCTGGCTGGCTTCCCGGCGCCGAACCAGCCACCAGGTCAGCAAGACAGCAGGTGCCGCCAGCATCCAGAGCGGCCTGAGAAAATGCAGCGACTCGATCATGCGCCTGAACCGCGCATTTTGGACCCCGTCAACAACCCTGCATACGCAAACAACATCAGCAGTATTGCGGCGCCGGCCGGCCAGTGTACGAGTGATATTCGAGGTCGCCACGACTGGGTGCGGACATCAGCCACCGCCGCCTCGTCGATGCGCCGGTAGACCTGTTGCAGCGTCGTCTCATCCTCGGCATTGAAAAACTGGCCGCCAGTTCGCACGGCAATTTTTTCCAGCACGTCAAAATCAACGCGGTCCTCGCCGGTTGCTTCTGTATTGCCGATGCCGATCGTATAGATTTTCACGCCGTTCAGTTTCGCGATATCGGCGGCATTGATTGGTGTCATGTCACTCGCCGTATCATTACCGTCTGTCAGCAGGATCAGCAGGCGGTCATCCACCTCGCTGTTTTCGAACGAGTGAATCGAGAGGCCAATGGAGTCTCCGAGTGCGGTTCTTGGCCCGGCCATGCCGACTTCCATCAGGGAAACCAGTGCTCGCGCAGTGTCGAGATCACGTGTGAACGGCAGCTGCAAATAGGCCTTGGTGCCGAAAACGATCAGGCCGATGCGATCGCTCTCCCGCTCCGACACAAAACGATCAACAACCCGTTGCACAGCCATGAAACGGGAAACGTCTTCGCCATCATCACCGGGGAAGTCGAAGTAATCCATCGAGCCTGACAGATCAATTGCCAACATGATGTCGCGCGCGGCTTCGGTGCGCACAATCGGTTCACCAACCCGCTGCGGTTTTGCCAACCCCACAATAAGAAGCAGCCAGACGAGTATGGCCACGAGCATCTGCAGCCGGCGGCGGCGCATGACGACCGCCCCGGCGCGCGCCTCGCTTCCAGCCGCCGCAGTAATCTGCTCAAAGAACGGGACCCGCAATGCGCTGACACGCTCCCGCTGCGCTGGCAACAGCCACCAAACAAAAAGCGGCAGCGGCAACGCCAGAAACGCGAATGGGTACGCGAACTCAAGCACGGTGCAACCGTATCCAGCGCCGTGCCGGCCGGCTCAATGCTGCCCCGTCCGCGTCCGGTCGATAAGCGGCAGCGGCAAGCCGTTCCGCCGCGTCTGCAATTTGCCGATCGTCGCGCGATGACTGTTTCAGGAATGTTGCCCAGTCGGACCCATGCAGCGACGCGACGTCCTCGCGCGGGTAGGCTACCAGTGCCGTCCTCTTGAGAAGAGCCGCGACACTGTGCGCCACCTCATTCGGGGCAAGCCCCGCGTTGCCCTCGATCTGCTTGAGTTCAGCCAGGGCATCGCGTCGATAGCGATTGCGACGCCAGCGCTGCAACAACCGCCAGCCTCCAAGTAGCATTATGGCCAGCAGCCAGCCAAGCACGATCCACCAACCGGGCGTCGTGGGCAGCCATGCCACTGGCTCCGGCATGACAAGACCATGCATCAGGTCCAGCAGCTGCGGCAAATTGAGACCGTCGTATTGACTCAACGTACACTCCGTTTCGGCGCCAGCTGCCCCATTAGCCTGCGAATCTGCGGCAGTGTCTCCTCACCCGAACTAAGCGGCAAGACCGACAGGTTGATTTCCTTTTGCCAGCGATGGATTCGAGCGAGACGCTCGCGCGTGAAACCACCGACGGCTGCGCGTGTTGCTTCCGAGCCAAGATCGATTTCGGCTTGCATCTGACCGTCGCCGATGATTGCAGCATCTCCCGGCTCAATGTGCTCCGACAGCGGATCGTAAACGAGAAACAACACGACATCGTTGTGGATGGCAATACTGCTCAGACGTCGATGTGTCGTCTCGTCGATACCGTCAAAATCGCTGAAAACCAGCACGAGGTGATCATGGTGCGCGATGCGTGCCACGCTGCCAAGAACGCCATTCAACCCGCCGGGCGTGGAAGTTGTGTTCCTGTCCGCGTGCAGTGCAGCATTCATTTCCGCGACTGACTCGAGTAACGCATAACCCGTGCGCCGGCTGCGCTTGGGAGAAAACTCGACGTGTGTATCGTCGTTGAACACGATGCCGCCGACACGGTCGCCCGCGTCGAGTACCCGGAAGGTTGCTATCGCCGCTGCCTCTGCGGCCGTCACGGACTTCATGTTCAGCTGCGAGCCAAAGAACATCGACATACGCTGATCGACCACGAGCAGTGCCGGACGGTCGCGCTCCTCGGTAAATACACGTACATGAGGCGTGCCAGTTCGCGCCGTAGCCTTCCAGTCGATCGAACGAATATCGTCGCCCGGAAGATAGTGACGCATCTCCTCGAAATTCAGGCCGCGACCACGCAGGCGTGATGCGTGCCGACCGTTGAGAACACTGGCCGACGGCTGGCGCGGCAGAAAACTCAGTCCCCGCGCCGCACCCTGCAGGCTCCTCAGGTGAGCCAGCGACACATGGATGCGCGCATCGGAGTTCATGCCGGAATCAGGGTAGCGCGACTTGCTCGACGATCGCGTCGATGACCTGGTCGGCGCGCACGCCCTCGCCCTGCGCCTCATAGGACAGCATCAGTCGATGTCGCAGGCAATCGTGCACGATGGCTCGCACGTCTTCAGGATCGACAAAATCACGCCCGTTCAACCAGGCATGTGTGCGACTGCATTTATCCAACGCGAGTGACGCCCGCGGACTGCCGCCAACGTCGATCCAGCGAGCCAGGTCTTCCGAATACTTTTCGGGAGTGCGCGTCGCATACACAAGATCAGCCATGTAGCGACCGATTGCGGGGGAAACGTGTATTTGCCCGATTTCACGACGCGCATCAAACACGGCTTGCTGCGGAATTCGCTCAACGGATTCCGGCGCCTGCTGCGAATCGTCACTATTGGTCGCAACTTCTTCAGCGCGCACGAGCTCGACGATACGCACCTCGTCCTCGACGGGCGTGTACTCGATATTCACGTGCATCAGGAAGCGATCCATCTGTGCTTCCGGCAGCGGGTATGTGCCCTCTTGCTCGACCGGGTTTTGTGTCGCCATGACCATGAACAGCGGCGGCATCCTGTGCGTCGTTCCCGCAACCGTAACCTGCCGTTCTTCCATCGCCTCGAGCATGGCGGCCTGGACCTTCGCGGGTGCGCGGTTGATTTCGTCGCCGAGAACAATGTTGGCGAAGATGGGGCCCGGCTCGAAGCGGAACTCTCCCTTGCCGTCTTTCTGGTAGTACACCTCGGTGCCAGTAACATCGGACGGCAATAAATCCGGCGTGAACTGGATGCGGCTGAAATCGGCCTCGATGTTCTTCGCCAGCGCCTTGATGGCCCGCGTTTTCGCGAGGCCCGGCAAACCCTCAACGAGCAGATTGCCGTTGGCCAGCAGGCCGATGATGATCCGTTCCACCACGGTTTCCTGACCGATGATGGACTGCTGAATGCGCTCCGTGAGCGTCTGTATTTGTTCGCGTGCCATAAACTCTATTTTTCCAGAACCTCAGTAAGCGGTACGCCGGCAGAACCGGACGGTGGCTTGATGCCCATATACGTGGAGAGCGTAACCGCGACATCGACAGTCTGCACTCTTCGATCAACCGTTTGGGCTGTGAGGCCCGCGCCGGCAAATACGATCGGTACGTACGTGTCGTACCTCCATGGCGAGCCGTGCGTCGATGCGACGATGAGGCCTTCCATATCGTTGATGAACCAGTTGGGTTCAAAGACGATAAAAACTTCGCCCGAGCGTTTCGAATTAAAATTGTTGACCACGGCCCGGAAAAGATCAGTGTCCGGAAGATTGCCGCGACGCAGTGCCGTACTCGAAACGGCAAGCGATACGCCGTGTAACTTTGACAGCTCTTCGACAACGGCAGCCTCGAGTGCTTCCTGGTCGATCTTACGGTTGTTTTTGACCGCATCGCTGAAGTAGACGTAAGGGTGATCGTAGGCTGCGATCAGATCGCCGTCGATGTCGAACTCATCCTTGATGCGCGTGATCGCCGCATCCTTATCCCAGCTGTCCGGATCGACATAGCCCGCCGGGATATGCATCCCGTTCAGGTACCCGGGCGTATCGGGACCGCCGTGATCAGCCGACAAGACGATCAACGTATTCTCGAGTCCAACCTTTTTGTCCACGAACGCAATCAGGTCCGCAAGCGTGCGATCGAGGCGCAGGATGTTGTCTTCAGCCTCCAGGCTCGACGGGCCGAACACATGACCGACGTAGTCCGTCGACGAGAAGCTGACGCTCAGGTAGTCGGTAACGCTGTCCTGGCCCAGCTTCTCTGCAACGAGCGCCTGCTTGGCAAAGTCCAGAACGAGACGGTCACCAGGGGGGCTCAATGTCAGCCACGTCGTGAAGTACTTGCTGCTGCCGTCACCGAAGCTATGCGGGAATACGCGACCGAATCCGCCGACGTCCGTTTCCCACTCGCGGTCGTCCGAATCCGCAAACAAGTACGTATCCTGGTCGTGCAGCAATTGCCACTCGGTGCCGGCAAATTGCTGTGCCGGTTTCGCCGCATTGAACGCGTTCACCCAGTCCGGGTACTTATCCAGGTAATAGGTGCTGGTTACGAATTCGCCATTGGCCTTGGAGAACCAGTAGGCCGTTCCGGAGTGCCCGGCCATCGATATGGCACCGCGATCCTTGACCGAGACGCCGATAACCTTCGCGTTGCCGCCAGTGTTGCTGCACAGCTCGTCCGAGAAGGTCGTAACCAACATCGCCGCCGGGGACCGTCCCTCGCTGCGTGCCGCACGCTGGGTCGGGTCGATCTCCGTATTCGCGTCAACGGACGCGCCTTTCGTCAACAAGCTGTAGTTCGCATCCTCGACATTGTAGGTCGTAAAGCCGGTCTCACGGTCAAACCAGAGGTTGCCCACCATGCCGTGGTTCGAGGGATGCGCACCCGTTGCGAGCGTGGCATGGCCAACAATTGTTTCCGTGTTGGCATGAGCATGATGCGCGTCGCGGTATACGATGCCGGACTCCCAGAGGTAGCGGAAACCACCCTCGCCAAGGCGATCGTAATACCGTGTTGGCAGGTCGCCGCGAAGCTGGTCAACCGTGATCTGCAGTATGAGTTTTGGCTTGTCCTGCGCTTGCGCAACGCCGGTCGCAAAAAGGCTGATAACAAATGCCAGCATTAGCCCGCGACGGATATCTGCACTGCCGCGCTCTGTCAGCGCACGTTTATTGCTTATCGAAAGCACCGTGACCTCATCTCTTGATTTCAGGCGAGCTTAGGCTGTTGAATATACGAATCTTGCGACCCAAACACCGGCCCATTGTATCCAAACAACGGGTCGCAATCACAACGAAGTTGTTTCAACTTGTAAGAGGTATCGCTGAGTCAGGGGATAGCCTCAAGCGATCGTAGCAAGGCTATGATGTTCTGATCCTCTGGATGGCGCCTCGCCAGGATGTAGGCGATATCGAGTGCACCGTCCTGATCGCCGCTGTCTCTGAGCATGTTGGCAAGCCCGAGTGCAATGTCGAAGTCTCCGTCGAACTGCTTGCGAGCCGTGCGCATCACCTGCAGCGCTTCTTGCTCCCTGCCCATCGAATGCAAGGCAATACCGAGCACATAGGCGAATCGAGGATTGTCTGGCGCCAGTTCGACTGCCTGCTGCAGTTCCGCCAGCGCCTCATCCGCACGTCCACCGCGTACCAGCGACAGCCCGAGCGCGTGATGCAGGACTGCACTGGTATTGTCCAAAGCGAGGCCCTCACGCAGAAGCTCTTCGGCGCGGGACTCCTCGCCCAATCGTCGTCGGGCATCCGCCAGGTTGGCGCGCGCTGTGACCGCAAGCGGCTCGATACGAAGCGCTTGTTCATAGAGCCTGATGCCCTTGGAAAAATCCTGTTCGGCCATCTCAAAGGTGGCGAGTGTGACCAACGCTTCGGGTCGGTTGGAAAGCGTCTCGTAGGCCCTCCTGAAATCGGCTGCGGCCTGCGGCCAGGCCCGCATTTCCTCGGGAGGCAGGTGGGCCGACAAGCCGGCGAAAGTTAAAGCCGCTTCTATGCGTACGCCGCGCACAGGATCTGCCAGTAACTTCGCACCCGCAAAACGCAGTCGAACTTCCGCCGGTATCGAGCGCAGCTGGCGCAATGCAGCGATTCTGACGAGTGCATCCGGATATGCAAACCCTGCCTCCAGGGCAAGAGCTTCGCGGCTGCTGAACGGCTGCGACAGTCGGGAAATCGCGGTCGCTCGAGCGATAGCGGGATATTCCTCGTTTGCAATGACCTCAACCAGTTGCGAGTTCGCGAAACCCTGTCGGCTGGCGACAAACGCATTGGCAAAATGTGATCCTGGCGGCGGTGCATCCGCGCCTCGCCAACCACTGAGTGCCGCCGTCGCCCAGGCCGCGTCGCGATCCGCGTGGCAAGTACTGCACGCGTTGGGCGTACCGACCGCTTCGGTCAGGTCCGGGCGCGGGACTCGGAAACTATGGTCACGTCTGTCATCCACAACCATGTAGGTACGCGAGGGCATGTGGCAATCGACGCAGCCGGCCTGTTCCGGCTCGTGGCCCGCATGTTCGGCGACAGCGAATTTCGTCGGCAGATGGCACTGTGCACAGACGTCGTTCGGATCAGCGCCGCTGACCAGCCGGGCCGAGTGCGGATTGTGGCAATCCGTGCAGGTAACACCTGCCCGGTACATACGGCTCTGCAGGAACGAGCCATACACATACACCTCGTCAAGAATCTGCCCATCCGCGAAATACAGCCCGTCATCGAGCAGGGCCGGTATGTGCGTGTGCGCCAGCGGCTCGCCATATTCGTACTCCGGCGCAATGATGCCGCGACGGGAATGGCAGCGCCCGCAGGCCTCCGCCTGCTGCTGCGGTTGCGTACGTACCTCGCTGCGCGCTGCGATACCAGTGTCGAGGTTCATTACCCAGGTTGCGCCATCACGGTCGTCAAGATCGACATCGAATCCGTAGCCACCACCTTCGGTGCCGGCGTTCGCCAGCTGGATGTGCCTGGACCCCGGCCCATGGCAACCCTCGCAACCAACACTTATTTCCGAGTACGTCGTATTAAATGTATCGCTGGCCGCATCGAAGCCCATCTCGACATTGGTCGAATGACACTCCGCGCACATGTAGTTCCAGTTCTGCTGCAACCCGGTCCAGTGCAACGAGTCGCTCGGGGCAATGTATTCGTCCGGATAAATATGGAACCAGCGCTGCCCGCCATCGGCGGTCGCTCGCGTATCCCAGGAGAATGCAAGCGTTTGTAAGCGTCCGTCGGGGAATTCGATCAGGTATTGCTGCAGCGGCTCGACACCAAACACGTAGGCAATCCGAAAGTCGCGGTCTTGCCCCGCGGCATCGGCTGTCTGCACGTAGTAGCCATCATCGCGCGTGAAGAATCGCGTCGTTGTTCCATAGTAGTCCAGGCTGGTATTGTCAAAATCGCCAAGCACGGTATCGGCTGTTGCGACCTGCATTGCGAGTTCGTGATGTGACCCAACCCAATCCTGGTATTCGGCCTCGTGACAACTTTGGCACGACGTGCTGCCTGCGAATGTTGCAGGACCGTCGCTTATTGGCTCGGCGACCGGTTCGTCCTTGCTGCAGCCGACGACCGACAGCGCAATGAGTAGTAAACAGGCTCGGGAAATTCTTTGCATCGGCACCAGGGCGATTCCAGTCATATGAATAGGTTTTGTTGCTGAATCAGCAACAGCTTCCTCTTAATTGCAGGGCGTAACAGTAACAGAGACATCTCATGTCGTTCACCACAAAGTCGCTGCGTACTTCCCAAATTCCCGTAACTGTCCCGCAAGCAGATGCTAGAATCGCATGCCGCACTATAGTCGGCCCCGCATAAGGATTGAACGTGAATAGAAGCATTATTGTTGTCGGTATTTGTCTGCTGCTGGGCGCTTGCGCCGGCCCAACCGTTACACGTACTCAGGCTCTGCCGGAGTCTGCAGATGCACCTTATGGAGACGTGCTTGTAATTTCGGTGTTCCTGTCCTATGACTTGCGTCGGGAGTTCGAGCGGGAAATTGTGAAGCAGCTCCGGGCAAGCGGTGTCGAAGCCATCGCAAGCACCTCGAAGATGGACGTAAAAACTCCGGTCACTCGGGACAATGTCCTGGCGCTGGTCGAAGAACTGGGCTCGGACGCGGTCCTCATCTCACAATTGCTCGATTTCGACACGCAGAGCAAATTTAAAAACAGGCGCGCAGAAGCAACCTATAACTTTCGTCCGACCTACTACGTCAATGTCTGGAGCGTCGAGCTAGCTGAATACTCGGAACCGCAGGGCCTGGAACTCAAGTACGACTTGTCGATTGCAACGCAGGTCTTCTCCGTGCGCGACAAGGAACCTGTGTGGGCGATGGAGACCCATTCGAAACTCAAGCGCGACATGGATGGCCAGTTTAAAGGTACGTCCTTTCCTGCCGAGGCGAAGGCGATTGTCAGCGCTCTGAAGCGCGACAATGTCGTAGTGAAATAAGAATCTGCCGCCGACAGAAACCTGGAAGCTGACTCTGGCCCCCAGGACCGGCCCCTTGTAAGCGTAATTCACCGCAAAACGAGCACCTCCGGCATCGTAGTCCACATCCAGATCGAAATAGCGATACTGCGGTGAGTGCCGCTTGCGGTCGCCCAACCCCGTAGGATAGACCGGCCAGAATCGATGCTAAACTACGCCGCAGAATGGGCCCTCAGTTCAGTTACCTCACTTTGCTTGCGACTGCGTCTGCGACTGCGTGTTTCATAATCGCGCTCGCACACCTGTCGCTGTGGCTCCGCGGACTCCACCAACGAGAACATGTTCTTTGTGCAGCGATGAACCTGGGTGCCGGAAGCGTCATTCTTATCGAGCTCGCGCTGGTATTGGCAGTTGATATCCAGAGCGCTGAATTCCTGCTCCGGCAGTTTGGCCTGGCTCTGTTCGTCACAATCATGTCGCTGATTTGGTTCGTTTACGTCTACCTCAGAGCGGGGTCACGCTGGCTCATATGGATTATCGGTCTGTTGTGGTCCTTCACGATAATCGCTGACATCACAATATCTGGCAGCTTTACGCATACGCAGATTGGCGAACTGCGAGCCTTTGAAACTTTCTGGGGAGAGCCCTACACCTTGGCGGTGGGTCAGATGACCTCCTGGAAATACGTGACGGACGTAGCCAGCGTGCTGATTTGCGTTTTTCTGTTGCATGCCATGCTCGCAGCCTGGCGAGATGGGCGACGGCAACGTGCGGTCCTTGTCGGCGGGGGCAGCATCGCGTTTATTGTCATTGCCGGAATCCTCGTACCATTGCAGGACGCTGGCATCATCAAAGTTCCGCTAATCACGTCAGCTGCGTTCCTGGCGATCGTTATTGCCCTGGCTGTCCAACTCATCGACGAAGCGTTCCGCGCAAATGCATCCCGGCTTGAAGTTGAGCAATTGCGCCGGGCCATGATCCTGGGCGAGATGGTCGGGGGCCTGGCACATGAGATCAATCAGCCGCTTGCGGCAATCCTGAGCAATGCGCAGGCCGCGTCGCGGTTTATGAAAGCTGACAATGTCGATCTGGACGAGATTCGCGAGATCATCGACGATATCATCGCCGACGAAAAGCGCGCTAGCGGATTCATTCGTAGTCTTCGGCAGATGCTCGAAAGAAAAGAACACGAAATTGTCTCCGCAGACGTAAATGCCATTGTAAAATCTGCGGCCAGAATTATGGCCGGCGAGCTGCACACGCACGATGTCACGCTCTACATGGAATTGCAGCCTGCCCTCGACTCTGTCCGAATCGATCCGCTGCAAATTCAGCAGGTGCTCATTAACTTGCTCCTGAATGCGGTGCGCGCCACGGCCGAGCTGCCAAGGCTGCGGCGCGAGGTGACGATCCAGACTTCCCGGTACGAGCAGGGGGTAGAGGTGGTAGTACTGGATAGGGGACCAGGCATCCAGGACGGGCAAAAAGCCATGTTATTCGAGGCGTTCGTCTCCAGGAGCAAAGGTGGGCTCGGTATGGGGCTGGCAATTTGCAAGCGCATCGTGGAGCGCTTCGGTGGCAAAATATGGGTTGAAGATCGCGCAGGCGGCGGTAGCATGTTGCGTTTTACGCTGCCACTGGCCGAGCCAGAAAACTGATATGGGCGAGAATCGGGGTTGGGTTGCTGTCGTCGACGACGAGGCATCGGTGCGTAAGGCACTCAGCCGGGTACTGCGCAGCGCGGAGTATGCCGTCGATACCTTTGCCACAGCCGAGGAATTCTTTTCTGCCAAATCGGCGGAAGGCCCCAAGTGTGCGATTCTGGATCTGGCGATGCCTGGTATCGGCGGCCTGGAAATACAGGCAAGAATTGTCGCAGAGAAACTCGATTACGGCGTAGTATTCCTGACCGGTCGCGGTGACATTCGCTCGAGCGTCGATGCAATGAAACTCGGTGCCGTCGATTTCCTGACCAAGCCGGTCGACGACGCCTTGCTGTTCGCTGCGGTCGACGAGGCCCTGGCACAGCAGAGCATTGAACTGGCGGACCGGAACAGGGTTGCAGACGTAAGAGCGCGCTTCTCCGAGCTTACAAATCGGGAACGGGAAGTTTTGGAGCTGATCGTGACCGGCAAGCTGAATAAACAAATGGCCGCCGAACTTGGCATCAGCGAAAAGACCGTCAAAGCTCATCGTGCCCAGGTCATGCGCAAGACCCACTCGGGTTCCCTGGCGATGCTGGTGCGATTGCACATGGCATTGCAGACAGAATAGCCTTAGCACCCAGCCCTGCCCCTTACCTAGGCCAAAGGCCAATAGCATGGCGGACCGCGCTATTGTGTAATCAAGGCTCCTCCGAAATACGTTCCTATTCTGGATAGCGTGGCATGCAGTGAATACAGAGGCAATTGGGCACAAGCCGACCGACGTCGACGTTGTTCACATCATTGATGACGACGAATCTACGCGCCGCGCACTGACTCGACTGATGCGAAGTGCCGGCCTGCAAGGGCGCGCCTATGCCAGCGTTACCGAGTTTCGGCAGTCGAACTTCCAGACAACCGGAGGCTGTATCGTTGCCGACGTACATATGGCCGGCGACAATTCGCTTTTGTTGCCTGAGCAGTTGCGAGAGATCGGTGTAAATATGGCCGTAATTTTCATTACCGCTGACTATAGTGCCGAGACTCGCGAACGAATTCGCAAGGCAGGCGGACGCGGTTACTTCGCTAAACCCGTTGACGATCAGGCGCTGATCGACATGATCCGCTGGGCGCTTCGCTCACCAGAGTGACGCTCGCAACACAGGGCGCGAGCGTCACTATGCCGGACCCTATTTCTTTGCAGGGGCCTGGACTGGAAAACCGCTCATCACCGTGGCTACAGCTTCGTCGATGGTCTTTTCGAGGTTTTGAACATCTTTCTTCGTGATCCGCCCGAAAACTGAACCCTCCCAGATGAGCTTCTTGGTAGCAGTATCGACTACGTCGATACTCAATGTGCCCTCGGTATATTGGTCAATTCGTGTTTCATAGCCACCACCAACGCCGCCGTACCCCATCCACGGATCGTAGAATGGGTCCCGATACGAGTAATAGCCACCCATCGTGGGCACAGATCGGGATTTGATCTTCTCCTCAGTATTGATATAGAAGTTCACTCGCAGCTGAGGATTCGCCGGGTCGTAAACCAGCCCTCGCTTGTCGAATTCCTGAGCGACCGCTACCTTTAGAAAATTGCTTTCCATCGACTGGTATTGCTGCTTGTCCGTAGACAACGTGTCGAAGTAGGCGTAGGTCTGGTACTGACTGAAGTCTGCTGCCGGATCGGCGTTGGCAAACGCATTCGGTTGCGACGCACACCCGGCCAGTAGCATCAAACTACCTGCTAGGGTGAGAATTTTGGCGATAACTTTCATACTCTAGTCTCCAATGTCGATTGGTGTATACGAGAAGCGCGCGCCAGAGTACGAAAGTTCTGCCATCAGGCCAAGTTTCGTCATGGCAAAAATTGCCACGCCTTCGTTATAAGCCGGTGTGCCGGATACTCCGACAGTCAGCAAGTCTATCCCCGCCTGACCAAGGAAGCGAACTTGCCCCCCCTTGCATGGCAGCTGTCAGAAGCTGCGTCCGAGCGTAAGACCGACAACGTATGAGGTCGCCCCGCCGTCGATAAAGTCTACGAGAATTTCAGGTGCCGCAGACCAATGACTGCGAAGCGGAATTTCATACGCGACGCCGAAGCGCACCAGAAACTTGTCGCCTGTTTCGCTGATTTCGAACCCGGGACCGGCGAACAGTCGCCAGCTATCATTCGCATGGAAACTCACGGGCAGAGCAGCAACCCAGGACCGATGTGTGCCACTACCGGACAGGTGCTCAACATCGGCACCAAAGCCCCATCGTTCCTCAAACCGATACTCGTATTCGAGCCCGAGCGCCACGCCATCTTCTTTGTGGCCGTTCTTGGCCTGCTCGAATCCCGCTCCTGCGAACAGCGCCAAGTGACTGTGTGGATAGCCGTGACTCCCGGATTCCTCATCCGCACCCGCCGGCTGGGCGTCAAATGCGAGGATGGTTGCTATTACGACCACCGGATATGACGCCATTTTACGTGCGCAAGACTGCATCTAATGACCCGAACGTGTAAGGGAAAAACAGACCTGTGGCCCAAAAAAAAGGCCTGCGGCAGCGACGCATAATCGCCGCTGCTGCAGGCCGTGGTGACCTTACTTGTCGCCCGCGCCTTTCTCGATGGCTTCCATCACGCGATCGAGGTTGAAGCTGCCAGGTTTCTGCCGGGGCGGGAACTCGCGGAAACTCTGCAACCACTGACCGACATAAGCACCAGCCGGCGCGAAGATGAACATGTGATCTACCCACCACTCTGCGTAACCGATGGTTTCATCATGGGCCCGTTCGAACGGATCCATACGCAGATTTGCGAGCATCGGTGCGCGCAGCGGTGTAAACGGCTGTTGCCACACGTGGTATCCGTGAGCATCCTGCATCAGGAAAGTGATTTTCCAGTTATTGTAACGCAGGGCCGCAACACTGCCATCATCGGTCCAGTAAAGGAACTCCTCGCGCGGCCATTCGGCTTCTCCCTTTAGTGCGGGCAGCAGATTGTAACCGTCCAGATGAACCTTGTACTTCCTGCCGTTGACTCGCTTGCCTTCCAGAAGGTCGTCTTTCACGCCCGTATCACCGACCGCCGCAAGCAGCGTGGGCAACATATCTTCATGTGACGCGATCTCGTTATTGACCGTACCGGGCTTGATGACACCAGGCCAGCGAATCGCGGTGGGCACGCGGAAGCCGCCTTCCCATTGCGTAGCCTTTTCGTTGCGGAACATGGTCGTGCCGCCATCAGGCCAACTAAAGACCTCGGCGCCGTTGTCGGTGGAGTACATCACAATCGTGTTATCGGCAATGCCGAGTTCATCAACTTTGTCCAGCAACTGGCCTACCATTCCGTCGTGCTCGACCATGCCGTCGGCAAAAACGCCGAGACCCGTCTTGCCCTCGGACTCAGGTTTCAGGTGCGTCCAGATGTGCATGCGCGTGCTGTTCCACCACACGAAGAAAGGCTTCTTCGCCTTGACGGCCCTGTCCATGAAGTCGATCGCAGCCGCCGTGACCTCCTCGTCTACCGTCTCCATGCGTTTCTTGGTCAAGGGACCGGTATCTTCGATCTGGCCATCGGCAGAGCTTTTGATGACACCGCGCGGACCAAATTTCTTCTTAAACTCAGGGTCCTTCGGGTAATCGGGATGCTCAGGTTCCTGCTCGGCATTCAGGTGGTACAGATTGCCAAAGAACTCGTCGAAGCCGTGATTCGTGGGCAGCATCTCGTCGCGGTCGCCGAGATGGTTCTTGCCGAACTGGCCGGTCATGTAACCCTGCGCCTTGAGCAGGACGGCAATGGTCGGGTCTTCCACCTTCATGCCTTCGGGGGCACCTGGCAAGCCAACCTTGGTCAGGCCGGTGCGCATTGGCGACTGGCCGGTAATAAACGCGGCGCGGCCGGCGGTGCAGCTCTGCTGGCCATACCAGTCAGTGAACACAGCGCCTTCGGACGCAATGCGGTCGATGTTGGGCGTCTTGTAGCCCATCATGCCCATGTTGTAGGCGCTGACATTGAACTGTCCGATGTCGTCACCCCAGATAACCAGGATGTTGGGCTTGTCCTGCGCAAAAGCGGTTGACGTGCACGTCAACATCACAACTGCTGCCAGTAAATTGTTCAAACTTCTAAATCGCATTGATAGTACTCCAAAATTTGTGCTGATCGTTTCTTGCCATTAACTGCTCAGCATCATAGCAGGCTAAAACGGCGGAATAGTATAAGTCACGTTGATCCGGTACGAGTTTTCGACCGCTGAGCCCGGCCAGTCCTTGTATACCACGCTGGTCTGGTACTCCGCATAGATGTTCCATGAGCCTTTTTCTTTTACGAGCACCCTGCCAAAACGCACGCCCAGGGGGACTTTAAACTTCTTCGAGTCCCAGTCGTACTGGATGACCTGGTCACCGTTGCTGACGTACCAGCCGTTACCCAGGCGATAGTTGACGATCGGCGCTATGCCCAGCGGATTCGTGTCGCTGCTGCCGGCCGGCAACGCCTGCGGGTCGACGGAACGCCATGACTGCGTGAATAACAGTCCGTAGAACCAGGGGCCATTGCCGTTGACATAGGCTGCTGCAAATCCGTATCCCCACTCATCTCTCGCCACTTTTTCGTCGCCCGGCAGGGTGACCAGCGGACCTATACCCATGCGGCCGGTCCCCCAATCCCAGCTTTTTGGAACGATGAGTCCGAATATCTCGGTGTTGCCAAGACCTGACTGCCCCTGCGCGTTTTCGTAATGACGTAGAGTTATTCTGGGCAGTATCGTAAAATTCTCGAACGGCAGCGGCGCGAGGATACGCAGCTGCAAATAGTCGGTCGTGCCTGGGGGTCTCGGCTGGCCGCTGTCCAGCATGTCGGTGAAATAGTCTGGCGTTGCCTGGTACGCGAACTGAAACGACCATTGGGTCGCCGTCGAATCCAGCGCCTTCGTTTCGGCGTCCTGTTCCTGCGCCCACACTGGCGAAATTTGCGCTAACGCAATAACGGAGGTGGCGAGCGTAACTCTCGCCAGGTTGGAAAAAGTGTTACTAAACAGCGAATTTTGCACGATTTTTATTTCCATTCTTGGGGTTGCGAATCGTCTGGGGTGTCAAACCCACAGGACGGCTAACCTTGCCTTGCTTTGACGCGAATCTCTATTGGTACATGGGCCAATACGGCATTTTAGCACCTCTCCAGACATGAGATTTTAGAGGAACCCCTGGCCCCTGACAAAATACGTGATCGAATCCGCTGACAGGGCGAGCCCGAGCACCAGCAGCAGGAAGGGCATCAACAGGTCGAACGCGGAGGCCAGAAAGCCGTTGATTTTTTCCAGTGCGGGCCTGACCCGGT
>Ga0316201_10000978_pt1 | contig 18225 bp, 18 predicted proteins | sample CS6wburrow_MG_FD_204516 | JGI IMG/M metagenome (GOLD analysis project Ga0316201, IMG submission 204516) | Coastal sediment microbial communities from Delaware Bay, Delaware, United States - CS-6 worm burrow | ecosystem: Environmental > Aquatic > Marine > Coastal > Sediment | place: USA... | reverse complement strand
TCTTGGAGTCGAGGTAGCGGTGAAACACCTCGACGTGGCGGCCTTCATCGACGACCTGTGTCGCTCCGTAGAGCTTGCCATCGAAGAACTGGACGGCCTCGGTCACTTGGGCAGCGGCGAAAAGCGCTCCCTGTTCGCCATGAAGGAACTGACTGAGCATCCAGGAGGCGACACTCGAGTTCAGGCGACGTTCTTCGAGGTCCGTTAGCCGGATGCCCTTGGTGCGAAGCGCTTCGAAGTCCATGAACTGGCGCGGAATGATCGGCTTCTCGGGATTCTCCGGGTCGACGTCGATGTGCCAGGGGAGGTCGTCCCCATTCCATTGCTGCTCTTTGGCCCTGGTGTAGAGCTCGCGCATCTCCGGCTGGTCGTTCGGGTACGTCCAGTCGAAGTACACCTCGTGATTCGAAGGCATTTTCGTCGGAACGCCCTGCTTGCCGCGCTGAAGAATCAAACCGCGCACGCCAGACGGCGCCATCGATTTCAAGACCTTCGCGTTGTTGGTCGCTGTCATCAGTTGGACGGCTTCGACATACGGCTCGATTCGGCGGCGAATCTCGTGGGGCAAGTTGTCTAGGACTTTGTCACTGAGCATGGTTCGTTCCCTCTCTAGAGCACGTTCGCGAAGAATTCCCGAATCTTCGTTGAATGTAGACGCATGATGAAGCGATCGAGAATGGGTACTACGTCCTCGATCATGAGGGCGACCTTTTCGGGTGGGAGCTCCGAAAGCCGCGAAGAAAGCAAACGCACCTCTTCGTGAAGGAGATTGGTGATCGCATCCTGATAGAGCGCCATGTCCTCGACTCGAAAGCCGAGCTCCGGCGTGAAGCCCATCGATCGGATCTTGCCAAACTCTTCGAAAAACCAGACGTCGGCCGCAGCAATCCGAACTGAGCCGTTCGAGCGCGCACCGCCGACCAGGCCAACCTCGAACGCATGCTCGACGTCTTCCGCATCGACACCAGTCGTCTCCGCAATCTCTCGGGGCGTCAGAGTGGGGCTGCGGTCCTCAGAGGTCTTGAGCGACTCCGCGAGGCGATCTTTGACGCCCGCCAAGAACGCGTGCTGGCGCGGCGAGAACACGCCGTCTTCTCCGTCGAACAGCGCCTTGATCGCCTTCAACGGAAGGAATCGTTCGTGCTGTAGCTTCTTGACCAGGTGCAGTCGCTCCAGGTGCTCCTCGCTGTACCAGGCCATGTTACGGCCGGTCTTGCGCCCCGGCGGCAATAGCCCTTGTTGGATGTAGAAGTGAATCGCTTGGCGAGGAAGCCCCGTCGCCTCGCAGAGATCCTTCATGCGGTAGACCCAGCGGGCTTCGTCGAGGTCCATGGCTTCGGAGCTTGCGGTCATCAATCCTCCACTTCGATCTTGGCCTGCGTCAGAGGGCGGCCCACACAGGTCAGCAGATAGCCTGCTTCTCGTTCCGCGCGGCTGAGGCAGTTCGGCTCCTCCATTCGAATGTCTCCATCGGTTTGACGAACTCGACAGGCGCCGCAGCCACCCATTGCGCATGAGAACGGCATGTCGATCCCTGCTGCCAGTGCGGCCTCCAGAATCGTTTGGCCAGCTTCCACTTGGATGCCCTGCTCATGGCCTCCCATGGAGATCAGCACGAGCTCGGTCTTGCCACTGCCTGCCTCGCCGGAACGCGCTTCGGGGCTGGTGAAACGCTCTTCGGCAATTCGGTTGGCTTCTACCCCGCGTTGCTGAAGGGCCTCGTGTGCCGCGTCCATCATCGGAGTGGGCCCACAAATGAAGTACCGCAGCATGCCATCGTCTTCGACGTTCAAGGCTTGCAGGCGTGATTCGAGCACTTCGCGACTAAGGAGCCCCTGCTCCCCCGTCCACCATTCCGGCGGACGCTCGAGGACGTGATCGACGAGCAATCGACCGCCAAGCTCATGGCGAAGTGCTTCTAGGCGGTCCCGGAAGATCACATCGTCCCAGCTTCGGTTTCCATAGATCAAGGTCACTCGGCTGCCGCTCTCCACGCGCAGGACGGTTTCCAAGATACTCATAATTGGAGTGATTCCGCTGCCGCCGGCGACCATCAGCAGGTCGCGCGCGTTGACCGCTCGCGGCTCGACGGTGAAGTTGCCGGACGGACCGAGCACGGCGAGCCTGTCGCCGACAGCGATCGTATCATTCAAGTAGTTGCTCACGCGTCCGTCTTGGATGCGCTTGACCGTGATGTGCACCGGAACACCGGGAAGGCAGGCGCTTGCCAAGGAGTAGGCGCGTCGCAGACGCTCGCCTTCGATGACGACATCGACGCTCAGGAATTGACCCGGCCGGAACTCCAACGCCGAGCCGTCCGCCTCGGTCAGATAGATCGAAACGGAGTCGTGCGTTTCGCGCACGACATCTACGACTTCGAGCTGTCGCGACATGTTTGGCGTCTTGCGCGGCAGGGAAACCACCGCGCCGGTCGATGCTCGCGGGCGTTCGATGAGCGGAGAAGGAGTCTTGCCCAGGATCAGCCTGTTGCGAAGCATGCGAGCGTCGCGCTGCGCAGCGCGAACTCTGTCCGCGACACCGCGCGGCAAGAGATCCAAGGGATCGACCTCGTTCAGTGGCGTTGGCAACTCGATTTCGTCGAGGAGCGGCGAAGGGGATTTCCCACTCGCTCGGTCGATGAGCATCGTAGAGTCGAGACGAGCCTGTTCGATCCATGGGGAAAGGCCGCGCGGCAGAGCTCGCGCGGCAAGCGAAAGGGCCGCATCGAAGCGTCCCGCGCGGCGTCGGCCTTGCTTACCCTGCATTGACACGAGAATGCCGAAGGCAGAGTGAAGTGTCAAGTGTGACTAGACACTTTACTCACAATGTGGGCTACAGTAGGCGGATTCGATGCGTTCAACGCCAGTCATCGCGGCCGCAGAGGCCATTTCCATCCTGGACCAGGCCGTTGTTCTCGACGTTCGCGTTGGGTCGGGAGCTTCGATGGCGTTCGAAGCGGGCCATCTTCCGGGTGCGATTCGCGTCGACATCGAATCTGACCTCTCTGATCTCCGGGACCCTGCGACCGGGGGCCGCCATCCTCTCCCCTCCCTCGACGACTGGCTGGCGCGTCTCGGTGGCTGGGGCGTGACCACCACAAGCGAGGTGATCATCTACGACGCGGCGGGCGGGGGGATGGCAGCCGCCCGGGCCTGGTGGATGTTGCACGCGATCGGTCACGTGTCCGTCGCCGTGGTTGACGGTGGCTGGCAAGCGCTGCTCCAGGGGGGCGCTCCCGTCGAAGCTGGCGTCACGCTCGCGCGCTCCGTCGGCCCGTATCGGAGCCAGCTCCAGACTTGGCCCACCGTCGACGCCGCCTTCGTCGACCGCGTTCGCGGTGATTCAACGTGGCGCCTGATCGATGCGCGCGCCCCGGAGAGATACGCCGGCACGACAGAGCCTCTCGATCCGGTGGCGGGACACATCCCGGGAGCGCGCAACCTCTACTGGCAATCACAGCTCGACGATCAGGGCTCGTTCAAAGCCGTCGCAACGCTTCAGCAGCGGTATGCCGAGGTCCTCGGTGACGTGCCAGCCGAGCGAGTGGTCTGCTACTGTGGTTCCGGCGTGACGGCTTGCCACCTTCTTTTGGCCATGGAGGCCTGCGGTCTAAGTGGTGCACAGCTCTACGTCGGGTCTTGGAGCGAGTGGTGCCGTCAACAACGCCCTCGCGCCCCCGGCTGAAGCGGACGGTCGCACAAAGGCCGGGAGATGCTATTTGACGCTCGTGACGAACGCGGTTTGGGAATTCCCGCTGACCTTGCCTCGGAACGCTTTCACGGCGCGAGAGGTGCCGCGCGCCGGCGACATCTGGAGACTCTGCCAGGATGTAGCGACCCTTGCCTCGATCCACTCAGGTTGGGCGCCGTCGCGTTTCCGCATCGAAAGGGTCGCATTCATCGTCTACAAGATGACCCTGCTGCACGACGCCGAATCACCGTACGGGGCGGTGCTCGACGCACAGACCTGGGTGTCGCGGCTTCGACGCCGCACACTTTGCACCCGCGAGGTGCGCGTGAGAAATGGCGAGCGACGAGTCGCCGCCGCGACCCAGGAGTGGGTTCACGTGGATTTCGAGACGCTCAAGCCAAAGCAGGGCTCGCTCGAAGCGGCGGCCGCGTTCGCCGAAACCGAGCTCGAGCCTTCGATTGAGATGCCCTCCTTCCATGCGCTACCCGGGGCAGAAGACGAGTTCCCATTCGACATGTGGCAGACCTGGTCTGACCCGCTCGCACATGCCAATCACCCCGCATACATCGACTGGTGCGACGAGGCGACGAGCCGACGGATGCTCGCTGCCGGTCTCGACCCCGTGCTCTTGCAGCCCATCGCCGAGCAGGTGACTTTTCGCAGCTCCGTGCTCCCCGGCGAGCGGGTGACGGTTCGAACCAAACGAATCGGCCGAATCGGATCCGACGTCGTCGTCTTGAAGCACCACTTGGAAACAGAGCGGGGACCCGCGGCCGATGCGACGAGCGTGAGGGGGCTAGCGGAGGGCAGCGGCCAGGCGCTCGTGGCGGCTTGGGACTGACTGATGCGCGCTGGTTTGCCGAGTGGGACCTCGCTCTTGGTGTCTTTCGCGCGCGGCCTCGGTGTTGACGAGCAAGAGGTCGACCCGCTCGCGTTCGACTTGCTGCCCCCTGTGCTCTCGCGACTTGCCTCTGTGCCGCGACGACTGGGAGCAGGGGCGGGGCTGTACCGGGCTGCCCTGCGCAGCACGACGTTCGGGCTCATCGATCACATGGTGCTCAGGACGCAAGCCATCGATGCGCATCTCGTCTCGGCCCTGCAGGCGGGCATCGACCAGCTGGTGATTCTTGGTGCGGGCCTCGACGCACGCGCTTGGCGACTCGACTCGCTGGCAAACATAACCGTCTTCGAGATCGATCACCCGTCGACTCAGCAGTACAAGCGAAAGCGGATCTCGAAGAAGGCTTCGCCCACCGACATTCGTTACGCATCGGTTGATTTCGAGAGGGAGCGATTCTCGGGCCGTCTGCGGGAAGCGGGGTTTCGCTCGGGCGCCCCGAGCGTGTGGATCTGGGAAGGGGTTGCGATGTATCTCCCGCTCGCTGCGATTCGCGACACGCTCGACCAGCTCACTGAGCTCGCAGCCAAGGGCAGCGAGCTCGCGATGACCTATCGCGTACCGGGCATGCTCCCGTATGGCGCGCTTGGCCGCCTTGCCATTCCGGCGGTCTTTGCGGCGGCGGGCGAGCCGCTCAAAGGCACCCTCGAGCCCCATGAGCTCGCGTCCACCGTTGCCCCCGATTGGGAAGTGACCTTCGACGAGGACGCGCGTGGCTGGCGGGGCTTCGGCGCTTCGATCGCGAATCCCTCCCGCAGCTTTCTATCCGAACGACTCGCGATCCTGAGGAGACGGGGCTGACCGATGTGCACCATCATCGTACGCCACCGGATGGATGACTTCTGCTCGACCATCATCGCCTCGAACCGCGACGAGTTCTACGACCGGCCGGCGACCGGGCCACTGGTGCTGCGCACCGAACCGCTCGTCGTTGGAGGTCGCGACGAGCGAGAAGGGGGAACCTGGTTCGGGCTCGGCCGGGACGGCCTTTTCCTAGGGCTCACCAATCAGCGAAGCTTCGCCACGCGAGACGACTCGCTTTGCTCACGGGGTGGCTTGGTGCTCGAGGCGCTTGCCGAAGGATCGCTCAAAGGTGTCGAGCAGTACCTCCGCCGCGTCGACCCGGCGACGTACAACGAGTTCAATCTGATCTTTGGCGACGGAGAACAGCTCCGGGCCGCGTACTCGAGGAGAGACGCGACGGCGATCGAGATCGAGAACCTGGCCGCTGGCGTACACGTGCTCTGCAACGATCGCCTCGGCTCCCCCGAATTCCCAAAGGCCGAACGGGCGCGCGTGCGGGTCGTGGCGCTGCCCCGAGACCCTTGGCCGCGCATCAAGTCGGCGCTCGTCGAGGTGCTTGCGGACGAATCACTTCCCGACCCTTCGGATGTTCCACCCATCCCGCCAGGGGCGCCATTCGGCCAGGATGTCGCGCGCTGCCTTCAAGCGATCTGCGTCAAGACCCCAGTGTACGGCACGGTCTCGTCCACGATCGCCGCACTCAGCCCGGGGCGGGTCGAGCAGTATTGGTTCTCGGACGGGCAGCCGTCACAGCAGAGCTTCCAAAACATGACTGCGCTCACCCGAGACACCGAATGAAGCCGACTGCAGCTGTAGCCGCGGCTTCGAGGTTCTGCTCGACCGTTCTGCCGCTCTTCTTCCGTGGCTTGAACGAATGGTCGCCGTCCTGCATCCACGCCAGCTCAACCGATGGTGAAAGCGAGTAGGTCGCGACTTCCTCCTCGGTGCCGAACCGGTCGCGCGTCCCCTGAACGATCAGGGTGGGCGTCGTCATAGTCCCGAGATGCGCCGTGCGGAGTCGTTCGGGCTTGCCCGGTGGATGAAACGGATAGCCGAGGCATACAACCCCAGCCACCGAGACCTCGTCCGCGATCATCGTAGCGATTCGCCCACCCATCGACTTCCCACCAATCACGACTTCACCCGGCGGTCCGACGAGGTCGATCGCCCCTTGGAAACAGTCGATGAGCTTCGCCGCGCGATCGGGCCCTCGACGCTTTCCGTCCTGGCGCCGCTTGGCCATGTACTCGAACTCGAAGCGGATGACTTCGATGCCAGCAGCCGCAACCTCTGTCGCAATCGCATTCATGAATGGAGAGTCCATGGGAGCCCCGGCGCCATGGGTGAGCAGCAGGCGAGGGGAGGAGGGGGGGCCGTTGTTGAGCAGTTCGAGCATTGCGGAGGTCTTAGTCGGCGACAGCGTCCGCTGTCGGGCTCGAGCCGTCTTTGCATCCGAGGCTCGACACACGGAGCAGCGCGAACAGCACCGCTACTGCGCTAGTCTCACAGTCTGGACTCGCCGAACGTGTCGCAGGCGTTTATGTCGCCGCTGGCATAGCCGCGCTTGAACCACTTCACCCTTTGCGCAGAGCTTCCGTGGGTGAACGATTCAGGCGTGACGTAGCCTTGCGACTGCTTCTGCAAACGGTCGTCTCCGATGGCACTCGCCGCGTTCAGGCCTTCCTCGATGTCACCTTCCTCGAGAAGGGCGCGGGTTCGGTCGGCGTGGTGCGCCCAAATGCCTGCAAGGCAGTCCGCCTGGAGCTCTTGGCGCACCGAGAGCTGATTGGCTTCCACCTTGCTGAGCTGCGCCTGCTGCCGCCGCACCTGCTCGGAAATTCCAAGTAGCGTTTGCACGTGATGCCCAACCTCGTGAGCAATTACGTAGGCCTGGGCGAAGTCGCCCGGTGCCCGAAAGCGATTCTGCAGGTCCGAGTAGAAGCTCAAGTCGATGTAGACCTTTTGATCGGCGGGACAGTAGAATGGTCCCATCGCGGCTTGCGCAAAGCCGCAGGCCGAGCGAACCGAGCCGCTGAACAGCACCAGGCTGGGCTCCCGGTAGTCGCGACCGGCCTTCCGGAAAACCGCGTTCCAGGTGTCCTCGGTGTCGGCGAGGACTACTGCGACGAACTGCGACTGCTCGTCTTCGAGCTTGGTGTTTTCGGTAGACGGTGCTGGCGCGGTCTGCTGCTGCGTCTGTACGACCTGCATGAGCATGCTCGGGTCGACCCCCAAGAAGAGGCCCACACCGACCAGGAGCAGGATGCCGATGCCTCCACCCGCGAATGCTTGGCCCGCGCGCCCGCCGCGGCGATCCTCGACGTGCGCGCTTTGTTTTCTGCCTCTCCAGCGCAACTGGGCCCCTCGCTTCCGGAGCGCGGACTAGAGCTCGTCGTCGACGCTTTGGCCGCCACCCTGGAAGAAACCTGCCAGGTGCTGTGCTCGAATCGAGACTTCGCTCAGCCTCTGTGCGAGAGTTCCGCGGGTCTGCGGGCCCACGTCGCCATCGACACCGATGCCAGCGTCCTTCTGGAAGTCGCGAATCGCATCGCGCGTTCGCTTGCCCATCACGCCGTCGTGCTTTCCGGGCTTGTACCCGCAAATGTCGAGCGCCTCTTGCAATGCTGCGATGTTGTCATCTGATGCCATCATTCACTCCTAGTTCAGGCCCCAGGCCGCGGCCCAGGCCTTTGCGGCCTCTCCAAACGCTTTGGGATCGCTTGCCCCAAGCTTCGTCGACAATTCGGCATACTCCGCCTTCAGCGCTTTGAACTTCGCCTTCGTGGCCTCCGAGGCGCCTTCTCCGGCTGCCTTGGCTGCCTTGGATTTTTCGCGAAGGTCAGCGACGTCGTACTTGGCAAGCATGCCCGTCATGATGGCAGCTCCGGTTTTGGCATCGCCGGCTCCCTTGAGAGCGTTCACGCCCGCCTCGAAGACGGCAACGAGATTTTCCGATGCGCTGCCCGTGAGTGCGACCTCGGGGATCGCGGGTCCGGCTGGCGCGGCAGGCTCCGCTGCCTTGGGTGCCGGTGCGTTTTCGGCAGCGGGCGCAGGCGCTTCGGGCTTGGCTTCTTTCTTCTTGCACGCCGACGTCAAGGCCATCGCGAGGACGAGCATTGCAAGTGTGGCTTTCTTCATGGACTCCCCTTTTCCAATGATTGGGGCCGGAGCATACGGATCTGCTGTCCTCCAGTGCAAGGCGTTTTTGAGAGAATCCGTGCCATCCGTTGGAAATTGCCCGCAAAATTTGCGCTATTGTCTCCGTTCCGCAGAGCGCGCATCATCGCGACCTCGCTCGAGAAGGAGAGAACATGGATGATTTGATGCAGTCGATCGTGGCTCAGCTCAGCGGTGCCCCCATGGCACAACTCAGCAGCCAGCTCGGAACCGATAGCCGCACGACGCAGAACGCCGTGCAAGCAGCACTTCCCTTGTTGTTGGGCGCGCTCGCCAAGAACAGCGCGGCCAGTGGCGGTGCCGATGCGTTGGCCTCGGCGCTAGACCGTGATCACGACGGAAGCATCCTGGATGACATCGGCGGTTTCCTAGCAGGTGGGGCAAGCTCCGATGGCGCTGCGATTCTCGGTCACATCCTGGGCAAGCGCGAGCCGACCGTAGAGGCCGGCATCGGGAAGGCCACGGGGATGCAGACGGATCAAACCGCGCAGCTGCTTCAGATGCTTGCGCCCATCGTGCTCGGGTACCTCGGTCGCCAGAAGCGGCAACAGGGAATGAACGCCGGCACCCTCGGCGAGCTTCTCGGCACGCAGTCCAAGCAGGCTCAATCCCAGAACCCGGCGCTCAGCGCGCTCGCTTCCCTCCTCGACAAGGATGACGACGGCTCGATCGTCGACGACCTCGGCGGCATGCTCGGGTCTTTCCTGTCGGGACGTTGAGTAGCTCGCTCAGGGAGCCGCGCAGGCGCCCTTGCTCTTGATCGACACGCCGGCGGCCTGCGCAGAGCACGCGTTCGCGTAAGTCTTGCCGTCGCAGCCGCAGACAGGGTTGTAGTCAGCCGTGCACGCTTGCGGACGGGGCTGGCACTTTCCGGGCTTGTTCGTTGCACCGCATTTCGCGGCCGGCGCGAATTGGCAGAAAAGGCCGGTGGCACAGGTGGCGCTGCCCGCAATCCCGCAACTCGCACCGACGGCCCCGGCCGCAGCCTGAGCTGCGTCCTGACAAAGACCGCGGTGCCGAATCGAAACGCCGTGCGAATGTGCCACGCAATCGTTGCTGTAGTTGCGTCCGTCACAGCCGCAGACTGGGGCCCATTCCTTGGTGCAGACCGTAGGCTGTTCGGTGCACTCGCCCGGACCTGAGACTTCGCCACAGTACTGCCCCTCCGTGTATCGACAGAAGAGACCCGTGGCGCACGACTCGGTCGCGCCGCCTGGACCGCAGCTCCCGACTGGGCCGGCTGCAACGCCTGCCGCTCCGGTCGTCGGGCATTCGCCGGATTGGCGAGGCGACACACCATGCGAATGAGCCACGCAAATGTTGAGATAGGTTCGACCGTCGCAGCCGCAGATAGGGCTGTAGTCTTTGGTACAGGTCGAGGGCATCGGGAAGCAGGCGCCCTGCGCTCCCGTTTCGCCGCACTCCGCGTTGGGTGCGTAGTGACAGACGAAGCCGGCGTCGCATGTTGCTCCTGCGGCGCGGCTGCACTGTCCTTCGGGTCGATCAGGGTAGCGCGCGGACTGGCTCTCTTTCGCACACGAAGCGAGTAGTCCCAAGCAAAAGATCCAGACGAAAAATCGTGTCATCTATGGATAGGTATCCCTGAAGCGCAAGAGAGGCAAGGCCCCTCAGGCCAAGGGGAGGGCGTCTACGAGCTTCGGCACCCAGTCGCCCGCGGTGCCGAAAAGAAACGAACCGTGGCCCGTGCGTTGCACCAGGGCGCTAAACGGATTCGGTTCAGGGTTCACGACGATCATCGGAACCCCTCGCTGCGAAGCGATCGTGCCGATGTGCATCGGCAGCGAGGTGGCCCCGGTGGTCCCTACGACGATGACCAGCGAGGCATGTCGAGCCGCTTCGATCGAGCTTTGGAAACGGAAGTTCGGTTCATCGTAGCTCTCGTCGAACCAGAGCACGTGCGGCCGGCCCATGGCGCCACAGGACGGGCACCGCAATCGCTCGAGCTCGCGCTGGGTGATTGCGCGGTCTTTCTCCCAGGCGACGTCGATGCTGTCCGGCATGGGGATGGGCGCGGGCAGGCACTCCTTGCTGCAGCGCATGAAGTCGATGTTCCCATGGATTTGGAAAGTGCGATCGAGTGTGTTGCCCGCGCGAAGATGCAGGCCATCGACGTTCTGAGTCACCAAAAGGAAGCGCTCGCCGCTGTTTTGTTCGGCTCGCACCAGCGCACGGTGCGCCGCGTTGGGTTCCGCCCCACGGCAAACCCCGCGCCGATAGAGATACCAGGCCCACACTTCTTCTGGCATCTCTTGAAACGAGCTCCAGGTCGCCATCTCTTCAGGTTGGTAGTTCCGGGAACCAACCCGCCAGTAGCCCTCTTTGCCGCGGAACGTTGGAATCCCGCTCTCGGCGGATATGCCAGCGCCGGTGAGCCAAAGGACGAGGCCATGCGGCCGATCGAGAAGCTGCTTCACGGAATCATCGAGCACAAAGCGATCCGTAGGGGCAGAGTGCCGCGGCCGCCAGCGCCACGGGCCGTACTGGGGCGCGGAAAAAAGCGCGACGCGGGGCTGCGTCGAACGGCTCGGCTTGCAAATGTGGTCGGAAGCACTGGAGGCGTTAGACCACGCAAGCCTCGCCTGGGCCCGCGCGCCAAACGGGGGTGGTTGCTGTCTTGCCGATTGTCACTTGGGACGTCGACTCCGCCCCCCCTCGCGCTTTTTTCCGCGCCCCTCCATACGGAGACATTCAAGACGCGTCCCGCCGTACCACGCCCCATCCAGCCAAGTGCACCACGCCTCCTCAAGACAGCACCCGCGAGCCCAAAGGGCGAAGCCCGGCGCCAGTGGCGCCGCCAAGCCCAAGCGAAGCGCAGGGTGCGGAGGCAGGATTACGGGTGGGGGTGGGCGGGCGGTGTAAACAAACCACACCAGGCCCCCCACCCAAGACCGGCCCCCACCGCACGCGCGGCAGCAGCCGTACGTCAACGCCACCGCCCCGGTTAAACGACAGAAGGCCGGCTCTTTCGAGCCGGCCTTCCACCTGTGAACCCTACGCTAACTTAGTTTCCAATGTAGGCCGTGAACCCGAGGATCGCCGCATAGTTGTGCCTCTTATTCGGAATCAGGTCGCCCGTCGCCGTATCTGTCATCGCCGCCCGCGAGTAGTAGATCCGGTTTGCTGCCGACGTCCATTCGCCCCGGCCCTCGATGCTCAGCACGAGGTACTCGACCGGCTTGTAACGAAGCGTGATCGTACCCGTCGCGAGATAGGGCTCGCCGGTCGCGAGACGGTACTGTTCGTTGCCGCTCAAGTGCTCGCCGCGAAGGCCGATGGAGACTTTGTCCGACGCGTCGAAAATGAGCTGGAGGCTGTGTCCGTATGCAACGAGCAAACTGCCGTCGCCAACGCCACCGCTCGGGAGCGTTTGGTAGTCGCCGTTGGCGATCAAGGAGAAGATGCCGGCGTTCGCGGTGAGCACCCAGTCGAAGAAGTTCTCCCAGTTCTTGTTGTCGTTGTCGCCCCCAGCGCCGTGCTGGCCGCCGATGTAGAATCCGACCTTGTCCGCGCCAACGGCGAACTGCCACCCGAGCGTCGGGGTCTCGTTGTTGTCGATCGGCGTTCCGCCGAGCACCCCACCGTTCGTGACCATGACCGTGAAGCCCAGCTTCTCAGTGAGCTCGAAGGCCGAGCGAATGCCCATGTGGTTGAAGGGCTGGCGGTTGAAGTACAGCGCGCCTCGCGTGTAGTTGGCGTTGTTCCACTCATCGGCGACCTCGCCACCGAAGATCGTGTCGAAAAAGCCGAAGTCGATGCTGACCTTGTCGCTCGGCATCCAAGACACGTAGCCCTGCTTGATCGGGGCGATCGGGCTCAAGAGGAAGGAGCCTTCACCGAACCGGAGGTCCAAACGAATCGCGAACTTCTCGCCCGTGTACTGCAGATCGCCGCCTGCGAAGTTGAGGCCGAAGCCGTTGTAGTTCGTGTAAGGGTATCCGATCGAGTTGTAGGGTCCTGCAGTGACACCGTCGCCCGTGTAGCCGCCGATGCGGTAGAAGGCGCTTGCCATCACCATCCATGACAGGCCGTCCTTCCAGGATTCGCCCTCGGCCGGCTCCTCCTCGGCCATGTCATCCATCGCTACCTTTGGCGGCTCCGGCATCGCCATGATGGCTTCCTCGCTCCCCGTTTCCGCTGCTGGTGCCACTTCCGTACCCGCCTCCATGTCGTCTGCCGCCTCCTTGGGCGCCTCCGGCTGCGCAAGAGCCATTGCGGGGAATACCCAACTGCACATCACCGCCAGGGAAAGAAACTTCCTCATCACTACCTCCACTCTCAGCGTGTCTCCACGCTCAAAATCCGTATCGATATCCAACATTGAAAAAAGGGTCGAGAAGAGGGGCAAAGCAGACCGGGGAGCCGCTCCACCCCTCCTCTCGAAGCTCACTACTCCGCGGGCGCCGCCGACATAGAAGCGGTCGCGGTGCCGGTATGAAAGCCCTTGAGCTCTTCGTTGTAGGCTTCGACTCCGCACTCGGCGATGTCGAGACCCTCGAGCTCGTGCGCTTCGGAGACGCGGACGCCACCTGGCACGAGGAACTTCAGCGCGAGCCAAACGATCATGCCGACGCCGAAAGCAAATGCGACACCTGCGCCAACGCCAATCGCCTGGGTTACCAGCTGCGAGGCACCGCCGCCGACGAGAAGCCCCATGGGCTCTTCGCCTGTTGCGGCGTTGCCGTAGCCGACCAGGCCGACGGCGAGCGTTCCGAAGATACCGCAGATGCCGTGAACGGTGATCGCGCCGACCGGATCGTCGACCTTGATCTTGTCGATGAACAGGACGCCTTCGACGCAGAGCATGCCGGCGACGATGCCGACGACGATCGACCAGCCGCCCGTGATGTTGTAGCAGCCGGCGGTGATGCCCACGAGACCGGCAAGCGCTCCGTTGAGGGCCATCGAAAGGTCGAGGAGGCCACTCCGGATTCGAATCCAGGTTAGCGCGCCGCAGAATCCAGCGGCCGCCGCCAGGTTGGTCACCAGGACGATTCGGCCCACTTCGGCGTCCATGGCGAGCTCCGAGCCGCCGTTGAAGCCGAACCAGCCGAGCCAGAGGATGAGCACGCCAAGCGCGGCGAGCGGGAAGTTGTGCGCAGGCATCGGGCGAACCGAGCCGTCTGGCATGTATTTGCCGATTCTTGGGCCGACCACCAGGGCGCCCGCCAGTGCCATGCCGCCGCCAACGCCATGAACGACCGTGCTTCCAGCAAAATCGACGAAGCCCATTTCAGAGAGCCAGCCGCCGCCCCAAACCCAGTGACCGACCACCGGATAGATGATGATCGTGGCGATCGCCGTGAAAAAGAAGAAGGTCAGCAGTCGCGCGCGCTCAGCAACGGCGCCCGACACGATCGTGCAAGCGGTCGCCGCGAAGACGAGCTGGAAGAAGAGAAAGACGTAAGGCGGAAGGTCCGCGTCCGCTCCCCCGTTGCTCGGGAAGAAGCTCGCGAGCCCCATGAAGGCATTGCCTTCGCCAAACATCACGCCGTAGCCCACCAAGTAGAAGATGAGCGATGAAATCGCGACGACACCGAAGTTCTTCATCAACACCATCACCGCATTTTTCTTGCGGCAGAACCCGCTCTCCACGAGAGCGAAGCCCGCGTGCATGAAGAAAACGAGTGCGGCGCTAACGAGAACCCACAATGCGTTTACATACGTTGTCAGTTCCGAAAGTTGTTCTTCCATGATCCTTGCACCTCTTAGTCATGGCCGCAGCGCACCCTCGGCAGCGGCACGAGGGGATCTATGGCTGCGTCGTATTTCCGATTTGTTTCTCCGAGGCATCGGTTTGGGAAAAACCGATCCGGGTATCCGCGAGTTGCGCTCCCGGCAGCCGGGCCACATGCTCGGAACATGAGTAGTTTCCCGCATTTGGCGTATGGAACGCCCCGCAAGCTGCCAAAGCCGGACAGCCTTCCCGGCCGCGTGGTCGTGCTGGACGTGGCCTTCGCGGCAAATGCAGGAGGGGCCAGCTACGAGAAGACGACGCTGCCTTTCATCAAGGGCCTAGGCTCACGCTTGGCGATGTGGATCGATCACCATGACCACGATCGCCACGTGGACTACGCAGACGACGCTCGTTTCATTCTGCGGACCAAGGCGCAGCACGGTGCCTGCCCCGAGCTCGTCACGCCGCAAAGGGTTGCGGCCGCAGGCGAGATCGATACGGTCTGTTGCCACGTGGACTTCGATGGTCTTTGCTCCGCGGCCAAATGGATTCGTGGCGGTGTCGAGCCTTATGCAGGTGCCGACGAGGACGCGCGGGCGATCGACACGCGGCTCGGCGAGCCGACCGAGCGCGCCCGAGTCCTCGACCGGGCGCTCCGTGCTAGGCCGCGTGATGAAGGTCTTCGCGGCTTGATGGTGCGGTACCTGGCTGACGGCGCGCGCGACGCTGCGATGTACCGAGATTTTCAAATTGTCGCAGAAGCCTTAGAGGCCAGGGAACGAGAGGCCAAGCGGCTTTCGGCCCGCTACGAAGTTCGCGGCGATCTCGCGATATGCGACGCCACCAGACGCGACGGTCCATACGATAAGACTGAGTTGCTGCTAATCGGCCAACGACTTGCGCCCATCTCCCTGGTGCACGACGAAACCACCGTCACCGTGGCGGCGCGCTTCGACAGCGGAATCGACCTGGTACGAGCCCTCGGGCTCAACGGGGGCATGCCGACGCGGGTCAGCGTCGCTGCCAAGCGACTGGACGAAGTCATTGAGGTTTTGGGCCGTTTTGAGCTCGCGGGATAGCCACGCGCAAACGGGCTATAATCGGGCAATGGAGCTCACGCTCTCCCAGATCGAGGCCCTTCCGAAGACCGACCTCCACGTCCATCTGGACGGGTCGCTACGGTTGTCCACCATGCTCGAGCTCGCGGCAGAGCAGAAAGTCTCCTTGCCGTCCGACACCCCCGAGGGTCTCAAGAAGGCGCTGCACTGCGGAGAGCATGCCGGCTCCCTCGTCGAGTACCTGAAGGCGTTCGAGACGACGCTCAAGGTCCTGCAAACCGCCGAAGCTCTCTACCGCGTCGCCTACGAGCTGAGCGAGGACGCTGCCGCAGAGAACGTCCGCTACATGGAGGTGCGTTACTCGCCGATCCTCCACACGCGCGGCGGGCTCCGCCTCACGACCGTCGTGGAAGCCGTGCTCACGGGGCTCTGGGATGCACAAAAAGACCACGGCTTGGTCGCGAACGTGATCCTTTGCGGCATTCGGAACATCTCGCCCGAGTCGTCCTTCGAGATGGCCCAATTGGCAGTCGCGTACAAGAACCGCGGAGTCGTCGCGTTCGACCTGGCGGGCGCGGAGTACGATCATCCTGCCAAGCACCATCTTCGCGCCTTCAAGTTGGTCCGTGACAACAACATCGCGGTAACCATCCATGCCGGGGAGGCCTACGGGCCCGCCTCGATTCATCAGGCGATTCACGTTTGCGGCGCGCATCGCATCGGCCACGGCTGCCGCCTACGCGAGGACGGCGACCTGCTCCACTACGTCAACGACCATCGAATTGCGCTCGAGTGCTGTCCCTCGTCGAACGTGCAGACCGGCGCCGTAAGAGACCTTCGAACCCACCCGCTCAAGCTCTATCATGACCTCGGCTTGCGAGTGACTATCAACACCGACAACCGGCTGATCGCCGACACGACGGTGTCGCGGGAGCTCTGGCTTTGCCATAGCCGGATGGGCATGGATCGCGACGACATTCACCGGATGATCATCAACGGCTTCAAGGCGGCTTTCCTGCCGTTTCACCAGAAGCAGACTATGGTTCGCGCTGTGTTTCGGGAGCTGTCCAACGCAGGACAGGCTTCCGAGCAGCCTGAGTCTCGTCCAGCCGACGCAAACGCGTGATCTGGGGAGCCGCCTTGGCGAAGTCGGGGTCGCTGCTCGCCTCCTCGCTGATCGTCTTCATGACCTCCACGAACTCGTCGAGGGTTTGCAGGCTTTCGGTCTCGGTCGGTTCGATGAGCATTGCGCCCTTCACGACCAGCGGGAAGTACACCGTCGGCGGATGGAAACCGTAGTCCATGAGCCGCTTGGCGACGTCCATCGTCGTCACGTGCGAATCCCTGAGGTGTCGATCGCTGATCACCACTTCATGCATGCAGATTCGGTCGTAAGGAACATGCCAAACCTCGCCTAGTCGGGCTCGAAGGTAGTTCGCGTTGAGAACCGCGAGCTCGGTGGCTTGCCTCAGGCCTTCGGCACCCATCTCCCGGAGGTAGGCATAGGCCCGCACCATCATGCCGAAGTTGCCTTGGAACGAGCGCAGCCTGCCGACCGAAGCCGGACGGCTGTCGTAGTCGAGTACGAAACGCCCGTCTCGCTTTTCGACGACCGGGACCGGCGCGAAGGGATCGAGGAGCGCCTTGTACCCCACCGGGCCGCAGCCAGGGCCACCACCGCCATGCGGGGTGGTGAATGTCTTGTGCAAATTGAACTGCATCACGTCGATCCCGAGGTCGCCGGGCCGCGCTTTGCCCATCAAGGCGTTGAGGTTCGCGCCATCGCCATAGACGAGCCCGCCCTTGCTGTGCACGAGCTCGGAGATCGCGGCCATGTGGGTTTCGAAGAGCCCAACCGTATTCGGATTGGTCGCCATGACGGCCGCGACCTCGTCGTCGACGAAGGGCGCGAGGGCCTCGGTGGTCACGACGCCTTCCTCGCCGACAGGAAACGGCACAGCCTGCAAGCCATTGAGCGCGCAGGAGGCCGGATTGGTTCCATGCGCTGTGTCTGGGATCAGCACCTTCTTTGGGTCGCGCCCCTGCGACTGATGGTACGCTCGGATCATCATCAGGCCTGTCAGCTCGCCTTGCGCGCCAGCGGCGGGATGCAGCGACACGCGATCCATCCCGCAAACCTCGGCCAACCCCTGCTCGAGCCGCCACATCAGCTCGAGCGCCCCTTGGACGAGGTCATCGGGCATGTAAGGGTGCAGGTCCGCAAAACCACTCAAGCGAGCCGCCCACTCGTTGACCTTCGGGTTGTATTTCATCGTGCAAGAGCCGAGCGGATACATGCCGATGTCGATCGCAAAGTTCTGCTGGCTCAATCGTACGTAGTGGCGGACGACCTCGGGCTCGGAGACCTCCGGCAGCATGGGGGGGCACTCACGGGCCATGTCCCCGAACGCGCTTTTTGGGTCGACGTTTGGCAGCTCATCGGACGTGAGCGACGCGCCGTGGCGACCAGGCGAACCCTGCTCGAAAATCAGCGGTGTTTGAAAGGAAAGACCTGACGTAGCCGAGCCGGGCATGATGACCTCGACCCGCAAGCTAGTGGATTGTCGACTGCCCGCAAGCGATCAAACGGTCTGAAGGAGCGCTTCGCTGAGGGCCTCGATCGCCGCCGTGTCTTTTTCGAGACCGCTGTAGTAAGGCAGCTCGCTGCAAGGGGCGTCGATGTGGGTACACACCTGCCGTACCGCCCTTGCCTGGACCGTCTCGCGAAGAACGCGTCGCTTGCCAGCCAAGGCGAGCCCACGGATGTCGCTGTCCTCTGCAAGCTCCGATGGCAGGCTTTCGAGAACGGGGCGTTCGTTTTCAACGAAGAGCACGTTGAGCACTCGGTTGATCACGAGTTGGAGCACCGGAATCTGTAACTCTTTGCTCAGGGCGTCTGAGAG
>Ga0316201_10000977_pt1 | contig 18226 bp, 12 predicted proteins | sample CS6wburrow_MG_FD_204516 | JGI IMG/M metagenome (GOLD analysis project Ga0316201, IMG submission 204516) | Coastal sediment microbial communities from Delaware Bay, Delaware, United States - CS-6 worm burrow | ecosystem: Environmental > Aquatic > Marine > Coastal > Sediment | place: USA... | reverse complement strand
CCTGAACAATTTTTACGAATAAAGGGCTTTTTCGATCTATTATAATAATATTTGGCTCTATCCCATGTATTTTGATAATATAAATCGTTTAACGCGATTATTCAATTGTGACAAGATTCAATAAGAATTATAATGTTTTTCCAGTTTGCACGGGAACATGGGCTTGTCAGCTTTTGAAATTTTTGCACGCAAAAATTTGTGGAATTGATAATTGTTCATTGTTTTAGTCTAAATCATTCTCTATTAACCAAAAAGGGTTTTTATGAATATTAATGAAATTCAATCATTTGTTCCACCAGTTCGCACTTTGATGGGCCCTGGGCCTTCTGATGTGCATCCTCGGGTTTTGCAGGCCATGGGACGTCCGACTATCGGTCATTTGGATTCAAATTTTATTGATATGATGGATGAGCTGAAGGTGTTATTACAATATGCCTTTCAAACTGAAAACGCCTTAACCATTCCACTCTCTGCACCCGGTTCGGCGGGCATGGAATGTTGTTTTGTTAATTTGGTAGAGCCAGGTGATAAAGTGGTTGTCTGTCAAAATGGTGTATTTGGTGGCCGGATGAAAGAGAATGTGGAACGCTCTGGTGGCATTGCAGTGATGGTTGAGGATGAGTGGGGAAATGCTGTTGATCCTCATAAATTAGAAGAAACGCTGAAGGTTAATCCAGAAGCGAAAATTGTTGCCTTCGTTCATGCCGAAACCTCTACTGGTGTGCAATCAGATGCGAAAACATTGTGTGAAATCGCGCATAACTATGATTGCCTCACCCTTGTTGATACCGTCACTTCGCTTGGCGGAACGCCGGTTAAAGTGGATGAGTGGGAAATTGATGCCGTTTATTCAGGCTCACAAAAATGTTTGTCTTGCACCCCCGGCTTGTCGCCTCTCAGCTTTAGTGAAGCTGCGGTTGAGAAAATTAAGGGGCGCAGGACTAAGGTACAAAGTTGGTTCCTCGATCTCAATTTGGTGATGAGTTATTGGGCTAGCGGTGCCAAACGCGCTTATCACCATACTGCCCCCATCAATGCGCTTTATGGATTGCATGAATCCTTGGTGATGCTTAAAGAAGAAGGGCTAGAAAATGCGTGGGAGCGACATGAAAAAAACCATCAAGCCTTTCGTCTCGGTATCGAAGCGATGGGCCTGTCTTTTAAGGTGAAAGAGTCAGAACGTTTGCCACAACTCAACGCCATTAATGTGCCAGAAGGAATAGACGAAGTTGCAATGCGTAAACGCTTGTTAACGCAATACGATTTAGAAATTGGTGCCGGGCTAGGTAATCTAGCGGGCCGCATTTGGCGCATTGGTTTGATGGGTTATGCTTCTAACATGAAAAATATCTCTTACTGTCTAGGTGCTATGGCAGATATCCTTGAGAATTCGTAATCAGTTGTCGGGTGGGCAACGTGGTTGCCCACCGTTATAACCAATAACCACATCAGTCATCATCATGCTTAAAAAATATAACTTCGCTTTCTTTGGACTCTCAGGCTCTGGAAAAACCTGTATTTTAGCAACCCTTGATATGCAGCGCGTAGAACATCCGGCGGGCTATACTTGTTCATTGCTACCTGTGACGGTAAAACGTCCGATGGGCGATCCTGAAAAGTGGACGGCTGAAGAAAAGGAAGCTGATATTCTCTATAAAAGTAGCGATAGGCTTGAGGAAGCTAAACAAGAATTAGAACAGGGTACTGTGCCAAGGGGAACCGAATTAACTATAGATTTTATATTTGATTATAAATTTTCATCACCTAAAACAGGAGAATTTTGTGCCCGATTAATAGATTATGGTGGTGAATTAGTCAATCCTAACAATGCGCCTCAAGATATTGCAAAAGAATTGCGCGAAAAATTGAGAGGTATGGATGGTATTTTCGTGTTAGCGCCGGCCCCTTTTCCTAATGATATTAAACAGGGTAAGACTGAAAAACTCAATAGACTGCAAAAAACTTTAGGATTAATACAATTTGGTAATACGATACCGATTGCCTTGTTAGTGACTAAATGGGATCGTATTGCGGCCTTACCTGGTTCGTTCCTTGTCCAACCCTTAAATAAAGATGAACTTCCTAGCATCGAACATCGTGATTTATATAATGATCTTGTCAATAAAGTGGGTGAAGACAATTGTAAAGCTTTTCCTATCAGCGCCTTTGGTGAAAGTGATCGGCAAGCGACATCCGATGGCAAGGAAAGAGAATTGCCTAAACAAGTTAACCCGCTGATGCCCTTTGGCTTATTGGAGGGGTTTATCTGGTTAACACAACGCTTACAAACGATTAAATCACAACGCGATGCGATTAGATTACAAAATGATACGATAGAATTGCAAAATTATGAACAAACAGTAGCCAATTATAAAGGCTGGTTCCCCTATCCTTCATTGTCTTTATGGCATCTTAAACGTACTGGAAAAGAGATTATCAATCTCTTTCCTAAAGATTCAGAACCGGAAAAGCGTGCTCAACAGGCACAGGATCACTGTTCAAAGATATGGTGGAGTCGTTTAGTCGTTTTACCCTTTGTCGCCATGGGGATACTCTTAATCTATTTGTGGACTTCCCAAGCTTATGACGATAAAAAAAGCTATGATGAGGCTCACAGTACTTTAAATGATCCCAACGCTGATTTCGAGGAGATTCAAAAAGCAGAACAGTGGCTAGAAAATTATTACTATACACTTTGGCATCCTATTTCGTGGCTATTCGTCGTTAGCAATGGCACGGTTAAATCTGAACTGGATAAATCGCGTCACCAGAACGAACAACGGTTTTGGCATGCGATACAACAAGCGAACTCTATAAAAAATAAACGGGAAGCGGCCAAAGCTTATCAAAAGGTACTCCCTAATGGTCAGCATATTGCTGAAGTTGAAGTCATTATCACGCAAACAGAAGACATTTTGCGTCAAAAACGCGAACAGCAATGGTGGCAACCAGTAGAACAAGCCCCTTCTGTGACGGCTAAACTGAAAGCGGCGCGTGCTTACCTTAAAGCCTTACCTAATGGTGAACGTAAGGCAGAAATAAATAGTCTTATCGTACAAGCCGAAGAAAGCTTGCTTCAAGAAAAGGAACAACGTTTATGGCTGGCTGTCACACAAGCCGAATCTTCTACTGCCAAACTCACGGCTGCACGTCATTACCAAGAAGCGTTTCCAAATGGTCAACATCAGGCTGAAAGGCTGAATATTATTGTACCCATTGAAGAGGCATTGCGTGAGCAAGAAGAACAACGCTTGTGGCAACCGGTATTAGAGGCCACTTTTCCAAGCACTCAAAAAGAAGCCGCGCAAAATTATTTGCAAGAAAAATCCAATGGTCGGTATGTCGTTGAAGCTAAAAATATTATTCGGCAAGCGGAAAGGGCATTACGTGAAGAAGAAGAACAACGCTGGTGGCTACCCGTAGAACAAGCGCCTTCAACGCGTATTCAGGTGGAAAAAGCACGCGCTTATCTAGAAGAGATGCCAACGGGTAAACATGCCGCGAAAGCTGAGGGCATCATTGCAGAATATGATTCTCAAAAAGAGTGGTTGACTTTTCAAACTGACTATTATGAATTGTTTAATGAAGGCCTGTTTTTAGAAGCCGCTCTGCATTTAAGCCAGCATCAGTTGAAAGATGATCCGAATTTACAAACTTTGAAACGACAGTTTCTGGCTAATATATTCCAATCACTTGAAACCCAAGTCAGTCGGCTGATTGGCCTTAGAAAATGGTCTGAGGCTTATGAAATATTGAATAATTATGGGAATTGGCCGGCTGAATTCCAAGATATGCAAAAACGAGCTAAGGTGCGTATTTTACGGAAAAAAGTGCAAGAAGCTAAGGATCGTTATCTGTACATCAGCTTATTTGAATCGAGAGACGTAGAACGTGCTGACAATTATTTACGTTCTGCACCTTTGCATACGATGCGGGATAAAGTGGAAGCGTATAAAAAGTATCTGATTGAAATCAACAATCCCCTGAAATTGGAGTTGATTTTGGCGAGGATAGAGTGGGGAGAGTTAGATGATGACGATAATATTGTGACCGTTTTCTTGGATGGTAAAAAAATAATAGAAAAAACAAAGGTTAATGCCGATAAAAATGACTATACAGAGGAAATCGGCCGCGTTTCTTTTGAAAAGAAACTGAGTACAATGGTGACCATTAAAGTCAGAATTGTCGAGGATAATTGGCTTTCAAGTTTTGATGACAATGGGCAAGCCAGTCGAACCCTCAAAGTTGAACAATTAGATGGTCTGATTCTTAATCTCAGACCGCCAAGCAATGAATTTGTTAATAAAGCGGTATTTCGATTGAAGGGGATACCCTCAGAACCGTATTTGCCAGATTGGGGAGGCTGAAGGTCAATAAGGGCAGACACGCAGGTATGCCCCTTACAAAACCCCGCATATTTAAGGGCTGTAGGGGCAGCCCGATGGTGTTCGCCCAGACTTAACTGTTGATAACGGATAACGGATAAAAAATGTTTTTAATTGCACAAACACCGCGAGCAGGGGAAGGTAATCATTGTCTTATTGTGCCCTGTCGTTTGCCGATTTCAGAACGGGAAGTCTTTGATCGCATCAATACGGCCATTTATCAATCTGAAGGCAAAGATTATATTGCTGTCAGTCAATTAGTTGAACAAACGGCTAGTGTTCGTCAAGGTAGTGAAATATTGGTGTTGGTAGGTGTTAATGTTGAACACTTGTCAAACAGTCAACGCGCTGAGGTACGTTCAAAACTTGAATATTATTTATCTCAATTTGAAGTACTCGTCACACAGACGATTGATTGGCCTGATAGTTGTACTTTACTTGCCTATCGTCCTGAGTTAGAAGGCTGGGGGCAAGATAGGGTGTTTACTCGTCTACCTCGGAAAATGGTGCGTAATAATAGATCAGGTTGCTTCTCGTTCTTGGCTTATTTCTCTCGACCCAAAAGAGTGGTTCACAAATTTCCAGGCAAAATGCCAAGCTTTCATAAAAGCAGAATAGAAAGAATAAAAAGAATAGAAACCGTCAATAATCAGTGCCGCACTGATGGCAAATGGTTTAATTCCTCTAAAGCCTGGTTTGTGATTTTGATGATGGTTATCACGATAGGTGTTGTTAGCCTGATTCAATACGGGAAAGATCATGAACAAACGATGGCAATAATAAATCTGACGACAGTACCTAAAACGAATGCGGAAACCTTTCTTGAAGTGTTATATCAACACGGTATTATTGACAGCAAGAATGAGAAGCAAGCAAAAGAGGAATTAGAGCGTTTATTATGTGGTACGCCCCATAAACCGTTATCTCAGTGTTATGAATTACCTATCAAATTAAATGAATTAAATGATATTAACCATTTAACAACAAGCTTGCTGAAAGAGAAGGGCTCAGGCGATTTCCTGAGAATGCAACTTAATCTTGATCAGATTGATTCACTGGACAGGATTGTGAAAATGCGTAATCAGTTAAGACAGCTTGATGCGGCTTTAGAGAATACGGTACCGATAACAGTCTATATACCTTTGTTGAGTGATGAAGAATTCAATATTGCTAAGAAATTAGAAAAACAGCTAAGCGAAGCTTTGCTAGAAGATAAAAAATTAGTTGATTATTTAAATGAAGATATGGTTTATTTGACACGACAAGTCACATTTAAGCGGCTTTTGAGCTTTTGGGATGATGTCTTTTCGAGAAAGCACCTTCATAATGCAAAAAAAGAATTAACACGGTTGCTCAATCAGGTTTGCAATCAATCCCTGATCTGTCACATCGAAAAATTGCATCGATATCGTCAGGCTCAATCTATTCAGGATATTATTGAAGCTCCAAAAAAAGATCAACACTTCATTTCTGATGAACTGGGTTTGAATAAACTGACTGAGATACCTCAACCCGATCAAATTGTCGCCATTCGTAACGCTTTAAGAATACTCCACGCCCAATTGAATGAGAAAACAGCAGAGCGCATTTTTTTGCCTTTATTTCAACAGGAAGATGTTCTACTTATTTCTGAAATCAAACAAGAATTTGAATTGAAAGAGGGTTCAGTTAGCTTATTAGATGGTTTAAGAAACAAAATCAATAGAAAACCATATCGTTTTTTCAAAAAGTCAATGAAAAAATTGATTCAAAAAATTGATGATGTGAAAGAACTACAAGAATTTGCTAGAAGAATGGATAAACCATAACAACTACACGGATTTTGTATAAGTAAGAAAGGATAAACCATAACAACTACACGGATTTTGTATAAAAAAATTGCTGTCGTTTGGGTTATCCTTTCTTATATCAAATCCCTGTCGTTTCTTTCAACAAGGCTCGCAAAAACACCCAAATCTTGCCAACACTAGCCATAAGAAGTTTTTCATCAGGAGAATGGGGATATTTAATCGTAGGGCCGATGGAAATCATATCCATGCCTGGTATATTATCGCCAATGATGCCACATTCAAGCCCTGCATGCATCACTTCCACTATAGGTTTTTTATCAAATAACCGCTCATAAATCTCAACGCTTTTAGCCAACAACTTCGATTCACTATTTGGCTGCCAAGCGGGATAAAGAACTTCACTGTGTGCTTCTCCTCCCACTAATCGAGTACAAGCCTCAATCCGATGAGTCAGTGCCTCAAGCCTTGATAACCGCGAACTTCTTTGGCTAGTGATAATCTTTAAATTCCCGGCTTCAATGCAGATATTGGCCAGATTATTTGATGTTTCCACCACTTGTTTCATATCAGTAAACATGGCAGAAACGCCATGCGGTAGCACCATAATAAAATCAATGATCTGAGCCGTTTTTTCCAATGTCATCGCTTGATCGTAGTGCCCCTCACCCGCTTCGATTTTGATGAATAAGTCAGGATCAGTATTTTGATATTCCGACTTTAAGCGCGTTTCAGTTGCTTGTACAATAGCCTCAACGGTTTCAGTCTGGTTTTGGGGAACAAACACCCACGCTTCAGCATCACGAGGAATAGCGTTATGGGCACTACCCCCACTGATGTTCGCTAACCGAATATCAATTTGCGTTGTGAGCGCATAGAGTGTTTGGTTCAGTACTTTAATCGCATTGGCTTTTCCAGCATTGATATCAACCCCAGAATGTCCCCCTCTCATACCAGAAGCATTGACTTTCATCAGTTGAAAATCAGTCGGTACATCGCGCCAATCAATCGGTACGGTAATATCAGTATTAAAACCCCCGGCACAGCCTACTGTAAAATGCCCTTCCACTTCAGAATCAATATTAATCAAGATGCGGCCGTCAAAAAAGCCCAGTTCTAGCGCACTGGCACCGACTAAACCTGTTTCTTCATCTACGGTAAACAGTAATTCCAATGGTGGATGAGACACTTCCTTATCCAACGCTAAAGCCATTGCCAAGGCGATAGCAATACCATTATCAGCACCCAAGGTTGTTTTATCGGCCGTTAGCCACTCCCCCTCATAAATGAGTTTAATGGGATCAGTGGTAAAATCATGTTCAGAATCAGACGTTTTTTCACAAACCATGTCTAAATGCCCCTGAAGAACCACGATAGGGGATTTTTCATAGCCAGGTGAAGCGGGGACTTTAATTAAGAGATTTTGCACTTTGTCGGTGACAACGGCAAAACGATTTTCCTTCGCCCAATTCATTAACCAGTCTCGAATCGCGCCTTCATTTTTGGAACAGCGTGGAATTTGGTTGATCTGTTCAAACCACTTAATAATCTCATCTGTTTTAGTCTGTTCAAGTGTCATTATAAATACTCCAGTGTAGGAAGGTTTATTTCGGTTCTATTTTGCCACGGAAAAACACTTCAAGACGCTTCAATATTCCGTGCTTTCCGTGTCATTCCGTGGCTTACTAATCATTTTTGAGTGTTGAATGATTATCTTGACTAGGCAACACTATATAAAATCGACTCCCCTTCCCTTCTTCACTTTCAACTCCAATTGTGCCCCCATTTTTTTCCACAAACTCTTTGCACAACATCAAACCTAAACCTGTGCCTTTTTCTTTATGAGTTCCAAGAGTCGTATAAGAAACATCAAATCCGAACAACTTGTCGATATTTTCTGGTTTAATGCCAACGCCGGTGTCTGAAATGGATATTTCGACCATATTCTCTCGTGCTTGTTTAGCCGATATCTCTATCTGGCCTTTTTCTGGGGTGAATTTGATCGCATTAGCCAGTAGATTTCGGATAACCGTATTAAGCAGGTTCTCATCAGCAAAAACCAAGGTAGTCTCGTCAACTGAGGAGAATATTTTGATCTGCTTATTTTTGGCATTTTCATCCAAAAAGCCAATAGTGTATTCAACGAGTTTTTGCAAGTTTAAGGTTGCTGGAATCACTTTCAAGCTACCCGTTTGTGATCTTGACCATTCTAACAAATTTTTAAGTAAATCATAGCCTTGCATTGAGGATTTAAGAATACTCTGAAGAAAGTCTTCTTTTTCCGCATCATCCAATTTTATCTTCGGATCGGTTAATAGAAATGACAAACCCAGTAATGCATTAAAGAGATTGATTAAATCATGCGAGATAATGGAAAAAAATTTGTCTTTGGTGGCCAGGGCTTGTTTGAGGCTTTCCTTTGCCACTTTGAGTTCCAGATGCGTATTGACGCGCGCCATCAATTCTTTGGAATTAAAAGGTTTGGTGACATAATCAACGGCCCCGACTTCCAAGCCTTGAACAATATCCTCTTGTTCTGTCTTAGCCGTCAAAAAAATCACAGGAATATCTTGAGTTTCAACGTCTTGCTTTAATTGTTTGCACACTTCAAAACCGTCCATATCGGGCATCATAATATCCAGCAAAATGAGATCAGGCAATTTCCTTTTAATGGACTTCAAAGCATTAGCCCCACTTAGGGCAATAGCTGGACTTAAGCCATTTTCCTTCAGAATACTGCCTAATACTTTCAAATTTGCCGCATTGTCATCTACGACGAGAATGAGTTTCTTATTGCTCACCTGAACGCTCCTTTAATTATCAGTTATCAGTTATCAGTTATCAGTTATCAGTTATCAGTTAGCAATGCCGGTATTTGAGAGAAAATTGAACGTTGATTTAACGGATTAAACAGATTAATGCTGATGAATGAAGTGTTAATCTGTATTCTCCCCTCAATATTATATAAAATGTTTTAATCCAATAAACGCACTATGCCAGCTTTATCAATTATCACATCAACTATGTCGTTATTTTAGAGAAAATTGAACGTTGATTTAACGAATTAAACAAATTAATGCTGATGAATGAAGTGTTTATTGGTATTCTCCCGTCAGTATTTATAATACTGACAATTAACAATTAACAATTATCACTTTGTCAAAATTTTGAAGTCATTTGGAAACAGATAAGCCTTTTATCAACCGTTTTTTGTTTTATATCATTAATGAGTTGTGAGGGGCTATTATTTTTTTAACCTAAATTCATGAACACCTGAATATCATAACTGATAAACTCTTTTAATTCTTATGCGCTTCAATGAGTGTTATTCAATTAAATAATTTATGTTTTGTCGATTTTGTCAAAAAAACATATAAAATGATGACGATATAATTAAATAGGTGCAAACCTTGAAGGGATTGCATAAGAATGATTCGTTTGACAACAAAATATAGTACAACGAATTAGGAAATAAACGACTAATTGAGGGTAGCGTTGATTCATTAAATTTTCAAAACCCAAGTAACAATCAATCATTTTCCTAATTAAATCATTTAGATAGGATATCCGTCACTTTTTCGCTGGCTTCTCAGTTGGAAAATGGTGTGTGGGTAGCTATTATGCACTGTACTCTATAAAATACATCAGGTTGTGATTCGGGCGCATTTCTAAAAAAAGGGTTATCAAGATAAATCTTGAAGGCCCGCTTTTCGTTTCAAATTGATTTTGCGAAGACTTTCGTTTCAAATTGATTTTGCGAAGATTTTCGTTCCAAATTGATTTTGCGAAGGCCAAGAAATGACCCTTTTTTTGGAAATGCGCCCTGTGATTGTGTGATTTCAAAATCAGAATGAGGCTATTCGTGAACTGTAAAAGCTTGGCACAACTGATCATCTCAGGAGCGTTTATCTTATCCCCTGTTTTTATATCCGCACTGGCGGCTGCGGATAAGGATAAATGTAATATAAAACTTGATATGTCATGTACTTATAATCCAAAACCGGCATCGGATGATTTTGAGTTACCCATGCCTAAAATAGTCGGCTTGGGTGAAATGCAAATGGTTTTCCGAAAAGTGACGGTGCCGGGCGCAGAATTTTGGGGCAATCCCGAACGTCTCGTGCGCGTGGGTGATACGCGCGATGATTCCGCAAGCGTTTTTGAAGGCATTCAACGTTTGCCCATCTCAGGTGTTTTTTATGATCGCAAGGCGAAGAATTGGTTTTATTACCTTGGCAAATATGAAGTCACTATTGCCCAATATGTTGCTGTGATGGGCTCTGGCGATGAAAAAAAAGGTTTGGCGCATTTCTATGCCGCGACGGGTGATAAAAAACAGATCAAAAAATTGAAAAAAGCCAGTAAAAAAGGTAAATGGCGTGAGTTGGCTAAACCCCTGTCTTATGTCACTTGGCGAGATTTTCAAGCGTTTATTCACCACTATAATGTGTGGTGTTATGCGAATACAGCTTGTCTTGCCAAATTGCCGAGATTGCCTAAAAACGATTGGAAGGCGCGAGTTGATAAAGATCGTGATCCACCAGGGTTTTTTAGATTACCCACTGAGATAGAATGGGAATATGCCGCGCGGGGAGGCTATACGGCCTTAAAAAAGGAGGAAGAGGGCCGTCCGGTTTTTGAAAAGCCTTTACCTTTTCCACAAGATCAGTTAAAAAAATATGCTTGGACAAAACCCCATAGTCGAAAAGGGGCTACGCGCATTGGACGCTGGCAAGAAACTGGCGGATTTTATGATATCTTTGGTAATATACAAGAGTTGAACAGCCATTTGTTTGTGGCTGAAATGATTCAAGGCAAAGTGGGGGCATTGTCTGCTAGAGGGGGCAGTTTTCGCGATCACGCGAGAACGATTCGATCCTCTTTTCGGCGAGAGGTTGAGATTTATAAACCCACAGAAAATCGTGAAGGGAAAATTGAGGAAATCATTGAATCACGTTCTTCAACAACCGGCATTCGATTGGCTATTGGCGCTTTAGTCAGTCCTTCCCCTCGTTTTAGTGATGAAGTCAAAGCGGAATATGATGATTATGAGAAGGCCGTTCGAGCAACAACGGCTGCGGGAAAATCGACCAGCGATGCTTTGGTACGCGGTTCCGATGACTTGAAAGAAGCCTCTCGCACTATCGAAAGATTGAAAAAACGAGATGCTGAATTATCCGAAGAGTTACTGGCTTTAAAGGATCGAGCAACGGATTTACCGCCACTGGTGCGTGATAGTGAGGGTTTGAAAGACGCTTATCGCACAATCGACACACTGAAAACACGTTACACAGAATCATCCAGAGAAATTCGTATTCTTCAAGAAGCGCTACTCTCAGCAGACAATAAAATTCAAGAAGGTATTCGACAAGTTTCTTCCTATCTGACAGAAGTGGCTTTATTTCGCATACAGTCTGGCGGATATAGTTACGTTGCCTCTCGTAAGTATCAAAAATTTTTGGACAGAAACAAAGAAAAGGCTGCTGTTTCTACTGCGATGAAAAGACGCATTCGCCAAACGCAAAATAAGTTAGCACAAGCCGAAAAATTACATCAAGAGCATTTGTCTGCTTATGTCAAAACTTTGATGAAATTAGGGGGATATCCTAAAGCCTACCTTGATCAGGCTGTTAAACGACTGATAACTAAATCAGATGATAAGAAGAGTCTTAAATTTATCAAGCTGATGAAGCAACATCTTGATCAAGCGACGCGTGGTGTCAGCAAACCTAATTTATGGATAAGTGAAGCAGAAAGTTTGGCTTCACGGGTTTATACTGTCAGGTAATTTGAAATGGTGTTCAAAATTTGAATGCTTTGAATTGGAGTTCAAACTTTAGTTTGAATGCTTTGAAATGGCGTTCAAACTTTAGTTTGAATTTGATTGATTTAACTTTAATAACTTATTAAGGAGGTATAATATTATGCGTATTTTTGAGAATACCTTTAGGCTGTGTGTCGTAATCACTCTAAGCACCTTTTTGTTATCGGCCTGTAGTACCATGACTAAAGAGGAAAACAATCAGGCCCGTACCACGGCTGAAGGCATGGGTATCGGTGCCATTATTGGGGGTGCCCTCGGTGTAATCCTCGGTGATAATAAGGAAAGTGCCGCGATTGGCGCTACAATTGGTGGTATTGTAGGCGGGGTTGCGGGATCGGTCGTTTCAGAACAAAAAGATCAGTACGCAGCACAAGAGGCTAAATTAGAGGTCGAAACTGAAAAAACGGCTAAGTTGGTAGCTGAAGTCAAGCAAGTGAACGATGGCTTACGAAGCAATATAGCGGGCTATCAGGAAGAAAAGGCAGAACTGGAAGCGCAAATCAGCACGGGCCATAACAAGCACAGGGAGTTACAAACGCTGCATAGCAAGGTTCAAAGCCAGAAAAAACAAGCCAATTTAGCCCTTGCAAATGTCACTAAGAACTTGCAGGGTGCTAATAAGAATTTGCAGATTGCACAGGCTGATTATGCTAAACAACAAAAACAAGCTTCGAGAGACAAATCTCGTTATGATGACAAAAAGAAGCGAGAGGGTAGCGGTGACGACAAGAAATTGAAGGCCTTGGAAAATCAGGTTGCTGCCTTAGAACGGGAAAAAAACTCGCTTGAAAATTATGCCGATGAACTTTCGGCACTGGGTGCGGCTTTAAGCCGGTAAGGTTTTGTTGATTTTTGATGATTTTTGTTGTAATGGTTTTGTAAATGCGACAATGTGAGACAAGTTGATATAGATGTTCATATCATTACAGCAAAAAGGGCAACCAGAAATTATTTTTGCGAAACTCTATATCATACTATGCTCAAAACAACTGATGAGGAACAATAATGCGTCGGATATTTTTAAGAACCTTTGTATTTGGGATATCACTCGGCTTGGTAGCCTGTGCGACTACTGATGATCCCAGTGAAGGCGGGTTTTTTGATGGTGTCGCTGGACTTTTCAGTGGCACTTATGATCAACGTCAGAAAGACAAGGAAGCGAAGCTGGCTGAGGAAGAAAAGCGTCATGCGGAAATGCGAGATGAACAGAAGCAATTAGAGGCTGAATTGACGACTGTCAAAAACGATTTAGCGACGTTGAAAACGGAAGTTGATGATCTGTCCCAGAAAAACGCTCAACTCTCTGATAAAATTTCGGGGATTCAGGGCAAAACGGCCAAAATAGTCGCTGAAAAAAAACGCTTAAGTTCACAGGCTAATTCGCTTCAAAAACGCCTTAAATCGATTAGCACAAAAATAAAATCGGTTAGAAACGAGGCCGAGTCTTATCGGAAAAAGACAGCGAAATTGAAATCAATACCGAGCAAGTTTTCAACGGATTTAGCCCTTTACAAGGCTGAAAAAGAACGATTGGAGAAAGAAATCGCAGATTTGGAAACCGATGTCGATCTATTGGAACCCTCAATGTAGTCTATTAAATATGAGAATGACACCGAACTTAAAAGTTTTACTGCTCATGAGCCTCGTCGCGTACACCTGTCGAGGTGATACTTTGGAAGAGACGCGAAGCATTAACCCGATTGATAAGCCAGAATGGGTTGTCAAAGATGCCTTGTCATCCATTTCAACAACAACGCCTCCGGATGAGATGATTGTGACAAGCCCCAGTTTAGTGGCTATTCTATTAGCCGAAATGGGCTATGTCACTCAGGCGGCGATGACGGATATCAAGGCCATTAAGGCGGCATTAACGGATTTTCAGAAAGACATTGAGGTTCAAACAACTGGAGAGCTTGATGACAAAACATGGCAAAAGTTGAGTGCCGTGAAAATCAGTGCAACCAGAAAGGCTGAACTTCAGTTTATCAGTAGCACTGTGCAGAACAAAACATTATGGGCGCAATATATGTTGCTCAATTTGGGTTATCAACCTGATGCGATTGATAAGGGTGTGACAATTTGGACTAAAATGGCATTCAGTCGTTTTCAAAAGCATCATGGGCTTAAGGAAACGGGGCTATTGGAAACGAAAACCTTTGATACCTTGGTTGAGGCTTTTAAAAACCAGCAAACGGTTGAGTCTTTTTCTGATGAGAATATCAGTGATGAATTAGCGACAACCATTAGCGATCATCATTATCGACATCCCCCTTTAGAAAAACTCTTAAGAATCAAGACTGCTCAACTCAATATTTATCTTGAAAGCCTTGATCCTTATTCTCAGTATTTATCGCCTGATGAATATCAGCTTTACAAGAAAACCGTTCGTAGCCGTATCAAAATCGGTTTGGGTATCAATTTATTGGGTGATGATCAACACGTTATCGTCGTACCGTTGCGTAACGGCCCTGCCTATCAGGCAGGCCTCAAGCGTCCACATTTTTTGAGAAAGCTGAATGGTAAAAAGGTAACTTTTAAAACGCTTCTCTCGGAAGCGCCACCGCAATACAAGCGGGGTAGCATCATCAAACTGGCCGTTTCCAAATCGCCTTTAGGCGCAATCAAACATTACCGGGTTAAAGTCAGAGCCTTTAGGCGGGATACTATTGAATTGATATCGGAAGCCAAAGTCAATCTGATTCGAATACATGAATTGACTTCAAGAGAAACGGCTAAACAATTGAAAAGAGTGGTTAAAAAGTTACCCGCGGATAAAAAGGTGATTATTGATCTGCGCTATTCTCCAGGCGGTAGTCTCTTTGAGACATTGGATGCCGTTTCATTATTTTTACCCGCAGAAACCCCTTTAATCACTTTAGTTGATCAGGCTGATTATGAAGAAAAATTTTCGGCGCTAAAAGGAGAAATCGCTCAGAAGAGAGCGATTGATATATTAGTCAGTCCGCATACCGCCAGTTCGGCAGAAGTGTTTGCTTTGATTCTCAAACATTATGCCAGAGCGAGGATTATTGGCACCCTTACCCAAGGCAAATGTTTATCTCAACAACTGTTTGATTTTGAAGACGGTTCCGCAGTCAAATTATCGGTTTATGATATATTAGGCCCCGATAACCGTTCTTGCCAAAATGTTGGCGTTATGCCGGATATCAAAATTGACCGAAATCATATCTTAGATACGGCTTTTATAATGAGTCAATTATGACATTGAGCTTGTCGTCTAGGGCAATCCCTTGTGATTGCCCCCGACAAAATCACCTTTATTGTATACCGATCTCAATATCAATATTTGGAACGGCTTAAGGAATATCAAAAAAATAAATTATCCCGCAGGGCTACTCTATGCACACAAATCTTATGTCACAAACTGTCGGCTCACGCAGAGCCGCAGAGCAGCAGAGAATGAGAGAAATTAAACAAAGCGGCTTGAATTGCCTTTTGGGATTTATTTTTTTGGAACTTCCTAAATATAACTACAAGGATTATTTATAATAAAGGATATAACTCTTTTTTCGCCGAAAAGTTAGCCTGTTGATGTTTGGCATTGTTTTGATTTATGAAAATGTTCATGATCTCAACCACAAAAACGATCTTATCCTTTCTTATAAATAATCCTTGTAGTTATATATCCTTGTAGTTATAGTGGAAAAACTTGAACATCAAGTTATAGAGGTTTCCAATGAAGGCATTAACTTTACAAGAAGCATCAACTAACTTGCCATATATCGTAGCAGAAACGATAAAAAATAGTGATGAAACGCTAATCGTTTCTGATGAAGGTGTGGTTATTATGATAGACAAAGATTATTGGGAAGAAATCCAAGAAACGTTAGGTTTACTCCGTGATCAAAAATCACTCGCTGCCTTGTTAGAAGGGCATCGGCAACGAGATCAAGGTATTATCCCCTCCGGTAAGACAATTGATGAGGTATTTAATGACCTATAAAATCAATATCTTGCCCAATGCCGAAGATGATCTGGATTGGTTTAGAAACAAATCAACGCTTAAATTGTGTAGGGACTTGTTATGCCAAACTTCACTTTGATTTTTAATATCAGGCGCGAGACGCTCATCATTTTACTGTTTTTCAGCATTATCGCTTCTTGTACAACAACAGATCATGCGGAAACCGCATCATTTACCCCAGTAGTGAATCAACAAGTCATGCCTCTACAGATGACAGATCAAGAACCCAAAACCGTTGAACAGCCAATCAGCTCAAGCAATTTGGAATGGGCACAAAACAGTCTTGATCTTTTAGGATACGAAGTGGGTGATATCAATCAGGGCTTAACTCCTGAAAGCCAATCAGCTTTAGCTGATTTTCAGAAACAATCCGGGTTACCAGAAACCGGTACATTGACTCGGGCAACCTTTCAAGCCTTGGAACAAGCGGTGCAAAACTTATCGATACAACCGAAACAAAAACGAGAAGCCGTGCATCTACGTCCACCCGTTGCTTTGGAACGACTCAGTGAACCAACAACAATTGTCATTCCAAATCCAGCCCCACCTCCTCCAACAACAACTTTTACTGATATCCAAACAATGGGGATTTACCGCGTAGCGGCTCCTTTAGCTGAGATAGGTTATTTTCACAGGCCTCTAAAACAAGCCACATTTGAAACAGTAGAAATGGCTTTAAAAAGATTTCAACGGGATATTGGGGTAACCCAAACGGGCATTTTGGATGAGACAACTTGGAGCACATTGCAAGGTATTCAACTCAGTCGCGCCAGAAAAGCGGAATTAGAAGCGGCTACTGCCGTAGCCCAAGCTAACCCATCGGAACCTTCCCCTAGCTCACAGGTGAATACCGATGAGTTTGTGACGACTGATAAACGGAAAACGGTTGTGATAGAGTCTCCATCGCCACCTGTCTCTATCATGCCAAGCACCAAAGACGCTGATTCAGCAAAACACACTTTGACTTTAAAAACCGGTGACTCGGTTTATGCCATTGATAAAATTGAATGTCAAGGTGCTCATGAAGCCTTTATACTTTTTTACCAAGGAGAATTAGAAGATAGACTTAAAGATAAAGTACAAATTCGCATCAATAAACGTTATGCAATGTGGTATGATACTCACAAAACCGGTATTTCAGATACGGATTGGTGGTGTATCCCCAAAAAACGCTTTTGTTATTCGACTATCAACTTTACCGATTGGCGAGGAAAATTAAAACCCAATGACATCGGTGATTTTGAGACAACATTAACCATTCAAAGTGATTTTGATATCACTTCGCTAATTGCGAAATCGTCTAAACAAGCTTGTTCATTTTAGAAGGTAGCCTTCTAGGTTGCACCCTCATCGTTATAATTTTTTAAATATAAAAATTTCAAATACTTAGGCTTACGTTCTTCATTTTTTTTCTGTCGCAATGCAAACTTTAGTTTGCCACTTTAGTTTGCCACTTTAGTTTGCCACTTTAGTTTGCCACTTTAGTTTGCCAACTTAAGTTTGTCTCGGTATAATTCTCAAAGATTCAATTCAAACTAAAGTTGAAACGAAAATAGACTTGTCCCTAAATAAACCTAACCCATTGGCATACGAGATACTTTGATAATAAAAATAAAGGACTTAGCTTATTAAGGGACAACTCTAATTTTTTACGAGAGTTTCGGCTGAAACAGAATGCAACTTATAATGATGGGGGTTGCACTTAGGACTATTCACATTCAATCCATCGGAAGTTTAAACAACGGAGATTGATTTATGGCGCGATCTATTCGTACACTTTTCACAATTCCCTTGGTTGTTCTCATTTTGCTGCTCGCAATGGTGATAATTGAGGTGTCCTATTATAATGGGCAACGGGCTGTGGGTGAAATTAGCAGTCAACTTCATCAAGAAATTTCTGCCCGGATTAGGCAACACATTCAGCATTTTTTACAAGCCCCTCAGTTGGTTAATGCGCTGAATACCAAACTGGATACGTCTAACTTTGAGTATCTTGCTGATCAATTCCAACATCAATTGACGGTCTCTGAGGTACCTTATATTTTCTATGGTAATGAGCAAGGCCATTTTATTGGTGTTCAGCAGATAGCGGATAAAACCTTTCTTAAAATCCTTGATGCGGAATCCGCGCCACTACGACACATTTATGAAATAGATGAGTCCGGCAAACGCATTCTACATCTTGAAGCTAAAACGAAAAGATATGACCCCCGTAATCGACCTTGGTACCAAAAGGCTAAAAAGA
>Ga0316201_10000976_pt1 | contig 18227 bp, 12 predicted proteins | sample CS6wburrow_MG_FD_204516 | JGI IMG/M metagenome (GOLD analysis project Ga0316201, IMG submission 204516) | Coastal sediment microbial communities from Delaware Bay, Delaware, United States - CS-6 worm burrow | ecosystem: Environmental > Aquatic > Marine > Coastal > Sediment | place: USA... | reverse complement strand
CCATCATTTCGTGGAGATAGTCATAGCTGACACTTTTCAATGGGCGTAAAGGAAAGATCCCGGCGCAGTAAACAAAACCATCCAGCTTGCGGCCATCGGTATCAACCAGGGACCTCAGGAAGCCTTTCACGTCGCCCTGATTGCCGATATCAAAGGGAGCCGCGTGATGCCCACTGCCGTGGAGCCTGGACAGTGTATTATCGAGTTTCGGCTGATTCCGACCGGTGATGATGACCGCCGCGCCCAATTGGCTGAGTCTTACAGAGGCTGCCCTGCCGATAAAGCCTGTTGCGCCGGTAACCAGTATCTTCTTCCCGGTAAGATCGATCATGTCAGGCGATCTCGTTGATTCCCGCGACATGCACATGGCTCATGTTCATCGCCAGACCGGCACAGGAAAGGCCGACACCAAAGCCAACGGCGATCGTCTTTTCCGGCTTTGCGGGCCGACCTCTGAACTCCTCGATGAACGCCAGCGGGATACTGGCGGCTGATGTATTGCCATAGTTCTTCAGGCAGACCGGTGCTTTCTCCTCGGGCAGTCCTGCCCTTTTCAAAATGTTGCGGATCAACAGTACGCTTGCCTGGTGCAACAAAACGCAATCGACTTCGTCGCTTGACCAACCGATTCCGGCGAGCAGATTTTCGATCATCTGTGGTACGACGTCGATCGCAAACTTCGTTACTTCACCGCCGTTCATATAGAGGTTGTTCCGGCTGCGCCAGTTGCCATCCTCATCTTCTTCATCGAGACCGGTTTCGGCAGAGACGGGAATTCGGGCACCACCCGCGGGTATTATGATGGCGTTCGCTCCGCTGCCATCCGTGTGAAACAGTCCGAAGCAGCTTTGGTCCGACCGGGATACCAGCGCGGCTGCTGAACCGTCACCAAACAGCATTCGGCTGGCGCGATCCCGGACATTGACCTTTCGTTCGATAGTGTCTCCTGCGATGACCAGTACGAAATCCGCAATACCACTCTGAATAATCATCGCGGACTGTGCAACGCCATAGGTGAAGCCGCTGCAACCGTAGGGAATATCCAAGGTGTAGACCGACGTTTTGAGGTTTAATCTGTGTTGGAGCACGCAGGACGTGGCGGGAAGCAGATAGTCCGGGCTCTGTGAAACAAAGACCAGTGCTCCTATTCTGTTCCTGTCGAATTCCATCTCGGTCAACAGGCGCTCGGCGGCGTCATAACCCATGTCAGAGGCACAAATATGGTTGGGTGCCGCCCTGACGCAATGGATGCCTGTGGCCAGCTTGATCCTGCGCACCATTTTTTTTCCGAAGACGGCTTCGTAAGTCGAGAGGTCGATCTTTTGTTCGGGAACCGTTGCGGATATCCCGATTATTTCAGCGTTGGCCTTCATGGCTCAGTTCTTGAAAGGGCATTGCTTGGTGGAATGTGACTCAACGCTACCTCTGGAAATCGGGGCACACGGGAAAATGATCATCGAAAACAGCATTGTGGGCCGGCCGGCTCTCGTGTGCATAGGTCGGCTCGACGGGTGCTGGTGAATCCGGAGCATTTAAGGGTGGTCCGTCAATTCATTGGGCGGATGTCACAGTATAGGCTCGCGCATACTCAAGAAATCACTCAGGTCTGCCGGATCACCGTGGTCATCGATGAAACAACACCGTCGTAACCGATTACCCGTCTTTTCCAGTAGGAACAGGTTACCACGCCGAACCGGCGCCCTTAGCCCCCGCAGTCGCTGACGAAGCCTGGCCAGCCTCTCATGTAGGTGATGAAAGCATCGCCGAGCCCTTCCGCCCTCAGATGGGCTTCCGACACGGGCAGCGACACCATGGTGAAGCCGTCGTCGGCGCGCACGCGCTCCGGGAAGTCGTGATGGAGGATGGCGCCGCGGCCAATCAGCACGAAATCCGCACCCTCCTCCAGGCAGTAGCGGGCATCCTCCGCAGAGTAGATTTTGCCGGCCACGCCGACGCGGGTATCCCCGCGTTTCTGACCCGTGAAGTAAGACATCAGGCTGCGGCCCTGAAACGCTTCGTCAGCCGGTTCCTTCCTGACATCCCACAACGACATGTCGAGGTAGTCGATGTCACCCGATCCCATCAGCCGGCCGGCCAGATCGCGCATCTCCGGCAGCGCCACGCCGAAGCGTTCCGGCGAGAGCCGCACGCCGAGCTGAAAGTCCGGCCGGCACCGCGCGCGGATACCGGCAATAATGTTCAGCAGCGGTCGCGCGCGGTTCTCCAGGCTGCCACCGTACTCGTCGTCCCGGCGGTTGATCTCGCTGCTCAGGAACTGGCAGAGGAGGTATCCGTGGGCACCGTGCAGTTCGACGCCGTCGAAGCCGGCCGCGTCCGCCCGCTCAGCGGCAGCCACGAAATCCTCGATCAGCGCCGCGACCTCCTCGGTGCCGAGTGCCCGCGCGCCGAACTCCTCGTTCACCGATGGGCAGACGGGGCTCCCCCCGATCAGCTCTGCCGGCGAGCGCATGCCCGCGTGATAAAGCTGCACCGCGCCCAGACTGCCGGCCGTGCGAATCTCCGCGGCCAAGCCGTGCAAACCGGGCAAGTGATCATCGGAGAAGATGCCGAGCTGGCCCGGAAACCCCCGGCCAATGGCCTGCACGTGCGCGGCACAGGTCATGGTCAGGCCGAAGCCACCGCGAGCGCGCATGGTCAGCCAATTCTTCTCCACGCCGGACAGCCGGCCGTCATCGAAACTTTGGGAGTTGGTTAGCGGCGCCAGCATGAAGCGGTTGCCCATCGCCGGTCCGCGGATGAAGTTCAGGGACTCGAACAGTGAGGTCATGGATGCTCCTCGGAACGACACGGCGCAGCATACCGCAGGTAATGCAGCGTTTTCGCTTCAGCGTTACCGGCCACCGAACCGTGCGACTCGGCCCAGTCAAAACTGGTTACAATGCCGTCGATGAACCAAGACGAAGACTTCGCCGCGCCTGCAATCCACATCATCCAGGAACGTTGGCCGTCTGTATGGAGTGAACTGGAAGCGGCTCCGGATTACCCGGGCATAGAACTGATACAAGGTAATCCGAGCGTAACCCTGAAAGCCGGTGGCATCCAACTCGCAAGCGCCTACGAACCGCTCGCCGAGGCCCGCTTGCAGATGGCAGACCTGTCCCGCGAGAGCCGCCGCCTGTGCCTGTACGGTGTCGGCATGGGATATCTGCCGCGCCTGTTGCTGAATGAACTCCCCGGGGACGCCCAACTGCAAGTCGTACCCCTGAACCGTGCACTGTTCAAGGAGCTGCTGTACTGGATCGACCAGTCGGATTGGCTGGCGGACGAGCGTATTCAACTGCTACTGCCTACTCCCGATACCCGGCCCGAGCCCCCTTATATCTTGACACCACCCTGTCTGTGGCTGGCCGACGAGGCCGGATCCAGTCTGCGCGACCGCCTGCTGGTAAACCTCAATCAGGACAACGCGGAACAGTCTCTGGAGCAGCAGGCGAACATTTTTTCCGACAACATGTCACAGAACGAACCGCTGCTTGAGTCGGACGGGGATGCGGAGGAATTGTTTGGCAAGCTGCCACCGTCGAACAATGGGGCGGTCGTCATTGCCGCCGGGCCGTCGCTGAACAGCGAACTGGCAGCGGTACGGCGACTGCAGGCGTCCGGCAGAATCGTCATCGCGGTGGATGCCGCGCTGCGCACGCTGCTGGCCGGAGGCGTGCTTCCTTCAATCGTGGTCACCCTCGACCACAAACCCACCATCAGCAGGTTCTTCGACGCGGACCTGAACCCTATGAGGGATTCCACGCTGGTCTATTTCCCCGTGGTGGACAATGCGGTGCTCACGGCATGGCCGCACCGCCGGCTCGCCGCCTATACCAGCAACCGACGCTACGACGAACTGCGCCGCCGTTACCCCAAAGCGACCTTGTACGCCTCCGGAACCGTCTTGCACCCTGCCGTGGATCTGGCGGTACAAATGGGGGCGAAGGAGATCCACCTGGCCGGAGCCGACTTCTCGTTCCCCGACGCCCGCACCCATGCGGTGGGTGTTTTCGACGCACACCGCCTGGAGCCCGACGCGCTGCGAGAGCGCACCGCCCATTGGGTAATCAACGGCCACGACGAGCGGGTGCCGAGCATCGTCAACCTGATCGGATATCTACGCGACCTTGAAGACTATATCCGCTCGCGGCCGGACGTGGATTTCGTCAATCTCAGCCGCAAGGGGGCACGCATCACCGGCGCCCGTTACCCGGAGGAAACCCGATGAGCCCCTCTTGCCGGGCCACCCTGGAGGACTGCGTACGGGCCCTGCGTACAGGCCGCGAAGGTACAGCCGGACGGCAGCTGGCGATTTTTGTGGACTGCATCCAGGGCGCCTTTTCCGCCGGAGAACTGACAGCGGACCCACGCATCCATAGCGAGTTGGCCCGCGCCCTGGAGTGCCAGAAACGCCACGACCTGATCGGCCTGGCCGATATCATGGAATTCGAACTGGCTCCGCTGCTGGAGCCGGACGACCCGACTGAGAACTGAAACCGCCGGGCCGGCCGCCGTCGAAAATGCCTCGTCGGATCGATGCGCACCATTACCCACACCAGTCCCTGTTTCGAATTGCAGATCCGACCGCGCAACGACACGGTCGGTGATCTTGCGATAACCTCAGGCGTTCTGCATCCTGCTAGGGCCTGTTCACACTACGCGAGACGCAGCGTTGCTGCCCCAAAACGTCTCAGGCAAGGCGCGAGGAGAGAAGTTTAGTGAGTCTAAATGAACGACGAGCAACGCCGGCTGAGGCGTTTTGGGGCGCAACCCGAAGGGACGGGGCCATTTTTCCGCCCAACGGCGTTGCTGCTCGCTCATGTACGTCAAGTACACTGCGCTCTCAGCGCCTTGTTGGACGAAAAAATGGCCGCCGTCGCTATGCCTCGCGTAGTGTGAACAGGCCCTAGTAATCCCAAACCCGCCAGTCCGCAAACAGGGGGAAGTACAGCGCCAGACGGATCGGCCGCGGGTCCAGTTGGCGGACGATACGACCGTAGGTCTCGAGTTGTGTTCGGTAGCGTTCCTGTTCGCGGTCGAGAAATGCCGCGCGATCACCGTCGAGGTGCTCGCCGGTCTTGTAATCGATGATCCAGCGCACGTCTCGCTCGTCGACGAAGGTCCGATCGATCACATAGTGCTGCGCGGTTTCGTCATGCAGGGTCAGCGGCCATTCGCATGCGGCCTCTTTATGCGGCGCGAGAATCCAGCGGCCGGTGTCGTCCGCCAGCATCAGGCGCAGCGCGCGCAGTGCCTTTTCGACCGCACCGTCCAGCTCGGCATCGACCACGCCGAGATTGCGCAGGCCACGGCGAACGACGGAGGCGGCCGCGTCGACACGCTCGACCGGCCAGTGCTCGACCCCCTGTATGGCGATGCGTTCGAGGTGGCGATGCACCAGGGTACCCACGTGGCGCGCGGTATCGCTCGCCCATTCGAAGTCGATCGGAGCGGCAAAGTCGTCCCGCGGCACGCTGTGCGGCAAACCTTCGCCGGCAATCTCGGCCGGGCGCCAGTCTGCGCGCAGGCGGGTCAATTCGAGCGGCGTGACCGGGATTTCGACCGTCGTGTCCTGCGCCGGCGGCTGGAGTGTGTCGAAGACATCGCCGACCGTCGGCCACAGCTTGTCGAGCAACGAATCCCTGGCCCTGTTGGCTTTACCCTTTTTGTCGAAACTGACGTGGCCAAGCAGGTGCAGGCGGCGTTTTGCGCGTGTCGCTGCGACATACAGCAGGCGCGCTGTCTCCAGGCGATCGCGGTCTTTCTCCAACTCGCGCAGGTAGTCGGATATCGCCTCGCTACGCTGTTCCGCCGCACGGATCGGCGCCATCAGCAGCTGGCGCTGGGTGTCCGAGCCGGGACGCTCCAACCAGTACAGCAGTTCGCTGCCGCTGCTGCGCGGTTGGCGTCCCAGGCCTGGAAGGATCACGGTATCGAACTCCAGCCCCTTCGATTTATGCATGGTCATCAGCTGTATGCGTCCATCGCTGAGGCCGTCCGGGGCTGCGTACAGGCGGTCGAGTGCGCTCTCCAACTCGGCGAAATCGATCAGGCCGGCGGCCTGCTCGTGGCGTTCGAGCAGTCCCAGATAGGCCTGGGCATCGGTCAGCGCGTCGCCACCGGCGGCGGCGAGGCCGCCGAGCCGCAGCCAGACTGCTTCGACCCATTGGCGCAAGGGACGCCGGCCGCGCGCCGGCAGCTGTTGATCGAGCGCGCGCAACAGGCGTTCGACCCGCCTCTGTCCGTCGTTGCTCAGGCTGTCGCGCAGCTGCGGATCGCGCAGACGGGCCGGGATGCAGCGTGCCGAGGTCTCGCTGATCGCCAACAGGTCATCGATGTCCAGACCCAGCCAGGGCGCACGCAACACCACGAGCCAGGCCAGCCGGTCGGCCGGGTGGAGCAGGGCACGCGTAAGATGGTGCATGTCCTGCACCACGGCCTGCTGACCCAGCGGATCGACCTCGACGGCCTGGAAGCCGAGACCCGCGGTCTTCAGCGCCAGGGCGATCGGGTGCAGGTGTGATCGCGCTCTCGCCAGTACCGCAATCTGGCCCTCAGCGGATGCGTCGAGTGCCTGGCGGATCAGCGCGACGACCCTTTGTGCCTCGGCCGCGTCGTCGCGTTCGGCAAACGGGTGGATCTGCACCGCCGCCGCGTCAACACTGTCGTCGTACGCAAGGGCCGATTCGTATGGTACGGCGCCACGACTGATATCCGCGCGCTGCGGCAGGATTCGGCCAAAGCTTCGGTTGACCCAGCCGACGATGTCGGCGGTCGAGCGGAAGTTGACCTGCAGCGTGATGGGTTCAAGCGACAGCTGACCGATGCCGCGTTCGCGTGCGGCAAGAAAATTGCCGACCTCGGCCTCGCGGAAGCGATAGATCGATTGCATCGGGTCGCCGACCAGGAACAGCGTACGGCCGTCTTTTCCGTGCCAACCGGCACTCAGGGTCTCGATCAGGCGATACTGGCTGATCGAGGTATCTTGAAACTCGTCGACCAGCAGATGGCGTAGGCGGTAATCGAGGGTCAAGGCCAGGTCGGTCGGATGATCGGGGTCGCCGAGCGCGCGCTGAGCCCGCATCTGGATCTCGGAGAAGTCGACTTCGCCACTGTCCCTGAACACCAGCTGGAGTTCGCCGACCGCATGCAGCAGGACCTGGAACAGGCTGCGGAGCACGACCTGCTGCTGCGCATCCAGGCCTTGCAGCGGCAGCGACAACACGCCTTTCCAACCCTCGATGAGCTCTGCCTGATCGATCAACTCGGCGGTCAGCTCGGCGATTTCGGCCTTGGCCTGTTGGCGCTGTCGCTTTTGTTCGGCAGCGATGCCGGTCTCGCTGGGCTTGAGAAAGCCGATCCTGCTATCCCAACTCTTGCGCAGGCTACCCTGTGTCGTCAGCAGCAGTCGCGCCAGGCCGCGCCAGGCCGGCAGGTCCGCCCAGCTGCCACCGGGTACCTGGGCGCGCTCACACCAGGCGCCGATTCCGTCGTCCAACTTGCCGGCGGAGGCATCGATATTGCCGGCCGCATGCCGCGCGACCTGCATGAGTCTATGCAGCCAGGTGCTCGGGCATTGTTGCTGCAACTGCTGCAAGTGGCCGCATACGGCGTCCTCAAGCGCGTTGTCTACCTCTGTGCCATCCGGTGATGCGACCGCGAGCCACAGCCACTGGTCACGCCGCCCGAGCATATTGCATAACAGGTCCTCCAGCAGACCCTGACGGTTGTCCAGATGGACCAGCAGGCGTTCGATATGCGGACCGAGTTGCGGATCCTCGAGCTGGCGCAGGGTTGTGCGGGCGGCCTCGCGGTAGTGTGGCTCTGCGTTTTCCGTGGTCGCCGGTGGTGCGCCGAGCTCGCTGAGCAGCGGCATCTGCCGCGCCAGGCCATGACTCAGGCTGTCGAATGTCTGGATGCGCAGGCGGTTGGGATTGGCGCTGATGCGCCAGCCCTTGCGCTCGTCCTGCAACAGCGCCGCCCGCGCCAGCTTCCAGGTCAGTCGGCGATGCGGCTGCGCCGGTTCGGGTCCGGCGGCCATGTCGAGTGCGCTCAGGACCCGGTTGCGCATCTCTGCTGCGGCCTTGCGGGTGAAAGTAATCGCGTAGATCTCTTCGGGATGATCGACTACCGACAACAGGTTCAGATAACGCTGCGACAGCAACTCCGTCTTGCCCGAGCCGGCCGGTGCCTGGACGATAAACGAGGTGTCGAGCGCAAGCGCTCGGGCACGTTGTGTGGCATCGGCTACCGGGCGGTCAGTCATCGCCGGTCTCCGCCGCTACGGCGTCCTTGCGGCACAGCGGGCCGAATGCGCAGTACTGGCAGGCCTGGCGCGACGGCGTGATGTCGGCCCGGCCGTCGGCGATCTCGCGCGCCAGCCCACCCAGGGCCTGGCGCCAGCGCGCCAGCATCAGCGCCCAATCGGTCTCATTGTCGACATCCTGGGGTGTCCCGACACCCGGTGCCACGCCGGCCTCGCGACTCAGGCCGACGAAGCGGCAGCCCTTGTCGTCATTGCGCACACGTGCCAGCAGGGCGGCGCTGACCTCACCGCCGGTGTGCAGGCAATACAGGGGTAACTGGGGTTCGCTCAGGCGCGCGTCGTACCAGCCGTCGCTACTGACCAGACGACCTGATTTGTAGTCGATGATGGCCAGACTGCCATCGCCGAGCCGGTCGATCCGGTCGGCCCGCGTCATCAGGCGCAGTCCCTCGAGTTCGACCTGCTGATCCTGCTCCAGCGCGATTACCTCAAATGCCTGCCCGCGTTGGCGCTCCAGGGTCAGCCACGCCAGCAGAAGCCGGGTCAGTCGGGCGCTCTCGATCGCGCGAAAGCGCGGCGTGAACAGGTCCGGGCGACGTCGGCCGATGTCCTCCAGCGTGGCCGTCGCGAGTGGTTCGATCAGCTTGTGCAAGGCCGCGTCGTCGTGTTGCGCCAGTGACTGCGAACTGCGCAGCTGCTGCCAGACCCGCTGCAAAAGTTCGTGCAACAGCGCACCGAGCAGGGCGCCGTCGGCTGCATGACTGGGTTCATCGAGTGGTTGCGCCTTCATCCGAAAGCTTGCGATCGCCTGGAACGGACAGCTGGCCTGCGAGCCAAGCAGCGCCGCGCCGCCACGCAACTCGGCCGGGGCGCGGCGTGCCTGCGGTGCTGGCAGTGCTTCGCGCACGCCGGCGGTGCAGGCGTCTCTCAGCAGTGGCTGTGTTGTCAGTAAGAGATCACCCGGTTCGGTCAACGGCCATTCGAGGGTCAGCGGTGTTGCGCGCTGATCGCGGTCGCTTTCCTTGCTCGCGTGACTCGCGATCACCTCGCCGGCGCTGCAGCCAAGACGGTGGATCAGGCTGGCGGCGAAGGCCAGTTCGCGTTCGGCCGAGGCGTGTGGCATCCCCAGTTCGCGCTGCAGCTTGGCCGGTAGCAGTGGGTCTGGCTGCGGTGCCGGCGGCCAGTTCTGATCGTGCATGCCGAGCAACCATACGGCGTCGAAGTGCAGACCTGCGGCCTCCAGAGGACCGAGGATCTGTATCGGCACCGCCGCTGACTCGGCCTGAAACAGAGTCTCTGCACTCAGCGCGCGAAGTTGCTGCAGGGCATCGGCCAGGCGCATCTGCGGTCGGACCTTGCCGAGACCGGCCAGCTCGCTGAAGGTGCGGCGAAAGCGCTCGAGCAACTGGTACTCTTGGCTGTTCAGCGCCTGATCGCCGGGCCAGCCAAGGATCTTCAGCAGACCCTGTAACAGCCCGGCCCATCGTGCCGGGGACTCCTTGCCCGGCAGTGCACGACGCCACTCGCTGGCGTCTTCAAGGCGTTGCTGCAAGTCGGGGCAGTGACGTGGATCGGTCGGGTCCAGATGGGTGACACGGTGCAGCAGACGGCCCAGATTGATCCGCGGCAGACCGTCGCGGCGCAACAGGGCGTCGAGCAGGGCGCGTCGCTCCCACTCAGCGTCGTGACCACCGACAAAGGGGCTGCGCAACAGCTGGCCGATGTTGCCAAGTGCTTGCTCGCCCTGCAGCAGGCCCAGCGCAAGCAGCGCATGCGCGACCAGCGGATGCTCCGCCAGCGGTACGCCGAGCGAGATATTGAAGCGGGTCTGGTGTGGCCGGTCGTTCAGGTACGCCGAAGGTGTGACCATCTCGCCGAACAGGCGCTGCAGGTCGTTTCTCTGCTGTGTGATCTGGGCCGAGACGACGGCGATCCGGCAGGCACTGTCGGCCGCCAGGCGACTGTGTGCCCAGGCGGCGGCAAGGCGGATTTCCGCTTCGCCATCGGTCGCCTCGACACGTCGGCAGCGACCTGGGCTGGCGTCGATGCGCTGCTCGATGACTTCACAGCCGAACCTGCGCAGCCTGTCGAACAGCGCCTGTTGTTGCGGCGAAAGGCTATCGAAGCCGCTAAGGACCAATCGCTTGGGCAATGTCAGGACTGCCTGGTCGAGCGCCGTGGCGATCAACGGCAGCAGGGTCGATACACTGAGCAGCTCACGACGGCGCAGCTCGGCATCGAAGGCCTGGCGCCAGCTGAGAAAGCGTCGCGTCTCATCCCCGCCGAGCAGTCCGAGTTCATGCCGGTCGAGCTGCCAGTCGTGTAACAGCGCATAGCTGGCCTGTGCGCTCTGCGCCGCCGCGGTGGGGCGCAGCAGACCATCGTTGTCTGGATCGCGCTCGATGACTTCTTGCCACAGCAGCCGTTCCTGCATCGGACTGAGCAGGTCGAGTTCGGTGAAACCTGTGTCGAGCAGCTGCTCGTACTGACGGCCCAGCCAGGCGTGCCAGGGCAGGATGTCGGCGCTCGGCCAGACTCGCCGGCCATGCATCTGCTGCCGTTGGTCATAGCGTGCGCGCAGCTCAGTGGCAAGACGTTTGTTCACGGTCAACAGCGTGGTGTCGCGATCCAGGGCGTCGATGGTCCAGTTCACGGTGCCACGAACCCCGGTCAGGCGTCGAGAATGCGGATCTTTTCGGGCGCCAGGCCAACCATGATCTGCTGGCCGACTCTCGGCATCTGTGGATCGTCAGAACGTGCCTGGTCCATCCACAGCTTGATGTCACCGGTCTTCAAGGCATAGCGGATCACGCCGCCGAGGAACTCGACGTGATCGACGCGCCCGGAGAAACAGACCTGGTTTTCACGTGTTGCCTGCTCTTCGCATACCGGGCGCAGATCGTGAGGCCGAAAGAATGCCGTGCCCTTGCGCGGGCGCACCAGGGCTCCGTCGAACAGTGGAATGACCAGGTCTCCGGCGGCTCGGAACAAGGTCTGTTCGCCGACGTGTTCGGTCTCGCCTTCAATCAGGTTGGCGCGCCCCATGGTCTCGGCGACGACGCGATTGCTTGGGGTGTCGTACAGGGCTTGTGGCGTTCCCAGCTGTTGCATCCGGCCGTCATGCAGCACGGCCACACGGTCGGCGATGGGCACCAGTGCCTGGCCGTCGCGTGCCGCGATCAGCGTGGTGGTCTCCTGGTCCTGATGTAGCTGTTTCAACATCTGCGCGAGGCCGCGTCTGTGCTGCTCGTCTTGCGTGCTGAAGGGTTCGTCGAGCAGGTTCAGACGTGCCCCGGCGGCCAGCGTGCGCGCCAGCGCGACCCTTTGGCGTTGACTGTCGGACAGTTGCCACGGCCAGTGGCGGCGAAAATCGAGCATGCCGACCCGAGCCAGCGCATGTTGTATCCTGAGCTTGCGCACGGAGCGCTTCATGCGTTGCTGTTCCAGCCCGAAGGCGACATTGCCGCTCACACTGCGGTTCGGCCACAGGGGGAAATTCTGCATCATCATCGCCGCGCCACGCCATTCGGTGCGCAGCCGCCGAACATCGGCACCGTCGATATGCAGTTCTCCGCTGCTCAGCGGGTCCAGGCCCGCGATCGCACGCAGCAGGGTGGATTTGCCGCTGTCCGTGTTGCCGAGAATGACCAGCAGTTCACCTCGTGGCACCTGGAGATCGATGTGGCGCAGGATCTCTCTGTGGTCGATTGTGACCCCGGCGCGCTCCAGCGCGAGGCGCACACCATCTCTGTCACTCATACCATCTCCGCCAGTGCGTTGGCCGTCTGTCTGTTGACCGGATGTGCCTGGCGCCAAGGTCGCCTCAGCTGTGCATAAACGGCAAGCAATGCGGCCGCCAGCAGGCCGGCGAGAAAAACGCCGAGGGCGGCGCCGATCGGACCCTGACCCACGGTGCGCAGCGTGTGATACACCTGCACGGCGAACGGGATCTCGCGATCTTGCAGCAACACCAGTACCGCAGATAACTCGCTCAGCGCCGCGGCCAGCCCAATCGCGAACGCGCCACCCATGGCACCCGACAAGGTCGGTATCGAGATACCGAGTGAGCGGGCGCTCGCTGCGCTGCCGAGATTGGCGGCCGAGGTGAGCCCGCCGTTGCGCAGCTCGCGCAGGGGGCCGTTGAAAAGATGCTGGGCCAGCGGAATCTGTTTCAAGACAACCACCGAGATCAGCGCAAACAGCGTGATGCCGGGCCAGCTCTCGCGGTATTGTCCAATCATTTCCCAGTAGGCCAGTGCGAGGACCAGACCCGGTACCGCGAAAAGCGTGTTCACGGCGAAACGGACGGACCGTCCGGAGCGTGTGCTTGGCCGGTACAGCACGGCGGCCAGTGTGCTCAACAGCATGACCATCACCCCCGTCAGTGCGGCGAACGTAAGACTCGGCGGCAGGCTGGGCAGAGCGCTTTGCAGCGCTGCGGTGAAATTGTGCGCGCTGAGGGTGGGCCACAGCTTACCACTGGTCCCGCCTCCCAATGACAGTACGACCAGCCAGGCCAGGGGGCCCAGTGACACCGCGCCAACCGCCAGGATCAAGCCAACACTGACCAGGCGCATCGCGGGTCCGCGACGCCAGCGCAGTGGCTGCTTGCCGGTCGCCGTGGATGATGTTGCGCGTGACAGAGGATGCCAGGCGAGCAACACGATCAGCGCCGAGATGGTGAACAGAACCAGGGCCGCAGCGATGGCCAGGCGCATTCCCTGTTCACTCCCCAGGTGCAGACCACTGAGCAATTGCGGGGCAAGCAGATCGTTGTGACCCAGCATAAGGGGTGCGCCGACATCTTCGAGCATCTTCAACAGCGCCACGCAGGCGCCGAACGCATAGGCGGGCGCCGCCTGAGGCAGTGTCACGGTGCGCCAGATCTTCCAGCGACTGGCCTGTAGATTGCGTGCGGTCTCTTGCAGTGAACGATCGATTGTCGTGAGCCGAATCAACAGGCTGAACAGAATGAACGGCAGGAAATGCGAGGCATAGGTCAGGATCAGCAGCAGATGATCATCGAACACGCCGGCCGATGCCTGCGTCATCGACAGGCCGAGGTCGGAAAGCACCTCGCTGAGACGACCGAACACCATCGCGCTGACAAACGGCGGCGTGAACAACGGCAGGATGCCCAACGCAATGATCGTGCCGCGCGCCAGCGGCGTGCTGCGCACCGCGGCGAAGGCCAGCGGTACGGCGAGGATGCTTGCCAGTGCGCAGGCGGTCAGTGCAATTAAAAGACTGCGAATGGCGGATTCCTGCAGGTCGTTGTTCACAAGGATGCGGCGCAGCGCCTCCCATTCCCCGTGTTTGGTTGGCACCACGTCCCAGAACAGCCCGCCGAGCGGCCAGGCTACCAACAGGGCAAGCAGACCGAGCAGGCACAGCGTGACGCTCACACGCTTCCAGCTGGATGGTTGTTTTGGCGTCATCGTACTAGGGCCTGTTGATACGACGCGCGGTGCGGCGTTGTTGCAGCTTATCGCCAGATGCCGCTGACCGCCGGTGACGTAGCGATTCGACCGCGAACGCTGCCGGTGGCCGGGCATAGGGCATGATGGGCATGCGCGGATTCTGCCTATTCCTGCCTTCCATGCCAAGCGCTCAACGGATCCATCACAGTCGCTTCTGCCGCTTTCGGAATCACCCTCCCAAGACCCTTCAGGCACGCCAATCTTAAACGTTACAATTCAATAATTTATCAAACACTTCAATCGCTTGCATCGAATTGCAGCTCGCGGATCGGTGCGAGATTTGGCTATACTCAAGGCCGAATCCAACAATAATCCATGTAGCCGTGCGTATTACCCAAACCGGCCTTTCACTCGTATTGCTGTTCGCAGGAGTGTCTCTGATCGCTGCATGCAGCGAAGACGAGGCCGCGGAGATTGCGTACACCGCGGTCCAGCAAGAAAGCCCTGCACCGACCGCACAGCCGCGAGCCGCGCCAAGCGCTGAGGTTGAATCGGCGATTGCGCGAGCCCCACGTTACACGGGCGATCTGAAAGAGCTGCGGGCGCGGGCTCGGTTGCGGATACTTATCCCGGCCAACGTCGGCGGTGTGTTCTACCTGCCGCGTGAGGGTTGGCCGGTCGAGGCCCAGCACGAGGCTGCGGCGAGCTTTGCCCGAAGCCAGGGACTCGAGCCTGAGTTGGTCACGATCGAACAGTTCGGCGACATGATTCCGGCGCTGCGCGACGGCCGCGGTGACATCATCGCTGCCAACCTCACCGTGACCGAACCACGGCGCAAGCTGATCGACTTCTCGGTACCGCTGACGACGGTACGTCAACAGGTACTGGTGGCCGCCTCGCAGGATGCAATCACCCGGGCGGCACACCTAATCGGCAAACGGGTCATGGTGCATCCTGATTCATCGTTCTGGGAACGCCTTGAACGTCTCAAGCGGCAACATCCAGGCATCGAGCTGGTGGCCCGTCCGGATGACATGAGCGACGAAGAGGAGCTTGACGCGGTGGCGTCAGGTCGGGTGGACGCCAGCATACGCGATAGCAATATCGCCAGTATGTATCTGGCCTATCGCGACGACCTGAAAGTGGCCTTCGAGTTACCGGGCACCGACGATATCGCCTGGGGGATTCGCGCGGAATCGCCGCAGCTGCGCGAGGCGCTGAATCAATTTCTGCACCTGGAATCGGTGGCCGGCAACACACAGGCGCTGCATACCGATGACCTCGACGGCATTAAGCAGCGGCGGGTCCTGCGTGTGCTGTTGCGCAATAACCTGGCCTCCTATTTCCTCTATCGCGGCGAACTGCATGGCTTCGAGTACGAATTGGCCAAGGCCTTTGCCAAGGCCCATCGTCTCCGCCTTGAGGTGGTCGTGCCGGACAACAATGTGCAGTTGCTCGAATGGCTGCGCGACGGCCGCGGCGATGTCGCGGCGGGCTTCCTCGAGCCGACCGCTGCCTTGCGCTCTCGGGGCTTTGCCTTCTCGAGGCCTTATCACTATGCGCCCAGGCATCTGGTGGTCCATGCTGATGCCGCTGTGCGCCGTGCACGAGACCTGGCAGGCATGACGATTTCGGTGCGCCGTTCGAGCCCGTACTGGGAAGATCTACAGGCGCTCAGGGCACGCGGTACCGACTTCGATATCGAGGCTGCACCGGAGGAGATGGAGACCGAGGAGTTGATCGAGCGTGTTGCGGCCGGCGAACTGGCTGCCACGGTGGCCGATGGTCATCTGCTCGATATCGAATTGGCGAGGGGGCTGGCGGTCAAGTCGGGATTCACCCTGGGTGATGAGCGTGCCCATGGGGTAGCGGTGCGTGCCGACAACGCCAAACTGCTGGCCGCGTTGAATAGGTTCATCAAGAAGGAATACAAAGGTCTGGTCTACAACATCCTGTATAGAAAGTACTTCACCAATTCGCGCAATGTGCGCGCGCTGGCCAAGGGCCGGCCGGACATCGAACAGGGCGTCGGCCTGTCGCCGTACGATGCCGTCACGCGGCGCTACGCCAGACAATACGGTTTCGACTGGCGGTTGATCACGGCGCAGATGTACCAGGAGAGTCGCTTCAACCCGGAGGCCGAATCCTTTGCTGGCGCCCAGGGGTTGCTCCAGGTCATGCCGCGTACCCTCAAGTTCATGGGTTTCAAGAAGATCAGCAAGCCCGAAGAGGGTATCCATGCGGGCGTAAAGTACCTCGATTGGGTGAGAAATCGGTTCGAGGAGACGCTGCCGTTCAGCGAGCGAATGTGGTTTACCCTGGCGGCCTACAATGCGGGGCACGGTCACGTGGAAGATGCGCGTCGCCTGGCGCGGCAGAAGGGCTGGGACGGCGACCGCTGGTTTGGCCATGCCGAGAAGGCAATGTTGTTGTTATCGAAAAAGCAATATGCGAAAAAGGCGCGATACGGCTTTGTGCGCGGTATCGAGCCGGTCACCTACGTGCGCAATATCCGGCGGCGTTATCGGGCCTATGTGGAGTTGGCAAGCGATCGCCTGTCGAAGTCGCTCCCGACAGGGTTGCAGGCGGCCGCTACGCGCGGCGGAGTTTGATCTTCGCCAGGGGCCGGCAGTGCTGCACGCATTTGTTCGAGCACGCAGAGTCCAGGAGCGAACACCCTGATGATTACCATCGACTATTTTTCCGACGTCCTGTGCGTTTGGGCCTATGGTGGACAGATTCGCCTCGATGAACTGCAAAAGGAATACGGCGAGCACATCCAGGTGCGTTATCGCTTCATGGGCCTGTTTGGCGACACCCGCACACGCATCGGCGACGGCTGGCAAGACGGCGGGTTCGAAGGTTTCGGCCGACACATGCAGGAGGTCTGCAGGCAATGGCAGCATACGCACCTGCACCCGGACGTATGGACTCGTTGCCGGCCCTTGAGTTGTACCACGGCGCATGCCTTTCTCAAGGCCGCGGCGCTGTGTCTCGATCCGAGCGGAAGCCAGGATGATCGCGAAAAAGGTCGCATCCTCGGGCAGCTGATCGATGTAACGCGCATCGCCTTTTTCGAACGGGCGCAGGACATCTCGAAGCTATCGGTACTGCTCGGACTGTTGGACGGGACCTCACTCGGTGCGGATGCCGTGGTGGCGAAGATCGAGAACGGCGAGGCCTATGCGGCACTGCACGCCGATGCCGAACTGATGAAGACCTATGGCGTGCTCGGCAGTCCGACCTATGTATTCAACGAGGGCAGGCAGCTGCTGTACGGCAATGTCGGTTTTCGCATCATCGAATCGAACGTACGCGAGCTGCTTTCGTCCGGCCCGGTTGCCGGTGCGCCGAGCTGGTGTTGAGTGGTTCCGAAAACAGAAAGCCGGCTTTTTTCCTGGCTGAACTCCTGGCGCGATGACGAACTGCGCGGAACCCTGACCGATATCTTTGTCACGTCAGCCGCGGGTCAGCGGATGCAGCGTCAGACCGAGGCACGCTGTCTACCCGGGTTGGGCCTTGAGGGTGACCGATACGCCACCGGGCTGGGTCACTGGATAAAGACCGACGGCTGCGAGGTGACACTGGTCAGTGCAGAAGACCTGGCCAAAGCGACGCAACGTGGTCCCGTGTCATTCGCAGACGGTGAACATCGCCGCAACCTGGTGATCGAGGGTATCCCCTTGCAGGCGTTGAGGCGCCGGCATCTGCGCATAGGTACGGTTGAATTCGCCTTTCATCGCCTGCGGCCGCCGTGTGGCTATCTCGATCGCCTTTTGCAGCCGGGTGCGGGCAAGGCGCTTGGTTCGGCAGCTGGCATTGGTCTGCGGGTCATCACCGCGGGTTCGATCCGGGTCGGTGACCCAGTCGAGGCCTTCGAAGCGCCGATTCCGAACACCGAGCAGCCCACTAGGCGTCATCCCTGAGTGCTGCAAGTAACACTCTCTCGGTGGCCTGCGAAATACCTGGAGACTTGCTCTCGCGGTTGCCGGCCACGTTGAGTACTGAGGGGCGTGTCGCACTCAACCAGTGCTTCACCGCATCAACCGCTGATGGATCGAATGGATCAACCAGCAAGTGTGGTTTGTTATTTGCCGTTGCTTGATCAATAGTCAGTCGGGTTCCATCGGATTCAGGATCGGTGGCAAAGATCAGGGTTGCATCGCTGTCTTCCACGTTACGGATGGTGCGCGACACATAGTCAGCAGTGTCCGTTTCGATGAAGCCGTACGCCTTCAACCTGGGATTTGGGCCGTTTTCCGTCATCCAGCCCTTCGGAACCAGACCACCGGTCGGGATCTTCAGATGTCCTCCGACCCGGACAATGCTGATATCCGCGCCAGTCTGTCCACCGCTGATGAGTTTTTGGATCACTCGTGAACAATAGCAAGGAACGCTTGCGTCGAGTCGTTCCCAACTTCAGCAGGACCGAAACCCGCCACAAACCGACCTCAGCGCCGTACGTCGGATCAGGCTGGCACCGGCCAGAAGTACGCAAAACGAAGCCCAGCGGAAGCTGGGTCGTGGTCAGCTTAGAC
>Ga0316201_10000975_pt1 | contig 18234 bp, 17 predicted proteins | sample CS6wburrow_MG_FD_204516 | JGI IMG/M metagenome (GOLD analysis project Ga0316201, IMG submission 204516) | Coastal sediment microbial communities from Delaware Bay, Delaware, United States - CS-6 worm burrow | ecosystem: Environmental > Aquatic > Marine > Coastal > Sediment | place: USA... | reverse complement strand
CGAATGGGCTCCGCGACATCACCTCTGCCCATGTCCTGCAGCACGTCGGTAAACAGGGTTGGAACCTGTTGTCCCTGCATCCAGCCAAGCGCCCCACCTTCGAGGGCGGTCGGACCCGCCGAGTAGCGAACGGCCATCTCGCGAAAGTCGGCACCGTTTTGAATCTGGGCGTAAACCTGGTTGGCGAGATCTTCTACTTCCTGAACCTCGTCGGCGCTGGCGCCTTCGGGCATCGTGAGGAGGATATGGGACAGCGAATATTCCGAGTTAGCGACGACGTTGCCCTCGAGGTTCGCAACACACTGTTCAACCTCGCGCTCCGAAACGTTAATTCTTTCGCCGACTTCGATGCTACGCAGATTGCTGATCGTAATTTCGTCCCGCAATTGACGGCGGAACTCGCCATAGGGAATGTTATCAGCTGCAAGCAGACGCGGCATATCTTCGAAAGGCACACCGTTTTCCTTGGCAATATTTGCAATTGCGCGGTTGAGCATTTCGTCACCGACACTCAGGCCGATGCGCTCAGCGCGTTGCAGCTGGATTTCGGACAGAATCAGGCGCTCGAGAATCTGTTCCTGGAGTACCTCGGCCGGCGGTAACTGAATGCCCTGGGCGGCCGCGCGTGCGTTAATGACCTCCAGTTGCTCATCCAGCTGGCTCTTGAGGACCACCCCCTCATTGACGATGGCGGCCACGCCGTCCAGAAACTCTCCCGTCTCGGAGAGTTCGTCAGCGACGACAACGGGCGCAGCGATCAATGCGATGAAAGCGCATAAACTATTGAATTTTAACAAGTTTTACTACCGTAGATCTGCGGAATAGCCAAGAATACCACGTTCGAGGAGTTTGTCAGCTGCTGTGCCGACGCTCGTCATTCCTTTCAGTACCAATTGCAGACCAAACGAGGAATCGCGAGTTCCATCACGCGTTGAAATATGGCGGCGAGAAACCAGCCGCAGGCCCCAGCAGCAGCTCTCGTACTCGAGGCCAAAAAACTGCTCCAGGACTTCCTCGTCGCGGAATGAATAGTTGTAGCGACCCACAAAATTCCAGTTCGTGGCCATCGGCCATGACCACGAAAAATCGCCTTGTTCGAGTGAATCTCGACGGAAGCGATAAGCGAGGTTGAGGATCCTGTTCGTGGCGGGACGATACTGCAGGCGCGCTTCGGATTTTGTCGTGCCATTTTCTCCGGTACCCCACTGGTGTCCGATATCGAAATTGACGTTTCTGAGCAATCCAAAGCGCATCTGTGCGATGTAGTCCGACGTTTCGAAGGTCGATACCGGCATGCCGGGCAGGGCTACGTCGCGATCGCTGAAATATCGCGTCTGGCCGATGGTCGCTGTCATTAACTCGCGGCCGGAATCGAGGTCGAGCACGCGCGTCGTTACACCAAAACTGACCTGTTCCGTATCACCGATACGGTCGCCGCCGAGGAACCTGTTCTTGCGATAGAGCTGCACAAGATTAATGTCCGGTGCGATTGTGTCGAAAACGGGTAGTCCGTCCTGATCGCGATACGGAATATTGACGTACAGCAAGCGCGGCTCGATGGTCTGGATGCGGTTGGCTCCCGACATCATGCGCTCGAGCACAAGTCCCGTGTCGACACTGGTGACTGGCACGGTGCGCGCCGGATCCGTCTCAACTCCGGGCAGAGTATCCGCAAGGTCGTAGCGCGTGTAGTCCAGCGCAATCGCGGGTGTGAAAAACCAGCCCGGTTGACTAATAGGCATTTCGAGGGACGGCGTCGCCTTGAATCGCCATCCGGTCACGCCCGTGTCTCGATCGAAGTTCACGAGTTCGCCGTCAAGGCCCAGCCTTAAGAAGCTGACCGGCCAAGTGGTATTGACGAGGATCTGCGGTAAGCGGCGGTAGGGTTCGTCCGCCGGCGAAATCGCATCGTCAATGGTCTGGTAGTCCTGGGCTTGCGCGAAGAACGACAGATGCTCCGAGTAGTAGTCGAAACTGATGTGACGATTCAGGTGCGTGATACTGGACACACTCAGGCTACCGCCCAGATCCTCGAAGTACTGGCTGTCCGACACCTCCCTGAATTTGATCTGGTTGCGCCAGCCGTTGCCCCACAAAGTGCGGTGGTTGAATTGCAGCTGATGACGCGAATCGTTGACGATGCTGTCGTTCGACAGATAGTCGGCCGTCACACTGCCGTCATTGCGTTCTGTCAGGTAGCGGAAGTTTGCAGCAAGCTGCAGTCCGCGGCTCGTTAACAATCGGGGGGTAATGGTCGCGTCGTAGTTGGGCGCGATGTTCCAGTAATACGGGACACGGATTTCATTGCCGCTGCGACCGGAGCTGCCGATCTCCGGCGTCAATATTCCGGACTTGCGTGCGTCACTGATCGGGAACGAGATGTACGGCAGGTAGAGAATGGGCACGTCTTTGAAGCGCAGCTTCATATTCCTGGCTGTGCCGACACCTTCCCCTGTATCGAGCACAATGGACTTGCCCTGCAGCAACCAGTCCTCCGAGTCGGGCGGGCAGGTCGTATATTCGACGCCGCCGAGCGTTAAGGTGCCATTCTCATTGATTTCCAGAGCGTCGGCTGCCCCGCGCGCACTACTGTCCCCCAGCGAGAATTCTGCCCCTTCGAATCGAATGCGGCCGGTCCCATACCCGAATTCGGCCTGTCGACTCAGAATCAGGGTACCCGGGTCTTCGTAGCGCACGCCGCCCTCAAGAAACAATGCGCGTTGCTCAGGGTCGTAACGCGCGGCCTCGGCTGCCGCCAGCTTGTCGTCACGGCGGAGCAGCACGCCCCCGGTCATGCTGGCCGTCGGGTTATCACCGAGCTGCATCTCAAATGAGCCGAGCTCAAACAGGATGGTCTCGGGATTATCGGTAATCACCGTGCTGAACGGCGATTCGGCCGATATTGGCTTGCCAATGGATGTCTGGCACGACAGCTCATCGGCAGCGTGCGCATGGGTCACGGCCAGCAGGGTGCAAGCAAAGATCAGTGGTTTCGCGGACAAAACGGTGTTCGATTCAGCTGTGGGCCGGGGCTTGTGGTAACGGGATGTTATCAAGCATTTGGATTTGTTACCTTCGCATAGTTTATTAGGTCCTACAACGCGTTACGGAGATCTGACATCGAGAGCCCCAAACCCCCGGCAGATGCCCGCCTCGCCGCATTAGCGGCGTGGGTCAGTGGTATCGAGGCCGTCGCCGGCAGCGAACCCGTGCTTGCATCCGGCGATGCGAGCTTTCGTCGCTATTTTAGATTGCAGTCGGGGGCAAATAGTTTCATCGCTATGGATGCGCCGCCCGAGCAGGAGGATTGTCTGCCGTTCGTGCGCGTGGCCGGCTACTTCGAAGCCATGCAGCTGAACGCACCACGCATCATCGAAGCCAACCTCGATGAGGGGTTCCTGTTGCTCAGTGACCTGGGCAATCGTCAGTACCTGGACGCTTTGCTCGACGACACCGCCACCGCGCCGCACCTGTATGCGGATGCAACGGCGGCATTGCTTGCCATGCAAAGCCGTGGCGCTGCGTATCAGTCGCAGCTGCCACCCTACGACGATAAGCTTCTGCGCTTTGAGCTTTCGCTGTTTCATGACTGGTTGTGCGGGACACATCTCAATATCGAGTTCAGCGATGAGGCTGAACAGGCCTGGCAGAAGTGCTGCGACCTGCTGGTTGCGAATGCACTTGATCAGCCACAGGTATTCGTGCACCGCGACTATCATTCGCGCAACCTGATGCTGACCACAGCCGGCAATCCCGGAATACTCGACTTTCAGGATGCTGTGGAGGGTCCGCTGACCTACGACCTCGTGTCGCTACTCAAGGACTGCTACGTGCAATGGCCCGCCGAGCAGGTATGGCAATGGGCGCTTGAGTTTTACAACGGTCTGGATGCGACAGTGCACGACTGTATGGATGAAGACCAGTTCCGCCGACACTTTGAGCTTATGGGTGCGCAACGTCACCTGAAAGCGGCCGGAATCTTCGCACGGCTGTGTCACCGCGACGGCAAGTCAGCCTACCTGGCCGATGTCCCGCGGACGCTGTCGTACATCATCGAACTCGGTCCACGTTATCCTGAACTCGGATTCGTGATCGAACTGATCAAGTCGCGGGTGTTGCCCGGTATGGAGGCGCACCCGGAATGAGGGCGATGATTCTCGCGGCTGGTCGTGGTGAGCGCCTCCGTCCACTGACTGACAAGCTGCCAAAGTCTCTGGTCGAAGTGCGCGGCCGGAGTCTGCTCGAACGCCATTTGCACAATGTGCAGGCAGCAGGCATCGACACTGTCGTCATCAATCTTGGCTGGCTCGGCGATCAGATCGTCGAGCGCATCGGTTCCGGTGCTCGCTACGGCCTCGAAGTCATCTACAGCCAGGAAGGCGACGATATTCTCGAGACGGGCGGCGGCATTCACAAAGCGCTGCCAGATCTTGGCAGCGATCCCTTTCTCGTTGTTAACGCCGACATCTACACGGATATGCCCGTGCCGAGCGTACAGCTGGGGGACAGTCACCTTGGGCACCTCGTCATGGTGCCGACGCCTGAATACCGTGAGCGCGGCGATTTCGATATTGAGGACGGGCTGATTCGCAATGGCGATTCAGCGGCATATACCTTCAGCGGTGTTGCGATCTATCGACCCGAATTCTTCGATGGTTGTGAGGCCGGGCGCTTTCCGCTGGCCCCGATGTTGCGCGAGGCGGCAGATCGTGGCCAGTTGTCAGGCTCGCTCTATGAAGGACTTTGGGCTGATGTTGGTACACCGGAACGCCTCGCAGCCCTGTAGCCGATCACATCCCTGAGGCGTCACGCCCTCCAGGGCCCAGGCCGCATTCTTGTGTAAACCTCTCTAACTGCGGTTGGTAGACGGCCGGGATATCGAATGTAACGGGGTCGCCGCCCTTGCGCTGAAACTCGATGCTGGCGCCGCGTCCTGCCGCCTGGAGCAGGTAGCTCGATGAGTCGTCCGGCAGGGACATGAACACCTTGCCGTTATACGTCCAGATCCAGGTTTCTGATCGCACCGGCTCGTCGTCGACCTGGTACGTAGCTTTCCACTCGGCCGGATTACGAAACCACTTTTTCAATACGTCGCCGAGTGACAGTGGCACAACCGAGACGAATGCGTAGAGCTTCTGCCGGTGACAGTTAAAGCCGAGTGCCGGCCCACTTGCATCGGTCATGTAGAGCGCATGGCCCCGCGAATACTTCTTGCCCCGCTTGATGAGATACAGGCGAGCACTTTCCCAGGCAGCCGTATCGCTTTCTGGTTCCGATGCCGGTGCATCCGGTACAACCAGGCAAAGGACCAGCAGCCACAGTATTCTGTAATTCACGACTCAGGCTTCCAGCCCGAGGTGCTGCAGAAAATGAGGCAGGAGTCTTGCCGACGTTTCCTCAAGCAGCAAGTGTATGCCCAGCCGGTGCAGGTCAGTCATCTCGAGCTCCGCGTAGCCGCAGGGATTGATACGGGTGAACGGCTCGAGGTCGACGTCGACATTCAGCGCCATGCCATGAAAGCTCGAACCACGCCGGATCCGAAGCCCGACGCTTGCCAGCTTGTTGCCCTCCACGTAAACGCCTGGCGCGTCCGCTCGCGCCGCCGCCGCGACGTCGAATTCGGCCGCCAGGTCTACGACGCTTTGTTCCAGTGCGGTGACCAGTGTGCGTACGCCGATATTGGCGCGTCGAATGTCGATCAGTGGATAGACCATGAGCTGGCCGGGTCCATGAAACGTGACCTGGCCACCGCGATCAATCTGCACGACAGGGATATCGCCGGGCGCCAACAGGTGTTCCTTGCTGGCATTGAGCCCGAGTGTAAATACCGGCGGGTGTTCACAGAACCAGATTTCGTCCGGTGTCGACTCGTCACGTTCGTCCGTGAATTTCTGCATCTCGTGCCAGAGCGGCACGTAGTCCTGGCGGCCGAGGTAGCTGGTCTTCACAGCGCCATAAGGACGTCTTCGTGGTCGGAAACGTCCTGGTAGATGTCGTCGAGTTGTTGCTGGCTCGTCGCCGTGATCGTAATGGTGATCGACACAAAACGCTCATTGCGGCTAAGCGATTCTTTTATCGCGCTGTCCGCAACCGGATCCGTATGCTTCTCGATCAGCGCCCGAGCCGTCGTACGAAACTCGGGTGAGTTATGCCCCATCATCTTGATGGGAAACTCACAGGGAAATTCAATTGCGGATTCTTCAGTCATGCTTATTCGAACCAGAGGCTGATGCTGTCCTTGGTCTGTTGCCAGAATGAACCGACCGGATTGTCATCAAGCGCACGCAGCGGCGTGCTCAGGAGTTGGTCTGCACCAAGACTGATTTTCAGTTCGGCGACAGGCTGGCCGGCTGCAATCGGGGCCTCGACGATCGCAGGTATGTCGAGCGTGGATTCGAGCTTGTCATAGCTGCCTCTCGGTACCGTGATGTACAGGTCTTCGAGGACGCCAAGTCCAGAGGTGATGTTCGCCGATTTCCAGACGCGCGCCGTCGTGACCTCTTCGCCGGCTTTGTACAGCAGCCGCGTTTCGAAAAACCGGAAACCGTAATTAATAAGCGCCTGGCTGCCATCCGTGCGCGCCCTTGTACTCGAGGTACCGAGTACGACGGCAACGATACGCATGCCATCGCGCAGGGCTGAGGAAACCAGGCAATAGCCTGCATCATCAGTGTGGCCGGTCTTGATGCCATCGACTGAAGGGTCGCGCCACAACAGCGAATTGCGATTGCTCTGCTTGATATCGTTGTACGTGAATTCCTTAATCGCGTGGCGGGCGTAGTAATCGGGGAATTCGTTGATCAGGGCGCGGGCCAGGGTGGTGAGATCTCGTGCGGTGGTGACATGACCTTCGGCAGGCAGTCCCGTGGCGTTGGAGAAGTGGCTTGAGAGCATGCCCAGCTGCTGCGCGTACTGGTTCATCATCTGTGCAAATACGCCCTCGGTACCGGCGATGTGCTCGGCCAGCGCGACGCTCGCATCGTTGCCGGACTGCACAATCATCCCCATCAGAAGATCCTCGATCTTCACGCGTGTGCCGACTTCGATAAACATGCGCGACCCAGGCGTGCGCCACGCGCGCTCGGAGATCGTCACTTCGTCGTCGAGGTGGATCTGACCCTGCCTGAGGGCCGTAAAGACCACATACGTTGTCATGATCTTGGTGAGGCTGGCCGGTGCAAGTGGCGTGTCAGGATTCAGGGACGCCAGTTCGTGCCCGGTTGTGCCATCGACAACCAGATAGCTCTTGGCACCGATGATCGGTGGTGCCGGGGCCGGCATTACTGACTGCGCGTAAGTGTTTGACGCAAAAAGAAAAACGAAGGAGAGAAGAGCGCAGGACAGACGTGTAGACATGTGGCCTCTGAAACGGGTGAATCGGTTTGGGCGAGTATTGTACGCGGCTAATCGGAAATTAGGTAAGGATCGGTGATCCCGATGCCCTCGAGCTCATCAACGAGCACGTCATACTGCATGACATCAGCTATGGGCCCGATTCGGACCCGGTAGAGCACGCGCTCCGGTGAGCGTTCCTCATGGATGAAGGCATCCTCGATGCCGGCCAGCGACAATGCGCCAAGCCGCCGTTCCGCGTTTGAGCGATCGCCGAAGGCGCCCACCTGAACATACACCTGATGGTCAGCCGGCGCTTTGGAAGGCGCTGCAGACGCGACCGGGCCTGAGGGTTCTCCTGTGGTCCGCCTGACTGGTCGGTCGCCTGCCGGCGTGTCGAAACTGATCGCTGTCACTTCAACAAGACTGGTGCCGTCCTTGATCATGTCGAGCTTGAGGGCAGCGGCATAGGACAGGTCGATGATGCGATTGTGCACAAAGGGTCCGCGATCGTTGACGCGGACAATAATGGACTTGTCGTTACGCAGGTTGCGCACGCGCACGTAGGTTGGCAGTGGCAGCGTCTTGTGCGCTGCCGTCATCGCGTACATATCATAGGGTTCGCGATTCGATGTCAGGTTGCCGTGAAACTTCTTGCCGTACCAGGAGGCAACACCACGTTCCTGGTAGCCCGCGCTCGAGGGCATGACCGTGTAACGTTTGCCGAGCACCTCGTAGACCGGCCCATTGCCATAGCGGCTGCGGGCCTCGGGGCGTGGCGTGACTTCGCCAGACATGTCAGGGATACGTGCGCTGCCCGACGGCGGCCCATCACCTTTGACCTTATTGCCGCCGCAGGCGGAGAGTGCGAACAGGCTGAATGCCAGCAGCGGCAACCTAGCCTGCATCAACGGCTACCTTGCGCGCGATTTCCTGGCCGAGCTGATACGCCGCGAGCGCGTACATCGCGCTGCGATTGTATTTCGTGATCACAAAGAAGTTATGGAAGCCGACCCAATGCTCGGTGCCACCGTCACCCTCGTAGGTGAGGAGTTCGCCCTTGCTGTCCGCGGCCAGGTCCGTTGCGAAAACGACACCCTGCTTGCTGAGCGCTTCTACGGTTGTGGAGGCCTTGAGCTTGTTCTTCGGTTCCGGCACTGGTCCCTTCCAGCGATTACTCAGGGTGGCCTGGCTTGCGACTTCCTCGCCCGTACGCCATTTATGCTCGACGAAGTAGTTGGCGACACTGCCTGCCACATCCGCCCAGTTCTCCCAGATGTCGCGTTTGCCGTCACCCGTCGCATCTACCGCGTAGGCGCGGAAACTCGACGGCATGAACTGTGGTCGTCCCATCGCGCCCGCGTAAGAACCGACCGGGACAGTTGCATCGATGTCCTCCTCCCGCGCAAGAATGAGGAATTGCACAAGTTCGTTGCGGAAGAATTTCGAGCGTGGGGGGTAATCGAAAGCCAGCGTGACCAGCGCATCGATAACGCGGTCCCTGCCCGTGATGCGACCGTAGTAAGTCTCAACACCGATAATACCGACGATCATTTCGACGGACACGCCGGATTCCTTCTGGATGCGCTCGAGCATCTCGCGATTCTCCAGCCAGAAGGTCGTGCCAGCGGCGATGCGTTCCTTGGTAATGAAGATCTTGCGGTATTCGGCCCAGCTCAGTTTCTTCTCGGCGGGCGTGGAAATCTTCTTGATGATGGACTGTTTGACTTCGGCCTTGCCGAGCACGTCGGCGAGCGCATCCCGGCTGAATTCGTGCTCGGTAACCATCTCGTCGATGAACGCCGCGACGTCGGGACGGGTCACATCGAGGAACGACTTGTCGGCAGCTTGTGAGCAGGAAACGGAAACGGTAAAGATCGCAGCGATAGCGAGTAAGCGATTTTTCATCAGTGCGGCAGTAATTTCCGGTGGGAGTGAATGGACATGAGAATACCGAAACCCGCCATCAGCGTCACCATTGAGGTGCCGCCGAAGGAGACGAGTGGTAACGGGATGCCGACGACAGGCACAATTCCTGTGACCATGGCCGTGTTCACGAAGACATATACCATGAAGGTCAGGCTGATGGAGCCGGCGAGCAGACGGGAATAGGTGTCACGGGCCTGAACAGCAATGTACAGGCCACGTCCGACAACGAACATATAGAGCGCCAGTAGCGTCAGCACCCCCAGCAGGCCGAATTCCTCGCCAAGCACGGCGAAGATGAAATCGGTATCGCGTTCCGGCAGGAATTCCAGCTGTGCCTGTGAGCCATTGGTCCAGCCCTTGCCAAACATGCCGCCGGAGCCGATGGCAATCTTCGACTGGATGATGTTGTAACCCGCGCCGAGCGGGTCGCTGTCCGGATTCAGCAGTGTCAGAACGCGTTGCTTCTGGTAATCCTGCATGAAATTCCAGAGCACAAATGCGCCGGGCACGGCGGCGGCCGCCAGGCCAAACATCAGCCGGAACGACATCCCCGCCAGCACGATGACGATGATCCCGGAGGCCGCAATGAGCAGGGACGTACCGAGGTCGGGCTGCTTTGCAATGAGTAGTGTTGGCACGGCAATCATGACCGCGATAATGAAGAGCTGCCCCAGCCTGGGCGGGATCTGGCGGTCATGCAGGTACCACGCCGTCATCATCGGCACGCCGAGCTTCATGGCTTCTGACGGCTGAAAACGAATACCGAGATCGAGCCAGCGACGCGCTCCCTGGCCGACGTCGCCCTTGGTCAGCACGAGTACCAGCAGAACAAGGCCGGCCGCATAGCCCCAGGGCGTCCAGCGCCGCAGGAAATCCGGCGGCAGCTGCGCAACGATCAACATGGCCACAATCGCGACGCCCATGCGCACGACCTGGTTCATGAGCAGCCGATTACTCTCACCCACCGCGCTGTAAAGAACGAACAGGCCGAAGGCGCACACGAGTAACAGCCCGCCAAGCAGGGGGCCGTCTATATGCAGGCGCCGCAGAATGCCGGAAAAACTTGTCATCGGCGGCGCGCTGGGGGCGAACAGACTTTGTGTATCGCTAAGACGCATCGTCATCGAATCCCAGGTACGCATCCATGATGGCTTTGGCTATCGGCGCCGCGACACCGCTGCCACTTTCGCCGTTCTCGACAATCAGTGCGACGGCTATGCGCGGCTCATCGAGCGGCGCAAATGAAATGAACAGGGCGTGGTCGCGCTGTCGCTCTTCGAGTTCAGCGTCATCGTATTCTTCGTCCTGTGCGATAGACACGACCTGGGCTGTGCCGCTTTTGCCCGCCATTTCGTAAGGCGCGCCGATACCGACGGCGCGGGCTGTGCCGCGCGGGCCCTGCATCACGTCATGCATCGCGCCAATCACATTGTCCCAGTACAGGTCGTTGTCGATGTCGACAGCAGCAAGGCGTTCCGGTTGCACTATGCGGCGCTCACCGGTCAGTGCATCCTCGACTGCGGCGATCATGTGCGGCCGATACCGTTCGCCGCGGGTTGCGAGCGTGCCGGCCGCGGCAGCGAGTTGCAGCGGCGTCGCCAGCATATAGCCCTGGCCAATCGAGGCGATTACCGTTTCGCCGTGATACCAGCGCTGGTTGTCGCGGTCCCGAAAGTTGTTCTTCTTCCACTCGCGTGACGGCACCAGGCCCGAACTCTCGCCGCCCACATCAACGCCCGTCTTGGTGCCGAGGCCAAAGCGGTCGAGGTAGTCATGCATGTTATCGATGCCAATGTCGCCACTGATTTCATAAAAATACACGTCGCAGGACTGTGCGATGGCATCGTGCAGGTCGACGGGGCCATGGCCCTCGGGTTTCCAGTCACGGTAGCGATGGTCGTCATTCGGCAGCTGGAAGTAGCCATGACAAATGGTTTTGTGGGTCAGGCTGGTCGCCCTGGTATCGAGCGCCGCCAGCGCAAGAATGGGCTTGATGGTCGAGCCGGGTGGATAAGCGCCGCGTACCGCACGATTAAAAAGCGGCCGATCCGGATTGGTGCTCAGCTCGCGGTACTGCGACGTCGACATCCCGACGGCAAACAGATTGGGGTCGAAGGACGGGGCACTCACCAGTGCAAGAATCTCCCCGTTCCTTGGGTCCAGTGCGACCAGGGCCCCACGCCGTCCCTCAAGTGCCTTTGCCGCGATTCGCTGCAGGTCGAGATCGATACTCAGGTAGACGTTGGCTCCGGGTACGGGCGTCTGGTCGACGGGCAGCGAGTCAAGGAGTTCGCTCGTGTCGCTCGGTACCTGCCGGCCGCGGGCATTGGCGATGAGGTGACGGTAACCCGCATCGCCATGCAGGTCCGACTCAAAGCTGCTTTCCACGCCGGTCTTGCCTGTGTGTGACGTGCCGGCATAGCTCGCAGGATCGAGGCGCTGCAGATCGTCCGTACTCAACGCGCCGACGTAACCAACGGCGTGCGCGACGAGTTCGCCATCCGGGTAGTGCCGCACGAGGCGTGGTCGAAAGTCGACGCCCGGGAAGCGTGGCCGCTGGATGGCAAAATTCGCGATCTCTTCTTCCGTCAGTCGAAACTTGAGCGTGACCGGTTTGAAACGCGGTCCGCTGCGGCTCAGATCCTTGAAACGCTCGATGTCCTCGAACTCGATGAGATTGATCGCGGCAAGACGGTTGAGCGTGTCGTCAAGGTCACCAACCTGTTCGGGAATCAGCTCCAGCTGGTAGGCCGGCAGGTTCTCCGCAATGACGCGACCCTTGCGGTCGAATACGAGCCCGCGAATAGGTGGCACCGGCTCGATACGGACCCGGTTGCCCTGCGACTTTTCTGCAAACAGTTCATGATCGACGACCTGCAGTTGCACCAGTCGTGCGACCACCGTGCCCATCAGCAGCAGCGAGACGACAATTGCCAGAATGACGCGAGCAAGAAACAGGCGGCGCTCGGAATGGACATCCTTGATGGGTGAGAGAAGGGCGCTCATGGTGCCGGGGCCACGGCTCTAACTTCCCGACCGGGAACCGTGACGAACCCCCGAAAGGAAAATGAAAAGAAACGGCCAGATCAGCGTGCCCGTGATAACCGGTGCCCAATACGTAATGGTTGGTGCTGAAACGCCAGCGACGCCGTTGACCCAGAACAGGATGAACTGGTAGAGGGCAAGCAGTGCAAAAATTGTGGCCGTAAGCTGCGACAACGGGAACACACGCATAAGCAGGTGAAAGCGCACGGTCGCGAAAGCGATCACGCAGAGTGCCAGCGCATGCTGGCCAAGCAGCGTGCCATAGGAGGCGTCGAGCACGATGCCAATGATCCACGCGGATCCCACGCTCCAGGTTCGCGGTAACTGCATTGTCCAGAAGATGACGATCAGCGCGAGCCAATCGGGGCGAAATGGCTCGACCGAGTCAGCCAGGGGCATCACCGTCAGCATCAGGCCCACAATGAACGTGATGATGACGGGTAGTCTGCGAGAGCCGCGATCCCTGTTCATTCGTCAGGCTCCTCGGCAACCGGAGGCGGTGCGGACCAGATCAGCATGACCTCACGAACCTGATCGAGCGCTGCCGAAGGCGTTGCGGTCACATCCGCAAACGGTTCCTGCGGGATGCGCGTGACTGAATTGACGACGGCCACCGGGTATCCGGAAGGGAATGCGCCGCCAAGACCCGAGGTAACCAGGAGGTCGCCGGCGCGGATGTCGGCATTGTTGGGCAGGAACGGCAGGTCAAGGCGATCAATTTCGCCCGTGCCCACCGCAATCGTACGCAGGCCATTGCGATTGACTTCGACGGGCAGCGCATGGTCGGCGTCGCTGATCAGTACCGCCTGCGCCGTCATGACGCCGGTGTGGATGACCTGGCCGACCACACCATTTGCATCGACAATGGCCTGGCCGTCATAAACGCCGTCACGGCTGCCGATATCGATGATGAGGTTGTGCTCATAAGGATTGGCGTCTACCGCCATGATTTCGGCGACGCGCACTTCATCGCGGACGGTCGCACGGGCTTCGAGCAATGCGCGCAGGCGGGCGTTTTCCGCCTCCAGCGCGGTGAGTCGCTGCAACCGTGCATTCGTGAGCAGGCGCTCGGCCTGTAGCCGCCCCAGTTCGAGTTCCAGTTGATTGCGTGAGGTCGTGGACTCGCCGAGCCACTCCCACAGGCGTACGGGCGCGTCGACCACCAGTTGTACCGGGTAGACAGCCGCACCGATGCCCTTGCGGATACCATCGAGGTGGTTCTCGCGATGATCCAGGTACATCAGCACAATACTGATGATAATGAGGGCGAGAGCCCGCAGACCCAGCGCGGGTATACGCGCTGGATTGCTGTTATTTCCTCGGGACGCGACCATCGTTACGCGCGCCTAACGACGATTACTCCAGTCCGAATACAGCTGGACCGTGCTCGTCAATGAGCTCAATCACCCGTCCGCCACCTCGGGCGACACAGGTCAGCGGGTCGTCGGCAATGACGACAGGTAATCCGGTTTCCTCCATCAGGAGTTTGTCGAGGTCGCGCAGCATGGCGCCACCGCCCGTCAGAACGATACCGCGCTCTGCAACGTCAGCACCGAGTTCGGGCGGCGTCTGTTCGAGCGCCTCCTTGACGGCCCCGACGATGCCTTGCAGCGGTTCCTGCAGGGCTTCGAGGATTTCATTGGAGTTGAGCGTGAAGCTGCGCGGCACGCCCTCGGAGAGATTGCGGCCTTTCACCGAGATCTCGAGGACTTCCTGGCCCGGGAATGCCGAACCAATTTCATGCTTGATGCGTTCGGCGGTCGCCTCACCAATCAGGATGCCGTAATTGCGGCGCACGTAATTGGTGATCGCTTCGTCAAAGCGGTCGCCGCCGATGCGCACAGATGCCGCATACACGATACCGTTCAGCGAGATCACCGCCACTTCGGAGGTGCCGCCACCGATGTCGAGCACCATCGAGCCGCGTGCCTCGTGGACCGGCATGCCGGCGCCGATCGCCGCAGCCATCGGCTCATCTATAAGGTGTACTTTGCGCGCGCCTGCGCCCTCAGCCGATTCGCGAATAGCGCGTCGCTCAACCTGGGTCGAGCCATAGGGCACGCAAATGAGAACGCGCGGGCTCGGGCGGAAGTACCTGGAGGAATGCGCTTTTCGGATGAAATGCTGCAACATTTTCTCGGTGACCGTGAAATCGGCGATGACGCCGTCTTTCAGGGGCCGAATCGCCGTGATGTTGCCTGGCGTACGTCCCAGCATGTTCTTGGCTTCCATGCCGACCGCTTCGACGATGCGACCGCCGCGGCCGGAGTCCTCGCGGATAGCCACAACAGAGGGTTCGTCGAGCACAATGCCGTGCCCCCGGGAGTAAATCAGGGTGTTGGCGGTGCCTAGATCGATGGACAGGTCATTCGAAAAATAACCCAGGATATTCTTGAACATGCGGGGCGGGATCCCAAAAACGAATTAACGGCGTAATCTAGCAATGCGCACGACATTCCACAAGGCGCCGTGTATTATTGCGTGCCCGCCGCGGCGGGTCCCGGTAACCCTCTTGAATTTAGCGGAAAAATACCGTGTCACTTGATAAAGACCAGGTCCAGCAAATTGCAACGCTGGCGCGACTCAAATTAAGCGAAGACGAGTACGCCGAGAGCGTCAAAAAGCTCTCCAAAATCGTCGATTTTGTCGATCAGCTGTCACAGGCTGACACGAGCGGCGTCATTCCCATGGCGCACCCGCTCGATGTCGCCCAGAGGCTGCGTCCGGATGAGGTCACTGAGCCAGATCAGCGGGATCGTTACCAGGAGAACGCCGCGTCCGTGACGAATGGCCTGTATCTCGTGCCCAAGGTGATCGAGTGATGGCGCTGCACACGATGACAATGGCGGAACTGACCGCCGGTCTTGAGAGCGGTGACTTCACGTCCGTCGACGTTACCCGGTCATTGCTTGATCGCATTGCCAAGCACGATGCGCAACTCAACGCCCTGATTACGGTAACCGGCGATGCCGCGCTCGCGGCCGCCGCGCAGGCCGATGCCGATCGCGCTGCCGGAAATGCCGGGATGCTCAATGGCTTGCCGGTTATTCACAAAGACATATTCTGCACGCGCGGCGTCAAAACGAGTTGCGGTTCGAAGATGCTGGACAACTTCGTGTCGCCGTATGATGCGACAGTCGTCGAACGCATGGCGGCCGCTGGCGCAGTCGTCCTCGGCAAGGCCAATATGGATGAGTTCGCGATGGGCTCGTCGAACGAAACCAGTTTTTACGGGCCCGTCCAGAATCCCTGGGATCTCGAATGCTCACCGGGTGGCTCCTCGGGCGGCTCGGCCGCCTCAGTGGCCGCACGTTTTGCGCCGGCGGCTACGGCCACGGACACTGGCGGTTCTATTCGTCAGCCCGCCGCGCTGACCAATACCGTTGGTATCAAGCCGACCTATGGGAGGGTCTCGCGCTACGGCATGATCGCGTTTGCGTCCAGCCTCGATCAGGCCGGGACCATTACGCGCACTGCCGAAGACGCGGCGCGTGTGCTCGGCGTGATGGCCGGCTTCGATGAGCGCGATTCGACATCGGTCGACGTGCCCGTGCCGGATTATCTCGGTGAAATCGGCGAATCGATCAAGGGTCTGCGCGTCGGTATCGTGCGCCAGCACTTTGATGAAGGCCTGGATGCCGATTGTGCTGTCAAGGTGAAGGAGGCCATTGCCGTCCTCGAGTCGCTTGGCGCCACCACGGTTGAGGTCGATCTGCCCAACATCGACCTGTCGGTACCCACCTACTATGTTGTCGCTCCGGCCGAATGTTCATCCAACCTGTCGCGCTTTGACGGCGTGCGTTTCGGCCACCGCGCCGAGAATGCGGAAGATCTTTTCGACCTCTATTGTCGCAGTCGTGGCGAGGGCTTTGGCGACGAGGTGAAGCGCCGCATCATGACAGGCGCCTACGTGCTGTCTGCCGGTTACTACGATGCGTACTACCTGAAGGCGCAACAGGTTCGTCAGCTTATTGCGGACGACTTCCGCAAGGCCTTCGCCGATGTCGACGTGATTGCAGGTCCTACGACGCCGACGCCGGCGTTCAGGCTTGGCGACAAGGTCGATGACCCGATCACGATGTACCTCAACGATATCTACACGATTGGCGCTAATCTCGCGGGCCTGCCTGCGATTTCGGTGCCCTGCGGATTTGTTAACGACCTGCCAATTGGCCTGCACCTCGTCGGCACGCATTTCGCCGAGAGCACGTTGTTGCGCTGTGCGCACCAGTACCAGCAAGAGACCGACTGGCATATGGCCTGCCCGGAGGACTTTGCATGAGCTGGGAGGTAGTGATTGGTCTCGAGATTCACACGCAGCTTGCGACCAAGTCCAAGATTTTCTCCGGTGCATCAACGGCATACGGAGCCGAGCCCAACACGCAGGCGTGTCTCGTCGATCTCGGCTATCCGGGTGTATTGCCGGTCCTGAACAAGGAGGTCGTGCATATGGCGGCGATGTTCGGGTTGGCAGTCAATGCCACGGTTGCACCGCGCTCGGTCTTCGCGCGCAAGAACTACTTCTATCCGGATCTGCCGAAGGGCTACCAGATCAGCCAGTATGAACTGCCGATCGTTGAGCGCGGCGAATTGTTCATCACCGATGCCGCAGGCAACGAGAAGCGAATTGGCATTACGCGGGCGCACCTGGAAGAAGATGCAGGCAAATCGATTCACGAGGGTCTCGACAAATCATCGGGCATCGATCTGAACCGTGCGGGCACTCCGCTGCTTGAGATTGTATCCGAGCCTGATATCCGGTCCGCGAAGGAAGCGGTTGCGTACATGCGCAAGATTCACACGATCGTACGCTACCTCGGTATCTCCGACGGCAACATGCAGGAAGGCTCGTTCCGCTGCGATGCCAACGTATCGGTGCGTCCGAAAGGTCAGGAAGCCTTTGGTACGCGCGCCGAGATCAAGAACCTGAACTCCTTCCGTTTCGTTGAAAAAGCCATCAACTTCGAGGTCGAGCGACAGATCGAACTGATCGAGGACGGGGGTGAGGTCGTGCAGGAAACGCGGCTGTACGATTCTGACAAGGATGAAACGCGCTCGATGCGTTCGAAAGAAGAAGCCAACGACTACCGCTACTTCCCCGACCCCGATTTGTTGCCGGTTGAGATTGCGGCCGATTTCATCGAGTCGGTGCGCGCAGAATTGCCCGAGCTTCCCGATGCGAAGCAGCAGCGCTTCGTCGAGGAATACGAGATCAAGAAAGACGACGCGGCAATCCTGACGATTTCGCGCCAGGTTGCCGCCTACTTCGAGGAAGTCGCCGGAGCAACGGATGCGAATGCGCAGCTGGTGGCTAACTGGGTTGTCGGCGAGCTCTCCGGTGCGCTGAACAAGGACGGACTCGAAATTGGCGATAGCAAAGTATCGGCGACCGAGCTGGCCGGGTTGCTGACGCGTATTCACGACAATACGATTTCAGGCAAGATCGCGAAGCAGGTGTTCGAGGCCATGTGGGCGGGCGACGGATCGGCTGATGAGGTCATCGAAGCCCAGGGTCTCAAGCAGATTACGGATAGCTCTGCGATCGAGGCCGTTGTCGACAAGGTCATCGAAGCGAACCCTGGTCAGGTCGCCGAGTACAAGGCGGGCAAGGACAAGCTGATCGGGTTCTTTGTCGGCCAGGTGATGAAAGAGACCCAGGGCCAGGCGAACCCGGGACAGGTCAACCAGATCCTGAAAGCCAAGCTTTCCGGCTGACATGTCCGCGGATAGCGTAACGCCATTCGGGTTCGAGGCGCTTCCCGTGCGCGGCTCACTCATTCATCTGTCACAGTCCTGGCGACGTATGCTGCAGGATCATGACTACGACGCCCTGGTCACGGAAACGCTGGGCCACGCGGCCGCGGCCACCGGACTGATCGCCCAAAGCCTCAAGTTTGACGGCGTCATTACACTGCAGATCCAGAGTAC
>Ga0316201_10000974_pt1 | contig 18263 bp, 14 predicted proteins | sample CS6wburrow_MG_FD_204516 | JGI IMG/M metagenome (GOLD analysis project Ga0316201, IMG submission 204516) | Coastal sediment microbial communities from Delaware Bay, Delaware, United States - CS-6 worm burrow | ecosystem: Environmental > Aquatic > Marine > Coastal > Sediment | place: USA... | reverse complement strand
CTCTTTTCGCCCGAGTACGAATCGTATTCGTAAATTGCATACTGTCCGCCCGAGTCCGAAGCGTAAAGGCCACACGCGTCGGCAAGGCCCGCGTAGGCGGCGGCAAATTTAGGATCATGCTCGATCGCCAGCGAAAATTGCTCGACCGCATCGGCCAACTCGGCGACCTTGCGATTTTTAAGCCGCTCGCGGCCAAGCAGATATGCCGCATACGCTTCGGTACTCTCCGTTGGCACCTTGGCCAAGCGTACCTCGGCGTCGCCAGTCAGCGCCATGCGCAGCTGGCCTGCGATGGCACGCGCAATTTCACACTGGATTTCAATGAGATTCTCGGCACTGTAGTCACCATCATAGGCTTCGGACCACAGGTGACTACTGTCCGTCGCATCTATCAGCTGCGCGGTGATGCGCACACGATCACCGCTGCGACGCACGCTGCCTTCCACCACATAGGACACATCCAGCTTGGCCGCTATCGTCGCAATATCCACATTTTGTCCCTTGAAAGAGAACGCTGAATGTCGTGCGATGACCTTGAGCGACTCGATCTGGGCCAACAGGTTCAGGATCTCCTCGGAGATGCCGTCCGAGAAATACTCCTGGTCTCCATCAGGACTCAGGTCGGCAAACGGCAGTACAGCGATCCGTGGCGAAGGGTTCACGGTGATGCCGGTTACGGTCACTTCGTCGGCCTCGGAGGCGGCTTCGGTCCGCTCGGTATTCGGTGCCAGGTTCACCACAAACCAACCGCAAGCCACGAATACGAGCACCAACGAGGCGGCGATAAGCAGGTAGCCCATCTTCCTCTTTGCAAGGACTGGCGCCGGGTCGGCAATCGGTCGGGCTTTCCTCAACAAGCGGTAGCCGCGCTTGGGGATCGTCTGGATGTATCTCGGCTTGGTCGGCGAGTCATCCAGCGCATGCCGTAGTTCCTTGATCGCATGCGTCAGGACCTCGTCGGAGACGTAGCGCTCACCCCAAACCGCAGTGATCAAGTCCTCTCGGGTCAAGGGTTTGGGCGCGGCTTCGGCCAACCGGACCAGCACGTCCATCGCCTTCGGCGCCAGGTGGCGAGATTGCCCATCATCGCGCGCAACCGACCCTTTCAGCGGCTCAGCAGTGAACGCGCCAAATCGGAACCCCTGCGAAAGTTCTATGGGCATTTGGTAAACGATTGTTTTACAAAGAGAACCCGCTGTCGATTCGGGAATGCACTTATGTTAGATCTGGTCTAAGGCCGTCGTGGACCATTATCCCCCATCTTTTCTCCACAAAAAAACCGCTAAACCTGCGGCTGTTCTTCAGGCCTTTCCTGGCCCCGCAACAGAGACTTGCGGCTGTTCCCACCCAGACAGGAGAACAACAATGAAAACCTTCAAATCATTTGCAGCACTCATGTCGGCATTCGCGATGGCCGCGGCATTCGGTTCCGGGATCGCTTACGGCGATGAAGCCGACGCCACCAAGCCCACGTCGGATGTCGATACGCACATCATCTCTTTCGGCGACTCGCTCGGTATTGAGAGACGCTCCATGAACGTTTCCTATGGGGATCTGAACATCAATAACGAGGAGGGTGTTGCGGTCCTGTATCGTCGCCTGCAAAACGCCTCTGCAGAGGTCTGCAACGTCCGGCGTGCCTGGCAACGGAAGTGCACAAGCTGCATGAGGGATGCTAAACAATGCTACGAGGACGCACTCTCCAAAACAGTGGACGCCGTTGGCTCAGACCTGCTCCTGGCCCTTCACCAGGGCACGGAGCCCCCGGAGACATATGCGGCGGCACCGAAATAAGGCATGAAAGAAACACCACGAGAAGTTTGCGCGTGTCACGTCCTCGAGCCGACCACCTGAGCCCTGCCGGGCATCAAACCGAAGGATCGAGGGCGTGGCACCGCTGCATTAAGCGAGTGACCGCTCGGGTCACTAGCCGACAGTTTAGCCTAATTTCCGTTAACGGCAGCTTTGGAGCGGTTAGCGGACGTGCCCCAGGCTCGATTCTGGAGGCCCAGGAGCCGATGTCTGCTCTCACCAAAAGCAGACGTTCAAATAGGCGAAATCAGGTTAAAACCGAAGTCTGCTAACGGCCATGAGCGGCCCCGACAGATTGACGTGCGAAGGGCAACCCGCCGATAAGAAGGGGCCCACGAGAGGGCCCCGTTTCAATCAAGCCAGTAGATTTACTTTTGCATGTCTTTATCGTTGCAGCCGGAAACGTTGTAGTAACTCCACATTGGTCCATCTGGGCCCTCGAACTCATAGAAGAACGTTCTCCCCGATGGGGTGGACACGGACCATCCACCGCTGGTCATGATGTCGCCCCATCTCGAGTTGCAATGATGCACACCGTTATACGTCGTTTCGGACCAGCCATCGTAGTACTTGTCTTTTTGGTTCCATACTGATGATCCATAGCTGAACGGATCTATCCACTCGCCCTGGATTGCCCAGATGCCCGTGAACCCAAAGGGCTCCGAGTAATATCCGTCGCTCGGGTTCCAACCGTACAGATAGCCGTCCTGGTAGCAACCAGGATCGTCCGAGTCGAGAACGAGGTCAATCTTCACGCGATTGGGGTGGGCAGCGATTGATTTCTCGTCGACTGGACAGACTATGTAGCGCCAGCGATCCTCGTAGCTTCCGTCAATCGGATCGTATAGGTGCCTTCCATTGTAGTAATACGCTTCAACGTATTCGAAATTGCCCTTTACGTCGTAGTTTTCCCAGACCTGAACGCCGCGACAGCGATACCCGCCGTCAAAGTAGTGGCAGCCATCGGCACCAACCGAGTTTCCGATCGTTCGACTGTTGAATTTGTACATAGGCGGCTCTGCGCTTGCCGCGACCACCAGTAAAGCGGCGATTGCGCCGCAGATCCATTTGATGTGTGATCTGTTCATGACGCCTCCTTCAAGCACGTTCACTAATAGAAAGCGGCAGCCCGGCGATCTTGGGGTCCTCACGACGAATGTCGCAGAGGAAGCGAGGACCCGTGGCTTTGCGCCTCTGACTTTGGTCAGGTTTGCCTTTATCGCAGCATCAATGATCCGCTGACTGGGAATTTTGTCAATTCGGAAGAATACTCATGAATGACCGCATTGGGTCATTGGCCGACAGTTTAGCTCAATTTACTCTAACGGCGGCTTTTGGGTGATTAGCAGACCATCGCTAGGGCCGATTTCTCAAACCTGGAGCCGAATGTCTGCTCTTGCCGATAGCAGTCAGTCGATCACCTGAGAATCGACGAAATTGAATAGCGGCTATCGGCCAGAAGGAGCCGTTCGAGTCATCCCGAACAGGGTTAGTCATTCCCGACAAAAATGTCCAACGGGAGCACTGCAGTTACACCGACGTTCGGAACGTCAACTAATTGACCGATCCGCATATCAACAGCAATGCTTGCAATCATGTAGGCCTGCGTCCGGTCGTAACCGTACTCCGACACGATGTAGTCGATCATCGCGGCCAGCGCATTTCGTGCCGCAAGATTGATGTCACTCGACAAGTTGCTTAGACCCGCGATCTTTGGGGAATCGAGGTAGGCGAGGTCTGCGGGTATACTGCCTTTCTCTTTCAGCGGGAAACCGGTCACGGCGTAAAAGCGTTTTGACGGTATCCTCAGCACCGACGCCGGCCCCTCGAAGTGCGGGCCGCGAGACAGGTCCGGCGCGTTATCGACTATACGGGCAGTGACTGTCATCCTGCCACCCATCTCGATCGCGGTGCCTGCAACCTCTCCGTCGCCCTGCGCGTAATGAAAGTCGCCCACTGCCAGACCGCAGCCATCGACGAAACACGGCAAATACACAGTGGTACCGGTCGTGATGTAGCGGATGTCCATGTTGCCACCGTGCTCACGTGGCGGAATCGTTCGCAAGCACTCCGATGATTTCGTCCCTTCCACACCGCACAGCGCTGCCGGCTCAGCCTCATCCGGATCGGGGTTCATCACGGCGCCGCCCAACTCGAGCAGCTTTGTCTCGCGCGCCAGCACGTCGGCGAGCAACTTATTGCCAGGTAAGGTCGTCACGACTCCGGGGAAACTCGCGTTCGGAATCTTTACGCCCGGCAACGCATCGCTAACAGCGTAGTCGTCATTTATGCGCCAGACGATGAAACGCTCGTCGGTTCCGAATTGGTCACCGGCGAATCCAAACGGTCCGGCTTCAGTCCAGCCGACCTTGGCAGGTTCGAGCGCCTCGATGGTGACTGCCAACACATCACCCGCTTTGGCACCTCTCACATACACCGGTCCTGTTAATGCATGGACAATACCAACCCCTTCCCGGGGCATCGTCTTTGCGCTTGAGAACTCGTCAGGGTCGAGAGTCAGGTCGAAAGCATCGCGGCCAAAGAACACAATGGGATCGCCGGGATCAGCTTCAGCAACCATTGGGATGTCGGGATGGAGGCGGTTTATACAGGCCGGGTCCTCGGCGCAGCTCACGCTGAGGTCGCCTACCACGATCTCAGCAGCAACGTCTTCGAACATAAACACCGCTAACAGCAGCACGCAGAAAAGACAGATGGAAGGGCCAAGTTTCATGCGCACACTCCTGGATTGAAGAGCCGAACCAACGTCAGCTTGGGGTCACAAGCAGACAGTTTAGCCTAATTCAGGCCGATTCCGAGGTCCGATAACGGCCAAAGCACAGAAGCAATCTGCCGTTGGCCGCGGCGTTTATTCGACAACCTTTTCATTCTTTTCTGAAGACAAATTCATCAATCGGCCGTCCTTTTCCGCCAGTTTCGTATACCAGAAAATCTTCCTTCACAACGGCCTGATCCTGGCCGAAATCGTCAACTATTGTTATCTGGTCGCCAGAAACAGTGTATGACCCGACGAATATCATCGAGTGTTCCTTACTTGCCGTCTAATCTTTCTGTCCACGAACTGGCCGGGAGTTGCTCTTGGAATACAGTGAATCATGGCTCGGATAGGACTCCATTGCCTGATGGTTCAATGATATTTATCTAACGATGTTCAGATGAACGACCGCAGCCAAAACTAGCCGATCACGTCGATAGCAAATTCGAGATAGGGGTTCGGCTATGCCCAGCCGAGTTCCCTCATCGCCCAAGGGGCATTCCAGATCTTCTGCATACTTTTGACCTTGTCTTCGTCGTTCATCTCGATGATGTAAACGTACTGAGAGTTGGTCTCTTTGTTCGTAGGCGGAACCGGTCCACCTTCGCCAGTATGGCGAAGTGTATAGGTTGCGAAAAACATCGCAGCCTTGTTGTCTTCATCAAAACTCGACGAATGTAGAACGTAGCTGCTTCCGGGGGCGATGTTGTCGCAGAAGGCAGTCATCCAATTGACGTATTCCTCGATTGTCTCAAAATCGACCAGAGGCTCACTTTGCGCTGCGAAGGGCGCATTTGGCTCTACGAATTTGCTACAAGCATCCCAACCCTTTGCAGATTCGCATGTATGAAAAAACTCCGTTGCGTTTTCAAATGCCGACATGGTCTCGCCCCTTTTTTGAGCAGTTGATAGTGTCAAATATAGTACAACCAGGACGGTTCGCTACTCTTGCTCACACACAGAAATAAGTGGTGGCTCTGGGTCACTAGCCGACACTTTAATCCAATTCCAGCGGGGCCAGATCATTCGGCCAGACGCAGACAAAAAAATACCCCGCCGAAGCGGGGCGTATTCAAAAACACATGCGATTTTGATCGGAATGCCCAAATCTTGATACTGACTGTCAGAAGATTTGCCCGCGAATTTCTCCACCGCGATTTTCAGCAGTGTGCACGTTTACATATGTATTGCCTGATTTTATAGCTTCAACAAGGTCTATCAGCGTATTACCGGACAGCGGACCAACGAGATCTTCGGCGGTGATAGTCCCCTCGGCAAGGATGCCGTTCAGGTCTCCCGAAATCGGCGCCGGTGGAGGTGCATCAGGATATAACCAGGCTACAACCGGACCGTTCTCATCCGGAGGAGCCAAGTGAATATGCGCCATAAAAACACCGTCGATATTCGCCACGATGAGTTTGTAATGGAGCGACATTCCATCGGCGCTTAGACGGAATTTTGCCTGTCCCTGTGCTTTCGTATCTACATCGGCAACTTGCGATTCGCCAGCCAGATGTGCACGAAAATTATCCGAATTACCCGCGGCGGCGGTTACTCCTGCAGAAATCAATAACGCCAACGAAAACGCGAGATTCAGTCTCGATAGTCTTGGTCTCATTAGATATTTGCTCCCACTTCTGGTTTGTTTTTAAGGTCTGGTGCCTGCGCAAGAGCTGCTCGTAGTACAGGGTTGGCATCGCGATCATTCACTCGCGCCAATCTGGCATCTCTCTGCTACTTTTACGCATTTTCAGTATAAAGAGATTAAGTTAATGGCGACCTGACCGAACGAGCAGATATATTTGTCCGAAAGGCTAGCGGGGTCTGAGATGGCATTGAAACGTCTGCTCGAAGCCTGCAAACTCGATCGTGATTTGCTCGGTTTCAATTCGAGCGACAGGTTCTCTGGAAGAATCTTCGCTGAATACGTAGGGGTTTGCTCGACCGCAGGTATGAGTCAGTTAGAGACAGCTTGGCCCAATTTACATCAACGGCAGCTAACGGCCAGGAGCGGCCTGTCGGGTTTCCTAGAATTCGACAACTGGTTTGAAGCCACCGAAGATAAGACGTTTGCCATCGAAAGGCATGGGATTCTTCTCCATATCCATCCGTTCGTCCTTGAAATCTTCCGACATCATCTTTTTCATGGCGGCATCGCGTGTTTCCTTGTCCGGCCACTCGATCCAGGAGAATACGACTGACTCATCGTCCGTCGCCTGCACCGCCTTGCAGAAATCAGTGGTCTTTCCTTCGGGCACATCATCAGCCCAGCATTCGACGACGCGCGTAGCGCCGAGATCGGTGAAGATAGTGTCAACAAATCCGGCGTGATCGATGAATTTCTGCTTGTTCGCCGTCGGCACAGCTATCACGAAACCGTCAATGTAGCTCATTTTTATTTTCCTCCAACTCAAGATGGCGAATAGTCGTGGAGCAATTACCCTGTCCGTTCTCGGCTGCGGCAGATTGCTTCAAGAGCAGCGTCCGGTAAGGATCAGTAACGGACAGTTTAGCCCAATTTGCGGCTATGGCAGCTTTTGAGGGGTTAGCTGTCATTCCCTGATCTGATTTTCCGGCATACCGAAACGAATGTCAGCCCTCACCGATAGCAGACGTACAAATCGGCTGAAATGTCCTGATTTCAGGGGCGGCTAACGGCCACAAGCGAACATAGAAAGGCTATCTGTCTATTGAATTCCAGCCAAACTTGAACTTTGCCGCCGAACGTCTACGGTACGTCTATGAAGTGAGTCACCTCGGGTAACGAAAATGATCATCAGAATAACAAGTGCCAGCGCAATAATAATCATGCTTATAGTTGCGTGCTCCGACCAAAAGCCTCCGGCAGCCGAGCCGACCGAGGAGCCACACGTCACATACACCGCACGGCAATTCTTTGAGACCACTCAGTACCTTATGGTGCCGTCCGCGGGACACGCATTCTCGCCGGATGGAGAATCCCTGTTGATTTCGTCGGACGCAACCGGCGTGCGCAATACGTATCGGTTGCCGATTGGAGGCGGCGAGCCGGAGCAACTTACTATTTCCGATGATCAAACCATGTCAGCTGTGAGCTGGTTCCCCAATGACGAGCGTTTCCTGTATACATTCGACGCTCACGGCGACGAGAAAAATCATATTTTCGTCCAGGAGCAAGATGGCGCAACGTCGGATCTCACGCCCGGCCAAAATCTCAAGGCCAGTTTCATCGGCTGGCATGGCGACGGCAATCGTTTCTACCTGAGCTCCAACGAGCGCGACCCTGGTTTCTTCGACCTCTATCGCTATTCGGCAATCGATTACAGCCGCGAGTTGCTCTTTGAGAACGAAGGATTCGCCATCGTTGAAGTCAGCCGGGACGGTCGCTGGCTGGCGCTCGACAAGGACCCACAGAGTGCCAACTCCGATGTCTACCTGGTCGACCTTGATAGCGACGACAAAGTTCCGGTTCTAGTCACCGGGCACGAGGGAACGGTCAATCACAACGCCGTTGGTTTCAATGCAGAAAGCGAGTACCTCGTCTATACGACGGACGAGTTCGGTGAGTTTCGCCAGGGTTGGCGCTACGATCTCGCCACTGGCGAGAAGGTGCCGATGGCCGTGGCGGAGTGGGACGTCATGTATGTCAATTTCTCCAGCACCGGGAGGTACTACGCCTACGCCATCAATGCCGATGCACGGACCGAGGTCGTGTTAGTTGATCTGGCATCTGGCGATTCGGTAACGCTACCCGAATTGCCACCGGGTGACCTGCAGAGCCTACGTTTCTCTGCCGACGACTCCATGCTCGCACTAATAGTAAATTCGGATGTGTCGCCTTCCGACATCTTTGTCGTCGACTTGGCTGACAACTCGAGCGCACGGTTGACGAATGCCCTGAACCCAGATATCGAGGCGTCAAACCTTGTGGTCGGGAAGGTCGTGCGCTACGCGAGTTTCGACGAGCTGCCGATTCCTGGCATTCTTTACCGGCCCAAGCAGGCATCTACTGAAAACCCTGTCCCCGCCATAGTTATGGTCCACGGAGGGCCGGGCGGGCAGAGCCGGCACGGTTACTCGGCCACTCGCCAGCACCTCGTGAACCACGGCTTCGCCGTATTTGCAGCCAACAACCGCGGCTCTGGCGGCTACGGTAAGACCTTTTATCACATGGACGACCTGCGTCACGGTGAGGAAGATTTGCAAGACATCGTGTATGCCCGCAAGTACCTGGAAACGCTCGACTGGATCGATGGCGACAGCGTGGGCATCATGGGTGGCTCATACGGCGGCTATATGGTCGTAGCTGCGTTGGCATTCGAGCCAGACGCATTCGATGTTGGCATAGACATCGTAGGAGTGACCAACTGGATACGCACGCTCGAGAGCGTGCCGCCTTGGTGGGGTGCCATTCGCGACTGGTTATATACTGAAATGGGCGACCCGGTCGAAGATGCCGAACGTCTGCGACGAATCTCGCCGCTGTTTCACGCTGACCACATTACCAAACCGATGCTGGTCGTGCAGGGCGCTAACGACCCTCGCGTGCTAAAGATCGAGAGCGACGAGATAGTCGCAGCCATGCAGGCTAACGAGGTCCCCGTGGAGTATTTGGTATTTCCGGACGAGGGCCACGGTTTCACCAAGCGCACTAACCGGATAGCTGCTTCGGAGGCTTATTTGGAGTTTCTGAACACTTATCTGCGTGACTAAGAAGGCTAACATGTTGGTGCCTCTGACCGTTCGCTCTGTGGTCTTGGCTAGGTTTGGTGGACAGTTGAGTTAAGTCCTAATGTCCGGTTCGGAGCGTAAAGCGGACACTCGACCTGGCTGAATGTCCGGTCTTACCGACAGCGGACATTAAACCTAGAGGAAAAGCCCCAAATTCAGGGGCAGCTTTCGGCCAGAAGGAGTCGCTCAAAAAAAGGCCGCTACCAGAGCGGCCTCGCTCGCAGTGCTCAACGAATGACAGCTTCACGCCCTGAGTCATTCAGTCAAGCAGCTTCTGCCATTTTTAGCAGGGGCGATCCGCGTTCTTGTAGAGCTTTAAGATACCGCGTTTCGTCGTACGGCGTCCGGGTTTTCCAGCATCGATAGAGGATACGGATCCACTTGAAGGCGAGCGCTCTGACAGCCGCCTGGTGCGAGCAGCCTCTTGCTCGTTGCTGATGATAGTAGAGGCCTGCCCAATAGGATTTGTTGATGGTCTGGGCGGCCCATTCAACAAAGGTCTGGCGCAGGAACGTGGGGCATTGCCAGCGCCAGTGGATCCAGGTTGACTGGCCACTGCGCTTGGTAACCGGCGCGAGACCACCGTATTTTTGCACCTCGGCAGCATTGTTAAAGCGCTCGCGTTGCTCACCGAAGGCGACCATCAGTCGCGGTGTGAACACCGGGCCGGCACCCGGCAGCGGATCGAACAGCTCGTAGTCAGGATGCTGAGGTGCCAGTGATGCGATCTCGGTGTCGTACTGCTTGATGCACTCCAGCGTCACCTCGAGCTGTGCCACCAGAGCGAGTGCACGCAAGCGATGAGGCACGATCACCGCATCATCCATGGTCAGCGGCATGGCCGACTTGATGGCTTTGATGCGTCGTTCGAGCAAGGCCTTGCGGTTCATGTTGTGTTCGTGGAAGAACTTCTCGAGCGTGGCTCTGCGAGCCCGTCGAACTTGGGACAGTGCTGGCCAACGCCGGATAAAGTCACAGAACAGCAGCGTATCGATGTGATCGAACCACTCAAGTGGCTGAGGATAGTACTGTTTTAACGTGCTCCTCAGCCGGTTGGTAATACGCACCCGATCGTTCATCAGCTGCCGTCGTTGCTCGACCAGCGTCATCAGTGTACGCATCTCGATGCTTTGAGGGTCTAGTGGCTTGAAGTGCTCAGTGTGCTTGGACAAAAGATCCAACGCGAACTCTGCGTCCGTTGGATCATCCTTGGCACCGCTGCTCGTGAACGTCTTGCGATGGTTGGCCAGCTTCGATGGATCGATCGGGAAGATCACGAAGAAGTCGTACTTCTGCAGCACGTTGATGATCGGTCCCTTCGAGAGTTCCACGGCAATGGCAATCGGACCACCAAAGCGGCGATGCAGTGATCTTGCCCACTCGTCGAGATCCTCTGCCCGGTGCCGAACCTGGCTGGCACGCCGTTTACCCGTGGCCATGTCCTGGACGCAAACATCGTGCTTCTTGTCGGCCCAGTCGATGCCAATGACTGCTGTGTACTGCGAGAACTCCGTCTGCATAACTCATCTCCAAAGTGGTAAGTTAAGCGCTCGGGACATGCATGCATGAGCTCTGCGAAAGCAATATAGGTGAGTCGGTTAAGCGGCGACCCCTGAGTGTTCGTTGTCGAGCTCAAGCGCACCTGCAGACTCGAAGCCAAAGCGGTAAACATCGCATGTTTGGGTCAATATATTCGTAGTCTGCGGGTGCATGTCCCCCTCACCGACAGATACCTGCCGGCTGTCTCTTAGTATCACTGAGGGAGAGACTGACTATCTATATCGGGTCAGTAGCCGTCGCTCAAAGGCTACCTCACGACGGGCCGCTTTCTCGCCCATACCAGACATACACGAGCGGCAAATTTTGAGGCGAGTCCAAGACTTCAAAGGGCTGCTAGTAGCCCTTTGTCCATCCTGGCACCTGGGTTTAACGCCTTCCCAACTACTGTGTCAATTGATGAGAAGGTGTGTCTTCAAGAAAAGTACAGTGGCCTGCTGGTAAATATCGCGATTTTCTTTCTTACGATAACCATGTCCCTCATTGAGGGCATTCATATACCAGACAATCCCGCCCTGTTGACGTAGCCGTTCAACCATCTGGATAGCCTCGGTGACCGGCACGCGCGGGTCATTTTCACCCTGTACGATGAACATTGGAATCTCAATCTTCTCAACGTTGTTTAAGGGGCTGATCGCGTTGAGGTGCGCGCGCATTTCAGGGTCGCGTTCATCACCATACTCAACACGGCGCAGATCTCGCCGATAGTCCTGGGTATTCTCGAGAAATGTTACAAAGCTCGAAATGCCGACAATATCGACAGCAGCCTTGAGTCGATCACTGAAATGGACCGCGCTCGCAAGCACCATGTAGCCACCATAGCTACCGCCAAAGACCGCGACTCGGTCTTGATCGAGATCCGGCTGGGTGGCGATCCAGTCGAGCAACGCACCGATGTCCCTTACTGAGTCCTCACGCTTGAATCCGTTATCGAGTTTCACGTAGGTCTTGCCGTAACCGGACGATCCCCGAACATTTGGCACGATCACAGCAACGCCCAGCTTGGCGAGCCATAGTTGATACGTGCTGGAGAACGACGGGCGAGCCTGGCTCTCGGGACCGCCATGAATGGAGACCACAACCGGAAACGGGCCCTCACCTCGCGGTTTGTATATCCAGGCAGGTATCTCGCGTGGAGCGCCGTCCACCATGTCGAATGTCTCGAACTCGACCAATTCGGGCTCGATGAATGCCGTCGTGTCCAACCCGCCCGCCTCGCTTTGTGTCCAGCGAGTCAGGTTCCCGTATTCGAGCGCGCTGGGGCCGAGGTCAAGAACATAGGTATCGCTGGGCGAATTTGCAGTGTTTATCGTGATCGCAAGCCTCAGGTCGTCAGGGCTGAACTCCAATCCACCGGCAAGTCCGACCGGAATGCTATCGACGCGGCGATACTCGCGCTTCTTCGGGTCGAACAGGTACACGGCTGTACGGCCGTTTTCATTGACCGTGAAAGCGGCGCGGCGACGGTCATGCGACATAGCACCGCCATCCACGTTCCACCGAATATCTTCAGTGATGTACTCGGGCTCGGCGCCATCTTCCAGGGACTGCCAGGCTAGTACGCTGAACTCACCGGCACGATCCGTAATGAACCAGAAGCCGTCATTGTCATCATCGAATGCCAACGGAAGATTCACGCTCGCCTTCGCGCCGCCGCCAGCAAGAAGCGTGACATCACCCGTGTCGAGATCCAGCAGGTTGACGCGCGAGTCGTTTATGCTCACGTAGTTCGTCACGAGTATCTCATTACCCGTCTTCGAGAACTCCGACGGTCCCCACCAGCTGCCATCCGGCGACTCCAGGACGAGCTTCGCGTCATCGGGTTCTTCCGGGTCTGCGAGCCAGATGTCATTCGAGGCGCCATTGCGCCGCGTGCTCTGGAAGGCAAGCTGACGACCCTTTCGGTCCCAGATTGCTGCGCCATTACGAGACTCGCCGTCCGTGAGCATCTTTGCGTCTCCGCTCGCCGGGTCCAGCAGGTAAATTTGCGAAAACTCGCTACCGCCAGCATCGCGAGTAAATACCAACTTGTTTCCCATCGGCTGACGGGTCACCGCGCCGACCGGCTCGCTGTAAAAAGTGAGCTGATGGCGTGCCCCCATGGGCATGTCGACACGGTGAAGCTGGCCAACGTCACCGAAGCGCGTGTTAATGAACAGGCTCTTGCCGTCGCCTGACCAAGCCCGGAACGATGCCGATCGGACATTTTGATAACGATTTAGATCCTCAACGAGGTCGGCGGGAATCTCGGGTACGTCTTCTATGACGAGGTTGCCGTTGTTGGCCAACCTACGTTCGACATCGGCCACAGCCGGCAGTGAGAAAAGTAAATACAGCGTCGCCAGTAACAGAGTTCTCATCATTTTGTCCCTTTCGTCACGTTATGCAAGCGCAGACCCCTCGTATATCAGCAGGTATATCTACCTAACGATATGCAACGACCACTGAGGAATACCCGCCTTGGGTCACAAGCAGACCTTTCCAACAATTCTAGCCTAATGTCCGGTTCGGAGCGTAAAGCGGACCTTCCACCAAGAGGAAAACCCGTAATTTCAACGACCGATTGACGTCACAGCCATAACCGGGCGGTCGCCAAGTAGCCGAGTGCTAGCGCACGATATGCCAGTTGGTCTGCCGGCCCGCAAGATAGTGCACGGTCTCACCATCGAAACATGCGCTTTGCTCGAGTTTGATTTGCACCAGCTGGGCGTCCCATTCGGGCAGTGGTGTCTTGATATTGCCCTCAATCGCGTAGCATGTGTTCGCGTGCACCGGCCAATCGCCGTGCACCGGCGTACCGTCTTGATCATCCCACATGCCGATCGTCGGGCCAGGTGCATGCCCGAAGAAGCCGATCGCGTGTGTATACACGCTGCAGTCGATGTTCTTCTTGGCACACTCGGCACGCGTCGCTGCCGTGATCTCGTTGCCCGTGCGGCCAGTGACGAACTCGTCGGTCAACAGGTCCTGCCAGCGGTTGCCAACCTTGAGTGCGTCGATGAGGCCTTTCGGAGCTTCAATTTCACCGAGTTTCAGCACATAGCCCATCTCTTGCGTGTCCGTGCACAAGTGCAGGTAGCAGATACCCACGTCGGTGTGAATGACATCGCCGGCTTGGATGATACCGCTCTCGCCGCAGAACGCGGTGTCGCTGTCACAGGATTGTCCAGGACGTTGCGCGTTGACATAGGGCATAAACCAAGTAGGCAGGTCGAGTTCTGCGAAGCGTTGCCTCAGGTACCAGGCGACGTCATCAGTCGTTGTCACACCTGGGGTGATTACACGGCTGGAAAACGCCTCGGCGATGACGCTGCGTGCGAGGCTCACCGTGTGCGCATACGTTTCAATCTCATCTGGTGTGCGCGTCTCTGCCCACCGTACGACGAGTTCTTCCGCCGGCACCAGACGGTCTGCATAGTCTTCAGGCAGCACCTCGAGCAAGCGTTGATGCAGCGCGTGGGTAAGCCCATCGGCTACCGGCCAGTCGCGAGACACGTTTATGCCGATGCGTGCCGGGTTGCGGGAGACGATGAGCTCGCCCAGCGCTTGCCATTGCGTATCGAGGTCGCCGCCCTCCCAGGCTGTCTCATACGGGTCGCCGAGCGGATAGCGGTTGACAGTCAGGCGATCGACACCGTCGTCGGTGCGGTGAAACACAAGCATCGTTGTGCGGCGCGCTGCGAACGTCGGCTGCGGCACCAGAGAGAAGTAGATGGGATCCTCTGCGTATTCGCGATTGAGTACGAGCCACATGTCGAGGTTGGTTTCCTCCATCAGGGCTGGCAGTAGCGTGTCGAGACGCTCTTCAAGGTGCCGGTTCTCTACAGGCGGGCGGTCTCTGTATTCCAGCACGGCGCGAGGGCCAGCAACTTCCCGCCCCTGATCCTGAGCTAGCGTTGCCTGGATGGGTAGCAGCAGGCAAGCGAGAACGGCGAACTTACGCATGGGGACACTCCTGAATCTTTGTTGACACCCGGCATATTGAAGGAATATGCCGCGCTAGCCAAGACGCGGATTAGGCTATCAAGCCTCAGTCGACAACCGTCAGTCGTGATACCTGGCTAAACAAAGAGCAGCTTCCAGCCATACGCAGTCTCTCGCTACATTAGCGAGGATTGTCAAAGTCAGGCGGGCACGCTGAGCTTTCTCGCTGAGTTATATGCGAAGAAACAACCTTTCTCAGACCGGCTTACGCGCAACGAAGCAAGCCCAGGTAATATCACCGTTTGACAAAGCACTTTGCCAGTGAGAGATGCTTCTCGAAATCGATGCTAAAGCTTCGGGGTCAAGGCCGCTGTCTGGCTTCGCAAGGTGATCCGCCAACTTATCGTAATGGGTCCTGATGTCGCTCAGTCGTTCTTCAACGTGCAGGATTTCAAGGCCAGCCTCCTCGGCCATTTTCAGATAACTACTAATCGTCGCGTCTGCGCTCGCTCCCAATCGGGCAAAGGCCGCCTCCACCTTTGAGATATCCGCTTCTTGGCCCGTGAGGATATCGGAAAAAGCAAACACTCCATCCGGACGCAGAATCCTGTGAACTTCGGCAAAAACCCTTGGACGATTGGGAGAATGGATAATCGCCTCTTGGCAGATAACAGCATCCCACGCACCAGGCGCACTATCGATGCTATGGAAGTCTCCGACCGTAACCTCGATACGATCAGTGAGCCCTGCAGTTGCGTTACCTTTGCCAGCATGATCGACGCACTTCTCTGAGATGTCGATACCCTTTACCCGGCAGCCTAACCGTGCAAGCGTTCGCAGCGTCCCCCCGAATCCGCAAGCTATATCGAGCACCTTAAGACCAGCAACGATTCCAGCGCGTTCGAGTAGATGCCGGGTCATGGCTGCAGACGCATCCGCAACCGTCTCCTTGCCGGTAGAGTAAAGACCAATGTGTATATCTTCGCCGCCCCAGCATTGCTGGTAAAACGTCGACACATTCGCATCGTCGTAATATTCACCCGCTTTCTCGGAATCGAAAATCGTGTTTGTCATAGTTCTTACCGCTCGACTTGTCGCTGCCAAAAAAAAGCCTCTGCGATCATATTACTCGACTCTCGAAAATGATTGAGAAATTACTTCCCACTGCCAACCGTGCTTGACCGCAATCCACGTGAATTTGGTTCTCCCATCTTCTGATACGTCGATAAGAATTCCTCGGACAACGCCTGCCCGGTCAAATCTGAGTAATCACGACTAGCCATCGCCGGGTCGGGACTTGCTCCTTTCTATGACATCGACGTAAGACTTCAAGCCCGACTCGCCGTGCCTGTATCGATGCGCCACCAGGTACAGGGCAACAGGTACGACGATCATGGACAAGCCGCCCCCGACCGCTACAGCCCAGTAGAGCGTCGGTTCATGCTCGGTTAGCAACAGGTTCTCGGCCGTTTTGACGAATGCGCCATAACACGCGCCCATGCCACCAAAAAAAAACGGTGCGTAGTCGGTAACCGCTTCCTCTGCCGTCGCACCGTCCGCAACCTTCTTCGTATAGATCGATATAAAGCCTGACTTGATTGCATACGTCTCGTACCACCAGTTCCAGAAACCGAAAACGGATGCCCCCAGAAAAGCGGATGTCACGATACTGCCTGCGCCGACATGATCGACAGGTACCATGCGCAGGCAAATATAGAAAAACATGGCCGCCGCTGTCGAAAACACGAAACCGTGATGAGGACGCATGCCGGCTATCGTGGGCGATGTATTGAAACGCCACAGTCTGTACTTGAACATGCCGACCCCCACGAACAGGTAATACGACACAACCGGTACGAACATAACGAGCAACGCAAGCTCATGATTACGCCCGAAGCGGCGCCACCAGAGCCAGTAGGCAATCGGAAAGAACGCTAGTGGTGCTATGAACTGGTAGACGTTGTAGAAATACTGCAACGCCTTTGTATGCGAGTTTTCAACCCGCGCCATGATCAACCATCGTGATGCTGTCCTCGTGCTTGCCAAAATACATGCCGTGCTTCGTCATGGCCTCACTGGCAAATAACTTGTTGTAGACGAAATACGTGCCCAGCCTGTACGGAGAACTCATGTGCGTTTGAAAATCCCAAACACGCGTCAATATAGACGGCACTGAATTCCAGCGCACGCGGCACTTGAAGACCGCTTCGGTCAACTCTTCAGGCGTCATGTTCTTCGGTATGAACGCCGCATGATTGAAGCGATACTCCGGGTGCAGCCACCACTTGCCGCCCCACAGTAACCGCCCTTCAGACTCAAGTTGTGCGTACAGGGGCGTACTCGGATACGGCATGAGAATATTGAATGCCGCGAAGCAGAACTTATGCTCCTCAGCGAATTGCAGCGTCTCCGCAACTGACTCGACTGTGTCGGTGTCATGCCCGAGCGTAAATGCGGCCCACGTCTGTAAATGGTGTTCACGCAGTACTTCCACCTGCCGCGCGTACCGATCCCACCCGTCGAACTTCTTGCTCAGGTTGCAGGCCTTGCGCATACCACGAACACTACTCGGCTGCACGGACTCGAAGCCGATGACAAAACCCTGGCAGCCGCTGGCCTCGATGAGTTCCATCAGTTCGGGGTCCTCTGTCATGTCGATGGAGCCCTGTGAAACCCAGCGGATCTTCAGCGGGATCAGCGCACGAAGCAGCTCTTTTGCCGACTCGTGGCTCGACACCAGGTTGTCGTCCACAAAGAAAACAAACTTCCTGTCCTGGTCCTCGATCTCGGCAACAACATCCTGAATTGGCCGCACGCATTGTTTGCGATTGAAATACGTCGAGATGACGCAGAAATCGCAGGCAAAGCGGCATCCGCGACCGTACTGGATCAGGCTGATTGGCAGGTACCCCTTGCCTGCGAACAGATCCCGCCTGGTTAGAATGCCGCGAGGCTGCGGATACTCTGTTGACCCTGCGTACCTGCGCTTCAGGTTACCGTTGCGCGCATCGTTGACGACTTGCGGCCAGACAATTTCTGCATCCCCTGTAACGATGGTATCGGCGTGCTGCAGGCATTCGTCCGGTACCAGAGTTGGCTGAAACCCGCCCATGACAACGGGTACGCCACGTTTACGGTATTCGGCCGCAATCTCATACGCGCGGCGAGCGTTGTAAATCTCCACCGAAATCGCCGCCAGGTCGGTAGGCTCGTCGAACGGGATTTGTTCCATGCGATCGTCGTAGAGAACACATTCGACGTCACGCGGCGTGTAGGCAGCGAGAACACCAAGCGTCAACGGCTCCATTCGGCCTTCGTCGATATACGGGCCGTTTTCCAGCCTGCCGATGTTCGGGCGGAGAAATGTCACCTTCATGGGCGCAATTCCGGCTGTGTTGGCTGGTAATCGGTCGAGCCCAGCCTGCGTCCTTGCTTGCGATGTATCTCACGGCGTGACAGTAAATTTGCCGCGAGGTAAATACCG
>Ga0316201_10000973_pt1 | contig 18267 bp, 16 predicted proteins | sample CS6wburrow_MG_FD_204516 | JGI IMG/M metagenome (GOLD analysis project Ga0316201, IMG submission 204516) | Coastal sediment microbial communities from Delaware Bay, Delaware, United States - CS-6 worm burrow | ecosystem: Environmental > Aquatic > Marine > Coastal > Sediment | place: USA... | reverse complement strand
TAACAAGAAGAGCGTCTTAAGGCCGAGCAGTCTTTACAAGACAGCAAAGGTAAGTTGGAACAGTTGTCTGAACAATATCGGCAAGAACAAGAAGAGCGTCTTAAGGCCGAGCAGTCTTTACAAGACTGCAAAGGTGAATTGGACAGTTTGTCTGAACAATATCGGCAAGAACAACAAGCGCGTCTTAAGGCCGAGCAGTCTTTACAAGACAGCAAAGGTGAATTGGACACTTTGTCTGAACAATATCGGCAAGAACAACAAGCGCGTCTTAAGGCCGAGCAGTCTTTACAAGACAGCAAAGGTGAGTTGGAACAGTTGTCTGAACAATATCAGCAAGAACAACAAGCTTGTCTTAAGGCTGAGCAGTCTTTACAAGACAGCAACGGCGAATTAGACAAGTTGTCTGAACAACTCAGGCAAGAGCAAGCGCAACATGAACAGGCACGACAGTCTTTACAAGACAGTCAGCGTGAAGTGGCGCTGATATCGGAGCAACGACACCTTGAAGAAGAGCAACGTCAAAAACGAGAACAATCTCTTGAAGAAACGAAGAGCAATTTAAATGAACTAACAGCTGCAGCCAACTCTGAAAGTTCACAGACACATCAAGAATCTCAAAAATATCATGAATTTGAAGAGCAAATACAACCCACAACCCTCTACATCATTAAATCAGTTAGCAGTGGGAAATACCTCCAAGGTTCATCAAAAAATACGACGACACCGATCAGTCAAGACATTTATCGTGGTGGACGGAATCAACAATGGCACTTTCAAGAGCTAGGCGGTGTCGATCAGGGCTACTACCACATCTTTTCGGTTAGAACTCAAAAGTGCTTAGATGTTTCATCAAAAACGAAGGAAAACAAGAAGGATATTTATCAACATCAATGCCAGGGTGTTGACAATCAAAAATGGAAGTTGATTCCTGGCTCAGATGAGAGTTTTGTGATTCAATGCAAACAAACTGGAAAAGTACTCACCGTGTCAGAAGAGACGAATAAAATTCTTCAAGAAATGCCGCAGAATACTGACAATCAATGTTGGATTCTCGCAAAAATGACTTTATAACAGTTATCAGTTATCAGTTATCAGTTATCTTATAAATCCCCCGCAATCCCAATACCCCGCTAATACCTGATAACAGAACGGATAACACAATGGGGGGCAACATGCCCACCCGACAACAACGGTTCACTAACTCATAAAGGTCGCATTTCATGACTAAAAAGGTACTCTCATTAGCTGTCACAGCCGTACTGGCAACGCCCCTCGTCACCCATGCTGATATCAAGCTCTATGGTCAAATCGGCGCTGAAGCAGCCAGTGTCGAATATGCTGAAGGAAATGAGGATTTGGTTAGAGGCAATATGGCCAATGATCTCAGTTTTACGCAAAAATCGGATGACATGGGTCGTCAAACGCTGACAAGAGATCGCTACGGGAACATTCTTAATGATGGCCCTAACCTCATCGGCCTCGACTTTGATCTGAATGATCAAAAACTGGCTGGCGGTTTGATACCCCATGCGCGTTATCGTACCACTTTTCACACAACTGATAATACGGGTTTAGGCCCAGGGCTTGAAGCTTGGTTTGGTTTGAAAAACGACTTTTTCCAACTTAAATATGGCAAATTACGAGGTGCCTACAGACACGCTAAAGGGCTGATTGATCCGTGGATTTACACCTCTATGCAGGCCCGTGGTAGCGGCGGCGGTATGTCAGGTGGCCGACACAACGAGGTTCATTGGAACTGGAATGATGCCGGCGACCAACGTTTAGTTGTCAAAGATATAGATACCGGAAAAGTCGGCATTAATCCCGGCAAGGGTATCGACACATCGGGTTTAGTACACAGCAGTGATATACCCGGCGCATTAGAACTGGGTGTCACATTTGGGCAGGTTAATGCTCGGGTACAAATCATGGCCGATGACGATGCTGACAAAAGTGGTGGGAATGCTGAACTTAAATACACCACGGACAATATGAGCGTTTGGCTGCTTGGCGCTTATCTTGATCAAGGGGATAACCAACTGGCAGCAGGCGGGAATAAGTGGAATAACGATAAATACCGCAATTGGAAAATCGGTGCCAGCTATAAAGTGATACCTGGACTCAAACTGGCGCTTCAATACGAAGATGGTGAACTGGGGGCCTTCGATAACAACCCAGATGGTGGAAAATACATCATCGGTTCTTTTGATTACCGGATACACAACATCACCCTCGCAGGTTGGGTTGCAAACTACAAGTCTGACATTGACGAGAAACTCAGACTCACCGATATCGATGGTAAACGCTTAGAAGAAGATGCCCTGAGCTGGACTTTGGGTGCCAAGTATCATTTGGCAAAGAATGCCCACATTTTTGCAGGTTATCGCCAAACTGACAGCGATAATGATTATCGCGACGAAAATGTGTTTTCAGTGGGGGGATTGTACAAATTCTAAGGCTGGCGCTTATGGCTAAAGCTCTATAGCCTATTCAGCAAAAAATAGTGTTCGATTTATCAAGAAAAAAATAACGCAAAAGACGCAAGAGACGCAAGAGACGCAATTCTTTGAGATAGAACATCTTTAGTGTCTTTAGCGTCTTTAGCGTCTTTAGCGTCAAAGCGCGTTTATTTATTTTTCAATCGCGAAAGCTTCCACTTATAAAGATGATAACAGACTAATCATTCATAACTGATGATGAATCAATCCCGTAATACCATTTTAAATAATATCCGTCAGTCATTAGGATATCATCAATTGGAAGCTAACACGCTTCAAAGCTTAGAGGCGCGTTTAGCTCACCATCCCGTGCATGAGCAACCGGTTTTGAAACAGGCTTTAATTCCTCAATTTATCCAACAATTGGAGAAAGTCGCTGGCACATTTGAAACGATTCCTAATATTAAGGATATTCCTTTTGTCGTCTTGGATTTTTTGCAACAGCAGCAGTTACCTGAAAAATTGGTTGTCGATAGCCGTTTAAAAACACTCCCTTGGCCTAATAAATTGCAGCTTGCTTACCGCGCCGCGCAGGCTGATGATCTCGTGAGTGTGAGCTGTGCGTTTGCCGGTATTGCAGAAACCGGTAGCCTCGTTTTGCTCTCCAGTCTTGCAAGCCCGACAACGCTGAATTTTTTGCCCGATAATCATATTGTTATTTTATATAAAGATAATCTGGTAGCGTTTATGGAAGAGGTTTGGACACGTCTCCGCGCACAACCGATACCGCGCACAGTGAATATTATCACCGGCCCCTCGCGCACGGCCGATATTGAACAAACAATACAATTAGGGGCACATGGGCCCAGACGCTTGCATGTTGTTTTAGTCGAAAAATCAAGTAATTGAATAATTCAAAATCACTCACAAAGCCCAGATATCGACCTCTATTTTTAGCTCACCCCAAAAGGGCGCATTCCCAAAAAAAGGGTTATTATCAATTTTGGTCTTCGCAAAATAAATTTGGAACGAAAATCGAGCTTCCAAGTATAGAATTAAACTTCACTGATTTTATTAAGTAGAGACGCACGGCCGTGCGTCTCTACAATTAACAATATAAGACTAAAAAATATGGAAAATCAATTGAGTATCGAAGAAATTCAAAATGTATTGGCGAAGGCGGATCTGTTATACACTTCTGACGAGGTGTCAGTGGCCTTGGATAATATGGCTGTCGATATCCAGCAGCGTTTGTCTGATCACTATCCTGTGTGTTTGAGTGTTATGATTGGGGGGTTAATTTTTAGCGGACAATTGTTGCCGCTTTTGGATTTTCCCTTAGAAATTGATTATATTCATGCTACCCGTTATCGGGGCTCGACGAGTGGGCGTGATTTACATTGGATGAAATACCCCACTATTAGTTTAGAAAACCGTACTGTTTTGGTGATGGATGATATTTTAGATGAAGGTATGACTTTGCAAGCGATTGTTAAATATTGTAAAGAAGCAGGGGCGCATCAGGTTTTGACTGCGGTTTTGGTTGAAAAAGAGCTTGATAATCGTCCGGGTTTACAACAAGCCGATTTTACGGGATTGACGGTGCCCAATCGCTATGTCTTTGGTTATGGTATGGATTATCAAGGTCAATTGCGTTATGTTCCAGGGATTTATGCGGTGCATGGTTTGTAGGCGATAAATCAATCGCCAAACACTTATGGACAAATATTTATGAGCGAATTAGCCATTATTGGTGGTACGGGATTGACTAACTTGGCTGGCTTGGAAATCACTGATCGGGAAATGTTGAATACGCCTTATGGTGAGCCGTCTAGCCCACTTTTTCATGGGACTTATTGTGGGAAATCGCTTGTGTTTTTGGCGCGGCATGGGGTGCGGCATAACATTCCGCCACATAAAGTGAATTATCGGGCTAATATTTGGAGTATCAAAGCCTTAGGGATTAAAACGGTGATTGCGGTGGCGGCGGTTGGGGGCATTCATCCTGAGATGCGGCCCAAAGATTTGGTGATCCCTCATCAAATGATTGATTATACTTATTCACGCGAACAGACTTTTTTTGCTGACGAGTTCAATCATGTGACGCATATTGATTTTACGCAGCCTTATTGTGATGAATTGCGTGAGCAATTATTGAAGGCCGCCGAGTCATTCGATTTTAAAGTCCATTCTCAAGGTGTGTATGGCGCGACACAAGGCCCTCGTTTGGAAACGGCGGCCGAAATTAATCGCATGGAAAGAGAGGGTTGTGATATTGTTGGTATGACGGGTATGCCTGAAGCGGCTTTAGCGCGTGAATTGGAACTGTGTTATGCCACTTGTGCGGTTGTGGCTAATCCGGCTGCGGGGCGTGGATCGGCACAGATTACGATGACAGAGATTGAAGCGACTTTAAAACAGGGGATTGAAAATGTGCGTCAATTATTGGGGGTTGTGATTGGGTAGTGCTATCGACAAGTAACCACAAGGATTGTATATAAAAAGGAATGAATGACTATTTAATTCTTTATTTATATACAATCACTTTGCGTTACTGTTTAAATGACTATTTAATCCTTTATTAATAAATAACAATCCTTGTCACTTTCATTCAATTTTTGTTCGTATGTAATCCTTGTTGTTATGACTACCTTGTCATATCACTTCTTATTCTTCTAGCATCTCAAAATCCGATTTCCCCACACCACAATCAGGACACACCCAATCTTCTCGTACATCGGCCCAGCGCGTTCCGGCTACAATATCATCATCGGGCCAACCGTCCGCTTCATCGTAAACCAAACCACAAATAACACATTTATATTTTTTATAGGCTTCAGCCATGTCAAAACCTCTTAATAGCAAATAAGATAATTAAATTTCGGATTGAACGGATTGTCGTTTCGACGCGATGCTTCGAGTCTCAATCGCGTCTCGACGCGATGTCGTTTCGACGCGAGCCCTCGCGTCTCATGCGAGGCGATGTCTTGACACGCGATCCATCGCGTCTCATGCGAGGCGATGTCTTGACACGCGATGCGATGTCGTTTCGAGGCGATGTTTTGAGACGCGAGCATCGCGTCTCTACATTTTAACCCTTTTTAAGTCCGTTTAAATATATATCGTTTTGTCAAAAAAATGTCAAAATCGTGATATAAATCAATACCTTATAAAACTTATCTACCTTGACAGTTTGTATTGATAAAAATCTATCACGCCTTTTTATAGGCTAATGGGTTTGTAAAAAAATTTCTACATTATTACAATGATTAGCCGAATATAGACTTATATTTCAGTATATATAACACAAACGATAAGTATTAGTTTATATGATAATGCGGGTAGTGCCTACAAACCAATGTAGCTGATTTAAAAGATTTGTGTCTTAAAGGCCGCCGCTGTTCAAAGCGGCTCAAAGCGCCCGTGAAACGGTTAAACGCAAATGAAAACAATAACTTATTGATTTTTAATATCGGCATGGCTTTGTAGGCACTACCAAAATGCGGAGAAATTATAATGATAGACGCGCCAAAAGAACAGTCAATGCGCTGTAATATTCCTATATTAAAGTCTTTGACTGATAAAAAGCAACAGGAATTGTTAGCTCGTGCAAAGACGCTTAATGTCAATACAGATGACGTTATCTTCGAGGAAGGGGATGTTGGCCATTCCATGTATGTGATTAAATCGGGGGCGGTGCGGGTTTTGACCACCACTGAGGAAGGCCAGCCGATTATGTTGGCTACCCTTAATACGGGTGAGTGTTTTGGTGAACAGGCCATTTTAGCGGGTCGTACTGAAGATAAACGACATCTCAGCGTCGTTGCCGCAGAGCCGACTGAATTGTTAAAAATTGCCTTTGCTGATTTTCGTGCGATTGTTCCTCAACAAAGTGCTTTTGAATCCCAATTGGGACAAATTAATGAAGACAAAATACGTCGTGAGCGCGAAAAAAAGTCGGCCCAAGCGGGCACCTCACTGCTTGGCGATGGGGGTATGGAATGGTTGGCGGAAAAACAGTTTAAAGAGGGGGAAATTGTCTTTAATGAGGGAGATGTTGGCGATCAGTTTTTTCTAATCCTTGACGGGGTTGCTAAAGTCACGAAAACTAAAAATGGCCATGAAAAATTAGTGTCGCGTTTAAGTCGGGGCCAATATTTTGGAGAAATGGCCCTGATTCGCAACGAACCCCGCCCAGTGACGGTTACCGCTGAGGGCAACTTGCGCGTTAATTGTTATAAGGGGGCTATTAAACATGATGATAGCGATCAATTTGCGATCATGGATAGCCTGTCAGCGATGTACAAGATACCTGAGGAGAAAAAGGCGGCTAAGGGCAAACCAATCGCTTATAAACATTATGGTATTGATGAATTAGCTTTTCAAATTGGCCCCTTGGTGGGTATTACGGCCTTTGGTGAATGGCCTGATGTTGGCCATGTTCATGGCCCTGCAGCCCCGCAGGGAGAAGCGGATCATGTTCGCCATGATTTGATCAAAGAGTCTTCCTTATTTCGATCATTGCCTATCGGTGAAGAAAGCGTTGAATGGTTGGATGAACTCAAATTTGATGATGGGGGTGTCATTTTTGAAGAGGGCGATGTTGCTGACCGCTTTTATCTGATCTTGTCGGGTATGGCAAAAGTGACTAAAAAGGAGGGCAAAACTGAAAAATTAGTGGCGCTATTATGCCGAGGCCAATATTTTGGCGAAGTAGCCTTGATTCGCAATGAACCGCGTGCGATTACTGTGACGGCCGAGGGACCATTGCGTGTTGCCAGCTTAAAGGGCTTGATCACGTTCCATACCAGTAAATTTATGGATATGGACAGCCTCACGACGATGTACCATTTTTCAGGCAAGAAAATCATCTCAACGAAAGTCGTTGATGCACCCGTTTTTGATGTCACGAAGTTGGGATCGAGCTTAGAAAAGCCTATTATCTATAAAGGTAAAGGGGTACGTCGCGAATTATTCTATGAAAAAGGCCTGTTGGTTGGCATGACGACAATTGGTGAATGGCCTGATTTGGGGCGTGTGCATCAATTGATCATCCGAAGTGAGCGTGTTTGGCCTTGGCAATTAGCCTTGTTTAAACAAAAAGGTGAACTTTGGTTAGAACAAGAACGAGAGAGTTTTAAATCTAATGCGATTATTTGTAAATGTACCGGAGTAACACGGGGCGTATTGAATAAAGCTGTCGCTGACGATTGTGATACGGTGGAAAAATTGGCCGAGCGCACTGGTGCTTCGCGCGTTTGCGGTTCATGTGCCCCTTTGTTAGCTGAAATTGTTGGACGTTCCGATATGGAGCCGGTTGAGATTGTCGCCGTGTTGCCCGTGACTCGTGACGTGAAATCATTTCGTTTTCGTCCCCGAAATGCGCCCGTTTCTCCTCATTTACCAGGGCAACATATTCGGATTGAGGGACAAATTGCTGGCCACTGGGTACAACGGACTTATACCCTCACTTCCCATGTTGGGCAAACCGATTATTATGAGATTAGCGTGAAACGAGAAGAACATGGCCTCTTTTCTCGTTGGCTGCATGATGAATTGAATACCAATTCCTCGGTGCGGGTTTCTAAGCCACAAGGCCAGTATTATATGTCTTTGGAAGAGGAAACACCTGCCGTTTGTTTTGCTGGAGGTATAGGGGCCACACCGTCACTGGCGATATTACGCACCTTGCATAACATGAACAGTGATCGTTTGCTACATATTGATTATTCTGCTCAAAGCCGTGATCAATTCGCCTATCCCAATGAATTCTTGGAGGTTTCCAATAAGCGAGACAATATTCATGTCAACTTACGGGCCACGAGTGAACAGGGCTTTCTCCAAGGCGAGGATGTGAAACAGATAGTGCAGAACTATCCCAAGGCGACTTTTTATATTTGTGGCCCCAAACCTTTTGAAAATGCAATCAGTACCCATTTACAGGCCGCACAGGTACCCACTCAACAAATCAAAACGGAACAATTTGTTCCCGCTGGCGGTAGTACGGCAGCTTTGCCAAAACTGGCCGGGGCTAAAATGTTATTGATTGGCTCTTTATTAACCTTTGTGCTTGGTTTGTTATTTATGACACTGGGGCCCCTGCCCTATTCTGCTAGCGTAGAATCAGCTTTGCAAATAGACAAGCTGTGGACAGACAATATTTTGAAACAGGTGACAGGCTATTCTATGCTGACGCTCACGCTGATTGGTATGACGATGTCTTTCCGCAAACGTTGGAAAAAAATCCGTACTGGCAATTTTGCATGGTGGCGTATCATGCACTTGGGCACAGCTTTACTGGCTTTGGTGCTGTTATTTCTCCATACCGGGATGACGGCCGGAGAACACTTTAACTTTTTGTTAATGGTGAGTTTTTTAGGCGCATTAATCATCGGTTCAGTGGTTGGCGTGATGACTTTTCTTGAAAATCGTTTGCCCGAAGTCACAACAACTTACAGAGTCAAAACGTGGTTCAAAAACGCCCATATTGCGATTGTTTGGCCCTTACCGGTTTTGGTTGCTATCCATATTGTGTTAGCTTACTATTTCTAAAGGGTAGAGCATTACAGATGTTGAAGCGTTATAGGTGTTTAGGCGTTATAGGATATACCGAACCTCAGTCTGTTGACTGTGAGGAAGAAGAAAGCCAGGGGAAAAGGGGAAAACGACACAAAACAACACAAGGGAAAAAAACACATTGAGACATACTTTACGTTTTCCACCTTCCCCTTTCTAGTTTCTCTTTTAGGGCAAGCACAAGGAATTGCCCCTACAAAGTTGCCCCATAAAGGTAGGGGCAATCTATTTATAGTTGCCCCTTATGGTAGGGGTAATTCTTTAGGCTTGTCCTTTTATTAAAAAATGAATAAAATCATGTATATAGATAAATTATTACTATGGACTTGGATGAACATTAAACAAGTCATCCTTTGGGCAAGCTGGATATTGGTAACGCTAGTATTGAGCGTTTATTTGACCACTTCCTTACTAGGGCAAGATAAAAGTTCTTTTTTGCCTGGGGAAACAACGCATGGCCATTATCAAATCGAAATGGCTTGTGAAGCGTGCCATACCACTTTTGATGGTGTGAAACAAGAAACCTGTTTAGAATGTCACGCAGCAGAATTAGAGGCAGCTGATGATTCCCATCCAGAAAGCAAATTTCTCGACCCACGTAATGCTGATATGCTGGAGCAGCTAGATGCCTTGAAATGTATCACTTGTCATGTCGAACATCGTCCTGGCATGACGCGCAAGTTTGGAGTCACTTTACCCCCTGATTATTGTATTTACTGCCATGAAAATCTGGTAGAAGATAGACCAAGTCATGAAGGGATGCCATTTAATGAGTGTACTGATTGTCATAATTACCATGACAATACAGCCCTTTATGAAGATTTTCTGGTCAAAAATCTGCACCAAGCCGATACGCTTGGCAACCCAGTAACAATAGGGCGTAATTTCAGGGAAATTTATCGCCTTGATCCCAAATATCCATTAAAACCGCTGACAATGGCTGATCAGGATGCGCCTGAAGGGGTTGATCTGAAAAAAGGTGAAGATTGGATTGCCAGTAGCCATGCCAATGCAGGCATTAATTGTATGGGGTGTCATGGTGTCGAGCAACCTGAAACGAATACACCCGTTTGGGTCGATAAAGCGGATCACCGTGCCTGTAAAACTTGCCATGATTTAGAAGTCTCTGGTTTCCTAGCCGGACGGCATGGTATGCGTTTAGCCGAGAATTTGTCACCCATGACAACCGATATGGCGAGACAACCGATGAAAAAAGACGTTCATAAAGAATTGAATTGTACGTCTTGTCATCAAGATCATCAATTCAATACCGATGCACGTCATGCCGCCGTAGACGCTTGTCTCGAATGTCACGCCGACGATCATAGCCGTGCTTATAAAGCTTCTCCTCATTTTCGGGTTTGGAATGAAGAAATGAAAGGACAGGCCGCTAAAGGTTCGGGTATTTCCTGCGCGACTTGCCACTTACCCAGAGAAGTCATCAAACAAAATGGCATAGAACGGACAGTTGTACAACACAACCAAAACCTCAATTTACGCCCCAATCAAAAAATGATCAGGGGAGTGTGTATGAACTGTCATGGCTTAGGTTTTAGCATTGATTCATTAGTCGATTCTGAATTGGTACGCAATAATTTTTCAGAACCGCCTTCTGTACACATTGAAAGCCTAGAAATGGCAGAGAAACGGATCAAAAAGTAAAGTCGGTTTGTAGAGACGCACGGCCGTGCGTCTCTACGATATTATTTCAATCAACACAACAGAATATTATTACTTATTAATATTCACAAATACTGTTTTTTAGATCAAAAAAATACTTGACAATTAATATCAGTTGATTAGAATAAGCCGTCACAATTTGATATAGTATTAATACTCAAAGTCAAAAGGGTGCCTCAAAATCAATTTGGTATTTGAAAAGTTCTTATTTTTTATGCGTTTAAAGCCATTTTAACTTAAAAATTAATACCCTATTTTTTTTACCAGAATAGTGAACTATATCAATAGTGAGACACTGACTCAACCTTGGACGGAGGTATTTTAAATATGGCTGGACTCACAGCTGGCACTCAAGAAATTGTAAAGAGTACAGCACCGCTTTTGAAAAACAAAGGCGATGCTGTGACAGCCAAAATGTACGAGATCATGTTCAAAAACCATCCAGAGCTTAAGCCGTTATTTGTCAATGCCCCAAATAATCAGAATGAAATTCTAGCGCGTTCAATTATCGCTTATAGCGAAAACATTGATAATTTGCCGGCATTAGAAGGGGCGCTGGATAAAATTGCTCAGCATCATATCAACACCCAAGTGAAGCCTGAACATTATCCCATTGTGGCAGACTCTTTATTACAAGCCATGGTAGATGTTTTAGGTGATGCCATCACAGATGAAATCGCCGCGGCTTGGAAAGAGGCCTATTGGTTTTTGGCCGATATTCTCATTGAACGAGAAAAAGCACTGTATGCCAAAATGGCTGCTTAACCCATTAGTATTAATTAATGGTTATTATAATTTGTTTATCAGATTGTCAAATAAAATTGATCTGATCAATCGTTATTGATAACTGATAACTGATAACTGATAACTGATAACTGATAACTGATAACTGATAACTGAATAGAGGTCAATTTATTATGGCAGCTGAACTGTCAGCAAAAACGAAGGAAATTGTGAAAAGTACGGCTCCGCTGATTAAGGCCGATCCTGAAAAGCTCACCAGCAGAATGTATGAAATCATGTTCGGCACCTACCCTTATGCGAAAGCGTTGTTTAAGAACGCGCCGAAAAACCAACCTCAAGTGTTGGCCAGATCGATTGTGGGTTATGCGGAAAATATCGACAAGTTGGATGCCTTAAAAGAGGTGTTGGATAGGATTTCAGAGCATCACATTAAAACCAGCATCTTGCCAGCCCATTATCCTTGGGTGGGTGATTCTTTATTGAAAGCGATCAAGGATACCTTGGGTGATGCCGCCACTGATGAAGTCATGGCAGCTTGGGGAGAAGCCTATTGGTTCTTAGCGAATGTGTTGATTGAACGCGAAAAGAAGCTTTATGAAGCTGCCCTCACCGATGAACGGAAGCAGATTGTGAAGGATACCGCCCCGATTTTGAAAGAAAAGGGTGAAGCCATCACAACACGTATGTACGAAGTGATGTTCAGCAACTATCCTGATGCCAAGGAGTTGTTCAAGAACGCTCCCAAGAACCAGAATCAAATCTTGGCCAGATCGATTATTGCCTATGCCGAGAATATTGATAATTTAGCGGTTCTGGAAGGGGCTATTGAGAAGATTGCTAAGCGTCATATTGAAACAGAAGTGAAGTCCGAACACTATCCGTGGGTGATTGAATCCTTGTTACAAGCCATGGTAGATGTGCTGGGTGATGCGATAACCGATGCCGTCAAAGAAGCTTGGTTTGCAGCTTATTGGGTATTAGCCTTTATTCTCATGAAGCGGGAAACGGAATTGTACGCTGCTTAAGGGTATTTAGTCCTCTTAAGTTTGAGGTGTGTACTCAAGCGTTGTATTGAAGTTTTTATTGTTTGTATTGTAGTCCTGTAAACACATCATTAATAGGGAACCCTTTTCAGATCGTCCTGTTATTAAATAGGCATGAGATTATGATAAAAACGCTGAAAAACATCAGCTATTATGACAGGACGATCTCATTAAAACCATTATTATTTAACTAACAAACGCAAAGGAGTTTATTGTGCAAAACATACTGATTGGGATTGTTGCTTTTATTGCTGGTGTTGCGCTTATGTTTTTCATTGCTGGTGGCCAAGGCGGTGCTGATAATGGCGGTGTCAAGCCTCAACAAATGGCAGATGCTGTCCATACCGTTTTGGAAGCGGATCGCACAGTCTACACCCAAAAGATCATCAACCGCTTATCCAAGGTGGAAAAGGTGATTAAGGCCAGCGAACATTGGGAAGACGAAAAAGCCTTGCTGTTACCAGCCCAAATGTTTCGTGAGAGTTCCGAATTGGTTCAAAAGCAAAACAGCGGGTTCAGCTTTGCCTTGTTATCAGAATGGCCCATCAACGCACAAAACAAGCCCAAAACGGGAGCCGAAAAGGAGGGGTTGAAAGCCGTTCGCGAAACGGGCAAGCCTTTTTACAAGGAAGAAACCCTGGGTAAGCAAAATTACTTTACGGCAGTTTATCCTGATAAAGCCGTCTCCCCTGCCTGTGTAGATTGCCACAATGAACACAAAGATAGCCCACGTACCGATTTCAAATTAAATGAAATCATGGGCGGCGTTGTGATTCGTATTCCATTATAATCAAAACCGATTTTTTATAATTTTGTGAGCAACCACGTTGCTCACCCAATCCCCCCCTTTTAATTAAGACGGGGGATTTTTTTTGAAGGGTGTTTTTATCAAGAAAATGGGCTTTAGGCTTACGCCAAAAAGATGGCCGGTTCGGGTTGAAGGGTAAAGGCGGAAAAATCGGTATACTCCAGCGCTTCTTTAATCGCTTGACTTAGATCGTTTTTGGAAACGGTGGTACTGTTTTTGTCTATCAATGCAATCCTTAACGTCTGTAAAAATTCGCGCAGCGTTTTGATGATATCGACAAAGACTTCATCGCCATGTTTGCCCGCCTCTTCGATCAGCCAACCAAACAATCTAACGGGGCGATCCGTCAACAATTCAGGATACTGTTCTAAAAGGCTAATGCCCTTTTCTAAAGTAGGTTTTTTGAGCCAAGCCAATACTTTCACCATGATATCTTGAAAGTCGAGGAATTCTTTACTCTCATCGGCTTCGAGCGTATTTGTCGCCAAGCCATTTTTTAACAGTAGCAGTTGCCGGATTGCAACTAACAAGGCAATATCTTTTTGAGAAATAGCCTCTTTAACCGCTTCCAACAACAAATGACGACCGGTAAAAAATTCAAGCAATTCTTCATTCTCTTGCTCACGCGCATCGGCAATGAGCAACTCAAATAAACTATCAACAAAATCGGTTAGCAATTCAGGATTGTCGATTAAAATCTGCAAACCTTCTTCAGGTGTCGGCGCTTGAAACAAAAATTGTTGTAAAGCAGTCTGAATACTTTCTAAATCCTGCGGTTCTTGATTCATTAGGGGCAGCCCCCGGATAGTTTAGGAGTTCATCAATAACGACAAGGATTGTATATCAGAAAGGATTAGATTGTACCAAGCTTGAAGTCCGGAAAGTGTCATCAATAAATGAATGAGGTTGAGACGAGATCATCGCTGTACCTCTCCTTTCTTATAAACAATCCTTGTCGTTATATATCCGTTATATATGAACTCTGTGTTGTTATATGAAAATAGGGTAAGAGGATACAATAAAGGATGTCAAATTGAGGCGTAAAATCAATTGATAAGTGATCATTGATACCTTATCCCAAATCTCCCCACAATGCTTGGCAGATTGCCAACACAGCAACCGCTGCGGTTTCGGTGCGTAAAATGCGCGAACCTAAACTGATTTCTAAATAACCAGCTTGTCTGGCTTGTTCTATTTCCGTTTCACTCAACCCCCCCTCGGCCCCAATTAATACCGTCACCGGGCCCTCAGATTGTTCAAGGGATTGAAAATGAATTGTACCCGTCGGCGACAATACCACACCCCTGCCCCCCTTATCCACTTTCATTAACCAAGCCGATAAGGGCAAAATAGGCTCTAATACGGGTAAGCGATTTCGGCCACATTGTTCACAGCTACTGATGATAATTTTCTGCCAATGTTGCTCACGCTTGCTGATTTTGCTTTTATCAAGAGGCGGGCTGCGTGCCGTGATCACGGGTACAATCTGATGTACCCCCAATTCAACCGCCTTTTGGATTGTGTAATCCATACGATCAGAGCGAGAAATCGCTTGTACTAAAGTGAGTGGTAAGGGCGATTCGCGTTCAATCGCCTTAAATTCAATGACTTGTAATAGTGCCGTTTTTTTAGTCGCCGCTACCAAACGCGCCGTATATTCCCCCCCGCCTCCATTAAATACAATAATATCAGTGCCAACCCGTAACCGTAGCACATTTAAAAGATAATGGGCCGATTCTTTAGATAAAACAACCTCTAGTTCAACAACTAAAGGCTGGTTTACAAATAAACGCATAATGTTATCAGTTATCAGTTATCAGTTATCAGTTATCAAGGTATTGCTATCCATTATTGGAAAGGCCAACTTATGTATCTGACAACTTGGCTGTTCAAAAAAAGCTTAAAACCATTAACCATTAACCATTAACCCGTCGCGATATCAATCCCCTCCAACGCAATTTCTGCCAATTGATGAATCTCTTCTGGGGTAATCACATAAGGCGGCATAAAATAAATCACATCCCCCAAGGGCCGTAACAAAGCTCCTCTTTTTAAAGCATGTTGATAAAACCGCAAACCACGCCGCTCTTGCCAAGGGTAAGCTTCTCGACTGGCCTTATCTTTCACCATTTCTATAGCCAATATCATACCCTGCTGCCGCACTTCGCCAACATGAGGATGATCGCGTAAACCACGCGTCGCTTCATCCATCACCTTAGCCAACTCACGATTGTTTTCAATCACATTCTCTTCTGCAAAGATATCCAAAGTCGCCAAAGCGGCACGACAAGCTAACGGATTACCCGTATAACTATGTGAATGGAAAAAACCGCTCAAATTCAAATAATCATCATAAAACGCTTGATAAATTTCCTCTGTTGTCAACACCACCGATAAAGGCAAATACCCACTCGTTATCCCTTTCGATAAACATAAAAAATCGGGCGTAATTTGTGCCTGTTCACACGCAAACAAAGTGCCCGTGCGCCCAAAACCGACCGCGATTTCATCCGCAATCAAATGAACATTGTAATGATCACACGCCTCACGCAACAAACTCAAATACACCGGATGATACATTCGCATCCCGCCAGCACCTTGCACCAACGGTTCCACAATCACGGCCGCTAATTCATCAGCATGTTCCGCCAACAAAGCCGCCATTTTTTCAAACTGCCGCCGCGCAAAAGCTTCATAAGATTCCCCTTCCGCCGCATAGCAACCCGCCGGTGAGGGGGCATGCAAAGTATCGATCAACAAAGGCGCATAAACGTTTTTATACAAAGCCACATCGCCAACCGCCAATGCCCCTAACGTTTCACCATGATAACCCTTTTGCAAAGCCAGAAACCGCTTCTTTCGCGACATCCCCCGATTATGCCAATAATGAAAACTCATTTTCAGCGCCACTTCCACCGCAGCCGAACCATTATCCGCGTAAAAACAACGACTTAGCCCAGAAGGCGTGATCTCAACCAAACGTTCCGATAAAGCCACCACCGGTTCATGAGTACAGCCGGCCAAAATCAAATGTTCCAAACTATCCAACTGCTCACGAATCGCCGCATTAATACGGGGATGAGCATGACCAAATAAATTAACCCACCAAGAACTCACCGCATCAATATAACGTTTACCCTCAAAATCCTCCAACCATACACCTTCCCCGCGCCGAATAGGCAACAAAGGAATGGTTTCATGATCCTTCATTTGCGTGCAAGGATGCCAAAGCACCGATAAATCACGTTGAATAATGTCTGAATTAAGCATATTAAAAATAAAAAAAAGCGTGTAAAAAGTTAGGAGAAAGTTTGATATATACTATAACGAAATCAGTCTATTTACTCCAATCATGATAATCCTTGCGCCTCTTGCGTCTCTTGCGCCTCTTGCGTTATAAATAAATTTAGCGACTTTTGATGATAAAAAATATAAACGCTAAAGACGCTAAAGACGCTAAAGACGCTATTTATCAATAGAAATCGAAGCGCCTCTTGCGCCTCTTGCGTTATAAAATAAAATCGGCCAAACGGCGTAATTTAGTAGTCTGGTTAAAACGGGTATTATTTGTCCGAAATAAACCTCATATAGAAATCCCAGAAGTTCATGATTTAGAGGAGCTCAACACCATGTTATATGAAAATATGCAAGCCATGTATAGAAGGGGCGAAGAGGATGCAATGAAAGCCGGAATGATTATAGGCGAAAAGGAAGGAAAAAGAAAAGGCGAAAGGAATGGAATCATTAAGGGAAAAGCCAACATGCTCATTGAGTTATTAGAAGACGCATTTGGCGAAGTGAACAAAGCAACGCGAGATATGATTTATGAATTAGATGAGGATGATTTGCGTGATTGTTCTAGGCGAGTGAGATTCGCTCAATCGGTGGATGAAGTTATTGGACACCTGTTTTAGTTAATCGTAGGGGCAATCCCTTGTGGTTGCCCTATTCTTAGCGTATTAGCGGCTTAGCGTGAGAGAAATGGTGGGTTTAACTCCGTTGGCCTAAAGGCTGGCTCCGCGCAGCGAAGCTCTACCCACCCTACATCAAAAAAAATGTATTTAACCTAATCGGGAAACGCTATAGCGTTCTATCAAAATCTGCTTGATTTGGCCTTTATTAAGTGTTTCAGTTTCACGTCAGAATCAGTTCAATCAGGCCATAATCTGCGTTCTATCCCACTTTTGCGCCTCTTGCGTCTCTTGCGCCTCTTGCGTTATAAATAAATTTAGCGACTTTTTATGATAAAAAATATAAACGCTAAAGACGCTAAAGACGCTATCTGTCAATAGAAATCGAAGCGTCTTTTGAATATGACTTTCATTATTCAATCCTCGTCATCACAGATTTCTGTCATGGGAATACCCTTTAACTGTCCCTTTCGGTAAGCGTTTAATCTTTTTTCTGCCTCAACTCGCCAGATTTCATCTAATTGATGATTGGGTTCATTTAAACTTTGCAATAGCCCTTCAATAATAAAAAATCGCTCATGGGCTTTGAGTTGCAATGCACTTTCCAAAATGTCTTGACGTTTTGTCATAATATCAATCTCAAAATGAAGGGTGACGTTTTTCAGTTATCAGTTATCAGCGTTCTATCCCACTTTTGCGTCTCTTGCGTCTCTTGCGCCTCTTGCGTTATAAATAAATTTAGCGACTTTTTTGATGATAAAAAATATAAACGCTAAAGACGCTAAAGACGCTAAAGACGCTATTTGTCAATAGAAATCAACAATCTTTACCCACCCTACAATTTCACAACGGAGGTTTATCAATATGTCTAATATCAAAACCTTGTTTTTAACCCAATTGCTGATCACCCTGATTTTTCCGGCTCCACTTTGGGCGACAGCTTGCGATGACGCGACAACGCTGGTGAGTCAGGCTTATCAACTGACAAATCGGGATCGGCAAAAAAGTGTGTTGCAACAGGCTTTAAAACGCTGCCCGAATCATCCCATCGCGCATAATAATCTTGC
>Ga0316201_10000972_pt1 | contig 18280 bp, 19 predicted proteins | sample CS6wburrow_MG_FD_204516 | JGI IMG/M metagenome (GOLD analysis project Ga0316201, IMG submission 204516) | Coastal sediment microbial communities from Delaware Bay, Delaware, United States - CS-6 worm burrow | ecosystem: Environmental > Aquatic > Marine > Coastal > Sediment | place: USA... | reverse complement strand
CACATGGGTTTCAGGAGGCTGAAAAGGGAGAATCGGACAGGGGTGCTGATTCATCGCCATGATGAAAAACGGGGAGTCGACGAAAGACTCCCCAATACGGGTCCTTAGGATATAATCTGAACCCCGTGTGTTCTTAACAGCGGATTTTTTTACCCCTTATTAAAGACTTCTGAACATGCTGCATATCATTCTCTATCAACCCGAGATTCCGCCCAACACCGGTAACATCATACGATTGTGTGCCAACACCGGTGCCGGTTTGCATCTTGTAGGGCCTCTCGGGTTCCAACTCGATAATAGCCGGGTGAAACGGGCAGGACTCGACTATGCGGAAATGGCCTGCATCAAGCAGTACGTAAACTGGCAGGCCTTTAAGGCCGGAAACCCCGAAATGAGGATATGGGCTTTTAGTACACGCGGACAGAAGCCCTACGATCAGGCTGTTTTTCAGAAGGGGGATGGTTTGTTGTTCGGACCGGAAACCAGGGGTCTGCCTGACCCGGTGCTGGCTGAAGCGGGTGCTGGATTTTGTTTACACCTGCCGATGGCAGATGCTTCGCGTAGCCTGAACCTGTCTAATACCGTCGCCGTAGGTTTGTTCGAGGCGTGGCGGCAATTGGGCTTCGCAAAAGGGGATTGATAAAACTGCAGTCATTCCATGGCGGAAAGCTATTCACCATACTCCGCTTTCTGTTCTCTGGCCATTAACCGCGCGACACCCTCGGCCGGTTCCCAGCCACGATGAATAATACCGTTAACCTGCTCCGAGATCGGCATATTGACTTTGTGCTCGATGGCAAGACGCTGGACTTCGGCTGCACTGTTGACCCCTTCGACCACCTGGCCAATCTCTTTCAGCGCCTGTTCAAGTGTCTTGCCCTGGCCGAGTTTCAACCCCAGCCGCCGGTTGCGCGACAGATCGCCGGTGCAGGTCAGTATCAAATCTCCCGCACCAGCCAGGCCCATCAAGGTTTCCGGTTTTGCGTTTAACGCCGCACCAAGACGCATCATCTCGGCGAGACCACGGGTGATCAGGGCAGCCCTTGCATTGTCGCCCAGTTGCATGCCATCACATATGCCGGTGGCCACAGCCATGACATTCTTGACCGCACCGCCCAGCTCTGCGCCGATCATGTCTTCACTGGTGTAGGCGCGGAATCGCCCGCCATGCAGTGCAGCGGCCATGATCTTGGTGAAATCGCTGTCCGGACCTGCCACGGTTACCGCCGTAGGCAGGTTCATGGCTACTTCTTTCGCAAATGATGGCCCGGTTACAATCGCCAGTGGTGTGCTTTGGGGCAATAGTTCCTTTGCGACCTGGTGTAGTAAACGGCCGCTTCCCGGTTCAAAACCCTTGCATGCCCACGCTACACCCTGCCCGTCGGCCAGGACCTCGCGAATGGTCTTCATAACGGTTGCGAATGCATGGCTCGGCGTGACCACCAGTATGTGGCTCGCCGCTTTTACGGCCTCGAGGATATCGTTCTCGATGACAATGGATTCCGGTATGTCGATACCCGGCAAATAGCGCTCGTTGAGACGTGTAGAACGAATCTTCTCAAGGTTTTCAGTGTCGCGGTCCCACAGGATACTGCGGGAACCGCTACGATCCAATTGCAAAGCCAATGCGGTCCCCCAGGAACCGGCGCCCAGAACTGCGATCAGCTGTCTTGACATCAAATCAGGCGTTACCCTGGACTTCCATGTTTCCAGATACGTTTGCCTGCTCCTGCGCTTCACGCAGACGTTGCGCATATATCTGGTCAAAATTGATTGGTTGTAAGACCAGCGGAGGGAAACCGCCTTCCGCCACCAGATCGGTAATTACGCGGCGCGCATACGGAAACAAGGTATGAGGACAAAGCGTATTCAGGGCTGCATGCCTGGCTTGTTCACCCAGTCCTATGACTGAAAATATACCCGCTTGCTGCACTTCCGCCAGGTATGCGGTTTTTTCACCCATGCTTGCCGTCACGGTGACGGTTAAATTCACTTCATGCACATCTTCAGCCAGATTTTCAACTTTCTGGCTAAGGTTCAGTTTGATTTCGACCTGCCCTTCATCCTGGAAAATCTGCGGTGCGTTAGGAAGTTCAAAAGACACATCTTTCACGTATAACTTTTGAAGCTGGAATTGAGCCTGCTGCTGTTCCTGTGCGGTTGCTGTGTCCTGGTTCTGTTCTTCTGCCATGATCCTTGTTCTCTTTTGCTATTGATAGTTGATGCCACCCACCTGAAGGTGAAGCGGAAAGTAAAATTATCTCATTACGCCGTCTGTATGACCAGATGGTCCTTTCAGTTGCGTGCCAGCGGATACTGATCCGCCACCCATTGTGAAGTCCCACCCTTGAGAACAGCCACGTCGGCTGCACCCAGCTTGACCAGTTTTGCTGCAGCCATGTGCGCGGTCTGGCCGTTCTTACATACCACGAGCACCGGACCGGATTTTATTTTTGCAATGTCCGGGTCGGTATCAGTAAACCGTGACATTGCAATATGTTGCGCACCGGCAAGGTGTCCCTTGGAGAAATCCGCCGCAGTCGAGATATCAACGATCGAGGTATTCCCCTGGTTTATCTTTTGGACGGCCTCGAGTGGGGTTAACTCCGCATAACCTCGCATACGCCGGCTGATTTCTGTCCAGACAAGCAGTAATACGATAGCGGCGAAACCGGCAACCAGCATCGGATGATTACCCGCAAATTCAATCAATTGTCCCACGTTTTGGTCTCCTGACGATCATCCGGTGGTAGAGATCGGAAATATGGTTCTAATAATTTCAACCCGAAAACGGTCAGCACATCGCAGATGCTCTTGCTCCTGACGAGTATTTGACCGCATTTAACCTGCGACTGACCCGGTGATGTGAAATAATAGCTTCACAGCCATACCGCTCTCAGGGTTAGACATTCGCTGCGGTCACTAACTGCACCGTGCGCCAAATTCATGTTGTGGCACAGGTGTTAATTTGCAAGAGTCTTGCGCATAATTCCTCCCGGACAACATCATTCTGCCCCGGGCGGTAGCGCCAATGAATGACCGAAACTATTGCGATTAAAGTATAGCTTACCCGACAAAATGGAAACTCAATGACCGAAAAAAAAATACCCAATCCCGAAAATGCTCACTTGCAGGGCCCGCTGGTGCTGATGATACTGGACGGCTGGGGTCATCGTGAAGACGCCGCAGACAACGCCATCAGCCAGGCAAATACACCTTGCTGGGACAATATGCAGCAAAGGTGCGCGTTTACGACCATAAATACTTCTGGAGAGTTTGTCGGTTTACCGGAGGGACAGATGGGAAACTCTGAAGTCGGCCATATGAATATCGGTGCCGGACGCGTTGTCTTCCAGAATTTGACCCGCATCAGCAACGCCATACAAGACGGCAGCTTTGCTAGAAACCCTGCACTTGCTGCAGCCATCGACGCCAGTAGCAAGCCGGGATCGACACTGCATATCATGGGACTTTTGTCTCCGGGTGGGGTGCATAGCCACGAGGAACACTTTCTCGCAATGGTGCAAATGGCCGCAAATCAAGGGGTAGAAAAAATCAGGGTTCACGCCTTCCTTGACGGACGTGACACTCCACCAAGAAGCGCCGGGCCGTCGATACAAAGTATGCAGAAGTGCCTGGACGGCCTCGGCGACGCTGCTTTTGGAAGCCTTTGTGGCCGCTACTATGCGATGGATCGGGACAAGCGCTGGGACCGGGTTGAAAAAGCATGGGAAGCACTGGCCAATGGCAAGGGTGCGCATCATTGCGGTGACGCCGCAACGGCGCTCGAGTCCGCCTATGACCGGGGAGAGAATGACGAGTTTGTCAGTCCCACGGTCATCGGCTCGTATGCCGGTGTCCAGGATGGTGACGCCATTATATTCATCAATTTCAGGGCAGACCGGGCTCGCGAGATCAGCCAGGCTTTCATCCAGCCTGACTTTAGTGGCTTTGAAAGAAAGCCACCTGAACTCTCCAGCTTTGTTTGCATGACACAATACCTTGACGACCTGCCTGCCGAAGTTGCTTACCCGCCGGAACAGCTCACCGGTCTGCTGGGGCAAGTGCTGTCGGACAATGGTTTATCGCAGCTAAGAATCGCAGAAACAGAAAAATACGCACACGTAACATTCTTCTTCAACGGTGGTGAAGAAGAAGCTTTTCCGGGTGAAGAACGCCTGCTGGTGCCATCACCAGACGTGGCTACCTACGACCTGAAGCCTGAAATGAGTATAGAGAAGCTGTCCCTGGAACTGGACAAGGCCATCCGCAGCGGTAAGTTTGGTGTCATTATCTGTAACGTGGCCAATGGAGACATGGTCGGACATACCGGCGTCATGAAAGCTGCTATTGCGGCAGTTGAGGCGGTTGACCGGTGTCTGAATGTCGTATACGAGGCTGTCCAAGCGGCGAATGGCGAATTACTGGTGACTGCAGACCATGGCAATATTGAGCAAATGAAAGATCACCAGACCGGCCAGGTCCACACAGCGCACACCACCAACCCGGTGCCGCTGGTGTATTGTGGCCGCAAGGCCTCGGCCCTTGAGGGGGGAGCACTCAAGGACATCGCACCCACGATGCTGTACCTGCTTGGAATAGATCTGCCCAGCGAAATGACAGGGCACCCGTTGGTTGAGTTGATCGGCGGACCGCCAGTAAAGGGCTGAGAAACCGGTGTTATACCAGCGAGCCTTTTCACTTGGTGTGGCGGCCTGGTTAATACTGGGCTGGGCTGTATGCCTGGCCAATGAAAATCTCTCGAGAGCAGAGGCTGAATCAAGGCTTCAGCAGCTGAAGACAGAAATTGGCTCCTTGCAAAAAGAGTTGGAACAAAGCCGTTTTGTACTTTCCGGTGAACAAAAAGCTCTTAAGAAGGCCGATCTCAATATCCAGACAAGCGCCCTCGAATTGCGAAAGCTTGAGTCAACCCGCGAGTCTCATGAACGCGAGCTTTCGACGCTTGAAACCGAAAGGCGTAACTACCTGGACAGCCTGGACAAGCGCCGCGAGTTGCTCGGGTCCCAAATCATGGCGGCATATCGCCTCGGACGGGAATCAAGGTTAAAGCTGGTTCTCAACCAGGACAGTCCGGCGCTGCTGGCCAGGACCCTCGCCTACTATGACTATTTCAGCCGTTCGCAGGCAGCTCAAATCAGCGAACTCAGACAGGTCTTGCAGACCCTCGATGAGATGCAGGCAAAAATTAACGTGGAACTGTCCGCTCTCGATGAGGTTCAAAAGAACCAGCAGGAATTGTTGGACCAATTAAAAGATCAGCGAGGCCAGCGCCAATCGGTCATTAAAATTCTGGCCAGCCGTATCGATACGGATGAAAATCGGCTCGCCGACCTGCAGCGCGACAGGAGAAACCTGGAGGCGCTATTGGAAAAGCTTTCAAACGTGCTGGCGGATATCCCGGCAGACCTCGGTAAGCACGATGGCCTGCTTGAGATGAAGGGAAAAATGCCAATACCGGTAAAGGGCCGTGTCAAACACGCCTACGGCCATCCCCGCACAGCAGGACTGAGTTGGCAGGGCTGGTTAATCGATACTGCAGTTGGAAAAGAGGTCAGGTCTATCGCTTACGGGCGGGTAGCTTATTCAGACTGGCTACGGGGCTACGGTCTCCTTATGATTATAGACCACGGTGATGGTTTCATGAGCCTGTATGCCAACAACGAAAGCCTGTTGCGGGAGGTCGGTGACTGGGTGGACTCCGGCAGTAATATCAGCACAGTCGGGAGCAGCCCACAGAGTGGAAACGGCCTGTATTTTGAAATTCGTAAAGACGGCAAAGCCATGGATCCTGCCGTTTGGATTAAACGCTAGCAACGATTGATTGGAAGACGGTAATAGATAATGACACGTGTAAACAGAATTGTGATTTTGGCATTATTGATGACACCTGCGATGGTGGCAGCCACCGAGACGCAGACAGCACCGGGCACGGCGCAGCTATCACTTGATGATTTGCGCACTTTTACCGATGTGTTCAACCAGGTTCGCAGTAACTTTGTAGAAGAACTGGATGATCACGCTTTGATGAATGCCGCCATCCGCGGCATGCTTTCCGAACTGGACCCCCACTCGTCCTACATGGAAGCGGATGAATACCGTCAGCTCGATAATAATTCCAGGGGCCGCTACAGTGGCATTGGTGTGGAAATCGTTTTTCAGAACAACCGTGTCAAGGTGGAATTTGTGATAGAGGGGGGGGCGGCGGATGAGGCCGGATTGGTCGCCGGTGACATCATCACGTCAATTGACGGGGTGGATTTACGCGGACAAAATCTGAGACTGGCGGTAGACAGCCTGCGTGGCGAAGTCGGCAGCACGGTTGAAATCACTGTGAGGCATGAAAATGGAGAGGTTTCCAATCTCGAACTTGTAAGGGGTTTCGTTGAAGTTGCCAGCGTATTCAGCAGACCGGTCGACGGGGATTACGGATACTTCCAGATCACCCACTTCACCCGTAAAACTTCCGATGAACTGGTTGAGCAGATTGATTACATGAAAACCAACCATGAAGGGCCATTGAAGGGAGTCGTGCTGGATTTACGCAATAACCCCGGGGGCGTGCTGGTTCCTGCCGTCGCCATAGCCGATGGGTTTCTGGACGCCGGGTTGATTGTATCCACGCGGGGACGTGCGGAGGATCAGTTGGAGTATACGGCCGAACCCGGTCAATGGCTGCAGGATATCCCCATGGTCGTGCTGGTGGACGGCAGGTCGGCATCAGCTTCCGAAGTGCTGGCCGGCGCGTTACAGGATCACGGACGGGCACTTATACTGGGCGAAAAGACATACGGCAAGGGTTCGGTTCAGTCCATCCTGAACCTGCGTAACGGGGGTGGCATTCGGCTGACAACTTCACGTTACTACACACCAAACGGGCGTTCGATTCAGGCCGAGGGCATCCAGCCCGACATAGAGATCAAATCGGTGACAATCATCGAAAATGGAGACCAGACAAAAAGGGAAGCCGATCTTGAGGGGCATCTGAGCAGTGAGCCTGAAAAGGACTCCACACCTTTTGTATCTGATGTCAGTGCGACAGATGACTACATGATGCACCAGGCACTGATGATATTGAAAGCGGCAAGCGTGTTATCCGGGGCTAAGGGCCGGCACTAAACTACTGTCGTAGCAATTATTTCAGGAGCGGTTGCGGTTACCAGGCTGAACCGGGAAGGGTGTGACCTTTTCGCCGCTTTCGCGGTCGCGGATGACCGCAGGACCCTTTTTCCTGACCTGCTCAACGCGTAGAACACTATGCATGGGCAGGTGTAAAATCTCTACCCCTTCAAATTCATCACGCATTTTTTCTTCCGTCGGGTCCACGACAAGTGAATCCGCCTCGGCAAACTCCAACCCCGACACTTCTACAAAGCCCAGAAGGCCGCTTGTACAAACGTCTTTACAAAACAGTTCGTAAACCTTGCCATGGTTCAGGAAAGCGATGCGAAACATTTTCTCGTTATCCGGTTTGGACATGTGTTATCCCAATCTGATCTGTGCCTTTGCTCGAACCAGCAGAGCGAATATTAATCCCAGTGCAAATCCTGCCATGTGCGTCCACCACGCCACTACTCCCGTTATGGGGCCTAAAACGGTGTAAACCAACTGTAATGTAAACCAGGACCCAATAACCAGGAGTGCCGGCACCCGCGCAAATTGAAGATAGAGCCCCAATGGCAGCAGCATGCCAATTCGCCGAGAAGGAAACAAAGCAATATAAGCGCCTACCACCGCCGAAATTGCACCACTCGCTCCCACGATAGGCGAGGCCAATTCAGGTAAGCGCAGCGTGACAAACAGGTTGGACAAAGCTCCGCCGAGTACAAATACCAGCACCATGCCAAAACTACCGAGACGGCGCTCCAGTGGTACCCCGAAAACCCACAGGTAAGCCATATTCCCCAGCACGTGTAACCAGCTGGCATGAATAAACAACGCACTGATCAGGGTGAAAAGCTGATGGTCGGCCCATTGCGCGAACGGCTGACTCAATATCGGCGTCAGCTGACTGGGTATCACACCGCCCAGTTCCAGCATCGCATTTTGCGCCAGCGGAGTCATTCCTGATTGCAGTAATTTAACCCCGGCGCAAAAGAGAAAAAGTGTCACTGTTACCCAGGGGAAACGGGGCGCCGCTTTGGACCAGTTGGTTACAATGCCCGGTTCCATGGTCGAATCCTGCCGCGTGAAGCTTATCTCTCGACCAGGAACTGGTAAAGACGATAACTGAACACAACGCCATCTCGCCGAATCTCCTTGACGACCAGCCCGGGCCGGGCACTGTCACCCTCCGAAAGACGTTCACCGTTAATCAGGACGAAGCGATCTTTCGGATCAGAGGCATAAACCAGCACACTGAATTTCATTTCCGGGACATCGGCACGAACCGAGTCAGGCAGTTCCCAGTAACCGATGGGTTCCGGTTCTCCAGGGCGGTATCGCTCTGCAATGGCCGCTGCCGGCTTCTCGTTTGCCGAGACGGATGCTGCAGGTTCACTTTTACGCTCATTTTCCTGCCGCGACGACGATGAAGGCAACCTGGTTGTGCTCTGTGTCGTTGAAGTACTGTTGTTAGCCGTCGATTGAGCCTTTGGACGTGATGCGACCGGGGCTGAAGTTTCCGGCGGCGCTTGATAAGACTCTACTGGAGTCCTTGGCTGAGCAGCGGGCAGTGTGGCAACCGGGCTTGAAGCAACGGTTTTTGTGGCTCCCTGGTCCTGAGGTGCCGGTTTAGATACCGCAGGGCTCCTGTTGGGCTCCAGGGTAACCGGTGGTTCGTAGCTGTCCGCGGGCGGTTGATATTGCCGCCAGACAAACCAGCCAATGACAAACAGCGCGATAATCAGCAACAGTACCAATGGCCCGGTTTGCAGCTTTTCTGAAACAGGGCCGGACTGATCATCCGTATGTATGGTGGGCGCTTTACGAGAGTTCTGGTTTTTCTCAGACTTTCTGAGCGCTTCAAGCAGTATGGACATAATCAACAGGCCCCGATTTTATTCCCAAGTCCGTAAAAGTTTTGGCTCTTCTATCGATGCGGTCATCAAATGCAACAAGGTATTTCGGCCTACGATACCATCCGCTTGCAGGCCATTTCGAAACTGAAAATCTTTAAGCCAGAGTTCAAAAGCAGCATCAAACACCTGCTCACCTTGGTAAGGCATATCAACCCGAGTCGACATTTTCATAATTGTTGAAACTGCGGGACCCGTGTCTCCGCGGCCTATAAATGGCGGCCATTCCGCCGCCTGCGGCCATACGACCAGGTAAGTACCGAGCCAGCTCGACTCAACCGAGTCTTTTGAAATCGTGGTCGACTTTTGCGCCGTGCCCACCAGCAGGCGGTCGGCATCCACACCCTGCAAAAGGAGATATGACGATGTTTCATCCTGCAGCACCAGCACCACGGGCATCCCGAGCCTGCTGATTTTGGACCAGCTCCCCTGGTCACGCAGGCACGCGTAACCAATGCTATCGTCTCCGTTACATGCCGCCTGGATTGCAAACGCGTCGCCGGACTGGCCCCACATTTCGGCAAGCCCGGGCCAGACATGTTGTTGATGATCTTCAAGCCAGGTCCTGTTCAATTCCGGTACTTTTTCCGGTACCTTGGGTTTGACCGGCGGTTCTGGATTATCTGCCGGAATGACCGCAGCTTGCTGTTCCGGCTCATCCACTACCCGCAATACCGTTTCATCGCTCCCCGCATCGCCGAAATCAGTTGGAAAGTGATAATCGTTGAGCGCAGCAACCGCAAGCACGGCTACGGCAACCGCGGTAGTCGCCCCCAGCACCAAAGGCCAGCGAACGCGCTTGACCTGCCGTTCACCAAGTTGCACCTCGTTGGCGGCCTCGTGAACCATGGCTGCTGTTACGTCCATTCGTTCCTTCGCAAAGGCCGCGGTCAGTGACCGGTCGGCAATGATGTTAATTAATCTCGGGATACCCTGGGACCGCTGATAAAGCGCGTTCATTGCGCCCCGTCGAAACGGATTCCTCTGTGCGCCTGCCACCTGCATACGGTGCCGGATGTAAAGGTGTGTATCCTTCGGACTTAGCGGACTCAGGTGATAACGCGCGGTAATCCGCTGCGCCAATTGACGCAGTGTCCGGCGCTGCAATAAATCTCTCAATTCAGGTTGGCCCAAAAGAACTATCTGCAGGAGCTTTTCTTTGCTGGTTTCAAGATTCGTCAGCAACCTGACCTGTTCAAGTGCCTCGATACTCAGATTCTGAGCTTCATCAATCACGACAACCACGCGCTCACCACGTTCATGCGCTGCCAGCAAAAACCGGTTAAGCCCGTCCACCAGCAAGCGGGTGCTGTCAATGGACTCGCTAACATCAATACCGAGTTCTTCGGAGATGGCAGCCAGCAGTTCACGAGGGCTTACGAGCGGGTTGAGCAATAACGCGATGCGGGTGCCTTCGGGAATCTGCTCCAGCAGACAGCGGCACAAGGTTGTTTTGCCGGTGCCGACCTCGCCGGTCAGTTGGACAAAACCGCCGCTGCCACCTTTGCCCACGCCGTACAACAGATGTGCCAGCGCATCCCGGTGACGCGGACTCAGAAATACAAACGCCGGGTCAGGGGTAATCGAAAATGGTGCTTCATTGAGCCCAAAATAACGCAAATACATTCTTCAGACCCTCGGTGTTTATCGCAAATGTCGTGTTATCGCACACAATTAATGACTCGAATACAGAGCATAAGTTTAGTCACCCGATGCGCCAAGTCCAAGCACTGAAAACGATATGCAGCAATTTGGACGCCATTGGGCGACAGATTTTGAGACATTTACAAAAAATCGATTTGTAAGTCTTGCCGCGATAATAGCAGCAAAGCTACAATGGAAGGTTAATGTTAGCGATTCTTAATATTGAAGCCGATATCGAAATCCGGCATTTCTGAAATCAACCTGGATACTGATGCATTCAGGTATGTGAACAAGTACTTGACTTAGCGTGTAATTGTTATTGGATTCACTGTAAAGTGGAGAAGGGCTTTTTGCAGCTACACGCTTATTAAATATAGTGATAATTATCTTGAGGCCCGAGTTTTCATGAAGAAAGAAAATACGATCATCGTCGCCCTTGCCGTATTGGCGGCTGTCATTGCGGCCACCTGGCTAATACTGGTCGCCCCATCCATGACCGGCAATGACATCAATATGACCAAGGGCGTTACACAGCAAAGTGTGGATCACTACAACCTGCACATGATTGTTCTGTGGATATGCGCGGTTATTGGTATCGCCGTGTTTACCGTCATGTTCACTTCGATCGTGCTGCACCGTAAATCACGGGATCACAAGGCTGCAAAATTCAACCATTCGACGAAAGCTGAAATCATCTGGACGATCATTCCGGTATTGATCCTTGTCGCGATGGCGGTTCCTGCAACAACCGCGCTGGTGCGAATGGAAGATTCCTCCGGCGCAGAGATGACCGTGAAGATCACGGGATTTCAATGGCGCTGGAAGTATGAATACCTGGATCAGGACATCAGTTTCATATCGAGCCTCAACCCGGATTCAAACAAAGCCCGCCAGCTCGGTTCCGGCATTATGCCGGAGAGTGTCGACAACTACCTGCTTGATGTCGACAACCCGTTGGTGCTGCCAGTCGGAAGAAAAATCAAGTTCCTGATCACTGCCGATGATGTCATCCACTCCTGGTGGGTGCCGGCCTTTGGCTGGAAACGCGATGCAATCCCGGGCTTTGTCAATGAAGCCTGGACGAATATAGAAGAACCCGGCACCTATCGTGGTCAGTGTGCAGAATTGTGCGGAAAAGACCATGGTTTCATGCCCATTGTGGTCATTGCCCTTGCCGAGGATGAGTTTGAATCCTGGGTAAGAGAGCAACTGGCTGGAAAGTCTCAAAATGATCAACAGGTAACATTAAGATGACGACGGAAGTAAGCTACGATGAAGTCAGTGACGCCCATGACGCGCATGATCATGGTGACCACAAGCCAACCGGTTTCCTCGACCGTTGGCTGTTCACGACCAACCACAAGGATATCGGTACTTTATACCTGATTTTTTCATTGACGATGTTCCTCGTCGGCGGCGCCATGGCAATGGTCATCAGGGCAGAGTTATTTATGCCGGGCCTGCAACTGGTCGAGCCTGATTTCTTCAATCAGATGACGACAATGCATGCCCTGATCATGGTGTTTGGTGCGGTAATGCCCGCCTGGGTGGGGTTTGCCAACTGGCTTGTTCCAATGATGATCGGGGCGCCGGATATGGCTCTTCCACGCATGAACAACTGGAGTTTCTGGATCCTGCCCTTTGCTTTCACCATGCTCCTTTCCACGCTGTTCATGGATTCCGGTGGGCCTGCAGCTGGCTGGACACTCTACCCGCCACTGGTTCTGCAAACGGGAACCAGTTTCGCATTCGTGGTGTTTGCAGTGCACATGATGGGTGTTTCCTCCATCATGGGTTCGATCAATATCATTGCGACGATTTTTAACATGCGCGCACCGGGTATGCGCCTGTTACGTATGCCGATGTTCGTATGGACGTGGCTCATTACAGCGTTTTTGTTGATTGCGGTGATGCCGGTGCTTGCAGGCGCGGTGACCATGTTGTTGACCGATCACTTTTTCAGCACCAACTTCTTCAACGCTGCCGGTGGTGGCGATCCGGTCATGTTCCAGCATATTTTCTGGTTCTTCGGACACCCAGAAGTCTACATTATGATTTTGCCGGCTTTTGGCGTTATCTCTGAGATTCTGCCGACATTTTCGCGCAAGCCCCTATTTGGTTATGGCTCCATGGTCTACGCCACGGCGACGATCGCCTTCCTCTCTTTCATCGTATGGGCGCACCATATGTTTACCGTTGGTATGCCGTTACAGGGTGAGTTGTTCTTCATGTATGCAACCATGCTGATCTCTGTACCGACTGGTGTGAAGGTGTTTAACTGGGTTAGCACGATGTGGAAGGGTTCAATGACTTTCGAAACGCCGATGCTGTTCGCCATCGGATTCGTGGTGCTATTTACGATTGGTGGATTGTCGGGCTTGATGCTTGCAATTACAGCGGCCGATTTTCAATACCACGATACCTATTTTGTGGTCGCACACTTTCACTACGTGCTGGTTCCCGGTGCTGTGTTTGCATTGATGGCAGCCACCTATTACTGGCTGCCCAAGTTCAGCGGCAACATGTACTCTGAGAAATGGGGCAAAATCCATTTCTGGCTGTCGGCGATATTCGTGAATGTATTGTTCTTCCCCCAGCATTATCTCGGACTGGCCGGTATGCCTCGCCGTATCCCAGATTACTCTCCGCAATTCGCTGATTTCAACATGATTTCTTCTATCGGCGGTTTTGCATTTGGTGTGACGCAGCTGATTTTTGTCGGGGTTGTCTGGCATTGTGTTTTCAGAAGCAAGGTTAAAGCGACGCCAGGCGTATGGGAGGGATCACGCGGTCTCGAGTGGACACTTGATTCACCACCCGCGTACCATAGCTTCAACACTCCGCCCGAGGTGACTCACAACATGCTCAGCCGTGCGGATTGATTTGAAATATATAAATGAAAGATCACCCTAAGTCAGATGAACTTCGCCGAAAAAGAACCCAGGCTGTAAAAACCGCCTGGGTACTCGGCATTATCGCATTCTTGATTTTTGCCACTTTCATTGGCTCGGCGATTATCGGGCGCTGATATGGATATCAAACAGAAAAACCGCAGAACGACATGGCGCCTGGCGTTGGTGGCCGTTGGTATGTTTGGTTTTGGTTTCGCTTTGTGGCCTCTGTACGACGTTTTTTGCGAGGTCACGGGTCTGGGGGGACGCGCTATCCAGGTCTCGGAAAACAATGACCTGGCGGTTGCCTCTGATCGTGTCGTAAGCATCCGTTTTGATGCCAGCGTCAACTCTTCCCTGCCCTGGGAATTCAAGGCGAAAGAGAAAGTCAGTGAATTTAACCTGGGCGTTCCCAGCACGGCGTATTATATCGCAGCAAACCCGGGCACTGAATCTATAACCGGTCAGGCCACGTATAACGTCAGCCCTCCCGAGGCCAGTCTGTATTTCGTCAAGACCGAGTGTTTTTGTTTCACGGAACAAACCCTGGCCGCCAATGAGAGCCAGGAAATGCCCGTTTATTTTTACGTGAAGCCTGACCTGCCTGAGCATATCAAGGACATCACATTGTCCTATACGTTCTACCGGCACGGCTATGAACCGTCAGGTCCTTTGGGCTCACATTAATCATCCAGGAAATCGAGATATCACCATGGCACAACACGCTGAAGACACTTATTACGTTCCCCACGGCAGCAAATGGCCGATCGTAGGCTCGCTGGGAATGATAACCATGCTGGCCAGTGCGGCCGTCTGGATGAATGGTTCATCGACCGCACAGTGGACATTCTGGCTGGGTCTGGCAATTATCCTGTTCATGATGTTTGGATGGTTCGGAACCGTCATACGCGAAAGCGAAGCCGGCAAGTACAACAGCCAGGTTGACGGATCGTTCCGTCTTGGCATGACCTGGTTCATTTTCTCTGAGGTCATGTTTTTTGCAGTGTTCTTCGGAACCTTGTTTTACGTTCGGGCATTGGTGGTGCCCTGGCTGGGTGGCGAAGGGTCAGGTGCAGCAACCAATGAGACTTTGTGGCAGGGTTATATGCCGGTCTGGCCGACCAACGGCCCGGCCAATGTAGGTGGCGAGTTTCAGACCATTCCGGCGTTCGGCATACCATTTCTGAACACGCTGATCCTGCTGACTTCCGGTCTGACTATCACCCTCGCTCATCACGCATTGAAGAAAGAACATCGCACGCAACTGGTGTTGTGGCTAGCTGCCACCGTGGCCCTCGGCCTGACTTTCGTCGGGTTCCAGGCATACGAATATTACGAGGCGTACTCCGTGCTTGGTCTGACGCTTGGCTCCGGTATCTATGGTGCGACATTCTTCATGCTGACCGGCTTTCATGGCATGCACGTCACGCTAGGTGCCATCATGTTAATTGTGATCCTGATTCGCAGTATGAAAGGCCATTTCAAACCAAAGCACCACTTTGCATTTGAGGCGGTTGCCTGGTACTGGCACTTTGTTGACGTGGTCTGGCTCGGTCTGTTTATTTTTGTTTACGCACTGTAAAACAGCTACAGAAAACACTCACCGGCAAAGCCCGCAAATCTGCGGGCTTTGCCAATTTCAGAAACCGGTTAAATTACGGTAAAAAAGCGTTTACTATCCGCCTGCACCATACCTGATTGGACCGCCTGAGGATTCAATCCAGCCCAACTGAAACATGATGTAGAGAAACAATAGCAGAATCAGGGAAAGTCCAATCCGCCACATCAAGCGATGTAATGTACGTTCACCCTCTCCCTTGTCCCTGACCATGAAAACGAATGCCGACCCCAGCGAATAAAGAATGACGACAAGGAACAATATGATGATAGCTTTGACTAACATGCGTGAATCCCGGAAATGAAAAGCCTAGAGTAGAGATGGTTCTGAAAGTATTCAAGTCATTCCGCCCATCAAGGCCCGCTACGCTGGCTTTATTCCTGTTGGCCTGTGTTTTCACATTGATGGGAACGTGGCAGCAGCGGCGCGCCCAGGAAAAGTCGGTCATTGAACAGCAACATCAAGTCGCCCGGCCCATGCCGCTGCAAACGGCATTGGTCAACGAAAGTCGTTTTTCACCCATTGACGCTAGCGGCAAGTACGATGACCACCGCCATATCCTTCTGGATAACCAGATATGGAAGGGACGCGCCGGTGTATTCGTATTCACGCCTTTTTACACGAATAGTGGAACGGCCATATTGGTTAACAGGGGATGGCTGCCGCTTGCCCCTGACCGAAAGTCACTGCCCGATATACCTACACCACGGCATGAAACCGTTCTGAGGGGCAGACTCAATACGCTGCCCGTGCCCGGCCGGCTTCTGGGGTCGCCCGATCAACTCAAACCGGGTCAATGGCCGCAGTTGGTGACGTACCTGAACCTTGCGGATATTTCGAAATCACTGGGGACCCCCCTGGAGAACTGGGTGATACAATTATCAAAATCCGAAGCAGGTGGGTTTGAAGGGCGTGAATGGAAACCCGTGTTTATGAGTTCAAGTCGCCACAGGGGCTACGCATTTCAGTGGTTCGCACTGTTGGCAGCCTGTATTGCAATGTGGATTTTTCTTGGCTTCAGAAAACCTTCAGGAAACAACAAATGAGATTATCCCGCCAGCAACTGACACTAATTGGCATATTCGCACTTTTTCTGGGTCCCCTGCTACTGGTCATGTTAATGCGTTCATCGTGGTGGCAATATCAGCCGAGCGGCATGAAAAACCAGGGTTATCTTGTGCAGCCGCCACAGCCATTATCCCTGAACTACACTGACAGCCTGGATGGCAAGTGGCTGATTCTGTACGTACTCGAGTCACCATGTGACCAATCATGTATCGACAACGTTACCGAGTTACGACAAATCCACCGTGCAAGCGGCAGGCATGGCGAGCATCTAAGGATCGCATTGCTGAGTGATATGCCAAACGACCCGGATTTACGCTCCAGGCTGGAAGCGATATACCCGGAGTTCAATTTTCTTGTCGATTCGGAGCAACAAGCCCTGGGAACCCTTGAGAATATCAATGCGAATCTGGAAATGAATTCTGCTGATGCCCGCACCTATATACTCGACCCGATGTTCAATGTAATACTCGCCTATCGCTCTAACGCGAATCCGACAGATATTCACAAGGATCTTAAGCGCTTGCTGAAGTGGGCCGACCAGGAGACAAAATAATGCAGACCATGCACAGGCTGGCAGCATTTGCTGCGATCGTTGCTTTTTGTGTCATAGTCCTCGGCGCCTGGGTTCGCCTGTCCCATGCCGGTCTCGGTTGTCCAGACTGGCCGGGCTGTTATGGCCAGCTAACCTGGCCCGATGCTGCAGAGGAAATTGTAACGGCCAACCAGGCTTTTCCCGAGCGTCCTTTCGAGTCTGATAAGGCATGGCGGGAAATGATTCATCGATACCTTGCCGGCGCACTAATGTTGATGGTTTTCGCAATGACCTGGCTGGCCTGGCGCGGTCCTCATATTTATCGCAAGTTCAGGGTCATTACCACGACACTGACCTTGTTAATCATTTTCCAGGCACTGCTCGGGATGTGGACAGTTACCTTGAAACTGAAGCCCATCATTGTCATGGCTCACCTGCTTGGCGGGCTAACGAGCTTTTCTTTCGTGTTATGGATCATGTTTTCGAGCCGCAGGCGATCCCTTGATAAACCGAGTATGAGTGTGCGCAGAATGCGCGACTCAATTATCTTCGCCCTTGTTATTCTCAGTTTACAAATCGCTCTGGGCGGCTGGACCAGCGCAAATTACGCCGCCCTGGCCTGCCCTGACTTTCCCATGTGTGGCGGGCAGTGGTGGCCGGAGACCAACTTCAGAGAGGGGTTTATCCTGTGGCGTGAGATCGGGGTCAATTATGAAGGCGGAATACTGGATCAGCCATCACGGGTCGCGATACATCTCACCCACAGGATTGGCGCCGTCATCACCCTGGCTGTACTGATTGTCCTGGGTTTCCGGTCACTCAAGATCCCGCGTCTACGAACTGGCGGGCAGGTTTTGATGAGCCTCGTTCTGATTCAGTTCTCCCTGGGTATTCTTAACGTCGTGCTTTATTTACCGCTGGCAAATGCTGTCGCCCACAACGCAGGGGCGGCGTTACTGTTGGCGACCCTGCTGGGTTTGCTAAACAAGACATCCACCCGGAATCATTGACGACGTGTCCCGGGTTTTCTATCAGTACCTGGAACTGTGCAAGCCGCGCGTTGTGACCCTGATCGTGTTTACCGCGGTCGTGGGGATGTTTCTCTCAGTTCCCGGTTGGCCACCATTGGTCGCTTTCCTGGCCGGAACATTGGGCATAGGCCTGGCAGCTTCATCTGCAGCAGCGGTCAATCATCTGCTGGATCATCGCATCGACGCAAAAATGGCTCGTACCAAGCGCCGTCCCCTGGCCAGTGGCAAACTTTCAGAAAGAAATGTCCTGATATTTGCGGTTTTACTCGGGTTCCTCGCCATGACCATACTGGTTGTATGGGTCAACGCACTGACTGCGGTGCTGACATTCCTGTCGCTGATCGGTTATGCGGTTGTGTACACTGCCTGGTTAAAACGCGCAACGCCGCAAAACATCGTGATCGGCGGTGCAGCGGGGGCGGCCCCGCCCGTTCTTGGGTGGACGGCCATTACAGGTAACC
>Ga0316201_10000970_pt1 | contig 18314 bp, 35 predicted proteins | sample CS6wburrow_MG_FD_204516 | JGI IMG/M metagenome (GOLD analysis project Ga0316201, IMG submission 204516) | Coastal sediment microbial communities from Delaware Bay, Delaware, United States - CS-6 worm burrow | ecosystem: Environmental > Aquatic > Marine > Coastal > Sediment | place: USA... | reverse complement strand
TACTCATTTTGTCCTCCATACAGTATTTATTAAAACATGTCTTGATTATTTTGTCAACCTATGATATCATAATAATACGTATATAGTGATTTCAATGACTTACAAACTTTAACAGCTATATATAGTATAAGGTATTGCGGCACGTACTCTAAACCTTAATTAATAAAGGAATATATGAAACAAAAGGATTTCAATAAGCTAAGTAAAGAGATGCAATCTGCTTATTTAGAGCGGGGCGGCGTTATTGAGCCTGATGTTCCAATTAAGATTATTCATTATAAAAGAACTCAAAAGAAAGAGATCATAAAGTCCAATAAAAACAAAGGACATAGAAGGATCAGAAAGGAAGTTGTAGAAAGACTAGCTAATGAGCTAAAAAGCGACCTCCCCAGGTCTGAAAAGTGGTTTCAAAAATTGTGGGCTAAACATAAACACCACAGAGATCAATATAATGAGGCCTATAAGGGTAAATATATTCCTGATGTAATAAACACTCAATATAAATACGTTATCGAAGTTGATGGTAGTTTTCACGACTCTGACAAACAAAAGGCCAAGGATAAAGCCAGAGATAAGTATTTTGAGAGTGAAGGTTATATCACATTTAGACTTAAAGCTTATGATCAGAATCAATTTGAGCAACTGGTCTCTGCTATTAAATTTATTAGGAATAAACAAGATATAATTAGAAGAAGCAACAAGTCAAAGCACCACAAGCGTGAAGTTAAGCGCTTTATTGATCAGTGTATTAGATGCAAAAACAAGGCACTCGATCAGGAATTATAGGTAGTAGCTCGGATGGCAAAAGGATATACTTCCTAGTTGATTAAACTCCGTACTTAGATGCGGCTCAACTCAGCCTATAGTTCAACCCATTAGGGGGTCAATCCTAACCAGTCTTAAACGCGGCCCTCCATAATTTCAGTATTCACTGGAACCTTAGATTCTATTGTCTAAACCAAATATTTAAAAGAGAGCAACCGGCCAGTGATTGAGTTCCAATTGTACTCACTCGCGCCTTAAGCCGTCAAGGCACCTGACTTAAGAAGCCGGTTGACACAACTATTAATTTATGATACAATTAAGTGTATGAGTAAAGGTAAAAAAATTTATCCTGAAAATAAAGATGGTGTACCGATACACTGTATTGAGTATGTTAAATTGTTTGGTGAGATTCCAGATGGCTATGAGGTTCATCATATTGATTTAAATATAAAGAATAATAGTGCAGAAAATCTTATAGCTTTACCGAGTAAATTCCATAAATGGATACACGGTCGCGGTTTTGATGGCGGTAACGTACCTGGAGCCTTTGCTTACCCAAGACTAGTTGCTGATAATTTAATTAACAAGAGTGATATTCAATTTCTCTTAGATGAATACTTAAACTTTAAGATAAACATACACGACATACGTAATAGATTTATTATAGTATTCTTGAAGTATAAAATGGGAATAAATAAATATAACCCAGAAAACCAATTCTAAATTAAGATGTTTTGGAAATTTCAGAGTTGTTTGTTAATTTTTATACAGAATTTGAGCGCGGCTCTCTCCATAAACGGAAACTCTTAAATACTTACAGGTTTGTTGGGTGTACTCTATACGAGTAAAGAAAGCGGCTAAACTTAGTAGTCTAGCGGCTCTGGATAACTGTCTCTAATATCTTCAGCTATACGGCTACCGTTACGGTCGATTATACTGTCAACCACACCGTCATAGTTAAAGTTATTGTCTTCGATAAATATAAACTTCCCTTTATAGCCCACAGAAACGTCTACAAGGCTTAAGTCTAGGTAGTCTGGAGTTTCATAGGCGGCTACATCATAAGAGCCTTCAACGTCAAGGACTAGTTGCTCATCACTATCTATCATGTGACCCAAACCGATTGCTGTCATTTGCTCCGGAGTTAGGTCTTCTATGTAACATTGTCCAGAAAATCCACCGGGTCTAATTTCATTTACTTCTATAATTATTTTATTCATATTATTTCTCCTTGTTATATATTAATCTTAACACATTGATCTGTTATGTCAACCCAAATCCTGAAAGATGTTTTGAAAATTCTGAGATCGTTTTAAAATGATAATATTATTTAATTCATTTACGAAAAACAAAATCTTTATTTCCTTCAGACTGTCCCGGGTATTTTGGGTTAATCCTATACGAGCGCGACTACCCTCCAAATTATTGATTTTATACAATATTATCATAATAAATTACTCCAGAAGACGAACGGTTGCCAAACAATCACAAAGCAATACAAAGTAATATTACATTAAGTAATTTGAGGCCCTGAGAGCTCCCGTAAGACGCGTAAATTTAAAAGGTATATCTAGATAAGGCTAAAACAAACGCCCAATACAGACAATCCTCGAAGCAATTATATATTACTTAAGTAATTACAATACTTTACAATAAACACCTCCATTAAAGTGTCTAAAAATGATACACCAATACGATAGACGGACAGATACATCAAAGTTTATAAATTTAAAAACACAAGTAGGCCCTCAAGTAATTACTCAAGGACCCTTTCTGCTTTTAAATTATTTCTTTATTATTCTTCCGATAAAACTTTGTAAGGAGATAAAACACTATAAACATCATCAATACAAGAAAAACCGTAAACATAATAATCTGTATAGTTACCTCTAACATCACCGCCACAATGAAACTTTGCAACCACAACCACCGATTTTTCAAACTCTATAATACTGTAATCAACATGTTGTAAAGGTAATACGTCCTCTTCATTGTGTCCTATGTAATTGTATGTGTTGTCAGATTTTATTTCTACCCCGGACTCATACATCAGATCAAGAAACGTTTCACCATCAATAGAAAGAGTTTGTTGTGAGTACTCATCAAATAAAACTCTAATATTAACAATTTCGTCCCCTTCATCGATCCACCGTTCAGGTAAAATTGAAGCATCGATCCACAAAGTCAGACCTTCATAATTATTACCATCTCTTGCTCCATAACAACCACCAGAAACACCGTCTCTAACATCAACGCCCTCAAAGTCTTTTAAGTAATTTATTATTTCTTCTTTTACCTCAGGCACAAAGACGTTCCAACCTTCAACCGGATAAGATAAGTAACTATCAAACCACACCTTAAATTTTTTAATCGAATCAATACATTCAGGTAAGTTTCTTGTAAGTTTATCGTTTGCTTCTTTTAGCTTTATTTCTATAGACACATTACACCTCCTCAGAATCATAATAATCTTCTAAATTTTCATAATTACATAATACAGAATAATCGAAGCTCTGATGTACCATCACCTCGGCGGCTGCTCGATTGAGACCTGTTTGCTCCATACATTCTTTTACATCTTCTTCTATTATTTTTTTTATTTCTTCATGCTTCATAATTACACCACCTCAATCATTAAATTTAATCTGTCCAACTCTGTCTTTAACATTTTAATTACTTTTGCTAGATGTACTTCGGTGTAAGCAACTTTCGATACAACTAGATTATTACCAACATACAGATCAACTATAAAACTGTTTGGTCCACGTGATCTGCTTACTCTCATATTGATATCTTTTTTAGTCATATTATTTCTCCTTGTTATATATATATTGTATCGGACAATATGATAATTACTTAAGTAAAAGTTTGGGTGCGTCTTATATTGATACAATTTTTTTACTGTCTCATTTTGAGATAAACTCATACTAGATTTTTTTTCTTTCCATGCTCTGATGTGTACCAGCAATATCCATGCCAACTATACGTAATCAATGTCTCATATCTATACGTTTTAGTGTGTGAGCTCTTTTTTAATGCAAGAAGCATGCCGAAGCGGTGTGGTGAGAGTGGTATGAATGATGCAGTTCGTCCCCATATCACCTAAAAATGCTGAAAATCGCGCCAAACCGAAAACTTGCACCCAAATTTAAAAAAAAATGGAATTTACTGTTGACTTTTGAGCGGGGCCATGCTAATCTAATAACACTCCTTGTTTGAATGCACAGACCCGAGTTGCTTAATTTTTCACCCTTTGAATTGAGCGACTTGGGTCTTTTTTTGCCCTAAATTTAAGCGGGGCCGCCCTTATTTTCCCAATATGAGAAAAATACACTAAACGGTTGACTGTGTTATTTCAGTGTGATAGATTAGTGTAATAGAAGAGTTCTGTAATTTACACGAGAGGATGGAAAATGGAAGAAATTTGGAAGGATATACCGGGGTATGAAGGTATGTATCAGGTTAGTAATATGGGTGAGGTTCGGTCATTGAGTTGGACATCTAGTAGAGAACCGCGTATTTTAAAAAAATCGATAGTTTCAGGGTATTATTCAGTTACTCTACAATTAGATGGTAAAGGTAAAAATTATAAGGTTCATAGGTTGGTTATGTTAGCTTTTTATGGGGAATCCCCTAAAGTAGTAAATCACAAGGATGGTAATAAACTGAATAACAATATAAATAATCTCGAATACGTCTGGCAAAAGGAAAATATCGACCATGCGTGGGATAATGGTTTAGTACGTAGACCTACTGGAAAAAAGGCTCCAAAATTAACAGATGATCAAGTCCGGTATATTAGAGGTTCAAATAAAATGACAAAGGAACTAGCTGAGGAATTAGGTGTTCAAGATGGAATTATATCTAATGTAAGAAACTATAGAAGTTATAAACGAATTAAATAAAAAGGAGAATGTAAATGAAGACAATAACACTAATACTAATGATGATATTTTTAAGCGGATGCGGAATTATGGAGGCTGCCACCCAAGGATGTGGGGGCGATCTAGACCCCTTATGTGACGCTTTCCTAGGACATGACCCGGTGGAGCAACCAGACTATGAAAGTCGCTTAGAAGAGCTAACAGCGAGCATAGAAACACTTAGGGATGAATACGAGGCGGCGATGTTTGAGGCTAACGAAGAAGATGATAGACTGGAAAGCCTGATTCATGATTTGGAGGCGAGGGTTGCCACTCTGGAGTCCGGTCTGAGGGTAGTCGGCTTTGTAGACCCCTGTGGAGATGGTCCCGGCTTTGATGAAGTCCTAATGAGAATGAGCGATGGAAGCCTGATGGCTTATTTTGAGTCAGGTAAATATAGATTCTTGACAATCCTAGCGCCAGGGGTGTATCGTACTACTGATAGCCAGAAATGTAAATTTAGAGTTACTAACGATATGGAGGTATTATAATGAGAAATAAGGCAAGAGAGAGATTTAAGTTACAGGGCGAGGTTGCTAAATTCTTACGTAAGGGCGGCAAGATTAAAAAGTGCCCAACTGGAGGGGCTGAGAGTATCCAAAAATTTGATGATTATTATTCGCCCAGACAAAACTTTAAATTTCAAAACGAATACGATTACAATGGGAGATACCGTGAATAACAATAAGGATAAAAAACCAGAGCTTCCGGCAGGCGAAATGACACTCCCCCGAATATTTTACAATGGATACTATTGGATGGAGGTTGATGAAGAAGATGAAACGTCTCTATCTGAGCCAAAGGAAGAAAAAGTATTGACTTGTACATGTGGAAGGGATAGTATTGGAGAAGGAAAGCACTCACCGTGGTGTGATAAGGGAGATTCAGATGTTTAAAATAGATAGACATTATATACACAAAGAAAATAAGGAAGAAGTTATTCGTATTCATGAGTGTAAGGACTTAGGAAGCGGTTATGAGCTAACTGTTACCTGGCATAATATTGGACCCAGTGGTTATGTAAATAATAGAATTAAGACTTTACACTTTAACTTTATTAGTAAAGAAGATTTCACACAATGGAAGGAGTATAAAAATGATTAGTGTAGCATGTGCCGCAGTATTAATGTTCGGTATTGAAAATCACTTCGACACTATCCCTCCACTAGTTAAAGGTGAGTTAGTAAACGAAAAAGTAATTGATGGTAAGGATGTATTCGGTGTTAAGTTTACTGACCTTAAAGGTAAAAAAAGAGTGGAAATGTTTGAAGCTAACACTTGTAAATTTATAAAGGAAGGTAAATAATGTATTTAAAGATATATGCGGTCTGTTTGCTTGGGTTTTGGCTCTATGGCATGCTAGATATGGCAGAAAAAGGTAAATGGACTAATGTAGTTGGAGCCGGGATTAACTTTTTATTATGGTCGCCTTTTATGGGCCGCGCTTTAGGATGGTGGTAAATGAAAAAATTTAATTTTACAGAAATAGTTTATAAAAGACCAGAAGTTAGAGAACACTCAGAGGAGACTAAGAAAAAAATAAGTGAAGCTCAGATGGGTGCAAAAAACTCACACTCTAGAAAAGTAATTAACACTGATACCGGTTATATTTATGATACCGTAACTGAGTGCGCTAGGGCTTACGGCTTATCACAAGGTGCGTTAAGTAATATGCTTAGTGGTAGAAGAAAGAACTTATTTGCATTGGAATATTATAAGGAGAAAGTAAGTGACATACAATGATCTAATATTAGACTTGCGAAAAAAACATGAAAATTCGGTTAGTTGGGGATTTCATAAATTACCACCTCACACAGTTTGGGTTTCATCAAGTACTGCCTATTATTTATTAAATGAACCAGCTTTCGTAGATTTATCTAAGTTTAAAGATGTAAGAGCTTATGATACAAAAATGATTGGTAAGATTTATGATATGATGGTTAAGATTGACGATACAATTCCACATAATACCATAGTTGTTGAAGGGCTGGATAAGTTGGTTGGATTTATCAAAGACTAGAACTCATATCTCAGAGTGAGACCTAACTCCCCATCCGTTCTACCATATAAGCCCACAGAAGCCCCCATGAGCACTTTTCTGTCAATCCTTGACTTGGTATATATAATATGCTATACTTAATTATGGCTTTATATAAAAGAAATTGTATTAGTTGTGGTAAAGAACATAGGACCGGGGATAAAGGTCAGTATGAGTGTGTTGGCTGCAGAAGAAAGGTTTCTAAATCTCAAAATAATATGTCAGTGCGCGAATTGATATATAAAAGGGATGGTTATCTTTGTTATTATTGTGGAATACACTTACATAACTTAAAAAGTTCAAATATATGTCTGGATCATATTTACCCCAAAAGTCTTGGTGGTTTAGATACAACTTCAAATTTAGTAACTTCTTGCATGAAATGTAATCAAAAAAAGTCAGCAAAATTAGACATAGATTTAATAAACAAAGCTTTAAAAGATATAAACTCAAGAAATGAAAGGTTTGGAATAGACTCCACACTCAAGGTTTGGGGCCTTAAAAATCGAAAGTAAGCTTAATCCCCACCTCATTATCTGTAGAGACATATGCACCAGCCCATAAATCGCCTATAAGGCGTCTATCTAGACCAATTCGATATGAAGGTCCGCTTTTCCAATCGTCCAATCTAGACCCCATAGCGGCCCACACAGACCATGTTTTCTCATTTACCGTTTCCTTGGATTTGAGAGTGTTCTCTTTTTGAGCTTGAGTCGTTTTGACTTGTTCGATAATGGTAGTCTTAGATCCGTCAGGACGCTCCTGTATCACTGTGCGAACGTTTTCCTGAATTACGACTTTTTCGACTTCCACAATCTCTGTTTCTTTAACGACTTTCTTCCCTAGTTTAGCTCCCAATACGTAAGAAAATACGCAACTAGCTATTATCAGGGCTATTTTTACTTTTTTCAACTACTAACTCCATAAATTTATCTAAAGGTAGCGCAACATATGGATTTTCCCGGTTTTTTTTGAATATCACTAGCTCAGTATGCGGCTGACCGAACCCCCTGGCTTGCTTGATAGCTTCCCATATATTTAATTTCTCTACGTTTTTACATTCTACTGTATAAGGGAATAATTTGCGTGCTGCCGGGCTTAAAAGGATATCTTCACCGCTTGCACCCATAGAAGTAGAACGTACATCATCCGGCTCTAACTGAGGAAAGAACTTAAGTATTGTGTCTCTAACTAGTTGTTGAAGGACTCTTCCTTTTTGTTTAGCCGACGCCGCTCTCATTATTTTGCCCTACAATAATCCAATTCACCAGCAAGATCAATTGTGAAAAAATATAATTCAGTGTAATGCTTTTTACATTTAGCAAACTCTTGATCTACGTGTAAATATTTGTTTTGCCAGTATGTTCTGTCTTTTTCAGCTTTCAATGCTTTATCTGTAAGGTAAGCTCCGCCGGCCATCAATGCGGCAACCAATAGTACGATAGCTGTGACCTTTAATCTATTTTTTGAGTTTTTCATTCATCCATTCCTTTCCGACCTTTATAATGTGTTCGGCAACATCATATAAACATAAACCGTTTATTGCCGGTAGTCTTTAATTTTCCAGAGCAAACTTTTCCTATATGTTGTCTATGTAACCCGTAATAATTAGCCGCATCTGTTATACTTTTAAAACATAGACCGTCGTCAATACAATATATTCGAGCTCTATTTACAGGCTCGCGCCTACCAAAGTCGCATCCAGCCTTCCACTTAAGCTTCATTGTTCGAGAGTGTTCTGGTCTTTTTTTATTACGAAACGCATTCCCACACTTATAGGCATGCTCTTTGGATAATTTTTTGCCGGCATTCCATGGCCTTACCCCAACCAAGCCAGCCCCTCCGCTTGAAATATTAGCTTTGCAATATCCAAAATTTCTATAATAGTTTATAAATTCTTTTTCTTTAATGTTGGCTTCTTCATTTGTTAAATTATGTATTATAATTTCAGCATACCAATCGGATTTATTTGTTATATTTTTCCATATTCTATTTCTACCATATTTTGATATATATCTAGACCTTTCGCCACGTCCTATATAAAAAATTTCATCAGTGTCAACTCTAATATGTCTATATATGTAATATTTATTTTCTTTTAGCAACCCATTCTCCAATATTTCCGCCCATATATATCATTATAACATAAGAAGTATAACTTATAAAGTCATTGCCCGGAATTAATTTAGTAGCCACTAAAACAGAACAAATAATTAAATATATTAGTGTTATTAAAAACTTTCTATTTCCTTCTAACATTTATAATCCTTAATTTATTTCATATTCCAAAATGGAATATTACACAAAAAGTATCTCCGCTCTAAATTTGTTCATATCAAGGTTTGGACATGTTTTTTTAGAGTCTAGCTCATAATGTCCATATACATCTTCAGTTATATCTAATCCATATTTAAAACAAAGAGCTTTTACTAAGACTTGCAGTGATTTTAGTTGCTTATCATCTATATCGTTTCGACCTATCCAGCATATCCCTATACTATCTGAGTTGTGGTTTCTAACATGCGCACCCTTAATTTCAGGCTTTCTTCCGTTTTCAACTGTGCCGTTTCTTCTAATTACGTAATGATATCCAATATCTGACCACCCGTTATCATTCATATGCCAGTCTCTAATTTCTCTGGCCCCGATATCTATAGAGTCTTGGGTGTCTGAACAGTGTATCACTAACTTCTTGATTTCACGCATATTTTTTTATCCTCTCATAATTATAAGCTGTACTTACACTAAACTTACACACTTTAACAGCTATATATAGTAGGGCCTATTTCATGGAGGTTGGTAATCGCCAGGGCAACAAAACTCGAAATGTATCAGAGAGGCATTGAAATTCGTAAAATGATTGGGGAAGGTTATCCCGTAGATCAAATATGCGAAGAGATTGCCAGACAGTTTAAAATCTCACCTAGAACGGTACAAGATCAATATTACACTATTCTAAAAGAAATATCTTTAGTTGTTACTGAGGATAGAGAACAGCTACGTGCTAAATTGATGGCTAGGAATGAAACTATATATCAAAAAGCTGTAACTGAGCGTAATTATCGAACCGCCCTCGACGCTAACATGGCACAGGCCAAACTTGGGGGATTGTTTGAAAAAGAAGACTCTTCGAAAGAGTTACCGGAGATCATTGAGGTCACTGAGCGCAAGCCCCTAAAAGTTGTGGGGCAAACCGATGAGTCGGAATAAGAAAGTAGAATTATCTACACCGCAGATGGACTTCTTTGGGTCCGATGATAAGTACACACTATTTTGTGGTGGACTTGGAGGCGGTAAGACTTTTTGTGGAGCAATGTGGGCAATTCATATGGCCCTAAAGTATCCACAGGCTAACGGATTAATAACAGCGAACTCGTATTCACAATTAAAGAAGGCAACCCTTGCTGAGTTATTTAAACTGTTAACCGAACTTGGAATTGAATATAAGTATAAGCAGAATGAAGGGATTGTCACTATAGGTGATTCCCAAATTTTTTGTTTATCAATGGAAAAATACGATTTACTTAGGGGGATTGAAGTCGGATGGGCGTGGAGCGATGAATGTGCGTTCTACAAAGAAGAAGCCTTTAATGTACTTCAAGGTCGTATTAGGGGTAAGCGCGGTCCTCTTCAATGGAAAGGAACAACTACCCCGAACGGGTTTAATTGGCTTTACACAAAATTTGTAGAGAAGCCGCTTAAATCTTCTAGAGTTGTATATGCAACTACAATGGATAATGCGGAGAACCTTGGTGATGATTACGTTGAGTCTCTTCGTGGCATGTATGATTCTAGGTTAGCGGCTCAGGAACTTGATGGACAATTTGTTAACTTAAATAGTGGTAAGGTTTACTATGCTTTTGACCGAAATAAACATTGCAAATCAACAAACTATCGGTCTGGCTCTATTTATGTGGGCCTTGATTTTAACGTGCATCCCCTTTGTGGCATTTTTTGTACGGAAAAGGATGGACAAATCCATGTTATTGATGAAATCTACCTCGAAGACTCGAACACATTTAAAGCTAGTAAAGAAATAATTAGAAGATACCCGTTAAGTGACCTCAGAGTGGTTGCCGATGACAGTGGAAGTAGAAGAAAGACATCAAGTAATACAACAGACCATGAGATTATAAGACGAGCTAATTTGAAGTTAGAAAAATTTAGAAACCCTTTAGTTAAGGATAGATATAATAACTTAAATAGATTATTCGATCATAATAAAATTGTTATTGACCCTAAATGTAAGAAATTAATTGAAGACTTAGAAAAACTTACTTACGACAACACAGACCCAATGCTAAGTCACATAAGCGATGCGCTTGGTTACGCAGTTTGGCATTTAAAGCCGTTTAAAAAACCTAAGCGTGAAACTAAAGTTAGATATTACTAGGAGAGTTTAGTTTGCCAACGCAGAAACCTTTAATTGAAATGATTCCTGAGATCTTAAATCACGTAGACAAATACAAAGATCTTTTACAGTTTAACCAAAGAGTTTATGACGTTTTAGAAGGCCAACTAAGAAAAGAAGTAGAGACATCTCTTAGAAACGAACTATTCTCCTACAAAGCATTCCTTCGCGCTAAAGAGCGCATCCCATCTATTAACATTATGAAAAAAGCAACCGACAAGTTGAGTAAGGTTTATATGGAACCGCCAGCTAGAGTTGCCAATAATGCTACCGACATCAAAATAATGGACAACATTTCTAGGATAGCCGGCATTAATCAAGTATTACACGATGGAAACCGCCTACTTAATGCACAGAACATGGTTGCCTTTGAGCCGTTCCTACAAAATGGTAAGCAACAACTTAGAGTTATCGGTGGACATCAATTCCTACCTTATTCAGACAATCCGGCTAACCCTATGGAGATGACAGTCTTTATTAAACTTCTCGGAGTGACTTATCCAGAAAAAGGTGCCGAGTTTGATCGTGGTGGAGCGTTGCTTAATACTAAGGAAGTTAGAGAGGTCCAGTTGTATGCGCTTTATAGTGATGATGAGTTTCTTGTTATAGATAGCAGCGGTAAACCTAGAATAGATAAGATGCGTGAAATGGGAGTTACTTCAACTATCAATCCTTTTGGTAGAATACCTGTAGTTTACAAATCAAAATCAAACTTACAACTAGTTCCTTACTCTAATCGTGAGGGATTTGATATTGCCGTCCTTATTCCTAAACTATTAGCAGATCTTAACTACGCAGCACAGTTTTTATCACACTCTATTCTCTGGACCCGCAATGCTGATCTTGGAGAACAAGAACTTAACCCTGACGTTGTTTTAGATTTGGGTGATAAGTCAGAAGACAACGGGGACCCTCAGATTGGAACTGTTGAACCAAAGGTTGATATCCCCAACGTACTAACTCTTATTAACTATCAAATATCTACATATTTTGAGTCTATTGGTATTAAAGCTAAGTCTAGCGACATACTTACTAATGGAAGAGATTCTAGCGCAATTGGTAAAGCCATTGATGAAGGTGATACTACAGCAGAGAAAAAGAATCAAGTTGAAATGTTTAGAGATGTTGAGCATAGACTTTGGGATTTAATGTCTACAGTTCAAGATGTATGGTCTTCTCAAGGTGAATTGGTTGAGCCGAGAAAGTTTAGCAGTAATTTCACACAATCTTTTAGAGTCCAGTTTAATGAAATGCGTCCTATGAAGACTGACAGACAAAAGTTAGATGAAATTCAGTTGTGGAGAGATCAAAAGTTAATGACTCGCAAGCAAGCCCTTCGCACCATGAAGCCTGACTTTACTGAAGAACAAATCGACCAGTGGATGAAAGAATTAGACGATGAAGCAATGGAAAACTTAGATAAAATGATGATGGGATTACCTAGCATGGGACCCGATAGACAGGCTGATGGAACTTTCCAAGAAGGCAACCAAGTAGGCACTAACCAGACTGAGGAATCTAGTGATCAATGATTTAGTTAGAATTTGGGATAAGCTAGTTTCAACAATAGAAAAAGCAACAGTAGATAATCCTACATTAAAAAGAAGATTAGGTCAAGAAACCATAAAAGAGGTTAGAGATAGAACAAGAAAAGGTCTAGGCGTAGGTAAAGGTAAGACAGATAAATTATTAAAGCCGCTTTCGGATGGATACGTATTTCAAAGAAAAACATTAAGAAAGTCAGGTAAACTATCTGGAGAAACTACACCATCAAAATCTAACTTCACAAAAACCGGAGAAGCGTTAGATACACTTACTTTTAAAGTTACTAAAGACGGTGTAAATGTTACTCCTAAAGATGAAAAAAATAAAATTAAATTTAAAGATCAAGATAAAAACGAAAGAGAAGTATTAAAACTTACAAAAGAAGAAGAGCAAAAGCTCACAAATCTAGTGGCAGATGAAATAGTCAAGTCACTTAAAAATTTCAAAGTCTGATAGTATCAGATAAATTTAATGGGTTGTACCCAAGGAGGATAAAATGAGCGTTGAAGATCAAAGCCAAGCTAGTAGCGAAGGAAAAGATCAAGTTGTTAATGGTGGTAGCCAAGACAATTCCCAAGACGTTGTTCACCGCAAGGCATACGAAGAAGTCACTAAGGATATGCTTAAGTATAAATCTGAGCGCAAAGAACTTCAGGCGCGTCTTAATGAAATTGAGACACAAATGAAGGCAGCCGAAGAACAAAAACTTAAGGATAACGAAAAGTGGCAGCAACTTGCCGAGCAAAAAGAAAAAGAATTAGAGCATTTAAAGCAACAAACTTTAGCTGAAAAGAATAGATATTTAGATTCAGTTAAAAGGAATGCTTTAAAGAATGAATTAGGTGGAAAAATTAATGAAGCCTATTTAGTTCATGCTGACATCAACTCTATTGAGTTTAATGAGGATGGTACACTTAACCCTGAAAGTGTGGCCGCCGTTGCAAACAAATTTAGAGAAGATCATTCTACATTGATTCCTTCTAACGCAAACAATTCAATAACTAACCAAGCTCCTTCTAATGAGGCTCCGGCCCCTAAGTCGTTAGAACAAATGTCTACGGCTGAGAAGATTGCTTTACTTAATAATAGAAAATAGGAGTATGAGAAATGGCTGATACTATTATAAATAGTGCTAACTCAACTGCCGCTACGGAAAGAGAGATTATACTTTCAATCGTTCAAGACGAATTACTTCGTGCGTCTATGTTGAGACCTACTGTAACTGAATATCCTGCTAACCCTGGCGAAAAGTCTGTTAGCATTCCCAAGTTTAGCGCGTCTTTTGACGGTCCTGCTGACATTAACACTGACGGTGCTACTGTGTCTGACTTCCAAGACATTGCTTTCGCAGTTGACACTATCGACTTAACTGAGCATAAAGCTATCCCTTACAGAATTACTGATAGAGCTTCTCTTCAATCTTCTGTAAATGTTAAGGCTGAAGCAGCTAAGTCTGCTGGTAAGCAAATGGGTATCTACATGGATGACCAAATTATCGCCCGTTTAAGAGAGGCTTCTGCTGCTACGCCTGATCACAAAATCGATCTTGATGGTGCTGCTGTTGCTGGTGTTGCTACTGCATTAACTCTTGACGGTATTACTGAAGCTCGTAGACTATTAAACGTTCAAAACCTTAACAGTGAGCGTTGGATGGTTCTTAGCCCAGACTTGGAAAAAGATCTTTTAGACCTTGACCAATTCCGTAACGCTGAAAAATACGGTTCTCGTGAAGCCCTTTTAAATGGTGAAATCGGTCGTGTTTATGGTTTCAGAGTAATGGTTCACAATGGCGTTTCTTCTAACGAAGCATTTGCTTACGAGAAAGAAGCTGTTGGAATCGCTGTTCAGCAAGAAGTTAAGTTTGAAGAGCAACGTGCTGATGTTCGTTTGCAGGCTACAGACTATGCCTTCACAATGTTGATGGGTTCTGTTGTCCTTGACGGCGGAAAGAAAGTTGTTCACTTACAAGGTGCATAATCTTTAATTTAGGGTTTGGGGCCTTCGGGCTCCTTTCCTGATGTTATAAAACTATGTCAGACGTTAATATTGACATAGAAAACTTACAGGAGTCTAATGGAAATCTATAACCAGCCCCCTGCGGCACTAGGACCAGCTAAAGATCATGAGGAACTTAGAGTTCTTATGTTAGCTAATAATAGTAGACATGGTAAAAGATTCCATTACTTCGATTTTCATGTATTCAAGGGTAAACTTTGGTGCATGTTTGAAATTTCAGAAAAAGATAAGGTAAAGGTAGAGCGTGGGTCTAAATAAGGGATTTCGACAAAACGACGCTGAAGCGTGGATTGAAAATACTTCCGATGGTGGAGTAGATCGCCGCGTTAACGATCAGATAGCCCACGATAAATTAGATCAAATAGCATCTGGCTTAGGCACTTCTAATACAACTACAACTAATATAAATACAATTATAGCTATAGCCAACAGTGAGGTTGCTCAAGTAATGCCCGCTAACACCAAAGGTTTTACTGTAAGAAGTAGAAACAAGGGTACATTAAGATTAGCGTATAGTGCTGGCGGAACTTCCATAGCTTATACAACCATTGTTCCAGGAAAAACATACGAAAGTAATAAATTTTATAGCTCGTTGACGCTTTATTTCCAAAGTACAAAGGCCGGCGATATTTTGGAGATAGAAGCTCACGTTTAACAACGGGGGACAAAAGGAGAATGAATGAAGGATCAATTAACTTTTGATACCACAGATGCAAACACAATTGCAGACTCAGATAACGTAGGAGCTTTTTTACGTACTAGTGATGGTACATTACTTACTCATACAGATGTAAGTGGTAAGAAGGCGTTAGATGTTCGCATTGCTGAAGGTATTGATGTTGGGGTTAGTTTCAGTGCAGCAGATAGTTCAGTTGAGTCTTGGTTACATGATGGGACAGGTACAGCTATTACTAGCACAGGTGGTGCAATTGACGTCAATATCGCTAGTGGTACACTTTCTATTAACGACGCCGCACTTGCTGACACTGCTATAGCCTCTGGAGCAACTTCATTGGCCGTTGCTGATACTGCACAGGATATAGTTGCTTCACCACTAGCTAATCGCAAATATTTGCACGTTTACAACAACGACAATAGAAAGATGTATATTGGTCAAACTGGTGTATCATCTTCTACTGGATTTCCGGTTTCTCCGGGTGCATATATGGAGCTTAGAGCCGGGGCATCTATAGACATTGAATTTGTTTCTGCTAAGGCAACTCACGACTTGCGTTATTTAGAGCTTAGTTAATCACCTTTTGTTAGGGGGTTTCGGCCCCCAATTTTTGAGGAAATATGGAAAACACATTTAAAGAATTAGACAAAGAAAAAGTAACGGCCTTCCTAAACCACGTTGCTAAACACGCTACATTCCAACATACAGTTCCTCAAAGTATAGAGTTTTTTAAATTGTTAAGTTATATGCAACAAGAATTATTACCCAAGATAGATGATAATATATTAGAAATAAAAAAAGTAATAGAACCAAAGGAAGATAAGTAATGTCTTTACAACCACTAGACGGACCTGCAGTATATGGAAATTTAAGCGTATCAACAACAGCAGTTGAGTTAAAGGTCGGAGCAAGCGTTTTGGAAGAAAGAAAAGTTGCAACAATACTTCCTACAGATGGAACAATCTACTTTGGTTATGATAATACAGTTACAATTAACACAGGTACACCAATATATAAACAACAATTTTTTCCATTCGAAGTTAGCGAACAGTTAAGTATTTGGGTTATAACTGAAACCGGAACCGTTAATTGTCGTATTACGGAGGTTGCTTAATGAGTACAAGGCGTGGTACAGCAACTCAGACAGCAGACTCTCAACCCTTTGATCCGGGTACTACAGATTTAACTTCAACTGAAACCGGTCCAGCTATTAGAGAGTTGGCGACCACAGTTGGCGTTAGTGCAAGTCCTGGTTATCAATATGGTAGATCTGGAACGGTAACACAGGGGACATACTTAAACGTTGTTGGTGGAGTTCCTAGCAATAGAGCCGGAATTACAGTTGCGTTAACTAATCCGGTAATTACTCAAGTTTATGTTGCTTGTCAAGATTTAGATACATTTCAAGTAGAGATATTTGAGCATGATGGAAACGAACAAAATATACAATACAAAGGCTTCGTTCAAATGACTAACCAAAGAGCCGGAACTTTTACTGTTAACATACCAATTACATCCGGAAGACAACTTGCCACTAGGACTAACTTTGGTACATGCAAGAATTTAAACGTTGGACTTCAGCTACAGGGGAGCGCTGAGTGAGTAAAATACTTAAAAACAATACAGCCAGTGATGTTATAATTTCAGATACAGGACAAACAGTTCCCGCAAGCGGCCAATTAACTATACAAACTGGTGATTATTTATTATATGCCGGGAGTGATGATGTTGTTACTTTAGTGGGAAATTCAACTCTTACTGTTAACGATGGGTCTGATGATTTAAGTATAAATGATGGTATAAAATTAATACAAGGTATATTTCCTAATCCAGTTGGGGCAAATATATTAACTAATGATACCGATTTTTCAACAGAAACAAAACAAGATAATTTAATCACGCAGCAGACATCGACTAATACCAAACTGGATACATTAAACTCCAAAGACTTTGCTACTAGCGCCAAACAAGATACAAGCAATACAAGTTTAAATTCTATTGATACAAAATTAACAGATAATGCGACAGCGACTAATCAGGTCACATTAAACACAAGAGTTGGCGACTTAACTGAAACAGCTCCGGCAAGTGATACAGCTAGTAGCGGTCTTAATGGTAGACTTCAAAGAATAGCCCAAAGAATAAGCTCTTTAATAACAGCAATGACTACCGGCACAGGTATATTATCTACAATACGCGGTGCAACAGACGGCACTCAGATTGGAAATATTGCGGATAGGCTTAAGGTTGTTTCATCTCCACTCGATCCCGGTGAGTTTGTTACATATAAATCGGATACTGAGGTAGTTTTAAGTAGTGATGTAACCTACACAACTCTACATTCAGTTTCTGGTTCTGGCGTATTCGTTGGAGCGTCTTTTGTTGTTGATAACGATCAGGCTGAATGTGTAATTGAAATTGATGGAAATGTTGTGTTTGACTTTACTGGAGCTTTTCTATCTGAGGTTGTAAATAAAGATGCCGACTATAAAGCTTCTGGTTTATTCGGAGTTACTGGTGATGGTAAAAGACTTTACTGTACGCCAATTACACCATTTAACTATGAAACTAGTTTAGTATTTAAAGCAAGGAAGTCCGGAAAGAAAGTTAAATACCAACTATACACATATTCGGAGATGTAATGCACCCATTTGCAAATAAAAACATAGGTAGTAAGAAATTATATAGACGTAAACATGGTGTAAGTGAAACTATTACAGCTAACTCCACCGGGTCTATATCGTTCTCGGTTCCTTATGCACACGCTAAAATAACTAAAGCTGAGCTTGTTAATTGTACAGCGGGTGATACTGTAGATTTAAAGATAACAGATGATACCTCCGGCACATATACAACAGTACCTAATCATACATTGAACCAATTTGGGTTCTCAGTCTGTATGCCTAATGGTATGTATATAGATGAATCTCAGTATGATGC
>Ga0316201_10000968_pt1 | contig 18319 bp, 15 predicted proteins | sample CS6wburrow_MG_FD_204516 | JGI IMG/M metagenome (GOLD analysis project Ga0316201, IMG submission 204516) | Coastal sediment microbial communities from Delaware Bay, Delaware, United States - CS-6 worm burrow | ecosystem: Environmental > Aquatic > Marine > Coastal > Sediment | place: USA... | reverse complement strand
TCTCCCTTGATGATTTGCAGCAATGTGGCAACCGGTTTGCCATGGGGAACACCACCAAAGCCGTGCACTGTCAAACCCGCCGAGTGGCTCAGAACGCCTCTTAGCGTTACTGGCCGCTGGCGTGTCAATTCGTTCTCGGGCACCTGCCAGGACTGCAGGTAGCGATTGATGTCAGTGTCGAGATCCAGTTTTCCGGCCTGCACCTGTTGCATGACCGCGAAAGCGTTCACCACCTTGCTGATCGATGCGCCCTGGAACAAGGTGTCAGCATCGACGACATTGTCAGTGCCAACCTCGGCGCTGCCATAGCCTTCCGCCCACGCCACCTGTCCGTCTTCTGCAACCGCTATGCTGACGCCGGGGATACAGTAATTCTCCATGCGCTGCTCGAGCGACCAACGCGCGTCTTCACCCTCGATTCGAATTGCCGGCATCAGGCCTTCTTGTACCGCTGCCTTTTTTTGCTCGTTACTTTTCACTTTTCTTCTCTCCCCGCCAGGGCGTTGTTGACGAGTTCATACAGTCCGGAGGAAATGCCTTCGGTGGATGCGATTCTCCGTAGCTGGGCGCGCATCAACTCGCGTCGTCGCGGTTCGTGCCGCCGCCACTGCATGATTTGTGGCATCAGCCAGGACCCGGCGTCCGGTCGGAAGCTGTCTATCTGCAACAAGACATCGGCAAGAAACTCATAACCGTTGCCGCTGGGGTTGTGGAACTCCACGTAGTTGCGACGGAAGAATCCGCCGAGCAGGTTCATGCCGTGCGCGGGATTCAAAATGTCGAAGTACGGCTGCGCCATCACCTGCCTGACGCCGTCGATTGCACCCGGTACCGGCGATGCGCCAACAACAAAAAACCACTTCAGCAAGACCAGCGGATCGGAGCACCAGCGCTCATAGAACGCCTGCATCATTTGCTGACGAGCCTCACAATCGATGCGCGAAATGATGCTGAGGCCACCCAGCGCATCGGTCAGATTATCCGCGGCAGAAATATGTTCGACGCAAAGGTCGATGTACTCCGCCTGTCCGCTGTTCGCCAGGTAATCAAGACACAGGTGCCGCAGCGATCTTTCTGCGGTTTGTTTCGCGCTGGGCTCGTAGCTGCCGTTCCTGGCAAGCGCTTTATACCGGTCAAGAAAACGATGTTGCAAAGAAATCCCAAGTGCTTTTTTCAGGCTGCGCCGCGCCCCATCGATAGCACCCATATCAACATCGCGCAGGCCAGCAGCGAAGGCCGGTTCGTCAGGCAAGGTTATGAGCTGCGTGATTAGTCCTTTGTCAGCGCTGTCGTCATCCAGCAGCCCGGAAAACAGGTCGGTCAATGCGCTGGCATTCCGGGCCCCGGATCCCGCTTCGAGCAACCTGTGCAGCGAGCGTAGCAGCAGCTGCTGCGACGCCTCCCAGCGCGCAAAAGCGTCGGTATCAAAGCGCATCAACAGCGCCAGGTCGGCATCACTCTGCGCTGCCCGCAATTCGACGGGTGCTGAAAAATCGCGATTTACGGAGAGCACCGGATGTTCCGCCACATCACCGAAATCGAAGCGCTGCTCGACTGCCGTCAACTCAAGAACCTTTGCTGCAATCTCCGCACCATCCTGCGCAATCAACCCTATCGACAGCGGAATCAGGAAAGGTTCTTTTTTCGTCTGGCCAGGTGTCGCATCGCAGTGTTGCCGCGTCGTTATCGAGTATCGCTTTTCATCCTCCGCATAATTTGTCTCTATTTCGACGACCGGCGTTCCTGCCTGGTGATACCAGCGGCTGAACTGTGTGAGGTCTTTCTTGCTGGCATCCTGCATCGCACCAAGAAAATCCTCGATTGTCACCGCCTGCCCGTCGTGCCGCTCGAAGTACAGCGCGATGCCGTCAAAATACGTTTTTTTGCCAAGCAGCGTGTAGATCATGCGCACCAGTTCAGCGCCCTTGTCATACACGGTCGGCGTGTAGAAGTTTTGAATCTCGAGATAGGAGTCGGGCTGCACGTTATGCGCATTCGGGCCTTGATCTTCGGCAAACTGGTCGCGCCGCAGTCGCATCACCGTCTCGATTCTCTTGATATCCGGGGCGGACATGTCGCGCGTGAACTCCTGGTCACGAAAACGCGTAAGGCCTTCTTTCAGGCTGAGCTGGAACCAGTCGCGACAGGTAACGCGGTTGCCGCTCCAGTTGTGAAAATACTCGTGCCCGATAATGCGCTCGATCACCATGTAATCGTTGTCAGTCGTTACGCGCGGCCCGGCAATGATGCCGGCGGCGTCGTAGATGTTGAGGCCCTTGTTCTCCATGGCGCCCGCCCAGTCTTCGAGCGCGACGACGTTGTACACGTCCAGGTCGCATTCCAGACCGTAGACGTCCTCCTCCCATTTCATGGACCGCTTTAGTGACGCCATGGCGAAGTCACACTTCTCGACCAGCTCCGCTGACGTATAGATAGCCAGCGCGACCTCGCGGCCTGAGCGTGTCACATACTTGTCTGCGAGCGAGTCGAGCTGCCCGGCAACGACGGCGAAGATGTAGCTGGGTTTGGGGATCGGATCGTCCCAGACGATCCAGTGGCGTCCATCGTCGAGGTCACCCTGGTCTATGGGATTACCATTGGAAAGGAGCACCGGAAACCGCTTTTTGTCCGCGGTCAGACGCACCGTGTAGCACGCCAGCACATCGGGGCGGTCCGGAAACCAGGTCATGCGGCGAAAGCCCTGCGCCTCACATTGAGTCGCAACAACACCCCCGGCAACAAACATACCCAGGCCGGAATGGTTCTCTGCAGGCGCTATTCGGTTCGTGATCTGGAGCGTAAAAACGTCCGGCACTTCCTCGACGATCAGTTTGTCTGCATCGACGCGATACTCCGTTTTTTTCAGCGGCGTACCGTCAAGGGCTATTTCCACGAGCTCGAGCTCTTTTCCCGATAGCTCAAGCGCCGCGTTGGCGCGCGGAAACTCGCGGTTACGCCTGAGCTCCAGTTTCGATGCCACTAGGCACGATGACTCGGTGATCTCGAATGACAGGTTCACATGCTCGACGAGAAACGCCGGGGGTTCGTAGTCGGCCAGGTAAACGCGTTGATAGGGTTGGCCCGACATTAATCACCTGCCGCCTCGGCAAGCGCCGCATCGCGCGCCTGTCGCACTGCGCGCTGCTCTATACGCTTGCGGATGATCGCATGCCGCCTGGCATCGATCGGAAAACCCCAGATAATCCACGCCGCCGTCAGGCCAAACACCAGCGGTAAGCCGAGGTATGTAAACAGCAGTCCGAACTTCACCGAGCCCTCGACGACCGCGTCAGCCGTGTAACCAAACACCGCGATCAGCGGCAAGCCGATTCCGAGGCCGGCGCCGTTACTGAATTTGTACAACAGCGTGTACAGCGCGTAGTAATTGCCGGCCCGGTTGACGTCCGTTTTCAGAATGTCGTAATCGACGATGTCGCCGAGTAACGCCATCGGCACAACATGAAAGCCGGCAGCGATGAAGCCCTGAACACCGGTAAGAATGACGACCGGCCAAAACGACTGCTGCCCGGGCTCCAGGAACAGGATGGCGAACGGAATAACCGCGTTAATAGCCCAGCTGCCGGCCCAGACACGGTGCTTGCCGAAATGATGAATCAGTCTCAGCCATAGTGGCATCGACGCGAACAGCACGGCCGAGTAGGTCATCAGGAAGATCGGAAACGAAGCCGACAGCAACATATAGCGCCCAATGACGATGTACAGCACTGCCGTGAATATGCCGTTACCAATTTGCCATACCGCCATCGCTGCCACGTAGCGCCACAGCGGGCGGTTGCCACGAAACGATGCCAACATGCTGGCGAGCGTCGGTACTTCAACCGTCAGCTGTCGGCCATCGGGTACCTTGATGACAGCCAACACGATCATGACGGGCAGCAGAATCACGAAGAACCATGCGATCCATCTAAAAACATCGGGATTGAGCTCGGTGGTCCCGGTCAGCGGCTCCTGCGCCAGTATGGCCAACCAGAAGAGAAAGGTCCCAAGCACGGTGAAGGCCGTCAGATACGCGGAAAGCCGGCTGCGCTCGTCGTAACTTTCGGCTAATTCCACCCCCCACGCGCGTTGCGGTACGTCGACGAGTGTGTAGCCGAGAAAGAACAGCACAGACCATGTGGCGTAGTAGGCATTGCCGTCGCTGCTGTCTGGCGTGAACAGGTGATACAGCGAAATCGCCGTGATGAAGGCGCCACCAATGATCCAGGGTTTTCTTTTGCCGATCGGTGATCGTGTGCGGTCGGAGAGCCAGCCGATCATCGGATCGGTAAACGCGTCAAAAAAGCGAGATGCCATGCTGATCAGGCCAATCATGGTCAAAGTCGCCGCCGTATGGGCATCATAGTAAGCCGGTATTACGAACGCGAGCGGCATCATGACCATCGAGATCGCGAGCGTGGGGCTCGAATACAGCAGCAACTGGAAGGTCGGAATGTGACGTTCGTTGGTGGCCTCAGCGTTCGTCATTGTGACCACCCTTGTCTTTGCTCAAGAATTCACCCCAGTCGCTGATTAACTGCATCCACAGCGGGTTGCCGCCGCTCGAGTTGATCAATGCCACGAAACCGTCGCCGCTTGCCGGATTGAAGGACATGACGCTACGCCACCCCGCAAAACCGCCGGTGTGATGCACGTTGGTTTGCCCGGCAAAATCTGTCACAAGGTGACCGAGACCCGTGTCGAAATCGAAGCCCATTTCACTCTCGGCGAACATAATCGGTGTGTGCATCAGCGTTACTGATTCCGGCGTAAGCACACCACGACCTGCGGGTTCGTCCAGCGGCCCGCGCATTTCCGCGCAGGTGAACGCGGCGAGATCCCCGATGGTCGAGTTCATCCCGCCCGCCGATTTGGCAATGAGGTGGTAGATCGGTATCTCGCTACCGTCATCGTCATAGGGTGTTGCGAACGCCTCCGTTCGAGTCGGGTGTTCGAACCCGGAGGACAGCATTCCGAGCGGTTCGAGCACATTCTGCTTCATGTAGTCGCAAAAAGACTGGCCGCTGATGTCCTCGATCAGCAGTTGTAGCAGCGCATAGCCACTGTTTGAGTACTCATAACATTCGCCGGGTTGCCTGACGAGGGTCAACGGTCGCAGTACTTCCTCGAGGGTGAGACCTACGTGCTCGTAGTAGGCCAGTTGGTTCTCATCGAGCGGCGGTGTTACCTCTCCCGACAAGGTTTCGACGAGTGATGGGAGCGGATAGCGAGGATTTATGCCTGTACCACCGCCGGCAGCGAGACCCGCGGTGTGGCTCATCAAGCCGCGCGCCGTGATGCCACTCGGATCAATGCCGTCGGACGGCAACTGCCAGCGAGTCAGATAGTTATCGACCGGGGCATCGAGGTCCAGCAGGCCGCGTTCGACCAGGGTCATTACACCCCAGGCGGTGACCGGCTTGGAAATAGAAGCAAGACGAAACAGGTGAGCTTCGTTAAGGGACTGATTGCGCTCTTTGTTGGCCAAACCATAACAGCGAACCGCGCGAACCTGGCACTTTTCGATCAAGGCAATTGCGATCCCGGGCAAGGAAAGCTCTTGCAGAAGTGCGGGTGCCTTGCTGTCAAGATAAGTCGCAAATTCGCTTGTCATTCTGACCCTTATATACAGCGATGTCGGCCGACCGAACCCGACACTATCCAGCTTAGCCTTTGTTACACTTGTTACACCAATGCCGTTTGTCGATGGCTACATGCAATTCGTGCATCGGCCCAGACAGGTACAGAGCTTGTTGCTCAGACCGGGCTGGCGCGACCAGAGTAAATCATGGATACGAACATACTCGAGGATTTCCTCAAGCTTGCGGAAACCAACAATTTTTCGCGGGCCGCCGCGGAGCGACACATTACACAACCAGCATTCAGCCGGCGCATCCAGGTATTGGAGGACTACGTTGGCGCGGTGCTGATCGATCGCAGCCAATCCCCAATCCAGCTGACGCCGGCCGGCGTGTCTTTCCACGAATCGGCACGCGAACTTCTCGAGAAAATGCAGGACGCCAAAGACGACGCGCGAGCGCTGGATTCATCGGACAACTTTCACGTCAACCTGGCGTTTTCGAACAGCGTAATCAGCAGCTACCTGCCGACCATTTTCTCGACGCTCGTCAACCGTGTCGACAGCTTCCGGGTTAACGCTTATTCCGATAACACAGATCACTGCATCGACTCCCTGGTCAGCGGTGAATCGCATTTTCTGAGTGCAATGTACAACGCCGAAGTGCCGCTACCGGACAGGTTGACGCAATTTCCTTTTGCCGTCTTGTCCCAAACCTGCCTGGTGCCGGTTAGCAAACCACTGCCGGACGGCAGTCCTATGTACGCGCTCGACGCGGAGGCCAACAGGCCGTTACCTTTTTTCACCTATGCGGCGGGATCGTACCTTCTGCAAGTCGTCGATGCGTTCCTGGAGAAAAAATGCGACGATTCCGTGCTTAACGTCGTGCTGCAGTGCAATTATTCCGACGGTCTGACTGGATTGGTGGCTGCCGGCCACGGCGTCGCATGGCTTCCCAAATACAGCATCCGCGCCGAATTGAAGACCGGTGCGCTGGTCCCGGCGGCCGACGAGGGATGGAATATTCCGCTGGAATACCGCATGTACGGCCGCGGCCCTTTTTCGCCGCTGGTGGAAAACGTCATTGAAGATCTGCAAGACGCCATCGCACGAGAGGAGTAACGGTGACGAGGTCCGCGCCCGCACGCCTCGCTGCTACGAATGGAACCTGTTGACATGCAATTGACCGTCGAGATCGATCGCTGGCCCCTCAGCCGACCTTTCAAGATTGCTTACCACACCTTCACGCAGCGCGATTTGCTGCGGGTGGAATTGCGTCAGGACGGATTGGTCGGCCGCGGCGAGGCCGGCGGTCACCCGCAGCTCGAGCCCATCGAAACCGCACAGCAACGCGTCCTGGCGATGCGCGACGATATCGTGACCGGTATTACGCGCGAAGATTTGCTAACGCGCATGCCTTGCGGCCCTGCTCGCAACGCCCTGGACTGTGCCCTTTGGGACCTCGAGGCTAAGATGGCCGGTCGCCGGGTGTGGGAGCTTGCGGGACTGCCCGAGCCCGAGCCAAAGCTCACCGCATACACTATCGGTGTCGCCTCGACAAAAGAAATGGTCGAAGAGGCAAAACGCATGCATGAGTATCCCTTGCTAAAACTGAAAGTCGATGGCAACAGCGGCTTCGAACTGCTGCAGGCCGTAGCCGAGGCGCGGCCCGACGCTTCTTTCATTATCGACGCCAACGAAGGCTGGCGGCCAGAACAACTGACGTCGTTCATCGCCGCAGCCGGCAACCTCCGCGTCGAATTGATCGAGCAGCCTTTGCCGCACGACGACGATGACACGTTAGCCGGCATCCAGTCACCGATACCACTTGCCGCGGACGAGTCCTTCCACGGTCTGGCGGATCTGGACCGAATGGCGGGGCTTTACGACGTGATCAATATCAAGCTGGACAAGATCGGTGGCCTTACCGAAGCGCTGATGGCGGCTCGCGCGGCGCGCGAAAAAGGTCTGGGGGTGATGGTTGGTTGCAATGGCGGCACGTCACTGGGTATTGCACCCGCGTATTGCCTGAGTTTGCTGTGCGACTTCGTGGATCTGGATTCGCCTCTACTGCTGGCGCACGATCGCGCGCCGGGCATTGAGTATCGCGACGGCCATGTGTCTCCGCCCTCGGCTGAAATATGGGGTTAGCGCCCGGGCGAACCGCGACTCTCTCAGAGCGTGCACAGGTCGATCGTCGCGGCCAATAGCTCGACCAGTTCGTCCGTTTCGGCGTCGGTAATAACGTACGGCGGCGCCAGCAAAATAAAGTCGCCGCCTTCTTCTGCCGAACCTGAGCCCGGCCAACAGATCAGACCTTGGTCAAATGCCGTTTGCCGGATCTTCCTGAACATGAAGTCCTGTGCCGGATAGGGTGCTTTGCTGGCTTTGTCCTTCACAAGTTCCATGCCCATGAACAAACCTCGGCCGCGAATGTAATCAATATGGGGATGATCACCCAGGCGCTCCCGAAGCGCGCCGATCAGGCGTTCGCCCTTGGCACTAATGGTACTGATCAAGTCGGTGTTGCGGACAATCTCCATGACGCCAAGACCCGCGGCACACGCCAGTGGATGGCCCATGTAGGTCTGGGTTACACCAATCTTGCCGCTGCCCTGCATGATCGCCTGGTAGATCTCGTCGGTTGCACAGACGGCGCTCAGGGGAATGTGCCCGCCCGAAAGGCCCTTCGCCATCGTGAGCAAATCCGGGCGCACAAGTTCCTGCTCGTAAGCAAAAAAGGTGCCCGTCCGACCGGCACCGCACATCACTTCGTCGAACACCAGCAAGACACCGTAGTGGTCGCAAATTTCGCGAACGCGCTTCAGGTACACGGGCGGCGTCGGTACCACGCCCAGGCTCGATCCCACGACCGTTTCCACGAAAAACGCGGACACGGTTTCCGGGCCGAGTTCCAGGATTGCCTCCTCCAGTGCATTCGCGCAACGCAGCACGTACTCGTCTTCCAACTCGACGGCGTTCTGATCGCGATACGGGAAATACGCGGGAATCTGTTTCGCGGGCACTATGTACGGACTGAATAACGGACCTCGGGAGGCATCGCTCAAAGACATCGCTCCCATCGTATTGCCGTGATAGGACTTCCGCCTCGAGATGATATTGACGCGCTGCGGTTCGCCCCGCTCAACGTGAAATTGGCGGGAAAGTTTGACGGCGCCTTCGATCGCTTCCGAGCCGCTAGAGAAAAACAGGCTGCGAGCGAAATGACCTTCACTCAGCTCGAACAGATGCTCGGCAAGCTTTTCCTGCGGCGCATTCGTGAAGAACATGCTGTGGGTGTCTACGACGCTATCCAGCTGCTGGCGGATCGCTTCAAGGATCAGCGGATGACTATGACCCCAGGCACTGACGGCGGCCCCTCCGGAACCATCCAGGTAACGTTTGCCGCCGGCGTCGACGACCGTGCAGCCCTCGGCAGAAACCACGTGGCGCGTCACCAAACTCGCGTCACGATCGAAAACATGCGATGGCCCGGTATTCAACTTGTCGATCCTCTCTGGAAGACCTAATATATACATCGTATATATAAAGACGGTCAAGCGATATGAAATACGAGCGCATGATAATGGAAGCCGAATCGCCGGACCTGATCGGCCCTGAGAAGTTTCTCTACAATCTGGCCGAGAGTTCGGTTCGCGACCGGACGCTCGGCGAACTCGGGATCGAGTTCGGCAACCTAAGCCTGCCTTACGGCAATCACTACGGAAGCCCCGAACTTCGTGCGCTGATCGCCGACCAATCCGGGAGCAATATTGCTACGGACGACGTGCTTGTCACCGCCGGTGCCGCCGGCGCGCTGTTCATCATTTCGAGTTCCCTGCTGGAGCCTGGCGATCACATGGTTGTCGGCTTTCCCAATTACGCGACGAACTACGAGACGCCGAACGCGATAGGCGCACGTGTTGAAGAGCACGTGCAAACTTTTGAGGCCGGATTCAGCATCGATGTCGACAAACTGGAGTCTCAAATCACGGACGAGACGCGCTTTGTCAGCCTGACTTGCCCGCACAATCCGACCGGTGTGATGTTCTCCCGGCAAGAGTTGGATCGGCTGGTCGACATCGTGGAACGTAAGGGCTGTTGGCTCGTTGTCGACGAGACCTACCGTGAAATGGCCTACGGCGATCCGTTGCCGGTTGCTGCGAGCTTGAGCGATCGCGTCATCAGTGTCTGTTCCCTGTCGAAAACCTACGGCGTACCCGGCATTCGTATCGGCTGGCTGGTTACTCGCGATAAAGAGCTGATGGAAAATTTTATCAGCGCGAAAGAACAGATTGGCATCACCGGCAGCGTCCTCGACGAAACGGCCGCCTACCAGACACTTCGGCAGAGAGACAGGCTGTTACCGCAGATTCAGCAGGAGATTGGGGAGGGGTTTGAGATCGTCAGCGACTGGGTCAGTAACGAGGCGATGCTCGAGTGGGTACAGCCTGATGCAGGGGTTACCTGCTGCGTGCGCGTACCGGGCGTGTCGGACGCCCAGATGCAACGCTTCTACGAGATCATCAAGAACCGCTACAAAACGGCGTTGGGTCCGGGCTACTGGTTCAAGCTACCCGACAACTACATGCGTATTGGCTTCGGTTGGACGCGACCCGATGATACGCGCAAGGGTTTGCAGTGCATTTCGAAAGCACTAAGGGACTGCTTTGTAAATTAGACCGGCCCCGGGATCGCTTGCGATCTGCAGAATGAGGATCTAATATATACACTGTATATATGTGAGGCCAGCCACCCACGAGGACAAGAACATGGCGGACACTTTCAAATCAGACTTATTGCAGGGCAAAGTCGCCTTCGTGGCCGGCGCTAGCAGCGGCATCAACCTGCGTATCGCCGAACGCCTTGCTGAAGCCGGTGCCAAAGTCGCCATGATCAGCCGCTCGGAGGAAAAAATCAGCGCCGCCGCCGGGAAAATACGGGCGCAGGGTGGTGACGCGCTCGGTATGGCGGCCGACGTTCGCGACTACGACAGCGTTGCGGCAACCTTGCAACAAGCTCGTGAGCATTACGGTGAACTGGATATCGTCCTGTCTGGCGCTGCCGGAAATTTCGTGGCGCCTGCCCTCGGCATGTCAGCAAACGGCTTCCGCACAGTCGTCGATATCGACCTCAATGGCACGTTCAACGTCTTGCGCGCTGCTTTCGAACACCTCAGGAAGCCGGGAGCGTCGCTGATAAGCATTACCGCTCCGCAGGCGGTGCAGCCGCAGATTTACCAGGCGCATGTGTGCGCGGCGAAGGCCGGCATCAACATGCTGACCAAGTGTCTCGCCATGGAATGGGGTCCGGCCGGCGTGCGCGTCAATGCCATCTCCCCCGGTCCAATTGGCGACACCGAGGGCATGGCGCGACTGGCGCCAACGCCGGAGATTGAAGCGCGCTACAAGGCGCAGCTGGCGCTGCGCGACTTCGGCACCAAAGACGACATCGCGGATACCTGCCTTTTCCTCTGCAGCGACGCGGCTCGCTATATTACCGGCACAATTGTTGACTGCGATGGCGGCACGGCGCTGGGCGATGCCAGTCACGATGCGCTGAGCCGACCTGAATGAGGGCAAAGCCATGATTCCCGAACCCATTCCTGGAACGCTGGCGTGCAACACGCTGTTTCACCCGTTCGTCGGACAGGACGTGCCGCGCCTGCTCAAAGCCCGCGCTGAAGATCGTGCCGACCACCACTTTCTCATATGGGCGCCGTTCGATGGCGACGAACAACGCTGGACTTACGGGGCGTTTTATCAAGAAGTCTGCCGGCTCGCGGCGGGCATGCGGGCGAAGGGCGTCAGCCGTGGCGACATGGTGCTGCTGCACATGGAAAACTGCCCGGAATTTCTGCTGACGTGGCATGCCTGCTCGCGGCTCGGCGCTATCGTGGTGACAACCAACACGCGCTCCAGCGAAGACGAAATGCAGTATTTCCTCGAAGACTGCGGTGCAAGCGTCGCAATAACGCAGCCGAAATTCGAATCCATGGTTCGCAATGCCGGGCCCAGGCTTAAATGGCTGGCCGTAACGGAAACTGATCTTGGCGCGACGCCCGACACGCCTCGCAGTGGTCAGGCGCTAGCGTTCGAAGATCTGCGCGGTGACATAGAGGACGCACCGCTGCTGGATGCCGAACCGCTGTCCGTCAACAGCATTCAGTACACCTCGGGTACGACGTCGAGACCGAAGGGCGTTCTCTGGACCCATGCGAATGCACTCTGGGGCGCGCAGATGAATGCGCGTCACACGACGTTGCGGCCGGACGATGTTGGTCACGTTTGTCTGCCGCTGTATCACACCAATGCGCTTTGCTACTCACACCTCGCGACACTCTGGGTAGGCGCGACGATGGTGCTGCAACCCAAGTTCTCCGCCAGTCGTTACTGGAAAGTCTGCGCCGAACACCACTGCACCTATGGTGTACAGATTCCGTTCATGCTGTTTGCCCTGATGAAGCACCCGGTGCCGGAGCAACACGATTTTCGTTTATGGGGACTGGGAGCGGAGAACCCCGGCATTATCAGCGACACGTTTCGCATTCCCTGCCTCGGCTGGTTCGGCATGACCGAAACCATCTCGCTGCCGATTATTTCCAGCGTACATCTGGCAGGGCAAGAAATGAGCATGGGGCGGCCCGCGCCCGAGTACGACATCCAGGTTCGTCGTGAGGACGGCAGCCACGTGGACATCGGCGAAAGTGGCGCGCTCTGGATTCGCGGCATTCCGGGCCTGTCCCTGTTTGCCGGCTATTTGCATAAGCCGGAAGCAACTGCGGAAGCGTTCGACGCGGACGGTTGGTTTGATACCGGCGACCGTGTCACCCCTAACGACGATGGCACGATTACTTTCAATGGCCGCGACCGCGACACGATGCGCGTCGGTGCCGAGAATGTGGCCGAATCCGAAGTGGAACGCGTCGTGCAGGGTGTACCCGTGGTCACAGAGGTCGCGGTTGTCGGCAAACCCGACCCGATGCTGGGCGATGTGCCCGTCGCTTTCGTCCAGACCATCATGCCGACGCCTGGCATCGAGGAAATGGTGATTGCCGCCTGCCGCGAAAAGCTGGCGGACTTCAAGGTTCCTGTCGAGGTGCGGGTGGTCGATGATTTCCCGCGCGTGACGCTCGGCAAGATCGATAAGAAACTTCTAAGAAAGACATTGGCTGACGAAGTGGGAGAATTTCCGTCCAGCTAGAAAGTCGAGGATGAAACGATGACATTTCCAGATATGCAATCAAAATCGGCGAAGCTGTATGAGCGAGCCAAGCACGTATTACCCTGGGGCAGCTCGCGGCAGGCGGCCTTTTTCAAGCCCTACCCTATCTATGCTGCTTTCGGAAACGGCAGCCGCGTAACTGACGTGGACGGCGTAGAACGCATCGATTATGTGTGCAACTACTCGGCGCTGATGCACGGACACTGTCACCCGAAGATTGTCGAGGCCCTGCGTGAGCAGGCCGGCAAACTGCTCTCCATCGCGTTGCCGACCGAGGCCGAGGTTCGCCTCGCAGAAATAGTCTGCGAACGCATGCCGGGCATCGAACGCATTCGGTTCTGTAACTCCGGTACTGAAGGCGTGATGTTCACCATCAAGGCCGCTCGTGCATACACAAACCGGCCGATGATTGCCAAAGTCGAGGGCGCGTATCACGGCAGCGACGACACGGCGAGCATCAGCACCTACCCGATGCCTGACAGCTGGGGCGACCCGGACGCGCCCGACAGCGTGCCGCCAGCCGGCACGACGCAGCACTGCGCCGAGGACGTAACGGTCATACCGATGAACGATGCCGAGGCGGCGAGACGGATCATTAGCGAACATCGGGACCAGCTGGCCGCGGTGTTGATCGATCCCATGGTCAAGAACCTGGGCTACGAGCAAGCGACGCCGGAGTTCGTCGGCGCTATCCGCGAAGAGACCAGCAAGCACGGTATTCTTCTTATATTTGACGAAGTGTATTCGTTTCGCCTCGGCTACAACGGTGCACAGGGCGCGCTCGGCATCAATCCCGACCTGACCGCAATGGGAAAAATCATCGGCGGCGGACTTCCGGTGGGTGCCGTCGGCGGTTCGGCAGCGATCATGGACGAGTTGTTCGATCAACGCACCAAGCCACGGCTCGAGCATAGCGGCACGTTCAACGCCAATCCCATGACCATGGCTGCCGGTGCGGCCGCAATGCACCTCTTGACTCGCGAAGAGTTCGATCGGGTCGCGGCGTTAGGGGACCGCGCACGTAGCGGGCTTGCCGAAGCCGTGAAAATCAGCGGCGCCAAGGCCACGGTGCGCGGCACAACATCGGTGATTGCTTTGTTCCATGCGGCTGCGGACCAGGAAATGCACAACTACCGCGACATCATGACGGTGCTGGCTCAGGATCCCGGGATGATGGAACGCTCTTACAAGTTCTTCGTGCACATGCTGAACAACGGCGTGTTGATGACGCCCTACGGTTTCATGCTCCTGTCAACGGCAATGAATGAAAGCGACATTGACGTCATGTTGGAAGCGGCGCTCTCGGGCCTTCGCGCGCTGAAGGAGACGGCCGCCGCATGAAGATCGAAGAGTTTGAGCTGGAGCGAAACCAGTCTCTGTATGAAAACACGGTCCGCTACAACCTTACCGAAAGCGGTATTCATCCGGCCGCGCTCAAGGATTTCCTGACTGAGGATGAGCAGCAGGAGGTGCTCGGCCTCGAGCTCGGCTACGGTCAGACGAACGGCGACCCTGCTTTGCGAGATGCCATCGCGGCCCTTTACCCGGGCTACGACCGTGACAATGTGCTGGTTACGAATGGCTCCGCCGAAGCAAATTTCGTGACCATCCTGAGCCTGTTGGAGACCGGTGACGAAATTCTCGTCATGTTGCCGAACTACATGTTGGTCTGGGGACTTGCGCGCTCGCTCGGCATGAAGGTAGTCCCGTTTCACCTGCACGAGGATCGCGACTGGCACATCGATGTTGCCGAGCTCGAGGACCAGGTAAGCGACCGCACCCGCATGATCGTGATCTGCAATCCCAACAATCCCACCGGTGCCGTCATGAGCGAGGCGGACATGGCTGAAGTGGCACGTATCGCGGGCAGGGTCGGTGCCTATATTCTGAGCGACGAAATCTACCGCGGCTCGGAACTCGATGGCAGCGAATGCTTGAGTTTCCATTCCGTGTACGACAAATCCATCATCCTGTCCGGCCTGTCGAAAGCAATGGCGCATCCGGGCCTGCGCATCGGCTGGATTGCCGCCGATAAGCACGTCGTAGACGGCTGCTGGCATTGTCACGATTACACTTCGATCAGTACCGGGATTATCAGTCAGTATGCGGGCACCCGCTTGCTGGAGCCGAAACGGCGACAGGACATTCTGAACCGAGGACGATCGATCCTGCGCAAGAACCTCGACTACATGTGTTCCTGGATTGAGCCACGCAGCGACCGATTCAGCCTCATCCCGCCAAAGGCCGGCGGCATGGCGTTCGTTCATTACAGGCTTCCCATTAACTCCAGCGAATTAACGGAAGGACTGCGCCGCGAAAAGAGCGTGTTCGTCGTGCCTGGAGACTGGTACGGCATGGACAACTACCTCCGGTTTGGGATCGGCTGCGAGCATGACGTGTTGGCGGAAGGTCTCGAATTGTTTGATCAATACATCAATGAGATCGGTCGATAAATAATGAGTACCGCGGCCCGCAAGAGCTCACGACATCACTATCATCGCGGCAACGTGCGCGAGGATCTCATCGCCGTGGGGAAGGAGATACTCGAGTCGGAAAACCTCACCGCGCTGACCCTGCGACGCCTGACGCGCGAGATCGGCGTTAATCCGACCAATTTCTACAATCATTTTCCCAACATGGATTATCTCTTCGCGGCGATAAAGGTCGACGGCTTCACCGAATTGCTGAGGCGAAGCAGGAAAGCGACAGAGGACTATTCGAGTAAGCCCGAAGCGTTGCGAGCCTTGTTCCGCGAGTACATTTTCTTCGCGATCAAGAAACCCAATTTGTACCGACTAATGTTCGATTACTACCTGGATTTCGACGACCACCAGGAGTTAAAGGAGATTACCGACCAGGCCATGTCGGACGTCGTCGAGTTACTGTACGGCACGGACATTTTCGATTCGTCAGACGCGCTGAGCTTCTACAAGAGCCATCCGATGGCGGTTGCTTGCTGGTCGACGATGCATGGACTCACGCATATTCTTATTGGACGCCAGATCAAGCTCAAAACGAAGTCGCGCAAGGAAGTGGGTGAGTTTGCAGATAGTATCGTCGATGTACTCCTGGATGGCGTTCTCGATCGATTTCGGAGAAGCGCCGGATCTCGAAACAAGGCTCGGTGAGCTAATGCCCGGAATAATTTCGTGACAGAAAAATTACTGATCGAAGCCTGTTTGGACAAGTGGCACGACCATCTAAAAGGTGAATTCGAAGGTGGTCTTGATGAATTGCTGGCCGATAACGTGGTGTTTTACTCTCCTGTCGTCTTTACACCGCTCGAAGGCAAAGACCTGGCCAAGCTTTATTTGTCTGCGGCCGGCAATACTTTCAGCGAGGGAGACCCGCAAAAAGTCCCGGGTGAAAACGGTTCCAACTTTCGCTACATCAAGGAGGTTATGAGCGGTGATCACATCATGCTGGAGTTTGAAGCCACTATTGACGGTACGTACGTGAATGGCGTGGACATCATGACCTGGAACAACAAAGGTAAGATTAGCGAATTCAAGGTAATGATCAGACCGTTACAGGCGGTAAACCTCGTGCATGCGCAGATGAAAACAATATTGGAACGGATGCAAGGTTAGTGCCCCTCTCATTGGAGCGTAGATGATGAGTTATGAGTTGCGTAGCGACAGGCTATATATGATGCCAACGCACTTCGGCCCCTCTCCGGGGCTGCGGCAGACTCCCGACGGCGGGCGCCATATTTCCGACAGGCCCATCAAGACGACGCGCTACTCCGTCCCGTTTATTACCCGCAAGGAGCAGCTCGAGGCGCACCTGCCGCCAGGGTTCGTGCTGGAAGGAGAGCCGGTGGTAACGGTGGATTTCGGTTATCAGACCGATATTCCCTGGTTGGCCGGCCGTGGTTACAACATCGTCGGCGTGCGATTCCCGGTGCAATATCGTGGTGAGCGGGATCAGGTCAGCGGCCAGTTTCTCTCCGTGCTTTGGGAGAATATGGCCGATCCCATTATCTCGGGTCGCGAGCAGCTGGGTTTCAGCAAAATTTTCGCCAACATCGAAAATCCTGGCGAGCAAGGCGGCATGATAACAGCGGGCGCCAACTGGGAGGGCTTCGAGTTTTTGCGCTTCCGGCTAAAGAAAACCAGGCGGCTCGTTGGCGAAGAAATGCAACAGGCGCTCTCCATGCCAATGGGGGAAGGCCTGTTGCACTACAAGTTTATTCCCGCCACTGGTGAGCCCTGGCAGGAATCTGATGCCGCGTATGCCACCCTCACCCCCTTCAATACTGAGGCGGGCATTGAGATGAAGGTGAAAGAGATGTGGTTCGGAGACGGGGAGCTGCAGTTCAACCGCCCCACCTGGGAGCAGATGCCAACCCAGAATCATATTGTCGAGGCGTTATGCAATCTCGATATTCTGGAATACCAACCGGCCTATGTGATGGTGTTTGAGGACAATAACGACCTGCGAGGACAGCGGCGGCTGAAATAGCTTCTGAATGAAAATTCATCTCGACAACACGGGCAGCCGACAAGAGATTACCTGATGCAACTTCTAGACAGAGAACAGATTGCCGAAGCGCTCGATCTGGGCACGGCGCTAACTGACGTGGAGAAGTCATTCCGACTGTACAGCGCCAGGCGGGTAACGGCTCCACCCGTCACTTATCTTCGCTTTGACGACCCACCCGGAGACTGTCACATCAAAGTGGCGCATCTGCATGGAGAGCCGATATTCGCCATCAAAGTGGCCAACGGTTTCTACGATAATCCGTCCAGGGGATTGCCCAGCAGTAACGGCCTGATCGTCGTTCTATCAGCTGAGACGGGAACGCCGCTTGCATTGCTGCAGGACGAGGGCCTGATAACCGACACGCGCACCGGTCTTGCCGGCGTCGTCGCGACCTCGTTAGCCCGCCCGGACGGGTTCGGTATCGTCGGAATCATCGGCACGGGTATTCAAGCAAGGCTGCAGCTCGAATTCCTGCACACACTGAGAGGGCCGGTGCAGGCAAGAGTCTGGGGGCGGTCCGCTCCGGCCGTCGAACAATACCTCGCTGACATGCGTGCCAAAGGCATCACGATTGGATCGTGTAACAGCGTTCGTGAACTGTGCGCCGAGTGCGACACGATAATCACCACCACACCCTCAACCGAAGCATTAGTAGACAGCAGTTGGGTGCGAGCCGGATCACACATTACGGCGATCGGCGCCGACGCTGAAGGCAAACAGGAACTGGACACCAAATTGTTCGGACGCGCGGAGGGTGTTCTCGTCGACTCCCGGGAACAGTGCGTTGATCATGCGGAGGCCCATTACGCGGTGCAAGCCGGAATTGTTAAGCCTGAGGAACTGGTTGAAATCGGCGAGGCATTGGAGGGAACAGCCTGGCGCAACAACCCGGCGGGCGATATCACCATCGCGGACCTGTCGGGATTGGGCGCCAGCGACGCCATTCTTGCACAGGCTATACTCGCCGCGGTCAATCAATAGGGGTCGAACCGAGGTTTGTTCGCATCCGAGAAACCTCGGTTCGACCCTTATTTA
>Ga0316201_10000967_pt1 | contig 18330 bp, 18 predicted proteins | sample CS6wburrow_MG_FD_204516 | JGI IMG/M metagenome (GOLD analysis project Ga0316201, IMG submission 204516) | Coastal sediment microbial communities from Delaware Bay, Delaware, United States - CS-6 worm burrow | ecosystem: Environmental > Aquatic > Marine > Coastal > Sediment | place: USA... | reverse complement strand
ATCGTTTTATTCACAACCAGCGTCCAGAGTCAAGAGGGCCCTATTGTCACAATGCAAACCAATTTTGGCACAATAGTACTGGAACTGAAGCCAGAACAGGCCCCAAAAACGGTCGATAATTTTCTTCGCTATGTTAAAGAAGGTTTTTATGATGGCACGATTTTTCATCGTGTGATTAGAGGATTTGTGATTCAAGGTGGGGGCTATACTCAAGATTATGAAAAGAAGCCTACTCATTCTTCGATTCCCAATGAAAGTGAGAATGGCTTGGAAAACCAGCGTGGAACGATTGCAATGGCCCGCGGTAGCTACGATCCTGATTCAGCTACCTCGCAATTTTTTATTAATGTCAACAATAACGGCTCTCTCAATTATCAAGCTTCTCCATACTCAGACGAGGGTTATACTGTATTTGGTCAAGTGATTAAAGGCATAAAAGTGGTTGATAAGATTCAAAAAGTGAGAAGCAGTGCTGCGGGCCCTTTTAGAAGATATGTTCCCAAAATGCCTATTGTTATTGAAACCGTTAGGGTCCAAAATGCACCGCTAAAACCAGTATCCCAGAAGGCATTATCTGATGATGAGCCGGTTGCAACCAAGATAGCAGAAGAACTTTTGCCAACGATTCAGGAGGGAAAAGAGGAAAAAGAAACGGTCAAAGCCTCTGAAATGCTCACAGATTCAACGATTGAAATCGTCACGCCAGAAGAAAATACTTTAACCGATTCAAATTCATCGTCCACGGCCGTATCTGTCAAAGAAATTCAAGAGGATACGCCAGTTATAGCCGAAACAGAAAATCATCACGCTTCTCAAGTCGAAGCCGATTCAACGAGTGAAACGAACACAGCAGACGAGACTCTGGCTAAAAGTTCTTCACCGGCCAATGCCGTATTATCCCTTGATGAAATTCAAGAAGAGAGGCCAGTTATAGCCGAAACAGAAAACCATCACTCTTCTCAAGTAGAAGCCGATTCAACGAGTGAAACGAACACAGCAGACGATACTCTGGCTAAAAGTTCTTCACCGGGCAATGCCGTATTATCCCTTGATGAAATTCAAGAAGAGAGGCCCGTTATAGCCGAAACAGAAAATCATCAGGCTTCTCAAGTAGAAGCCGATTCGACGAGTGAAACGATCACGGCAGAAGAAAATACTCTAGCCGAGAATTCATCGGGCAGCACCGCAGAAGACAAGCCTTCAGAAATTTTCAAAAAAACAGAGACTTTTAAACCGCCTATAAATTCTCATATTGAAAGCATTCCGTTAGGGGAAAAGACTTTGACCGATTCACAGGCTAGGCTGGCTTATGTTATTGAAATTGAAAAAGAGACACCTTCGGCGGCTTTAGCCGAAAAAGAAAAGTATCAAGCACTTCAAATGTCCAATGCTTATCCATTGAAAACCTCTTTTTCAGCGCCAGATTCACCTTCAACACCTGACCAGCCAGAACCAGTATCTGATTAATCAACTCACTCTCAAAGGAAATATTGATGCAAGTAGTCAAAATGCAAACCAATCATGGCGTTATTATGATACAACTCTTTACCGAACAAGCGCCTAAAACCGTTGATAATTTCTTGAATTATGTCAATTCAGGCTTTTATGACGGCACTATATTTCATCGTGTCATTGATGGTTTTATGATTCAAGGGGGGGGCATGGAACCGGGTATGCGGGAAAAAATGACCAATCCGCCAATTGAAAACGAAGCCACCAATGGTTTGAATAATGCGGTAGGCACCCTTGCGATGGCACGGACTTCTGATCCCCACTCAGCCAGCTCGCAATTTTTTATCAATATTGCCAACAATACCTTCCTGAATCACACAGCGAAAACGCCACAAGGTTGGGGCTATTGCGTCTTTGGTGAAGTCATCGAAGGCATGGACATCGTGAACGCGATCAAGAAAGTTGCGACGGGGAATCAGGGTCATCATCAGGATGTACCCAAAGACGATGTGATTATTGAAAAGGCAGAAGTTGTGCCAAGTGAGTAGGATAGGCAAGGGGGCCTTGCATCTCAATAAAGACCACAGTGAATAAAGCGATATTGCCCACCATCCCTCTAATAATGGAATGGTGGGACTAAATAATGAGATGAACACCTATAGGAATGGTCGGCAACAAAAACAGGTTGCCCAGCCTACAACATGCTGGATAACAATCTTTGCCCACCCTACAATTGATAACTGATAACTGATAACTGATTATGTCAGAAACGCTCTTTATTGCTGACTTACATCTTGCTCCAAATAGGCCGCATCTTCTCAGTCTTTGTTTAGACTTTTTAGCACACCGCGCCCAAAAAACTGATGCTTTATATATACTCGGTGATTTATTTGAAATTTGGTTAGGTGATGATGATGACACGCCCACTTATCCCGATGTTTTAAAGGCTTTGCATAATCTAACAGGCAATAATGTGCCCATCTTTGTCATGCACGGTAATCGGGATTTTTTGTTAGGCGAGGGCTTTGTTGCTGCCACCGGTTGTCAACTCCTATCCGAACCTGTTGTGATTGATCTATATGGTACCCCAACCCTATTAATGCATGGCGATACGCTTTGTACCTTGGATGTTGATTATCAAGCCTTTCGTCAACAAGTGCGTCATCCCAAATGGCAAGCCCAATTTCTGGCACAACCTTTAGCACAGCGGCGTATCCTCGCTCAACAAGCGCGTGCTAAAAGCCAAGCCAAGATGCAAACGACGACAGAAGAGATTATGGATGTGACACCTGAAGCGGTCATTTCAGCCTTGGAAACGCATGGCGTTTATCACTTGATTCATGGACATACCCATCGTCCCGCAATACATCAAGTGACAATCAATGGACAGACAGCAATCCGTCGAGTCGTTGGAGATTGGCGTGATAACAGTGCGAAAATAATCCGTTCTACCCCTGAAGGTTGTCAACTGATTGATTTGAGGAAAGGATAAAGGAGAAAATCATTTTGTCATTTGAGTGATGAATGATGTTGATATCGGTGGGCATTGCCCACCTGAACCGGTAGCCCTACAAAATCACGCTACTCAAAATGTTGATGTCGAGGTTAAAGGGATATCCTTTCCCCCTTCCCCTTAGTGTTACGCTAACAAAGCGATATTCCTTTTCAGTTTTTTCATCGCGTTGCTTTCAATTTGACGAATCCGCTCAGCGGAGACTTTGTAATGTGTTGCCAATTCTTGCAGTGTGACTTTCTTCTCACTCAACCAACGTTTTTTCAAAATGTCTTGACTACGGGCATCCAATTTTCCCATGGCGAGGTGCAATTGTCCTTGTCCATGTTTTTTCCACTCTTCTTTTTCTGTAATAATGCCAGGATCATAGCGAGAATCTTCCAAAAAAGCCGCCGGTGCCATATCGGCTTCATCATCATTAGCGTCGCTTGCACTATCAAATGCCATGTCGTGTGTGTTTAGCCGAGTTTCCATTTCTAACACGTCTTTAGTCGTTACACCTAAATCTTTGGCCATATTTTCCACTTCGGCTAGAGTCAACCAACCTAAGTGTTTCTTCGCACTACGCAAATTAAAGAACAATTTACGTTGAGATTTTGTTGTCGCCACTTTGACAATACGCCAATTGCGTAAAATATATTCATGGATTTCTGCACGTATCCAATGCACCGCAAACGAGACTAAGCGCACACCAAAAGTGGGATCAAAGCGTTTCACGGCTTTCATGAGGCCAATATTACCTTCCTGAATCAAGTCCGATTGTGACAGTCCATATCCCCGATAGCTGTACGCAATATGCATGACAAAGCGCAAATGTGACATCACAAGTGTGCGAGCAGCTTCAATATCATTATCACGATGTAAACGCTCTGCTAAATCACGTTCTTCTTGAACGGTAAGCATTGAAATCGCTTTAATAGCGTGGGCATAACCTTCAATGTTAGCCCCAGGAACAGCAAGCTGCATATTTAAACTTAGTGCTTGTGGCATATCAATTCTCCCCTGTATGAAATGATACTCGTGTGCGAGTGTATTTATCTTATAATCATTCATTATTATTAAATATAGACGACATTGGGTACGGGTTCAATTTAATAAGTAACGGGTTTTATCAAAAAAGAATGAAAAAATGAAAATTGCTCATTGATATAGCTTGCATTGTCAATTATTAGCCTCAGCAAATAGCAACTCACTTTTTTTAGCCGTTATTTTTATAACCATTTGATTTAAAATAAATTATTTTTTATTTGCCCTAAATCTAGCAGAAACGGCCTATCACGATGCTTCGCAAATTGCAAATTAGGTGTACCCTATTTAATGAATTTTGCAAAAAACGTGTTTTCCAAAAGTTAAAGCAAATTGAAACTGATCAATTTAACGCTTTTCAACGCGACACTCTGTTGTTTTATCCCTAAAATCATCACATTAAACCGCACCGAAATTGATGAACTTCTGTACTTTTCTACACTGATTGAATTTCTGAATACATCAATACCTTGATATAAAAAGGGTCTGTTTAAAATTGTTGACGATAATGCTAGGTTATTTTGACGATGTCAAGCGATTTGCTATTATTCGGTTAATTCATTAGGATAAAAAGATGAAATCTAAACGTTTCAATGCTTTACAAGACTGGTTGCAACCCCACTTGGGTATCGAAGTTCCTCAGCTAGTTGCTATCACAAATGATGCCAGTTTTCGTCGTTATTTTCGGGTAACTATGGCGGATAGTGCTTATATCGTTATGGATGCGCCGCCCGATAAAGAAAATTGTAGGCCGTTTATTGATATTGCTCAGCGTTTACAGGCCAGCGGCTTGAATGCGCCCCGGATTGTGGCAAGTGATCTTGAGCAAGGCTTTTTATTATTAACGGATTTTGGATCGCAATTATATTTAGCAGCCCTGAATGACGAGAAACAGGTTGAAAGCCTATATGGTGATGCCTTAGCGGCTTTAGTGATCATGCAAGCCCACACAGATACTGATGGATTGCCGCTTTATGATCACGCTTTATTGCATAGAGAAATGGATTTATTTACAAACTGGTTAGTTGATAAACATTTAAACTTATCGCTATCATCGGCAGATCAAAACAGTTTAGAGCAGTGTTTTGAATTATTAAGCAGCGAGGCTTTGTCACAACCTCAAGTATTTGTTCACCGCGACTATCATTCGCGTAATTTAATGGTTATACCCCAACATAATCCAGGGATATTAGATTTTCAGGATGCTGTAAAAGGCCCAGTAACTTATGATCTGGTTTCCTTATTGCGAGATTGTTATATTGCATGGCCTCATAAACGGGTGAACGGCTGGATCAAGCATTATTATAAACAAGCGCAACAAGCTGGAATTTTGGAAGGTGTTGATGAGACTGAATTTTTACGTTGGTTTGATTGGATGGGCATACAGCGACATTTAAAAGCCAGCGGCATTTTTGCCCGCTTATATCACCGTGATGGCAAAGCGGGTTACCTTAAAGATATTCCGAGAACTTTACATTATATCGTCGAACTGGGACGACATTATCCAGAAATGGCGTTTTTACAAGCCTTAGTTAGCGAACGGGTGCTACCCGCATGCCAATAATGATTTTTGATTTATGTTAGACTTAATACCACTTTTCAGATAATTTTTTCAAAAAGGCTCAAATTTTTTCGCTCCTTAAGTATGAACTCCAATTCAAACTGTCGTTTTGGCTTGATAACTCAATAATAAAAAAAATGCGAGCAATGATTCTTGCAGCGGGGCGGGGAGAGCGTATGCGCCCTCTGACGGATACAGTACCTAAACCGTTATTAAAAGTGGCCGGGCAAAGCCTGATTGAATATCATATTCAACATTTAGTGGCCGCAGGGTTTACCGATATTGTGATTAATCATGCCCACTTAGGGGAACAAATTGAACGCACCTTAGGCAACGGCCAGCGTTATGGGGCACAAATACAATATTCTCCTGAAGGCACACAAGCATTGGAAACCGGTGGCGGGATTTTTAACGCCTTACCCTTATTAGGCAACGCCCCTTTTTTAGTCGTCAATGGAGACATTTGGTGTGATTATCCTTTTGAGCAATTGCCCTCTACATTGGCAGGATTAGCCCATTTAATTCTCGTCAACAACCCAGTGCATAACCCTCAAGGCGATTTTTGCCTGAAACAGCAACACGTTTCTCAAGACGGCGATTCGCGTTTAACATTCAGCGGTATAGGTGTTTATCACCCAACATTATTTAACCATTGCACCAAAGGCCGCTTTTCTCTTGTGCCCTTATTAATCAAGGCGATGCAAGCCAGGAAAGTCAGCGGTGAGCATTACAAAGGTTTATGGATAGATGTGGGTACACCTGAAAGATTGCAGCAATTAGAACAGCTCATCTTGTCTTATCTCTAATCTTTATCCTTCTCATTTAGGAGAGTCAATCAAAATTTTGGATAGAATACAAATTGGACGCAACTCTGTAAAACAAGCTAGATGGAAAATTCTACTGGGTGTTCCATTGATTTACCTTCCGATCCTGATCTGTCTACCGTTTGTGATTATTGGTGTCGTGCTTATACGGCTTCATTTAAAGTTAGTCGGGGGAATGGAAATTAAATCCTATTGGGATTTCGTGCCCTCATGGATAAGCCATCGATATACCTCTGAAAATCAAATTATCAGAACGAAAAAATTGGCGTGGTTACATCTCAGTGGATACAAATTCTTCTGGATATTCAATTGTAAACTCTATTGTCCATTAAGTGTGGCTTTGTTTGATTACACCACTTACTTGGTTAAAATTGTAGAAAATTGGTGGTGTCCGTTTTACCATGAGAAGAAATCTGACTATGTGATAGGTGCGATAGATCAATCGTATTGGCATCTCATCCCCCTTGAAAAGGCAAAGCTTCATCCTGAAGATCGCGATAATCCAATCTGGAATGATGAGATAGAAGCAGAAAAAAGTACAACGAATGACTAGTACTCCGTCAACCCAATTTTGTCACTTATTTAATGGTTAAGATAAAGTGTTTTCGATTCTCTAAAAGTGACAAAATTAGGTTGATATTGTACTAAGATAACGAATTAAAAATCGTCGATATGAGAATCGTTATGTATTTCGTGGAAACTTTGACTGAATAAAATCAAACCACCTATTCTCATTTTTCCAAAAAATGATGATAAATCCCTTCTTATATACAATCCTTGTCGTTATAATTAAAACTGACAAAGTGTAAGATTTATACGTCATAAGGCAATGTTAATTGGTAATTGAATAATATTGCTTATCTCATTTATTATTTATCATACTGAAATGCCTCATCTTTTAAATGAGTCGTTAAAAGAGATGATTGAATTTCTGAAAATACCAACCATTTTGAAACGGCGCTTTTGAAATCTATCAGCATAACAATAGCATTTAAGCGAATAGCGTTTTCGTTTGAAACGCTGCTCATTCAGATGAACGTGATAATATGAAAAATTGGCTAGACAAAATCCGCTTTAATGAACAAGGCTTAGTTCCTGCTATTGCCCAAGAAATGGGTACCGGTAAAGTACTGATGCTCGCTTGGATGAATCAAGAGGCCCTAAAATTGACAGTCGAACAAAAACGGGCTGTCTATTGGTCCCGATCTCGTGGTAAACTGTGGTTCAAAGGAGAAGAATCAGGGCATGTTCAACACCTCAAAGACATCCGTCTTGACTGTGATAACGATGTCATATTACTCACTGTTGAACAAGTGGGCGGTGTAGCCTGTCATACTGGACGACATCATTGTTTTTTTCAACAATTGCAAGAAGAACAATGGGTTACTGTTGATCCCGTTTTAAAAGATCCAGCGACGCTTTATAATAAATAATGTCGTTTTTCATATCATTACGGCAAATGGGCAATCCCTTGTGGTTGTCCAAAAATAATGAAGACTAAAGTCAGGACGAAAATTAAAGTGAGCAATGTATTACAAGAACTAGCGCAGATACTAGAAGAACGTAAGACGGCCGATCCAAAGCAATCTTATGTTGCCAGTTTGTATGCAAAAGGCCTCGATACGATTTTAAAAAAAGTCGGTGAAGAGGCCACAGAAACCGTGATTGCCGCCAAAAACGGTGAAGCTAATCAACTGATTTATGAAACAGCCGATTTGTGGTTTCATACCTTGGTACTGTTAGCCCATCAAGGTTTAGGGCCACAGGCCGTGTTAAATGAACTGGAACGGCGTTTTGGCCTTTCAGGCATTGCGGAAAAAGCGCAACGTAATCAACCCAACACGGAGGAAACATGAGCAGCGATCCAGATTGTCTCTTTTGTAAAATTATCGCAGGGGAAATTCCCTCAGAACAACTGTATAGTGATGAACAGGTTATTGTTTTTAAAGACATTCATCCAAAAGCAGCAGTCCATTTATTAATCGTTCCCCGTGAACATATTAAAAGCCTCAATGAGCTTGAAGAACAACATGACGGTTTAATGGCCTACATGATGCGTTTATTGCCAAAGATTGCCAAAGATCAAGGGCTTGATAACGGATTTAGAACCGTGATTAACACCGGCCCCGGCGGCGGGCAAGAAGTCTTTCATTTACACATTCACTTACTAGGCGGCACCGGTTTAGGCAGTGCCTTTTTATAATTGATTCAAAAGGTAAAAAAAATGGGCATCAGTATTTGGCAACTATTAATCATCTTAGTGATTGTAGTCGTTTTATTTGGCACGAAAAAATTGAGGAATATCGGCGGCGACTTAGGTGGCGCAATTAAAAATTTCCGCCAATCCCTGCGCGATGGAGAAGAAGAATCGGCTACGAAACCAGAAACAACCGCCGCGAAACCAGAAACAGCCGCTACACCCGAATCGGCAGCCAAACCAGAAACGGCTACCACACCCGCGGCACAAATGACTCAAGAAGACAAAGGCAAGATTATTGAAGGCCAAGTGACTGACAAGCAAACGAGTAAAGTTTAGTTTAACTCGCGAATCGCGAAACGTCATCTACGGCGTTTCGCAATTCGCCCTTTGCGATAAAAGAACGATTATTATGTTTGATATAGGTTTTTGGGAAATTTGCATTATTGCTATCATCGCTTTAATCGTATTTGGGCCAGAAAAACTGCCCGGAGCCGCTCGCACCGCAGGGCTATGGATAGGCCGTATTCGTCGTATGGTAACGACGGTTAGGCAAGACATTGATCGAGAATTACATCTCCAAGAAATGCGAGACGCTATCCAAGAAAGTGATCAAAATGTTCATCAGTTTCTTGAAGAAACCAAAACGGGTTTGAACGAATTAAATAAACCTATCAGCCTTGATTCTAATCTCGATTCTAAGCCCAACGAAGAAAAAGCTGAAGAAAAAACGGAAGAGTTAAATCCAAAACGCGATTGACAGAGAAAAAAAAGAAATAAACGCTAAAGACGCTAAAGACGCTAAAGGCGCTATATCTCAAAATCTTGCATCAAAGCGTCTCTTGCGTCTCTTGCGTCTCTTGCGTCTCTTGCGTTTTAAAAATAATGTTTTAAACTTTTAATTGATAACTAAAAATGACAAAGCCCACATCTCAAAGCAGCAAAGAAATGCCATTTGTTCAACATTTATTAGAACTACGCGATCGGCTATTAAAAACGATTTTAGCCATTTTGCTCATTCTATTTGTGCTGATGCCTTTTGCCAGTGATATTTTTACGCTATTTTCTGAACCCCTACAAACCTTGCTACGCGAACACACCGGTAATCAGATGATCGTGACGAATCCCGTCGCACCGTTTTTTATCCCCTTTAAATTAACGCTAGTCTTATCCATTTTTGTCGCCATGCCCTATATCCTCTATCATTTATGGGCATTTATCGCGCCGGGCTTATATCAACATGAAAAATCAATGGTTTTTCCGCTACTGGTTTCCAGTAGCCTACTCTTTTATTTAGGTATCCTATTTGCTCACTACGTTGTTTTGTCAATCGTATTTAAATTTATGATCTACGTCACCCCCCCAGGTGTAGACATGATGACAGACATCACACTCTATTTAGATTTTGTCCTCAAAATATTTTTCGCCTTTGGGCTGGCTTTTCAAGTACCCATTGTCACCCTGGTGCTGATCTGGCTAGACATTATGACACCAGAATCACTGGCCAAAAAACGCCCCTATATCATAGTCGCAGCTTTTATCATCGGCATGTTGATGACACCACCCGATGTCATTTCTCAAACCTTTTTAGCGATACCGATCTGGTTACTATTTGAACTCGGCCTCTTTTTGGGTCGTATAATGCGGAAAAATCGCACGACAGACGATTCCCAAACCCATTATCCGGTATCATTAGCAGGCGATATAGAGACTGAAAAGGCTCGCGACGCAACCAGCGAGGAACCTAAACGACTTGAAAAGAAGTAATTGTTGAATCATATTGAGGAAGGCATGTAAGGGCAATCCCTTGTGATTGCCCCTTTTTAAAATCACAACTCACAATTGGAATCCATTTTGAAAATGTTTTTAAACTTTGGAAAAAAGCTTGAAACACTGATTGAAACCTTGCTATTTGAAAGTCGATGGCTATTAGCCCCGTTTTACATTGGCCTCGTAGCCGCTTTCATTCTCTTATTGATCAAATTTATGACAAAATTACTCCTGATCGTACCCACTGTTTTTTCAACCTCCACTAGCCAATTGATTTTGGATATACTCAGCCTACTTGATGTTGTCTTGATTGCTAATTTATTACTCATGATCATCTTTAGCGGCTATGAAAATTTTGTCTCAAAAATTGATGCCGTTAAAAATCATGTCGATCGGCCTGAATGGATGGACAAAGTAGACTATTCAGGGCTGAAACTCAAATTGATCGCTTCAATTGTCGCGATTTCCTCAATTGAATTATTAAAAATCTTCATTAGCATTGCTGAAGCACAAAATTCCAATTTGGTTGACGGCAACTTCTTATGGGAAATAGATGTTTTTTGGTTAATCATTATCCACCTCACTTTTGTGGTTTCAGGCGTATTGTTTGCGCTCACAGAAAAAATGATCCATCAGCCACATACTGAGAAAGAACAGAAATAAGGTTATTTAAATAAAATGGGGGGCAACTGATTTTTATTCCTTTTTAAAGAAGAACGATACAGCAAAAGGGCAAACACGCAAGGGCTGCCCCTACATCAATCCATAAATATTCAGGGGCATACCTGCGTGTTTGCCCTCTGCGTGTCTGCCCTCTGCGTGTTCGCCCTCAAATTACCCAGCCGACAGAAAACTGATCACAGAATGTTTCCCATCCTCATTCGCCATCTAGGCCTAGTGCCTTACGAGCCTACTTATCAAGCCATGCAACGTTTCACAGATAATCGTCACGCTGACACCCTTGATGAACTCTGGCTACTTCAACACCCGCCCGTCTACACCTTAGGCCAAGCTGGTAAACCGGAACACCTGCTCAATACCGGCCAGATTCCTGTTTATCATATCGACCGAGGTGGACAAGTCACTTATCATGGCCCAGGCCAACTCATTGTTTATGTCTTAATCAATATCAAGCAGCGTAACTGGGGCGTTCGACAATTTGTCCAGGCCCTAGAACAAAGCGTGATCGACTATCTAGCCAGTCAACAGATTACCGCACTTCGTCGTGAAAAAGCCCCCGGCGTGTATGTTGAAGATCGCAAAATCGCCGCCTTGGGACTTAAAATACGGCGCAATTGTAGTTATCATGGCCTCAGTTTAAATGTTGATATGGACTTAACCCCCTTTCAAGGCATCAATCCCTGTGGTTATGCCAACCTAGAAGTCACACAATTGCGTGAATTTGGCATAACCGATAATTTGACTCAAGTCACTCAGCAATTTTTACCCCATTTCTTAAATGCACTGGAATGTGAAGCCATTTTTTCTTAATCAGTGTAAATCATGACAATCAGCAAAAAGGGCAACCCAGAATTAGGAAAATCTATATATAGCGTTTCCCGATCTCATGACGTACAGTTATATTAAGAAAATCGAACCGCAAAATAAATTTTGCATTCCAAAAGGGCCGCAAAATAAATTTTGCACTCCAAGAGGGCCGCAAAATAAATTTTGCACTCCAAGAGGGCCGCAAAATAAATATTTTCACTCAAATGATTTGTACTTAGCTTCGCTGACCTTCGGTTCATTCAATCGGGAAACGCTATATCACATTTTTATTTTTGCAATTTGTGGGGCAAATAATTGATAACTGATAACTGATAACTGAAAGAACTGAAAGAACTGATAACTGACCAAAAACATGCGTTATAAATATCAAGCCATCGATCCTCAAAAACAAGAAGTCAGCGGCATTTTAACCGCTGAAGCTGAGAGAGAAGCTTTTCGCCAATTACAACGACGCGGCCTCACACCCCTCTCGCTCACAGTAGTCAAAAGCACTAGCACTCAGAATACTGGCAAAGTCGGGAAAGCGAAGCAACGTGACATTATTATTGTCTTGCATGAACTTGCTACCTTACTCGAATCCGGTGTCGCACTCATAGAAGCCGTCGAATCCCTCGCTAACTCCTCACATCATCCCTTTATTACCCAAACCTTTGCCGATATTGCAACTGAATTACGCCAAGGGATGGCCTTCTCCGTCACATTACAAGCTTCACCTCTCAAATTACCTTGGTATGTGACACAATTGGTAGAAGCAGGAGAACTCACCGGTAAACTGCCTACGGCCTTACGCGATGGTGTCAGCCAAATGGAATATGAAGCTGAAATGGCCAACGAAATGCGTAATGCCATGATTTATCCCATCATATTAATCCTTTCCGGCATTTCCGCAGTCTTACTGATTTTTACACTAGTCGTCCCCCGCTTTGCTGGTATGCTGAAAAATCGCGGTGACGACATTCCGCTACTCGCCCAATTGGTTCTCAACACCGGCATGTTTTTAAATAACCATTTTGAATGGATCATCGGCGCGATCATCATACTGATCACCCTTGCCGTCTATATGTTGAGTAAACCCTCATTACGCGCCCAATTAAAAGAGGCTACCGCCAAACTGCCCCTATTAGGTGTTTGGATAATCGAAGCTGAAACCGCCCGCTGGGCGGGCATGATGGGCACCTTACTGGAAAATCGCGTCTCCCTACTACGTGCCCTTGAATTAGCCGCTCAAGGCATCAAACTCCCCAGCCTCAACCTCAGACTCACTCAAGTCACCAAATCCGTCAAAGGCGGCACCAACCTATCACAAGCCCTACAAGATAACGATGCCCTCACAGCAACCGGGCATAACCTGATACGGGCCGGCGAACGAGCCGGCCAATTACCCCGTATGTTACGTTCCCTAGCTAAACTCCTAGAAAACAGCGGCAGAATGCGAATGAAACGCTTTTTATTACTAATAGAACCCATAGCCATTTTAGTCATAGGCAGTGTCATAGGTGTCATCATCACCGGAGTCATTTTAGCCATCACCAGCGTCAATGAGATTAACTTTTAAGAGGGTTGCAGTAGGCGATTTATCGCCTACTATAAACGCGGAAAAAGGGCAACCATGAAGTCTATTTTTCTGACTATTTCTGACTATGTTAAATTTATAGGTACAGGATAAAAATAATAATAAATTGATTTTAAAGACTATTTTATGAGCATATCGCTGCGATACGATAGTATCACTTTTGCTGTTCACAATTATCCTTTCATTATGTGCCAAAATTCTTATTCCTAAAAAAATTAATAGGGCAATAACCAGTGCTATTGTTTTAGTGATACTATCGCCAAAAAAAAGCGATAGCATCATCGCTTTATCCTGAAATATTAAAGTGTTGAAAAATTTGTAATTGATTTAACAATATCCAATTTAGAAAATATAAAACCGTGTTATCGCTTATTTACAAAAAAGGTTAATGTTTAATAATTTCTGATTATCACTTGTTCATTTTTTCAATTTTTGAAAAATAGGGCATTCAAAGACACCCTAAAAGGCTACCCCTCTTTCAACAACGTATCGCCTCTCAAAGCCTTATTTTTATAGGGTAAACAACGTTTCAACAAGTGATACATCAGCTTTTTTCAACTCTTAATTCAGGTGTAATTATAAAAATATGCAAACTTTATCTCCACAGATACTTTTAAGCTGTTTAGAAGACAGTGAGAATGGTATAATTTTATTAAATACAAATAAGCAAATTATTTTTTGTAACCATTGGTTATCTAATGCGGCTGAATTTTCCCGCGAGCAAATATTTGGACAAACCATTGAAGCCATTTTTCCCCAAATGGCTAATTCACGAATTATAGCGGCGATTGATAATGCCCTCAAATCGGGCCTGTCCTCCGTATTATCACCCCATTTAAACCGTTCACCATTCCCGCTTTATGGTACGATCAGAGGACATGAAGAAAAGGAACGTTTACAACAACATGTCTTTATTAAGCCTATTTTTCAACCTAACTTGCCAGTCCATTGCTTAATACAAATCCTGGATGTTAGCAGTTCTATGAACCGTGAACGTCAATTACGTCATCAAGCTCATCAAGTTAGAACCCAAACCCAGGAATTACAAAAAGCCAAACAAGCGGCCGAAGCGGCTAATCATGCCAAAAGTGCATTTCTGGCCAATATGAGCCATGAGTTACGCACACCGCTCAACGCTATTTTGGGATATACCCAAATTTTTAAGCAAGATAAAACGTTAACGAGTGAACACCAAGAAGGGGTAGATATTATTCATCGCAATGGTGAATATTTATTAACACTGATAACGGATATTTTAGATCTGTCAAAAATTGAAGCGGGACGTTTGGAAATTTATCCCGAAGCGATTCATCTCAATAACTTTATCAAAGGCATTACGGATTTGTTTATCATCCGTGCTGAACAGCATGACATTTCCTTTATTTACGAACAATTATCACCTCTTCCCGCCGTTGTTAAACTTGATCAGAAAAGACTCCGCCAAATTTTGATTAATTTACTCGGCAATGCGATTAAATTTACCCAACAGGGAGGCGTTCTATTACAAATTGGCTATCATAATGAAAAAATTCGTTTTCAAGTGCAAGATACTGGGATTGGCATTGCGCCAGATGATATAAACGAAATCTTTCTCCCTTTTAGGCAAGTCGGCGATACCATGATTCGCGCAGAAGGCACCGGACTTGGTTTGCCAATTACGAAAAAACTGATTGAACTCATGAATGGCCAATTACACGTTGAAAGTACCTTGAGCAAAGGGAGTTTATTTTGGTTTGCCCTGGATTTGCCGGCGACGGATTCAAAATCAAATAAAAGGATAGCGGAAGAGCCTCGCATTATAGGATATCAAGGCCCGCCTCAAGAAATTTTGCTGGTTGACGACAAATGGGAAAATCGTTCGGTATTGCAACATCTGTTAAGCCCGTTAGGATTTAAAATCATAGAAGCGAAGGATGGTCAAGAAGGCTTAGACAAAGCCCTTCAATATCAACCTGATTTGATTTTGATGGATTTGGTTATGCCAGTGTTAGACGGCTATAAAGCAACCTATCAAATGAAGCAAATGCCAACACTCAAAGATATCAAAGTGATTGCTATATCAGCGAGTGTTTTTGAAATGAACAAACAAAAAAGTATAGAGGTTGGTTGTAATGGTTTTATTACAAAACCGGTTCGCATGGATATCTTGTTGGAAGAAATCCAGAGGCATTTGAATTTAACCTGGATTTATGAAGAGAACCAAATGGGGGAAGAATCACAACTAAACCATTGCCAAAAGAGTCAACTCGCAAACCCAAATTCTCCGCCGGTTGTCCCCTCAACACAGCAAGCAACTATTTTGTTTGAATATACCAAAAGGGGTGATATCAACGCTATTATTGATTATATTAAACAACTTGAACAAACTGAACCGCAATTAGCCTCATTTACGAATAACATTGTTCAATTGGCCAAAGAACTGAAAATCAAACAAATTCGTAAAATAGCTAAAAAATATATGGCGGAGTAAGGGAGGAGGGCCGTCTTTGACAAAGGGGGGAATTCCACACAGATTGGGCTGTTCACACCGAAGAAACGCAGTAACGAGGGGCCGGCTACAAAAACCGTTACCTGCTCCCTGCAAATCTTATTTAAATTAAATACTTAGGAAGTTCCAAAAAAATAATTATCCCAAAAGGCAATTCAAGCTGGTTTGTTTAATTTCTCTCATTCTTTGCGGCTCTGCGGCTCTGCGTGAGCCGACAGTTTGTTACAAATTATTTGTGTGCATAGAGTAGCCCTGCGGGAGAATTTATTTTTTTGATATTCCTTAAATACTTGTGTCTAACGATGAGGGTGGAACCTGGAGAAAGAATATCAAAAATGTCTTAACCCCTTCGGTTTTTTTTTAACCATCCATTTTTCAAGTGAAATATTTTGGATGAATTTGGTAATCAGTCATGACCCAAAATATTTATCTGAAAAGCGGTACCCTAACCCAAAGCTTTAGCTTCAAAAATATCAATCACAAGTTGATTTTGAAAAGGACTTAACTGATAACTGAAATGACTATGACAACTTTACCTCAAGATACTTTGTTAGTGATTGATGATACCCCAGACAATGTGAATTTTTTGCTGAAATTTTTAACGGCAAACGGCTTTAAAGTGCTGATTGCTGAAGACGGTGAAGACGGTATCGAAACAGCTAATTATACACTTCCCAACTTGATCTTATTAGATATTATGATGCCGGACATGAACGGGTTTGAAGTCTGTCAACATTTGAAATCTGAGGAGAAGACGCGAAATATCCCCATTATTTTTATGACCGCATTGGCAAACACTGCTGATAAAGTCAAAGGTTTTGAATTAGGCGCAGCCGATTACATTACCAAACCCATTCAACATGAGGAATTGTTGTCTCGCGTTAATGCACATTTGAATTTACACAAACTACAGCTGCAACTGACCCAACGCAATCAGCAATTACAAGCACAAACGGAACAATTACAACAAGAAATCCAGAACCGCCAAAAAGCAGAAGAGTCTTTACAAGACTCTAATCATGCACTAGCTGAAAAAACCATTGAGTTACAAGATTGTATAGAGGAACTGGAACAACGTAATCTGGAATTAGATGCCTTTGCCCGGACAGTCGCGCATGATTTAAAAAATCCTTTAAGTAACCTCAATAGCCTCATTGAACTCGTTATGAGGGAATTTTCTCAAGAACAAATGGACTTCAATTCCATAGGAATATGGCTTGATTTGATCGAGAAAAGTGGCGATAAAATGTTCAGGATTGTTGATGCCTTGCTCTTACTGGCGCGCATGTCCAAAACCACGGATTTAGAAATAGAACCGCTAGATATGTCCTTAATTGTTGAGCAAACCTTACAGCGTCTTAGCACGATGCACGATGAGCATCAGACTCAAATTGACTTGCCTAAAACGTGGCCAATCGCCAAGGGTTACGCGCCTTGGATTGAAGAAGTTTGGGCTAATTATTTAAGTAATGGGATCAAATACGGTGGAGAATCACCACACTTGGAACTGGGTGCTGACAACCCAGATGCTGGCATGATACGTTTTTGGGTGCGTGATCAGGGGAAGGGTTTATCCGAAAAACAACAAGAACAGTTATTTACACCCTTTACCCGGTTACACAGAGAATCGCTTGATGGAATAGGACTGGGTTTATCTATTGTGCGACAAATCGTGGAAAAACTCGGTGGGCAAGTAGGTGTTGACAGTCAAATTGGGCAAGGGAGTTTATTTTATTTTACCTTGCCTAGCAAATGATTCTAATATTTTCCTTCGGGATAAAAAGCATCGCCTCAATTTCCAACTGCCTTGCGATCTTCGTTTAAAAATCTAAAAACGACGATTTACTAAGCGAAGTTCAAAATGACAACATTAATTCTCATTTTTGACGATAACAGTCCCAAAAAGGGTTCGCACAATCCGATCTCCTTGATCGGGTTTTCTCGTGACTTTGCGTAACTGTGGTGTTGGACGGTTTGTCAGTTTTGCGAGGTAGGCGGGCACAGCTTCCGTTCTAGGTAAACTGTAAAAAAATTTTAGCCTTGTTTATATTTACCCTTGTCGTTTTGTAAAATTTGAACATCAAGTTAAAACCCTTTAATGGAGTCGATATGGAACAACACGCTTTAATTGAAATGTATTTAGCCGATGAAGCTAAATGTTATGAGGATTGGTACACGGGATTGACACAAACTGAAGGGAGTCAATATGCACAAAAAGTGCGTGCGATACCCCCATTAGATGATCTCAAAAAATTGTGCTTAAATTGGATTCAGCAACAGCAAGCCTCTCTCAAACCTCAATTTTGTGAAAAATATGCACAAATCAGAAAACAATTTCAAAATCAAGAAACCTTGTTAATTGCCGGCGTTGCTGACGGTTTAAGTGTTATTTTTGTTGGCGTGCCGATTAATTTATT
>Ga0316201_10000966_pt1 | contig 18335 bp, 17 predicted proteins | sample CS6wburrow_MG_FD_204516 | JGI IMG/M metagenome (GOLD analysis project Ga0316201, IMG submission 204516) | Coastal sediment microbial communities from Delaware Bay, Delaware, United States - CS-6 worm burrow | ecosystem: Environmental > Aquatic > Marine > Coastal > Sediment | place: USA... | reverse complement strand
CTATTCCGCGAGAAAGCCAACGCCGGAGCCGCCGTCATCGCAAGCCTGCACGATGTAAATCTTGCCGTGCGCTATGCCGATCGATGCTTGTTACTTTACGGGGACGGGCGCTGGGATATCGGCGCTACGGAAGACGTGCTCGACGAACAGCGACTCTCCGAGCTCTATTCCACGGCGATGGAGTCTGTCGCCTGGCGCTCGACTCGCCTGTTCGTCGCGTCAGGCGACGTAGCCCCGTAGCAGCTCCAGGTATTTTTCGTGCAGCGACGGGTTCGCCGCGAGCACTGAACGAATTCCCAGCGTCGGTTTCTCGCCATTAAGGTTCGTAAACACGCCGCCGGCTTCGGTCACGATGATCGACAACGCGGCAATGTCGAGAATATTCACATCCGATTCGATCACGGCTTCAATTTTGCCCGCGGCCAACAGGTGATAGTGATAGAAATCACCGTATCCACGAATACGATCGGCCCGCTCAACGATGTTGCCGAGAGATGCCCAGCCATCGCTGCCAGCGAGCGACTTCAGGTTACCGACCGACACGGCAGCATCATCGGGATTATCAATCTTACTGATCTTGAGCGGCTCACCATTGAGCCATGCGCCCTGCCCCTTTTCCGCCCAGGCGAGTTCATCCATCATCGTGCCGCTCGACACGCCGAGAATGATCTCGCCGTGGTGCATTAGCGCGATCTGCGTCGAGAAGAACGGGTACTGACGAACGAAGCCCTTGGTGCCATCGATCGGATCGACCAGCCACAGGTACTCGGCGTCTGCCTGGGTACGTCCGGTTTCTTCACCGTAGAAACCGTGCTCCGGATGCGCGTCCAGGATGATCCGGCGAATCGCCTGCTCACACTCGACATCGGCCTGTGTCACTGGCGTCCGGTCTTCCTTGGTCGTTACCGTGAAGTTCCCGGCGTAGTAGGAACGGCTGATTTCGGCAGCCTTGCTTGCAGCCGCAAGAGCGATCTTGAGAAAGCCGGATGCGGTGTTTTCGTCGAACTGATTCACGGGCGAACTATGGCGGGATCGGCGCCGCGAAACAAGCATCTTCCTTGACAGTGTTGCGGGTGCTACCTAAGGTCGCGCCATGGGAAATCGACTCAGCAAGATCTACACACGCACCGGCGACGACGGCACGACAGGCCTCGGTGATGGTGACCGCACGCCCAAAGACAGCACACGCGTGGAAGCGTACGGCACGGTCGATGAAGCCAACAGCGCAATCGGGCTTGTGCTGGCGGCCGACACGGTGCCGGACAGGATTCGCGTGTGCCTGACCGAGGTCCAGCACGATCTTTTCGAACTCGGCGGCGAACTGTGCATCCCCGGATACAGCGCGGTAACACAGGAATTCATCGATCGGCTGGAGAATGACCTCGACGCATTCAACGCCGAGCTGCCTCGCCTCAAGGAATTCATTCTACCCGGGGGTAGCCCGGCTGCTGCAGCCTGCCACCTGGCGCGTACCATCGTGCGCCGGGCGGAACGACGTGTAATCACGCTGTCAAAGGTTGACGATATCCGGCCTGAGGCGATCAAGTACCTGAACCGCCTTTCCGACCTGCTGTTCGTTGCGGCCCGCACGCTTGCCCTCGCCGAAAATGGCAAAGAGACCCTCTGGAACCGCGATCGCGGTTAGTCACACGGGCGCAGCTACAGCCGCGCCTCGCGATTGGTGCGCGCCTGGCTCAATGCAAGACACATCGCGTTGCCGGCAATGAGCAGTCTCGGCGTTGCGCGCCCGATCTCGTCCGCGGGCAAGAGAAACTGGTTGCCGTAGCGGATGGCAGCCAGGCTTGGCCAACGCTCCCACTCGGTGAAAGCATCGTCGCCTGCATCGGTGCTTGCGAGCATCACCTCCGGGTCGCGATCGATTACGGCTTCTGCCGATATGGCGGGAGCGAGGTCATCAAGATCCTCGAAGATATTTCTTCCCCCGCAGATATCGATGAGGCCGCTGACATAGTGTTCACGATTGATTGTGTACAGAGGGCGCGCTGACACCTGGTAGAACACATCGATGGACGGTTGGTCTGCGTACTGTTCACGCAGCGACTTCAGTCCCGCCACAAACTTCTCCGCTACCACGTTGGCTTGCGCCTGCCGCCCGGTCAACTCTCCTACGCGACGTAATGCGTCGCCTACATCATCCAGGCCGCGCGTACGTATCGTCTCCACCCGGTAGCCTCGCCTTCGCAACTCATCGACAGTGTGCATCGGCGTGCCGCTCTCCCACACGAGCAATAAATCCGGGTCGAGAATTGCGAGCTGTTCCTCGTCGACCATGAATGCATCACCCACCTCGGGGAGTTTCAGCACGTCCCGTGGATAATCAGACCATGCGCTGACGCCAACCAGTTGATCGCCGGCGCCAACGGCGAAGACCAACTCGGCGAGATTTGGGGCAAGAGTAACGATGCGCGTTGCGGACTTGGGCTCGTCCGTATTGCCTGCGGGCTCGGAGCACGCGCATAACAGTGCACCAAGACACGCCAGCGCGCACGCGCGGATCACTGCGTGAAGCCGTACAACGTCATGGCGGCGATGATTACGGCCCAGATCAGGAGCAATTTGAACACGAGGTGGTTGGCTGCTTCGGCCCCGCGAACCGCGCGCTCGGTCGACGTCTCATCAGGGCGATCCTGCAATGCCAGCGCGGCAATACCTACGCGAGCCAACAGATTCTCGCTGCGTGCTGACGTAGATGCATCACGGTCTTCGGTCGGTGCTCGCAGCGCTGAGATGGCATCGTCCATGTGCCCGGCTGCTGCATACCCGATGGCCGTAAGCCTCGCCGGAATCCATGCGAGCCAGCCATGGAGCATTTCCGCGGCATCACGAATGCGAACTGAATTACCTTCTGCTTGCTGATCACGCGCCGCGGTAAAGACTGCGCGACGACGAATCAGATCCGTTACGCGATACGCCCACGCGGCCAGCGGCCCCAGCACCATGAACCAGAAAACCACCGCGAACAGGCGATTGTTTGCCTGTACGCAAACGGCAGCCTCAACACAGGCAGTACGCTCGCTCGGATCCTCGGGCACGTCGTCTTCGACGATCGCTTTCGCGGCGTTGCGCACCTGCTCGTCTTCGCCGGATTCGAGTGCCTTGCAGTATTCGCCCACTTCTTCGCCGATATCACGCGGCCCAAGCGAGAAGAACAGGACCACAACGGCCAGCAGCAGGTACGTGAAGCCCGCAAGCGTGCTACCGAGAAACCAGATGACTGCGAATACGGGCAGAACGAGAACGACGCCCAGCAGTATGACGGGGATGATTGCCGGCCAATTGGCCAGACGCTCTGCCTGGCGAAAGCCGAAGTCGATCATCCGATCCAGCCAGCGCATGCGGCGCCAGTGGAAAAGCTGGGTTGCCAGCCGTTCGACGACGAGTCCGATGAGTAATGCGATCAGGTTCATAATGCGTCTTTCCCGTGCCCGAGCCCATCATACAATCTGAGCCAGTCGAAAGCAGGGCCCGGATCACTCTTGCGTCCGGGAGAGATGTCACAATGCCCCGCAATCTCGCGCGCCGAAATCTGTGGATAGGCTTCGCAGAGTGCCCGAATCACCGCCTGCAGCGCCGGATACTGCCGATCGTCGTAGGGAGTCTCGTCTTCTCCTTCGAGCTCGATGCCAATAGAAAAGTCATTGCAGCGATGTTGCCCGCGGAAGCAGGAATCGCCGGCATGCCACGCCCTTTCCGCAAATGGCACAAACTGGATCACACTGCCGTCGCGGCGAATGAGAACATGTGCGGAGACCTCCATGCCGCGAATCTCCTCGAAATACGGGTGTGCACCCCAGTCCAGCGTGTTCGTGAACAGCGCTTCAATCTCGGGGCCACCAAATTCGCCCGGCGGCAGGCTGATGCCGTGCACAACTATCATCGTCGGTTCCGTACCGTCGGGCCGCGCATCGCAGTTGGGGCTGTGACAACGCGTCGCCGGGTCCAGGTACCCGGTAGCTTTGTCTACGGTGAAAAGGCATGATTTCGAAACCATGACGACGAGGCTATTTGTTTCTGCGGAATTGATCAACGGTGCCGAGCTATTACTCGAGGGCGACCGGGCCCGTTACCTGGGCCGCGTTTTGCGCTTGCGCGTCGGGGACGAGATCACTGTCTTCAACGGCAAAGGCGCCGAGTGGTCGGCCAGCATCGAAGGCATGACCAAAAACGCCGCAACCCTGCGCATCGGCGAAAGCCGTGAAGTCTCCACAGAGTCGCCACTCAAGATTCACCTTGTGCAGGGCATCTCCCGCGGTGAACGCATGGATTTTGTTGTGCAAAAAGCCACCGAACTCGGTGTCAAGCGCATCACGCCAGTGCTCACCGAATACGGTGTCGTCAAGCTTGATGCGGAGCGTGCGGCGAAGCGTCGCGATCACTGGCAAGGCGTGGCGGCAAGCGCCTGCGAGCAGTCGGGCCGCACGCGGCTGCCACTGATCGACACACCGATGCCGCTCAAGGACTGGTTCGGCGCCAAGCCGGAAGAGGTCGACGCGGAGTTGATATTCGGCCCCGGTGCGACCACGCCGCTCGCAAGTCTGCCCGCGCCCGCAACCAAGGTTTGTGTCCTGATCGGGCCCGAGGGCGGCTTCAGCCAAAGCGAATACGAGGACGCCGAAATCGCCGGCTTCACGGCTGTGTCCCTGGGCCAGCGTGTTTTGCGCACGGAAACAGCCGCCGTAGCAGCGCTCGCCATTATGCAATCGTTGTGGGGCGACCTGGCCTGATCAGGCCTGCTGGGATTCGCGCGCCAGCATCGCCTCGAGTTTCTCAAGATCCGGAATCAGCGGAAACTCATTGATCATCTTCACGCGGCAGAGCACCGGCGCATCGTTCGGCCAGCCTTCCGTCGTGTGCAGCTGCAGCACGTCTTCATTGACGCGTACGAGCTGCGGGAAGCCCTGCGTCAGTATGCCGAAGTGGCCTGTCTTCAGCTGCCCGGTATTCGCGTAGAAAACAACGATACGCGTACGACCTGTCGTCACCGGCACATCTTTGCCCAGGGCGCCTTCATACGACACGACCGGCAACGGGCGCCCATTCCAGTTAACACTGCCCATCATCCACGCGTGTGCGCCGGCCTCTTGCTCCGGCGCGGTAAAGCGAACCACCTCTGCAACACAGGCGCGAGGCACGATCAGGCGGTCTTCGGCCAGGGGAATGAGCAGGCTATATAGTTCTTCGGTTTCGCTGCTCACGGCAGTTCAATCCCTTTCTCTTCAAGTTGCCGGCGAATCGCCTCGAGTAGTTGTGCGTCCTGGTACGGCTTGCCAAGGTAGTCATTCACACCCAATTCGATCGCGCGGGCGCGGTGCTTGTCGCCAACACGTGAGGTAATCATGATGATCGGCACATCAGCGACACGCGCGTCATTGCGCACGTGGGATGCTAACTCGTAGCCGTCCATGCGCGGCATTTCAATATCAAGGAGGATCACGTCGGGCTTGTGATCCTGCATAACGGCTATTGCATCCAGTCCGTCCTTGGCCGTCTCAACACGCATGCCACTGCGCTGCAGGAGGCGCTCCGTAACACGACGAACCGTAATTGAATCATCGACAATGAGGGCCAGCGGGCGATCATCGCTTGGAGTTGGTGCGGCTTTCTTGAGCTCGACGACGGGCGCGCCGGTACGCACCAGCGCATGAATGTCGAGGATCAGGATGATACGGCCATCGCCAAGAATCGTTGCCCCGGATATGCCGCGAATGCCCGCGAGCTGCGGCCCTACGGCTTTGACCACGATCTCGCGGCTGGCGAGCATTTCGTCGACGAGCAATGCGGCTGAGTATTCACCTGCGTGCACGAGTATGACGGGGACAGATGTTTCGTCTTCAGGAAGCTTCGCGGCCTGGCCACCAAGGTACATGCCCAGGTGCCGGAATTTGTATGACTGTTCGCCGTACTGATAACTCGGCTCGCTGTGACTGAGCAGGCTCTCGAGTTCACGACGGGGAATGCGTGCAACGCCTTCCACTGTCGGTAGCGGTAAGGCATAAACCTCCTCGCCTGTGCGAACGATCAGCGCCTGTGTGATTGCGAGGGTGAAAGGCAGCCGCACCGTGAAATTGGTGCCCTGCCCGGTTACCGACGAAATGCGTAGCGAACCACCGAGCTTCTTCACTTCGTTGGCAACCACGTCCATGCCCACACCACGTCCCGCCGACTGCGTGACCGTGCCAGCCGTCGAGAAGCCCGGAGTCAGGACCAGGTCCATGATCTCTTCGTCACTAACCTTGCTGTCGGGCGCGAGCAGCTCCAATTCATACGCTTTGCGACGGATCGAATCGACATCCAGGCCGGCGCCGTCGTCGGCGACGTCGATCACCATCTCGGCGCCTTCCCTGTGCAGGCGAATCGTGATGCGGCCGACCGCAGGTTTGCCAGCAGCCTGGCGTTCAGCGGCGTCCTCGATGCCGTGGACGACGGCATTGCGCAGCATGTGTTCAAACGGCGGCAACATCTTGTCTAGAACCTGCCGATCGAGTTCGCCAGAGGCCCCTTCCACCGCAAGTTCTGCACGCTTGCCAGCCTCCACAGCCACCTGCCGCACGAGCCGCGTAAGACGCGACACATGACGTTCAAATGGCACCATCCGGGTGCGCATGAGGCCGTCCTGGAGTTCGGCAGTCACGCGTGACTGCTGCACGAGCAGGCCTTCTGCTTCCGTTGTCACCGACTTCAACAGGTCCTTGAGGCTGCCGAGATCATTTGCAGACTCGGCCAGCGCCCGCGACAGCTGCTGAATATTGGAGTAGCGATCGAGCTCCAGCGGGTCGAAGTCACGGGCCACGAGCGTATCCTGGTGACCGTGCATGATTTGCGCTTCGGTTTCGATCTCGAGTTTGCGTAGCTGCCCGCGCAGGCGGGCGACCGTTTGTTCGAGCTCTTCAACGTGGAATTCGAACGAGTTGACCTGCTGGTTCAGACGCGAATGATAGATGCTGATCTCGCCTGCGGCGTTGAGCAGATCTTCGAGCAAGTCGGCGTCGACGCGCGCGAATTCCTGGCGCTGGTCCGACGATCGCAATGCACGTATATCCGCTGGCGGTTTCGTTTTTGGCCGGGCTGGTGGCTTCGGTTCGGGTACTGGCTCGGGCTCTGGTTCGGGTTCAGGCTCGAGTTCAGGCTCGGGTTCGGGCTCGGGTTCAGGCTCGGGCTCGTACTCTGGCTCTGGCTCTGGCTCTGGCTCTGGCTCAATTGGCGCCTCTTTCTCACTACCGATTTCCGCGAGCTCGTCGGCCAGCGGTGAATCGATGATGACCATGCTGACGGTGTCGTCGGGTTCGATCGTAAATTCGGCGGAAGGCGCCTCCTCGACACTTGTGTCTTCCGGAGCCAGTTCGACCCCGGCATCGTCGGCAACCTCGAATCCGGCATTGGCCTGCTGAATACGCTGTTCCAGTTCGGCCACAGCATGCACGGGCTTGCTCGCGATCACGAGGTCTCGCATGCGGTGCAACTCGTCAATGCTGCGCTGCAACAGGTCCTCGACAGCCGGAGTAGCCTTCACGCGGCCATCATCGACCGAGATCAACAAGGTCTCGATTTCGTGACTGAGGTTGCCCATCGCCGTGATGCCGGCCATGCGCGCGCCACCCTTGAGCGTATGCAAATGGCGCCTCAGTTCATCCATGGGCTGTGCCGAGCGTTCCTTGACCCACTCGAGCAGCGCCTTGTCTGCCGACTCGAGCAACTCCGCGGATTCCTCGGTGAAAATGGCCGCAATCTCAGCGTCGTATTCCGCTTCTTCGCTGACAACCTCGACGACAGGTGCTGGCGCCTCAACAGGCGGCTCGTGCGGGGCGGCTGGCACTTCTGCCGGCACTGGCACAGAAACAGGTTGCACCAGCACGGCATCTGTCAGCTTGGCGATGTGGTTTATCAGGGCCGTGTAGTCCGCACGACTACGATCAGGGTTGTTGATATCACCAACGATCGTGTTGATCGCGCGCGCGGCGGCGCGCAATACATCGAGCCCTGACTGTTGAAAACCAATCTTGTGATCGTACACGCGCCTCACGAAACGATTGAGTGCTGCCGCAACGGCTACGCCGCGCTCGACATTCGCCATATTGGCGCTGCCGTGCAGCGTATGACATGCGCGGTGCAGCTTGTCGGTGACATCGAATGGTGGCTGATGGCCGTCGCACGCCTCGAGGTAGTCAGCGATAACCTTGAGGTGTCCCGCCGTTTCCTTCGAGAAAATGTCGTACAGCACGGGGTCCATCTCGAGCGCCGCTTCCTCCTCGACCGGCTCTTCGCTCGCGAGGCGACTGATTGTCAACACGGCCGCATTAGGGTCGCCGTCGGCAAACGCGTTAGCACGCGCAATCAGCAAGCTGATATCAGCTTTCGGCCTCGCACCCACCTCGAGTTGCTCAACGAGTTCAGGAACCGCTCCAGCGGCCTGCACAATGAAGTCGACCATGGGTGGCGTGCGTTTCAACGTCCGGTTGATCAGCCGGTTGAGCAGGTTCTCGATCGCCCAGCAATACTCGCCGATGCGTTCGGCTCCGACCATCCGACCACTGCCCTTGAGCGTGTGAAACGAGCGACGCGCTGTAATCAGCATTTCGAGATCGTCGGGCGATGCGGCCCAGGAAGGCAGGTGGCGCTTGATCGACGCGATCTCTTCCTTCGCTTCCTCAATGAATAACTCGAGGATCTCGGGATCCATGTGTTCGGCGTCGGGCGCGACAACAGGCAGTGGCATGACCTCCGTGGCCTGCATCTGCGGCGAGTCGGAGGCGGCCTCCGCAATGGCGCGTTGCCCGGCAGCCTCGATATCCAGCGCTTCGAGTTTCTGCGTTGCAGCTACAGGTTCCTTGAACTCCGCCTGCTGCATCCGTTGTTCGACATCGCGCAGGACGGCAAGACATGCCTCGGCGTTGTCCAGCATGTACCACGGTTCACTACGGCCGGCTTTGACCGTCTCCATGTAGTACTCGATGCTGACGATTGCATCGGCAAGACGGTCGGTTTCCTTTTGCGTCAACTGGGCGGGACCGCCAGCATTCAGCATTACTGTAACCACGCTCCCGACCCGCTCGACAACTTCCATGGCCCGCGTCTTGTCGAGCATTAGCAGGCCGGCCTTAATACCGGCGAGCAGTGACGGCAGGCTATCGAGGCCACTCGACGGCGCCTGAGAGGCAATGCTCTGGCTAATGGTTTCCTTGATGCGCGCGAGGTTGATTATGCATTCGCGCATAACGGACTCGGCAACCTTGCGGAAATCCTCTGCATCCTCTCGTTTGGTTTCGTCGCCAGGTTCTTCTCCCTCGGGAGGCGTTGGCAAGGTCAGGCGAATAAGTTGTTGTTCGAGCCGGTCTTCGACGCGCAACAGTGTCGATGCGATATCGAGAATAATCTGGTCGTTTGCAACACCGCCTTGTTCGACAACGGTCTTCAGTCGATCGATCTCTCCATCGATGTCGCCGCGCAGCTGGCCGAGACCCAGAACGCCGAGCGTGTCGCTGATCTTCTTCAGAAGTTCGAGTTGCGGCACGAGCTCCGACGACTTGTTCATGCCCGTGCGAACGAAAATATCGAGAACGTCCTTGACGCGACCCAGATCCTCGCGAATCGCTGAGCCGACCGTTTCCATGAGCTTGGCGCTCGGCGCCGATAACGCCTCGCGCGCACTCTCGACCTGCTCGTCGCCCGGCATCAATTCGGCCAGGTTGAATGCTGCGCGAATTTCGCTGATGCGCTCGCCCGCACTCGAGGAGCGCGCAACGTAATAAAGGAGATTGTTCAGCAGATCATCGACCGGGTGATGCTCAAAGGCGAGTAACCCCTGGTCAATGACATATTTCAATTGCCGGTCGGCCTGGCCAAGCAGGCGCTTCACTGCAACCGACGTTTCGAGCCCGCCGTTTTGTAGTGACTCGAGCACTCCGCCGACGATCATCCACAGCTGGTACATGTCATCGCGTGTGGCCGAGTGTTCAAGCGCAGCTGCCACTTTACCCAGCGTTTCAAGATGTCGCTGGCTGTCGCCACCCTTGATCCAGCCGAGCAATGCGAGCTGGAATTTCGGACGCAGGCGCTGCGCGACGACAACCGGATCTTCACCACTCCCTGCGCGTTCGCCACGCTTGTCTGCAGATCGGGTCGGCGACAGGTTGAGCAACAGCAGTGTGCCTTCGGACAACAAAGGCTCGCCACGCGCCGCGCGCAAATCATTGAGCATTGGCAGCAGGACGAGTGCGATATCACGACCGCCGCCCAACAGGCGCTCGATGTAAATCGGTAACTGCACCATTGCCCGCGTCAGTGCATCCAGACCGTCTTCACGCCCCTTGCCCGAACGCAGGGCCGTCAGGAACTTGCAGCACAGCTCCATTTCCTCGACGAGTAGCGCTGCTCCATAGGTTTCCGTTATTCGTAGCGCGCCACTGGCCTGGTGCAGGAGCTCACCAGCCCGTATCAGTGCGGCCGTGCCACCTCGGCCATCGACACAATCCTCAAGCGCAAGATGCGCGTTGCGGATCGTCTCCATGAGCTCAGTGCTAACGATCGACAGCGCGCTAACGGCGCCCTGTCCGCTATCGTCGCTGATCATCTGCTCATGAATGCCCGTGTCGCCCGTCATCTGGTCGTCCGTGTCGCTCGCGAATGTCGCTTCTTGCGCCTTATCCCGTCTTCGCCTGAGGTTTCGGTGCCGCTTGTGGCGGTGCCGCGTTTGCAGATGTGCGCGTCAACGCGCCCGCCTGCATCATATCCGCCGGCAACGCGAAGCCTTCAACTGTCTTTCTCAGCTGCGTCGCCAATTCGGACAGCTTGGAAATTGACGCTGCGGTTGCATTCGTCGCCTTGCCCGTCTGATCACCGATCTCCCTGAGCCGCGTAGTGCGCCGTGTCACATCAGCCGCCGAGCCGGCCTGCTGGCGCGCCGAACTCGAAATGTTCTGTACAAGGCTGGCAATCTGGTTCGAGACCTGTTCGATTTCATCGAGCGCGGCGCCTGCGTTCTCGGCAAGCAATGCTCCGCCAACCACGTCCGTCGTACTGCGCTCCATCGATATAACGGCTTCGTTGGTGTCCGCCTGAATCGTCCGCACGAGCACCTCGATCTGCTTGGTTGCATTCGTCGAGCGCTCGGCAAGACGCTGTACTTCGTCGGCAACGACCGCGAACCCGCGGCCCGCCTCACCGGCCATCGACGCCTGGATGGAGGCATTGAGTGCGAGAATGTTCGTCTGTTCAGCAATATCGTTGATGAGTTCGACAATATTACCGATTTCCTGCGAGCTCTCACCGAGGCGCTTGATGCGCTTCGAGGTTTCCTGAATGGTCTCGCGGATCGCGTTCATGCCGTCGATGGTGCGGCGCACGGCCTCACCGCCTTTGTGAGCAACTTCTACCGAATGGCGCGCCACATCCGACGACCTTTCAGCATTGCCGGAGACCTCTTCGATCGAGGCGGCCATCGACACGATCGATTCGGTCGCGGCGTTAATTTCTTTCGCCTGGTTGTCTGCCGCCTTGGCAAGATGCGCGGCCGTATTTTCCGTTTGCTTTGTTGCCATGTCCACCATGAGAGCGGTGTCATTGACGGTAGCAACGAGCTTGCGCAGTTCTTCGATCGCGAAGTTGAACGAGTCAGCAATCGTGCCCGTGATGTCCTCGGTTACGGTGGCCTCGACGGTCAGGTCCCCATCAGCGAGACTGCCCATCTCATCGAGGAGCCGCAGAATTGCCTGCTGATTTCTTTCGTTCTGGTCCGCCTGTTCCCTGGCAGCGCGTTCGAAAACCGCACTTTTTCCATGCAGGAACTGCAGGCCGAATACGAGCAGGATAGCCAGCCCGACCAGCCCGATCGGAATCCATGGAACATTGAGGGCCGCAGGCAATATGCTGCCGCCACCTGATGAGCCAAAAGCCGAGCCCAGCAACTTGTTCGCACTTGCGGCAAGTTCGGCCTGGCTGTCGCCAAGCCCGCTAATCTGGCCGATGCTTGCGCCGAGCGACGCGGATTGTTCCTCGAGGCCGGCTACAACGCCGAGCAACGGAACAATCGCTTCACGGCCTTCGTTGTTGAGCGGACGAATATCGAGATCACTGTCCTCGCCGTTCAGGCCATTGAGGACACTTCGCAGGAAAGCGACGTCGCCGGCAATCGCGTTGGCAACGTTTTCGCCGCCGCCCGGCAGCGTAGCGGCAGCCTGGCGTATGCGATCAGCACGTTGCTGGAATTCCTGGATCGTCGCTGTCGCGCCCGAGCGGTCCAGCAGATCATTGGAACCGTCGAGGACTGAGGTTGCACCGGCCACCAATTGGTTCGTCGCCGCATACACTGCTTCAACTGTCGTACGCTTCGCGAGTATCGCTGAGGCTTGCGACTCAAGTTGCTGCCAGTCTGCGGAGCGACCGGGCGCACCGCCACGTCGCAGCGAAGCAATTTTTTTGACGCTGGCGTCAAGTTGGTCGAACGCACCATCCTTGCCGTCGAGTGCCCGCGCTGCCTGAGACGGGATCGCCTGCGATAACGCCGCAAGCTCCGGCGCAGATGAACCGTCACTACTTTGTGCCTGCAGGTATACGAACGCGGCGGCAGCGATCAGGAAGAGCCCAATCAGACCGGCAACGATTTTGAAAGTAGATGCATTGTCAGTTTTTGTGGCCATAATTCTTCAGACCTTCTAGTCCGCAGCTGCCTGCAGAAACATGTTGCTTTCGACCAGGTCGAACAAATTGAAAACGGGCCAGGACTCGTCGCCCCGCTGATAAGCCCCGCCCAGGAAACGATCACAGCGAACAATGGTCTCGGCTGTCTCGTCTGAAAATTCGTGATCCATGAATCGACGGAAACCCAGCACTTCGTCCACGACTATGCCGGCCGGCACTTCACGATGATTGACTGAGATGACGCGTGTCGTGCGCCGCAACGTCGTCCTGCCACTGCCCAGCAGCAGTTTGACATCGACCAGAGGCAGCAAGTGACCGCGGAGGTTGGCGATGCCGAGCAACCAGCGATGCGCGCCAGGAACACGCGTTATCGCCTCTGGCAGCATCAATACTTCGCGAACCTGATCACGACCTGCGACGAACTGCTCTTCACCGATTCGAAAACCGACACCGACCCATTCCGCTGGTACGTCGCCGGCACCCTGACCTGAATGCGCAACACGACTGCGCCGCTCCATTTCGAGCAGCAACTCGAATGGTTGCTCGACCAGCGCGGCAAGATCAGCGGAACCGGTCACTTAGCCTGCCATCACCGAGTGGATTTTCGCGACCAGCTCTTTGTCGACAATCGGCTTGACGAGGTATTCGACAGCGCCCTGTCGCATGCCCCAGATCTTGTCGGTCTCCTGATCCTTCGTGGTGATCATGATGACGGGGATCGACTCTGTGGCAGGGTCCTTCGTCAGCTTGCGCGTTGCCTGGAAACCGTTCATGCCCGGCATGACGACATCCATAAGTATGCAATCCGGACGTGCCGTCCTGGCTTGCCGAATGCCTTCTTCACCACTGTCGGCAACGAGTGTGTCGAAACCGGCCTTCTCGAGCATGTTTTGAAACAAATGCAGCTCGGTGGGTGAATCGTCAATAATCAGAACTACCGCCATCCTCTGGTCCTTAGTTGATCTGGTTGGAAATCGCACCAAGCAACTCATCTTTCGTGAACGGCTTGGTGAGATATTGTTCGGAGCCCACGATGCGACCGCGTGCACGGTCAAACAAGCCGTCTTTCGAGGACAGCATGATTACGGGCGTTTCCTTGAAGGTCTTGTTGTGCTTGATCAGCGAGCAGGTTTCGTAGCCATCAAGGCGGGGCATCATGATATCCACAAATATGAGATCAGGCTGGTGATCCGCGATCTTCGAAAGCGCATCGAATCCGTCAATGGCGGTGAATACCTGGCAACCTTCCTTCGTCAGCAAGGTCTCTGCGGTTCGGCGAATGGTTTTGCTGTCATCTATTACAAGAATCTTGAGCCCGCTTAAGGACCTGGACGCGTTACTGGTCACCGAATTTCCCCACGTTCAAAACCGATTTTTACCATATTGACATAACTCCCGCTACGACGCGCGCCACGATGCGCAAAATCGCCGAAATTCGGGCGCTTACGCGTGATTTCGCTGTATAGTAGGCCGCCCTCAGGCTCGACATCGGAATATCAGCAAGAGATGACCCAGAAATCCTTGAAAATCGGCATCGTGATGGACCCGATCGACGCTATTACGCCGTACAAGGACTCGTCGCTCGCCATGTTGCTCGAAGCAGAGCGCCGCAACGCAGAAATACACTATTTCGAGCAGAAGGATCTCAGGTTGCTGTCCGGCAAGGCGTTGGGCCAGTCCACACTTTTGCACGTTCGCGACGATAACGACGACTGGTACTCTCTCGGGGATCGTCAGGAGATCGAACTTGGTGACCTCGACGCGATTCTGATGCGTAAGGATCCGCCATTTGACATGGAATACGTCTACACGACGTACATTCTCGACCGGGCGAGAGAAGACGGCGCCCTCGTCGTCAATGCGCCCCAGGCGCTTCGGGACATAAACGAAAAGGCATATACCGCCTGGTTCCCGGAAATCACGCCGACGACCTTGATCACCCGCTCGATGGATGAGATGAAGTCCTTGCTCGCAAAACACGATCGCATAGTCGCCAAGCCGCTCGACGGCATGGGCGGCCGTTCGATTTTCGTGGTTAAGAAAGGTGACAAGAACGCCAACGTTATCTTCGAAACGCTTACCGACTACGGCACACGGTTTGCCATGTGCCAGGTTTTCATTCCCGAAATCAAGGCTGGCGACAAGCGCATCCTCCTTATCGAGGGCGAGCCCGTCCCCTACGCTCTCGCCCGTATCCCGACTGGCGACGACAACCGCGGCAACATGGTTGCCGGCGCTGTTGCCAAGGGGCAGGAAATGTCGAAACGTGACTTCGAGATCTGTGAACAGGTTGGTCCGGTCCTGCGTGATGCTGGCGTCTTGTTTGCGGGCATCGACGTCATCGGTGATTACCTGACCGAGGTCAATGTCACCAGTCCTACAGGCATCCGCGAACTCGATAAGCAATTCGATCTCAATATCGCTGGCCTCATGTTCGACGCCATCCAATCGAAACTGTGATTTTCGGACTGACTCCCTCAGGCGTCTGTCGCCCCGTCATTTGAGACTCAGGTCCTTGTTTATGTAAACAAGATGGCGGAGTATTCGCGCGAATATGGCGAACCCCGTTATCACAGTCGATCCTCTGGATGAGCTGCGGCTCATGACGCCGATCGTGCCCGACCGGCTGCCAGCCATGTTATTCCTCGCCGCACTCGTGCACGGCATCCTGATAATCGGCGTCACGTTCAATGCATCACTCCTGGACCAGTTTGCCGACGCCATTTCGCTCGAAGTTACGATCGTGGCCAGCCCTGACCAGCAGATCGATCGCCCCGATGAAGCAGCGTATCTGGCGCAGGCCAGTCAGAAGGGCGGTGGCAATATCACCGACCAGATTCGCCCATCCGCCCCGCTGCAGAGCGCCATGCCTGTGGACAACCAGGGTAGTGAAGACGGCACGGCGCTTGCCGACGCACAGGCACACGAGCGGTCGGCCGATGAGGTGCTTGCCTCGGAAAACACCAGCGATCGCCAGGTCGCGGTCGATCCGCGTACCGATCCGCAAACACGTGACAGCATCGCGGCCGCCATGGAAGCTGGCAGTGAACTTACGTTGCCTTTGCCTCAGGAAGACAAGGCGAGCTTCCTTCTGACCGACGATGATCCGCAGCAACTGATTATCTCGGCCGACACGCGCGAGTCAGCGGCTGCGGCGTACCTCGACTCGTGGAAGCGCCGCATCGAAGCCGTGGGCGCTGCATACCTTCCCGAACTCGGGGATCTGGACAATCTGACTGGTAGCCCGACATTGCTGGTCCGTATCAGTGAAAACGGCGAATTGCTCGATGCCACGGTCAGCAAGTCCAGCGGATCACCAATCCTGGATCTCGCATCGGTCGATATCATTCAGCGCGCATCACCGTTCGACGAGTTCCCGGCAGCGATGGCGAACGAATACGATAAGGTCGCTTTCGAGTACAAGTTCCTGTTTACGGAGCAACTTGTGCGCGACGACTGATGGGCAGATACTGTCCACATGCAAGCGGACGACTCACTAATAAATCAGCTACTTATCGCCATGCCGGGCATGCAGGACCCGAATTTCAGCACAACGGTAACCCTCATCTGTGAACATAACGACGACGGTGCGCTCGGCATCGTCATCAATCGTCCAACCACGCTGAAACTCGGCGGCCTGTTCGAGCAACTATCCGTCGACGACCCGGACCCGGATGCGGCCAACAGCCCGGTGCTTGCCGGCGGACCGGTTGGTACTGAGCGCGGTTTTGTCCTCCACGGACCTGAGCACAGCTATGAAAACACGCTGGCCGTGTCGGAAGAAATTCGCCTGACCCTGTCTCGAGACATTATCGATGCGCTGGCCACAGGCGAGGGTCCGGACAACGCGCTGGTAGCGCTTGGCTACGCGGGTTGGGAACCAGGCCAGCTCGAAGGCGAAATGCTCGCCAACTCGTGGCTCAACGTTCCCGCAACAGCCGAGATCGTATTCGAGACCCCGTTTGCGGAGCGCTGGGATTCCGCAGCTCGTACCCTGGGCATCGATATCGCGTGCATGTCATCGGACGCCGGGCACGCCTGAATTGTCCACACCCCGCACGATTCTCGCTTTCGACTTCGGACTGCGGCGCATTGGCGTTGCGATCGGTCAGGATGTGACAGGGTCCGCGAGCCCCGTCGGCGTCGTCGCGAATCGCGACTCCGGCGTGGACCACGAGGCTATCGCTGCATTGATCCGGGAGTGGCGCCCGACCAGCCTCGTCGTCGGAATGCCGGCTCACGCCGACGGCTCACCGAGTGAAATCCAGGTGCCGGTAAGGGCCTTCATCGGCGAGCTTGAGCGGTACGGATTGCCCATCGACACGGTCGACGAGCGCTACACATCCATTGAAGCAGAGCGTGTTCTCAAAGAGGCTCGCGCGGCAGGGACGCGGGGACGAATATCAAAAGAGATGATTGATAGTGCCGCTGCCGTATTTATCGCTGAAAGATATCTCCTAAGCGAGTAAAATGCCGCCGCGATGAACGCCGCAAACCCAATTGAAGCACGCAAAGACGAAGCCGCACTGCAGCTTGACGCAAGTGGCAATTTACGACATCTGCTGACGCTGAAAGGCCTCGACAAGACACTGCTGACCGACATTCTCGACGACGCTCAGCAATACCTGACCGAGCCGGGGGAATTGCCGGCACGTGGCAAGTCGCTTGCGGGCCGCACGGTCGCCAACCTGTTCTTCGAGGCCAGCACCCGCACACGCGCATCGTTCGACCTGGCCGGCAAGCGGCTCGGTGCCGATGTCCTGAACCTCGACGTCAACACCTCATCGCGCAAGAAAGGGGAGAGTATCCTCGACACGATCTACACGCTCGAGGCTATGCACGTGGACATCATGGTTGTTCGCGATGCCAGCGCCGGCGTACCGGCTTTCATTGCGCGGCATGTCCTGCCACATGTCAGCATCCTGAATGCGGGTGAATCGGACGTATCACATCCGACGCAGGGCCTGCTCGACATCCTGACCATGCGTCAGCACAAAGGCGCGTTCAAAGACCTTACCGTGGCTATCGTCGGCGATATTCGCCACTCACGCGTCGCGATGTCGACATCACATGCGCTGTCTACGCTTGGCGTCGGCGAGCTGCGGCTGATCTCGCCGCCGGTACTCGCCCCGGAGCCTGACTCGGTGCCGGGTGCCAGGGTCATCGACAACCTCAAAGATGGGCTCGCAGGTGCAGATGTCGTCATGGCGCTGCGCATTCAGCGCGAACGCATCGGTAATCTCGATGGCATTCCGGGCATCGACGAGTATTTCGCCAACTATGGCATCAGCCACGAAAGCATGAAATTCGCCAGGCCCGATGCGATTGTCATGCATCCGGGGCCGATGAACCGTGGCATCGAAATCGAAGGTTCCCTGGCGGACGGACCGCAGTCCGTCATAACGCAACAGGTCACCAATGGCGTAGCCATCCGCATGGCCGTACTCGACCGCGTCGGCAAGACGATGGCGGCACGTTGATCACGGCGGCCCAGGAGCAGGCCCAGGCAAACAGAGACACGATCTTCGTCCAGGACGGGGAAGTGATCTCAATAGATGCGTTCCCGGGCGATCAATTCATCATGCGCATTCGTGCGCCGAAGTGTGCGGCCGCCGCTCAGCCCGGCAGTTTCGTACACATCACCTGCGATGAGTCGCTGCCGATGCGCAGGCCGCTCTCGA